>Ga0182012_10008687_pt1 | contig 10029 bp, 4 predicted proteins | sample 612S2SmetaG_FD_120486 | JGI IMG/M metagenome (GOLD analysis project Ga0182012, IMG submission 120486) | Permafrost microbial communities from Stordalen Mire, Sweden - 612S2S metaG | ecosystem: Environmental > Terrestrial > Soil > Wetlands > Permafrost | place: Sweden: Stordalen | collected... | reverse complement strand
CCACCGTCGTCACCGGTGGGGTGGTCGCTCCGGATACAGCTCCGGACGGAGGCTGAACATTTCGACCGGGGTGGGGCCGGCCGGTCGCATCGACCGCTCCGGACTACGACGTGGAGCCGTCCCGTCCCGATTCGGCATGGGCCATCAACTCGGTCCGCTCGTTCAGGATCATGATCGGGGTGTCGGGAACCTCGGGGTCGACGTTCGGTCCGAAGGGATCGGTCTGGGCCCGCAGGAACACCAGGGCCGCCGACACCCGGCGGTCCGAGGATCCCTGGTCGAACGGTCCGAGTTTCAAGAAGATGGCGGTGATGCCCTTCTCGATGGACTTCACCGATATGTGCAGCTCCTCGGCGATGGCCCGGTTGGATAGGCCGTGGGCCATCTTCTCGAGGACGTCGACCTCCCGCCGGGTGAGGTCGTTGATCCCCACACTGTTGCCGCGCCGGATGAGTGAGTCGACGATGGTGGGGTCCAGCACCGATTGACCCAGCTGGAGTTCCTTGAGGGCTCCGAGCACCGCCTCGATGCCCGGCAGCCGCTCGTCGAGGAGGAAGGCAATTCCCGACGATCCACCCCGCAGGAGTTCGACGGCGAAGCCGTTGGCCCGGTCGGAGATGACCACGACACCCATGCGCGGATAGGCCACGCGCAGCCGGCGGGCCGCGGCCACGGTGGCCATGGTGGTGACCACCTGCGAGCGGACGCTGATGATGACGGCGTTCGGCGTCAGCTCCTCCACCAGGTGGATGAGATCGGTGAGATCGCGGGCCCGCCCGATGACCTCGACCTCGGGGACGTCGGCCAGCAGTGCGGTGAGTCCGTCACCGATTAAGAAGCTGTCTGTGGCCAGTACAACGGTGATCGGCTCGTGTTCGGAGTCCATCCGTTCCTCCTTCCAATGGAAGAAGATCTCAGAGATGGCCGCATGCAACGGGGGCTCGCAGAGCCCGGGAAACCGCCGGACAGGTCAAAGGTCTCAGTTCCAACTGTAGGCCATTTCGAACGGCTCCATACCGGCCTCCGGCCAGTGGGAGGAATTCCCCCACCCTTCAGCCCTGCCCGTGTACCCCCCGACGCGGTCCGGGTCCCGGGACGAGCCGGTGACAGGCTCGTTCCGGAAACACCGAAGGCCAGGCACGTGGCCACGCCTGGTGGTGGTGGATCTCCGCCCGTCGGCAACCCGTCCTTCCCCAGATCATTGAGGGACCGCCCTACTGCTCGGGATGGGGGAAGGGGTCGATAGTGGAATCACAGAACGCCGAAGCGAAGAAGGAGTGTCGTGAGCCAAATCGAGCGCGTGTGGTCACCGGCTGGATCTGCCGATCCCTCCGGTCGGGATGCGTTGCTGCCGGTGGCGACGGACATCGGTCAGCTCCTTGATCCTGACCAGTTGGTACCCGAATACCAGCCGGTCTACGACCTCTCCACCCGGGAGCAGATCGGAGCGGAGGCCCTGGCCCGGTGGCCGGCCTTGCGGATCATGCCGGAGGAGGCGTTCCGGTGGGCCACCCAGGCCGGCCGGCTGGCCGAGCTCGATGAGGCATGTCGCAACGCGGCCATCGCCGGCGCCGTCGACCGGTACCTCCCCCCGGGTTTCGAACTCTTCGTCAACCTCGAACCGTCGGTGCTGGGCCCCGACACCGCCACCCGACTGCTGGCCCACACGGCAGGCCGGGTGGGTCTCATGATCGAGATCACCGAGCGGTCCCTCACCGACCGGCCCGCGGAGCTCCTCCGGGCTCTGGCCCAGTTGCGTGAGGCAGGGTGCGGGATCGCCCTCGACGATGTCGGCGCCATGCCGGGCTCGTTGGCCCTGCTGCCGTTCATCGCTCCGGATGTGATCAAACTGGATATCTCGTTGGTGCAACGGTGGCCCGACGTGGAGAGGGCCGCCATCTACACCACCGTGGCCGCCCATGCCGAACGCTCGGGGGCCACCATTCTGGCTGAAGGTATCGAGTCCGAACGGCACATGCGGTTGGCCCTCGCTCTCGGTGCCACCCTCGGACAGGGGTGGTATCTGGGCCGGGCCGGTCCACTGCAGGCCGTCCCCGAGCCGTCCCGGCCGCTCGGGCTCCACCGCCATCGCGATGTCACGCCGATCCGCCCGTTCGACCTCGTCGACCCCGGTGCGGTTCGGATCGGATCGAAGGACCTGCTCCTCGGGATGTCCCTCCACCTCGAGCATCAGGGCCTGGCCCTCGAGCTTCCCCCGGTGGTGCTCACCGCCCTCGAGAACTTCCGCCACTTTCCCCGCTCGACGGCCCGGCGGTACGAACGGTTGGCCGAGCGGTGCCCGCTGGTGGCCGTGCTGGGGTTGCCGTCCATCGGTGCCGAGGCGACCGGCGTGCGGATGGTGGCACTGGAGGCCGACGATCCCCTCCGTGACGACTGGGTCGTCACCGTGGTCGGTGGCCACTACGCCGGCGCCCTCATCGCCCGGGACCTCGGTGACCATGGACCCGACCTGGACCGCCGGTTCGCCTTCGTGCTCACCCACCACCACGGGACGGTTCTCGCCGCGGCGCGTAGCCTGCTCGGCCGGGTGACGGCATCGGGTACGGTCCCCGCCCCGTGACTCCCCCGAGCCCCCGACATCTCCCGACCGACGCCGGTCCGGCGGTGAGCGATGGTCCCCCGACACCACGTCCGCGGACGCGGACCCCGAACCTTTAGGAACCACCCCACTCGACCCGGGGAGGTGAACGGCCGATGATGAAGTGAACCGGGATTGGAAAGGCAGCCCCAACCAGACAGCGGAGGCTGCGATGCGGGAGAACAGAAGGCACATGATGCGGATGATGGCGGTCTGCGGAATGGCCACCATCGGTGCGACCGGAATTCTGATGGCCGTCGATCCCGTGGTCCTCGGAGGGTCCACTGCGGTGACCCCGGCCCGACCGGGTGGTTCCGTGGCCGTCGCCCACCGGCCCCCTCTCACCAACCTCGTCCTGCCCGGACCCGCCGCCACCACCTGGGGCCCCGGCAGGCGATGAGAGGTGGTGCCACCCACCCCCTGGATCTTTAGGGCCGGTCCCCCTGTTCGTCGTGGTCAACTTGGCCGATGGAGTGGAGATGACACCGAAACGGTGGACGTCCGCACTGAGCGTGTCCATTCCGGACACGGGTCCAGGGTCGACAGTCACCGACACCTGCCCACCACGAAAGGCCCATCATGACGACATCTCCTCTCCGCGCCGCTAGCAGCCAGCACGCCAGGGTGCGTTCGCGCTCGTCGAGGGTCATGGTGGGCGTGGCGGGGGTGGCGCTCGGTGCCACGGTGGTGGCGGCGTGCAGCTCGACAGCGGCACCGGTCACCCCAAGGAAGGCGCCTGTCACTCAGACCGTGGCCAAGCAGTACCTCGACGATTCCGGAACCGGCGACAGGATCCTCCCCTTTGTGCAGCTCCCCAAGGCCTACACGGTGACCTGGACGTTCAACTGCCAGGATCCGGCCAAAACCGGGACCTTCCTCTTGACCAGCACGGTGAAGGGTGGCCCGGCGGTGGACGTGACCAAGCAGACCGGCCTCGGGGGAGGTGGGCACAAGCCCTTCTACAAGGCCGGCAACTACAACCTGGCCGTGACCACCACCTGCGGCTGGAAGGCGGTCATCGCCAACACCCCGGTCACCCCGGTGAAGTCGGCCGTGACCACCACCACGCTGGCGCCCAAGTCCAAGTCCAAGCCGACCACGACGACCAAGCCGTCGACCGCGGTCAAGCCTGTCGTCGTCCCGACCACCGTCAAAGCGGCCAAGGCCGCCACGACGACCACCGTCAAGGCCACGACCACCCCCGCCACCGCCGCCAAGCTCTGACCCCGGGGGGAGGGCTCGGCCCCGGGCTACCCGGCATCGGGGGGCATCCGGTACTCCCGTGCGCACCGCATGGACGCCTGCTCCGCCCGTGCGGTGAGGCCGGAACCGGGCGGTCCGTGCCCCGCCGGCCGCGACAATCCGGGTGACACCAACCAACCAACCGGGCCGGGGCGTGCCGAGGTCCTGTTGAGCGGCCCGACGGGGTGTCCCCCCAGGTTCTTTAGGGTCCACCGGCTCCGCCGCAACCGCCGGCGCACCGATATTCGTCATGAACCCGTCATAAAAGTCACCCTGGCAGGGGGGAGACACGCACGCACCGGGGCGTGGGAATGGAAGGAGGTGACAGCATCGTGAGGAACAGGCTTCGGCGACTCTTCGCCACCCGGGCGCCTCCCCGGGCGAGGGTGCTGTCACCTCGTTGGTTCCGGGCCGGGTGGGAGGCCCGGCGGGCCGCGGTCGTCAGCGTCGTGTCCACGCTGACGGTGGCCATCATCGCCGCCCTGGTGATCGTGTTCGTGGCCCCGGCCCAGGCGGGCAGCCCCCCCACGGTGACCTCGGTCATCTCGAGCTCGGGTCCGACCACCGGTGGTCAGCGGGTCACCGTCCTCGGCACCAACCTGGCCAGCCCGACCGCCGTCACCTTCGGCGGGACGGCCGGCACCGTGACGGCCAGCACAGCCACCTCGGTGACGGTGACCGAGCCGGCCGGCACCGGGGGGGCGGTGGTCGACGTCGTCGTGACCACCCCGGGCGGGACCAGCACCACCTCGTCGTCCGACCACTACACCTACGTGGCCCCGCCCACCGCCTATGTGGCCGACTCCGCCGCCGGCACCGTCACCCCCATCGTGGCCGGGGTGGCCGGCTCGCCCATCACCGTCGGGACCAACCCCACGGCCGTGGCCGTCACCCCCAACGGGGCCACCGCCTATGTGGCCAGCAACTCGGCCGGCACCGTCACCCCCATCACCACGGCCACCGGGGTGGCCGGCACCCCCATCACCCTGGCCGCCGGCCTCGACGCCATCGCCATCACCCCCAACGGCCTGACCGCCTATGTGGTCAACAGGACCGACGGCACCGTCACCCCCATCACCCTGGCCGGCCCCAGCGTGGGTGGCGCCATCACCGTCGGCACCACTCCCCGCGGTATCGCCATCACCCCCAACGGCCAGACCGCCTATGTGGCCAACTACGGCTCGGGAACGGTAACCCCGATCACCATCGCCACCAACACCCCGGGCGCCGCGATCACTGTCGGCACGAATCCATGGGGTATCGCCATCACCCCCAACGGCGCCACCGCCTATGTGACCAACTCCACCTCCAACAACGTCATCCCCATCGCCATCCCGGCCAATACGGCCGGGGCGTCCATCGCCGCCGGCACCACACCCTGGGGCATCGCCATCACTCCCGGCGGCCTCACCGCCTACGTGGCCGACGGCGGGACGGCCGCCGTCACCCCTGTCACCCTGCCGTCCACCCCGGGCACGGCCATCACCACCACCGCCGCCAACAACTACGGGATAGCCGTCAACCCCGCCGGCACCCTGGCCTACGTCTCCAACCTCAACGGCTCCAACGTCACCCCCATCACCCTGCCGTCCACCCCGGGCACGGCCATCACCACGGGCACCGGTTCCGCCCCCGAGGGGGTGGCCTTCACCCCCGACCAGGCGCCCACCGCCTCGTTCGCCATCACCCCGGGCCTGGTGGGGGCGGCCACCGCCTTCAACGGCGCGGCCTCGGGGGCCCCGGCCGGGACCATCACCAACTACGCCTGGACCTTCGGTGACGGGGCCACCTCCCTCGTCAACGCCACAGCCACCACCACCCACTCCTACGCCACCTCGGGACCGTTCACCACCACCCTGACCGTTACCGACTCGGCCGGGACCTCGACCACCCAGACCTTCACCGGCCAGACCACCTCCAACAACGGCGGGGCATCGGCCCTCGCCACCCAGAGCCTGACACTGGCCCCTTCGGTGACCGCCATCACCCCCACCACCGGCCCGGCCACCGGGGGAACCACCGTCACCATCACCGGCTCGGGCTTCGTGACCGGGGCCACCACCGTCGCCTTCGGGGGCACGGCCGGCACCGCGGTGAGCTGCAGCTCGGCCACCACCTGTTCGGCCACCGCCCCGGCCGAGCCGGCCGGGGTGGTCGACACCACCGTGACCACGGCCAACGGCACGTCGGCGACCTCGGGGGCCGACCAGTTCACCTACGCCGGCCTGCCCGTGGTCACGGCCATCAGCCCGACCGCCGGCCCCCTGGGCGGGGCCACCGTGGTCACCGTCACCGGCTCGGGCTTCGTGACCGGGGCCACCACAGCCGCCTTCGGGGGCACGGCGGGCACTGCCGTCAGCTGCAGCTCGACCACCACCTGTGTGGCCACCGCCCCGGCCGCCTCGGCCGGCACCGTCGACCTCACCCTGACCACGGCCGGGGGGACCAGCGCCACCTCGCCGGCCGACAAGTTCACCTACACGTCCTCGGTGACCGTCACCGGTCTCTCACCGGCCAACGGGCCGGTCATCGGCGGGACGTCGGTGGTGGTGGCCGGGGTGAGTTTCACCGGGGCCACGGCGGTCAGGTTCGGCACCACGCCCGCCATCAGCTTCACGGTCAACTCGGCCGTCCAGATCACCGCCACCGCCCCGGCGGGCACCGGGCCCGGGACGGTCAACGTCACCGTCACGGCCCCGGGGGGCACCAGCGCCAGCGCTCCCGCCAACCTGTACACCTATGCCGTCCGGACCACGGCGTACGTGGCCAACTACGGCTCGGGCACGGTCACCCCCATCGACGTGGCCACCAACACCCCCGGCTCCGCCATCACAGTGGGGACCAACCCCTACGACGTGGCCATCACCCCCAACGGGGCCTTCGCCTACGTGGCCAACGAGGCCACCAACAACGTCACCGTCATCAACACCGCCACCAACGCCGTGGCCGCCACCGTCCCGGTGGGGGCGACCCCCTTCGCCATCGCCATCACCCCCAACGGGGCCACCGCCTACGTGGCCAATTCCGGGACCACCACGGTCAGCGCCATCACCACCTCCTCCAACACCGTGGCCGCCACCATCACCGTGGGCTCCAACCCCTACGGCATCGCCATCACCCCCAACGGGGCCACCGCCTATGTGGCCAACGACGGGTCCAACACCATCACCCCCATCACCGTGGCCACCAACACCCCAGGCACGGCCTTCTCCGACGGCAGCGCAAACCCCTACGGCATCGCCATCACCCCCAACGGCGCAACCCTCTACGTGGCCAACTACGGGACCGGGAACATCGTCCCCATCGCCGTCCCGGCCCAGACCCTGGGTGGCGCCATCACCGCCGGCACCCATCCCTTCGGCCTGGCCATCACCCCCAACGGCGCCACCGTCTACGCCACCAACCAGGGCTCGGCCAATGTCACCCAATTCCCCACGGCCACCAACATCCCCGGGCCCGCCATCACCGTCGGCAACGCCCCCTACGACGTGGCCTTCACCCCCAGCGGCACCACGGCGTATGTGGTCAACTGGGGCTCCAATACCGTCACCCCCATCACCGTCTCCAGCGGCACCCCCGGCGCCACCATCGCCGTCGGCAACGGCCCCGCCGGCATCGCCATCACCCCGGACCAGGCTCCCACGGCCAACTTCACCGACACCCCGGGCCTGCCCGGTGGGGTCACCAGCTTCAACGGGTCGGCCAGCTCGGCCCCCCAGGGGACCATCGCCAACTACGCCTGGACCTTCGGCGACGGCACCTCCTCGCTGACCAACCCCGGCCCCACCGCCACCCACACCTACTCCACCTCGGGGCCCTTCACCGCCACCCTGACCGTCACCGACACCGCCGGAACCTCCACCGCCCAGGTTTTCACCGGCCAGACCGTGTCGAACAACGGTGGCCCATCGGCCCTGTCCACCCAGAGCCTGACCCTGGCCCCGTCGGTCACCGGGGTCAGCCCGGTGGCCGGACCGCCCGGCGGGGGCGCCACGGTGACCATCTCGGGCTCCGGGTTCGTGCCCGGCTCCACCACCGCCGCCTTCGGGGCCACCGCCGGCACATCGGTCAACTGCTCGACCAGCTCCACCTGTACGGCAACCTCGCCGGCCCAGGCGGTCGGCACCGTGGACGTCACCGTGACCACCTCTAACGGCACCTCGGCCACCAACGCCTCGGACAGGTACACCTACGAGACCACCCCCACGGTCAGCGGCATCAGCCCCACCGGTGGCACCACCATCGGCGGGACCACCATCACCATCACCGGCACCAACTTCACCGGGGCCAGCCTGGTGTCGGTGGGGGCACTCGCCCCCACCAGCTACACCGTCGTCTCCTCGACCTCGATCACCGCCACCACCCCGGCGCAGGCGGCCGGCGCCGTCGACGTGACTGTCACCACCCCCAGTGGGACCTCGTCCACCTCGCCGGCCGACCACTACACCTACGTGCCCCTGGCCGCCGCCTACGTGACCAACCAGTCCACCAACACCATCACCGCCTTCGACCTGGCCTCGGGCACCCCGGCCAGCGCCATCACCGTGGGCACCTACCCCTACGGCATCGCCATCACGCCCAATGGGACGACCGCCTACGTGGCCAACTACAACTCCAACACGGTAACCCCGGTCAACCTGGCCACGGCCACCCCGGGGACGCCGATCACCGTCGGCACCCACCCCTACGGCATCGCCATCACCCCCAACGGCCAGACGGCCTACGTGACTAACTACCTCTCGAACACCGTCACCCCCATCACCATCGCCACCAACACCCCCGGTACCGCCATCGCCGTCGGCAACTACCCGGAGGGCATCGCCATCACCCCCAACGGGCTGACCGCCTACGTGGCCAACAACCAGTCCAACACCGTGACTCCCATCACCATCGCCGGCAACTCCCCGGGCACAGCCATCGCCACCGGCGCCGGTCCGAGCGGCATCGCCATCACCCCGGGTGGTGCCACCGCCTATGTCACAAACTTCGGCTCCAACAACGTCACCCCCATCGCCATCCCCGCCAACACGGCCGGAACCAACATCGCGGTGGGCAACGGGCCCATCCGGGTGGCCGTCACCCCCAACGGTGTCACCGCCTACGTGACCAACCAGGGCTCGGGCACCGTCACCCCCATCACCACCGGCACCGGGGTCGCCGGCACCGCCATCACCGTGGGGTCCACCCCCTGGGGGATCACCATCAACCCCGCCGGCACCACCGCCTATGTGGCCAACTCCGGCTCCGGCACCGTCACCCCCATCGCCATCCCCGCCAACACCGGCGGGACGGCGCTCACAGTCGGGGCCCAGCCCTTCGGCATCGCCATCACCCCCGACCAGGCCCCCACGGCGGCCTTCTCCGTCACCCCCGGGCTGCCCAACGCCACCACCACCTTCAACGGGGCGGCCAGCAGCGCCCCCCAGGGGACCATCGCCAACTACGCCTGGACCTTCGGCGACGGCACCAATTCCCCCCTCAACGCCTCGCCCACCGTCACCCACACCTACACCACCTCGGGCCCGTTCACCGCCACCCTCACCGTCACCGACACCGCCGGCACCAATACCACCCAGGTCTTCACCGGCCAGACCGTGTCCGACAACGGCGGGCCCTCGGCCACGGCCACCCAGAGCGTGATCCTGGCCCCGTCCGTCACCGCGGTCGCCCCGTCCGCCGGCCCGGTGGGCGTGCCCACCACCGTGATCATCACGGGGTCCGGCTTCGTACCCGGGGCCACCTCGGCCAACTTCGGGGGTTTGCCCGGCTCGGTCGTGTCGTGCTCGTCGTCCACCAACTGTGTGGCCACCTCGCCGGCCGGTTCCACCGGGACCGTCGACGTGACGGTCACCACCGCCAACGGGACGTCGGCCGCCTCCGCCGCCGACCACTACACCTCCCTCCCCGGCCCGACCGTCACCGCCGTCAGCCCCACCGGGGGCAACCTCCCCGGCGGGAACTCGGTGGTGATCACCGGCACCCTGCTCACCGGGGCCACCGCCGTCAGCTTCGGGACGACGGCCGCCACCTCGTTCGTGGTCAATTCGGCCACCCAGGTCACGGCCACCGCCCCGGCCGGCACCGGCACCGTCGATGTGACCGTGACCACACCGGGTGGGACGAGCGCCATCTCGTCGGCCGACCACTACGCCTACGCCTACGTGGGCACGGTGTACGTGACCAACGCT
>Ga0182012_10008684_pt1 | contig 10031 bp, 10 predicted proteins | sample 612S2SmetaG_FD_120486 | JGI IMG/M metagenome (GOLD analysis project Ga0182012, IMG submission 120486) | Permafrost microbial communities from Stordalen Mire, Sweden - 612S2S metaG | ecosystem: Environmental > Terrestrial > Soil > Wetlands > Permafrost | place: Sweden: Stordalen | collected... | reverse complement strand
GACTTCGCATCCTCGACTTGACAACTGTTCAAGACCGAGAAAAGTGAGGACTGATGAGTCTTTCCCCAGGTGCCCCGAGGTCGTCGGTCACGTTCCTGGCCGCGGTGTCGGCCTTTAGTTCTGGCCCGAGTTGCCCAACCATGATTCCAGCGCTGGTCCCAACTTTCGTTCGCACGGGCAACAACGTTGCCACTGAATTTGGAGAGGATGGACATGCACCCACAATCTAGGGACCAGCGCACGACGTCAACGAGATCAACTTTGTTCGCGAAAGAGGGAATTGACGGGCGCGTCGCAAAGCGAAGGAACAGCGCCTCCGCCCGTCCCGTCCAGACCGAAGACTTTGAACAATCGTTCTCCGAAATGTTCAAGGCCGCGAGTCGAAAGATTAACCCCAACGATGGTGACGCTGACAGCGACTTTTACGAAAGCGTCCGCGAGTCGCTCGGTCGACTTCGTGAACAATTCGATCCACTACCCAGCGCAGTCGGAGGGCGACTGGAGTCGTGAAATGTCTCATTGGCGATGATCGTGCCGCGAGACATTCCTCGCAAGCCAAGTTGACTAGTTGTACTTCTTAGTCGTCTGCTATCACGTTGCCTTGTGCTCTGTGATCAGCGAAGCTTGGAAGATACAGGATTGCGCGAAAGTTAACGTTGGGTGAAGTGGACAGGTTCGAGTTCTCCTAAAAGCAAGTAGAATGAAGTCGTCGCTGGAAACAATTTCAGTGCGAGTAAGACGCCAGGTTCGGGTCGGACGATCTAGACGATTGTCGCCCGTTCGGGCTCGACGCCTTCATTTCTTGGAGGACAGTCATGAAGTTTTTCCATTCGGAAGCACCGTGTCATAGCGCCTCGTGCGTTCACGCACAGCCTTCAAAGAGCGCTCTCAAAGATGCTCCCAAGTCGTTTCTGGTCGAGCTTATTATTGCGACTGTCGCCATCACCGCCCTGACGATCAACTCTCGTCTCGTTTCGTGGCTCTCGTCGAGTCTGCGCGCAAAGTAATGCGGAGCCCGACAAGAGCTAAAAGCTTTCACTGCGCCGGCACCACGATGAATCCTCACTTGAACTTACGTGCAGTGTGAACGCGCACCCTATCTCCTACGGTTTCTTGAGCAGCGGTCCTCCGACACCTTGCGGACTCGCCACTTTCACCGCAGCGCTCGCCCAGGAATTTGAGCGGACCGGGAACATTGTCTCCCTCGTGCGAGTGCTCGATCGCGAAGAGGCGGCTTCCACCTCGAGAATCCCGGTCATTGGTCAACTCATCGCCGAGGATCGGCGCACTATTTCTTCTGCGATTCGCGCGCTCAACCAGTGTGACGTCGTGATTGTTCAACACGAGTACGGGCTCTACGGGGGACCCGACGGCGAGGACGTTCTGCGAGTTCTGCACGGCTTGGACGTGCCGACGATAGCGATCTTGCACACGGTCCTCTCGCATCCAATGCAACACCAGAGGGAAGTGCTCGACGAGGTCATCGCGAGCGTGGACGCGGCCGTAGTCATGACTGAATCTGCGGCGAGGACTTTACGCGAGCACTTCAATGTCGGTACGACGCCCATTCGGGTGATTCCCCACGGTGCCACCCTCGTCGCGAGTCGTCACCAACATCAGAGCGTGGATCGGCCCAAGATACTGACGTGGGGTCTTCTCGGCCCGGGCAAGGGCATCGAGTGGGTCATCGAGTCGTTAGTGGGCCTGAAGAGACTGGATCCGGTACCGTTGTACGTCATCGCCGGACGAACGCACCCGAAAGTTCTCGCTCGAGAAGGCGAGAGCTACCGCCAGAGCCTCATAAAGATGGTCGAGGACCTGGGAGTATCGCACATGGTGAGTTTTGACAACAGCTATCGCGACTTGCTGTCACTCACGTCGCTCATCGAGAGCGCCGACGTCGTGGTCTTGCCGTATGACTCGAAGGATCAGGCGACGTCTGGTGTCCTGGTCGACGCCATCGCCGCGGGGCGTCCCGTGGTCGCCACATCATTTCCCCACGCCATTGAATTGCTCGGAACCGGTGCTGGCATCGTCGTGAATCGAAAGGATCCTCAGGCTATTGGACGTGCATTGAAAGAGATCATCACCGAGCCCGAGGTCGCTGAAAGAATGGCGCGCGAAGCGCGAAGACTTGCCGTGGGATTGAGCTGGGAATCAGTAGCGCAACAGTATTTCGCGATGAACGATCTTCTCTTCAAACGAGTGGACGTGCCTGCGTGAACTATCCACCTCCGAAATTCGACTACTTGGTGTCCATGATTGGTCCCTACGGCGTCTTCGAGCACGCCGAGCACGACCGAGTTCGCACTGAACACGGATACTGCGTCGACGACGTGGCGCGGGTGTTGTTGGTAACGGCGAGAGAAGTGGCGCCGTCCGATGACGTGGTAAAACTCGCGAGAGTGGCTTTGTCCTTTCTGGACGACGCCCAAGGCAGTGACGGCACTTTCAAGAACCGACGTTCCGCTTCAGGGCGCTTCCTGGGCAAGAGTTCGAACGAAGACTGCTGGGGACGAGCGGTGTGGGCCCTAGGGGTGGCGGCAACCCACATCGAGGACTCTGACCTACGGCGCCACGCCTCGGAGTTGCTTGAGCGATCTCTCGAGGTACGTTCGCCCTGGCCTAGGTCAATGGCCTTCGCGACGCTCGGTGCCGTTGAGGTGGTCGGCGTCGAGGAGATGACTGACGCGGCGAGGGCCTTGGTGCACGATGCCGCTGTCGTGCTGGACCGGCCCGTACTCGGAGACGACTGGCACTGGCCCGAGGAGCGTCTGAGTTACTCGAACGCGGTGCTCGCTGAAGCACTCATGGCGGCCGGGTCGATATTGGGAGATAGTCGGATGCTGGAGTTGGGTCTCTCCGAGCTTCGCTGGTTGCTAGCCCTCGAGACCAGGGCGGGCCATCTCTCGGTCACGTCCTCTAAGGGACGGCATCGTGAGTCCAGTGACGAGACCTTTGACCAACAGCCCATCGAGGTGTCGGCCATGTCTGACGCGTGCGCTCGCGCGAGGGACCTGACCGGTGACACGGAATGGTCTCGTGGCGTGGAGTTGGCGGCGCAGTGGTTTCTTGGCCGAAACGACGTCGGCGCCGTGATGTTCGACCCCGCGACGGGTGCGGGTTATGACGGGCTCACCGAGCGAGGTCCGAATCTCAACCGTGGCGCGGAGTCGACACTGGCGCTCCTCGCCACCTTGCAGCGGGTTCGTCAATTGGAGAGTGTGTAGTGAGCGAAGTCGGCATCGCCACACGAACCGACGTGGACATTCGAGCGGACATCACGCGCGTTGTCACTCGACTCTTCATTCCAGGTCAAGAACTGATTGGCGGTAGCGAATCGCGCACCTCGAACATGGTTCAAGAGGTTCTATCCCTGAGCGAGGAACGTGTCGGAAATGTCATGTCCGACCTCGTGGAGAGATTCTCGGGTCGCCACGAAAACTTGGCCGCTACCTTCGATGACCACGCCGAGAAAGTAATGGGCTTGGTCGATCAGGACATCTCGGCGACGCGTCGCCAGTTACTCGGCGCCGCCTTCACCCATGAGTACTCCCTCGAGGGCGCCGCGATTTGCAATCCCAGTTTCGTCAGGCACCCAGACCAGACTGGTGTGGCGCCCGACGGTCTTCGAGTCATAATGAGTTTGAGGGCAATAGGTGAAGGTCATAAGTCCACGATTTGTTTTCGAATCTGTGACATAGGCGCCGATCACAGCATCCGAGTGCTTGATCCCAAACCGTTTCCGGTCCTCGCCGAGACGAGCCAGGGATTGTTCAACCGCGACGTCTTTCACGCCAGCTTGCGAGATCTCGGTCTCGACGGTGAGACGGCTTCAGCCGTACTGGACCGTCTGCCCGTGAAGTTCTCACGTGACGAATTGAACTCTTCGCTCGAAAAGATCGGCGCTGAGAGCGATATCCGCATCAACGTCAACGAGATTGTGGCGCTCTTGCGATCCTTTACCGACAACTTCTACTCAGCAACTTTCGACGCCGAATCCGACCTGTGCCAGCGCACCCTGTGGCCCGCCACTTTGCGCGAGAGCCAAGGAATGGAAGACGCGCGTTTCGTCGAAGTGCACGACCCGAACTGTGCACGTTACATAGCTACCTACACCGCCTACGACGGCACCCTGGTGAGCCAGCAACTACTGGAAACTGAGGATTTTGTCACCTTCGCGTCTTCACCGCTTGTGGGCGTCGCCGCACAGAACAAGGGACTGGCGTTCTTCCCAAGGAAGATTCAGGGTCGCTACGCCGCCCTTTCTCGATACGACCGCGAGCACAACTGCGTCACCTTCTCGGACAACCTGCACCACTGGGACGAAGTGACCCCGCTCAAACTTCCCGTTCAGAGTTGGGAGATGCTCCAGGTCGGTAATTGTGGCTCACCCATCGAACTCGAAGAAGGTTGGTTGGTCTTGACCCACGGTGTTGGTCCCATGCGCACCTACGGCATCGGCGCGATGCTCTTGGATCTCGAGGACCCTACGCGCGTTCTGGGCACCCTGGTTGAACCATTGCTCACGCCTGCAGTTCACGAGCGAGACGGGTACGTGCCTAACGTCCTGTACTCGTGCGGATCACTCGTGCACCGGGGAGTTCTCTATCTGCCCTTTGGCGCCTCTGACCAGTCGATCGGTTGCGCCACGGTCAAAATGTCTGAACTACTCGCTGCACTCACTTCCTAGTTGCCGATTTTCCAGAGCAGGCCAACCTCAGCCGAACGATAAGACGACGTCAGTCTTCGGTCACCTTGGCCAGTTCGGTCGCCGTATTGATGGCGTTGACCAGTTCGTCGAGATGAATCGACAATGATTCGGGCCCCTCGGAGGCCTTGAGATATTTCTCGGTTTGGCGATACAGCGAGCGAAGACTGGCCGAGGGGGCCTTGTTTTCCTCGTTGCTCTCGCGCAGTGTGCGAAGAGCGTACGCACAACCTTGAGCGAGGTCGTCCACCACGCTGGCGGCCTCGATGGTGATGCCCCGCTCCGCCTCGATCCGAATGGCGTGCAGTGCGCGGAGGATCCGCATCGTCGTGGCCAATTGGCTGCGCGCGTCGACGGTGCCCATTGGAACCAGACCCGGTTCGGCGACGCCCCGCCCGATGGCACTCTCGGCTTTTATCCACGCGACACGCATGGCGCGTGAGAGCGCGACGACCCGTCCGGGTTCTACGTGTCTGCGTTCGACGACGTCAAAGACCGCGATGAGATACCTCTCGATGGCGCCGTAGAGATTCGCCAGTGCGTCGTTGACGCTCGTCTCGAACGACGTGGGCCAGATCAGATAAGCCACGAGCGCAATCACGCTACCGAGCGAGAAGTCGAGTAACCGATCAAGCGCCGTCGAGAGTGTGTCAGTAGTGGTGATGCTCATCAGCACGAGGACGAGGGCAGTAATAAAACCGAAAGAAATCGCGAAACTGGCGTACCAGGTGGAATAGGCGACCCAAGCGGAAAATGACACCAAGATCACGGTGACCGCGATATCTGGATGGAGTCCGCCTATGAGCAGCGCCGCGAAGGTAGCTCCGATAATTGTGCCGATCATCCGACCAAAACCTCGGTCGAGGAGCGAACTGTAGTCGGGCTTTAGAATCACCAACACGGCAAACGTCAGCCAGAAACTGCGCGGTAACCCGATTGTCGAACCCAGGAACGCCGCCGCGGGTACCGCCGCCGCAAGCCGTACTGCGTGACGAAAGGCGGGGGAATTCGGGGTCAGATTGTCTTTCAGGGTCAACGCGTTGGTCCGTAGTCGCGAAAGGTCCGGGCTCGAGAACTCGGGCAGTGATGGGCGCCAGATACGTTTTCCCGATTCCTGTCCAGAGACGTCGACGAGTTTCGCCGCTGCGCGCAATTGTCCGGCGATTGCACGTAGGTGTTCCACGCATTGTGATGCGAGAACGAGCGATTCTGGTGAGCCCGAGAAGCCATTCTCGAGGGTGTCGATCCTTGCGTCGAATTCTGCGGCGCTTGATCGCCACGACGACTGTGATCGACGACGCAGGGCGTTGGCAATCTCGATTAGCGCGGTCGAGAGTGGCGCTAATGCTTCGGCGACCCGAAGGTCATCGATTTGGTCGTTTATTGCAATGAGACGTACTCGGATACCAGAGAGAGTTGTCAGTTCGAGCCGAATACGACGTACCTGGTCGAAGATTGCGCGTATTTCGCGTACGTCCGTGCGCCCAAAGAGAGCCGGATCGTTGAGCGTCTTTTCGGTGTCGTCTAGCGACGATAGGGCATTGGTCGCCGTACTATTCGGATCTTGTATAACGAGTCGGGCTACCGCCTCGTACGAGGTGGCCAGGCGAGTTCGTTGGAAGCGCAGACTCGATGGAAGTCTCAGCACCGCGAGGGCCAGGACTTCTACTAAGGCGCCCAGCATCACGAGAAGACTGAAGTGAACCGCAAAGAGGAAACTTCCGGTGAATCGACCGAGGACCACGTAGGCGATCACCGCTTGAGAGCCAACGGTGGCCGACGTCTGGTCGAAGACCTCGAGCATTCCTGCGCCAAAACACCAGGGCACGAGTATTAAGAGGTGAAGCCAGGTGATCGATCCGCTGAGGGTTCCTACGAGGACCGAGAGCCCCAAGAAGACCGCGTCAATGATCGCGATCCTAAATGAAAGGCGAGGCGCGCCGACCAAGGACGCGATCGCGATGAGGTTGGCTCCTACGGCCATGGCGATGGCGCCACTGTCAGTTCCCGCCATCAAGCCGACCACGAACACTGCGACCACGGGAAGGGCGGTGACGGCTCCCGCCACGGGACTCAGGTACGAAACATCAACCCTGAGCGAACTGCGAAGAGCCTTGAGGTGCGTTCCTTGGGGCGCCTTGTTAAGCGATGCTCCCAGCGGGCCGTCCTCAGTCATGCCCGTCCGTAGTGGTCACTACCACAGACTACTTTTCTCGTCCGTCGTCAGAGGTCGAAAGACCGTTGAACGAGTGGGGTGGTACGCAGTCGCTTTTCCTAGGTGTTAAAGAAGACCCTGTTGTGATAATTACTGCACGGTTGCGAACCGACTGGAGCAATCATCGAACGTTCGACTGCGACGTTCGTGGCGACGTTGAGGGCGTAATGCCTCGGGACACTTAAAGGAAGCAATGGGGCTATTCGACGTAGTAGTGGCAGTTGCGGATGACTCACCGACAGCCGGGCGGGCAATCGAAGCGGCCAGCCAACTCGCTCTCATGTCCGAAGGAACGCTTCACATCGTGACCGCGGTCGATCCTAATCCTCGACACGAAAGGACACTTCGCGCCGAGTTCAAGGACATGGATCCCGACGGCGACGCCGAAGCCGAAGCTCTTCTGCAAGTCTTGTCCTTCGTAGCCAGAAGTTCGGCGTCGAGCCTGTGCTACACCACGTGATGGGCGATCCAGCTGACGCAATCATTTCAACGGCGGATCAAGTCAACGCGGATCCGATTGTTGTTGGGAACCGGGGAATAAATGGTGCGCGGCGAGTTGTCGGCGCGTTTCCAATTCGGTGGCCCACGGCGCAAATTGCACAGTCGCGACAATTGACACCACGAACTAGGTCAATCAACCTAGTTAGGGAATTCCACTGGCACTTTGAGACCGGTTCAATGGATCGGCGTAGCTCACGGTTGGTACCCGCTTGAGATGAGCATCGTGAAAGGGGCCGCGTGGCCGGGACTTGGTCAGTAACGACCAAGGTCGCCCATGGTTCCAAATCCACCCTGCGAATCCGATTCTTCGTAGGATGGCATCATGGTATTCGCGGCGCTACCTGGAATGACAGATGGCTTGGTTGACTCCTTAGCTTGCGCGCGCGCCGAGTCATGCTTCCTCGGTGACTCAGGAGTTCTCCAGCGATGATCAAGATTCTCATCGTCGACGACGACGAGAAGCTCGTGAAGTTAATGGAGACGTTCCTGAGCGGTGAAGGCTACGAGGTACTGACGGCCGGGGATTCGTCTGCGGCTTTGAGAATGACCGCCGCCCATAATCCAGACTTGGTCTTGCTCGACATCGTCTTGGGAGACGAGGATGGTCGAGACGTCCTGCGCGAACTACAAATGATAAGCGACGTTCCTACGATATTTCTCACTGGTCGAGGTCTGGAGTCGGAACGGATCGCGGGGCTCAAGCTCGGAGCCGACGACTATGTGGTGAAGCCGTTCTCCTTGGGTGAAGTATCGGCGCGGATCGAGTCCGTACTAAGGCGTGCTGGGGTGAACGCCAAGCAGCACGAGATTGACGCACCAAATTTGCACTTTGGCGATCTGAGGATTAACGAGAGTACTCACGAGGTGCACCTAAAGGACAACCTATTAGATCTCACGTCGAAGGAGTTTTCCTTGCTGGTCTTTCTCGCTTCCACACCGCGCCAGGTGTACACGCGAGCGCAACTGCTCGATCACGTCTGGGAGTCATCGAGTGAATGGCAAAACGAAGCGACGGTGACTGAGCACATACGCAGAATCCGAGCGAAGATCGAAGTGGATTCCGATCATCCTCGCTGGATCGCGACGGTGCGCGGCGTGGGCTACCGTTTCGAGCCGCAGGCCTCGTCGTAACCGAATCATTGTTCGGTTTGCGGGCCTTGCTACCGCACACCGCGTCGAGCCAGCAGGTCATGGACTTGATCAACCAACTGGCTGGGCTTGAACGGTTTGGCCATGAAGGCTGCAGTTTCATCGATGAGTCCGTCCACTACGTTGGCGTCGGCCGTTCCTGATATCAGGAGGACCCGAATTCCTGGTTGGTCATCCTGGAGCAGGCGCGCGAGTTGGGGACCTGTGAGCTCTTCCATGACGACGTCGCTTACGAGCAGGTCGATGGGCGTATCTGTCGCCTTGGCGAGCTCGAGTGCGCTTTCAGCCGAGTTGGCTTCGAGAATGACGTAGCCACTTCGTTGAAGGACCTGGACCATGAGTGAGCGTAATTCCTCATCGTCCTCGGCCACGAGCACCGTGGCCGAACCACGAGGGCGACTTATCTGCACGACTGGCGCCAGTGCCGTCGCTTTCTCTCGCGACGCGGGAAGAAGAATTTCAAACATCGCGCCTTCTCCGGGATGGCTCGTACAGCGGATAGCTCCTCCGCTTCCTTCGACGAGTCGCCGGGCTGCCGCAAGGCCCATGCCGGTTCCCTTGAAGGCGCCCTTCGTCGTAAAGAGAGGATCGAAGCAACGCAGTCGGGTTTCCTCGTCCATGCCAACGCCAGTATCGGCGACCGAGATTGTGACGTACTCACCCTTCGCAAGACCGAGGTCTTTGGCCAAGGTGGATCCCAGCGTGACGTTAGACGCTGCGATGCTGAGGCGACCTCCCGAGGGCATCGCGTCGCGAGCATTGATCGCAAGATTGAGCAGCATCTGTTCGAACTGATCGGCGTCCACTTCGATGTTCGCAACGTCCGACCCCAGTGACCACATAATCTCGATGTCGACGCCGACGATCCTCTCCAAGACTTCCGCGTTTGACTGGATGAGTGTAACGGGACTCAGTATCACCGACTCCTCAGACTGGGTTCGACCAATGGCCTGCAGTTGGGCCGTCAAGTGCGACGCTCGAGAAGCCGTCGCCTGGATGTCGCGAACCATGGACAGAGAGCGCTCATCGTCGCGCACGTTCTGGGCGAGCATCTCGGCGTAACCCGAAATCAGGGTCAGCAGGTTGTTGAAATCGTGGGCCACGCTACTGGCCACTTGTCCACGTAATTCCATTTGATGTGCGTGACGGAGTTCCTGCTTCAGTTCACGCTGATCGGTGATGTCATCGACCAAGGTCAAGAGGCTTCGGACTTCGTTGTCGCCTGAAGGAAGTACCGCGGCCGACGCCGTCAGGTGTCGACGTCGGCCACTGATCTCGACGTCGATGAAGTCACGGCTACTTGTTAGGGTCCCATGCATTGCATCGGACCAAAGATTTTGAAAACTCTGTCTCACGGCTTCGGGAAAGGTCGGCGCATCTTCTTCGAGTGGATCAGCGAAGTCGGACCACACGAAGATTCTTCCTGCGGCACGATTCCACCAACGAACGCATCCT
>Ga0182012_10008683_pt1 | contig 10032 bp, 7 predicted proteins | sample 612S2SmetaG_FD_120486 | JGI IMG/M metagenome (GOLD analysis project Ga0182012, IMG submission 120486) | Permafrost microbial communities from Stordalen Mire, Sweden - 612S2S metaG | ecosystem: Environmental > Terrestrial > Soil > Wetlands > Permafrost | place: Sweden: Stordalen | collected... | reverse complement strand
TAATCCAGCCGACCGTGAACACTTGCTGCGCGTGAAAGCCACCGCCGACCGCGCCCGCCGGCTGGCGGAAGATTTCAGCGACCGGATCACGGCCTTGTTTCCGCCACGCGTGGAAAAGCTGGGCCGCGCGCTCGGCGTGGCGGAGAACGCCATCCGAGTTTTTTGCGACGCGGAAATCCGCGCCCATCTTGTCTTCCAGCTTTCCAAACAGGTTTCGAGTCTGTTGCGCCGCGTCCGCGAACAGCTCGCTTTGCCCGCGTGGGACGTGGTGGTCAGCGGCCGCGTCACGGGCCGCGTGAAAGTCGCCGGGTTGCTCGACGAGCTCGGCAGGAATTTTTCGGAGCCGGTGCTGGCGCTTTTGAAAAACGCGGAAGGCGATGAGGAAATTCCCCACGGCATCGCGGGCATTGTGCTGGCGCACGACCTGCCGCACCTGTCGCATCTTGGCGTGCGGGCGCGGCAGGCAGGCGTGGTCCTCGTGGCCTGCGAAGAGGCCGCGAAATTTGATGAACTCGCCCGGCAGCAGGGCCAACTGGTTTCGCTGGCGGCGACGGCGGAAAAAGTGGAGTGGAAAATTGCGGCCGGCCAGATCCGCGCCCAGAATCAAGTTGACCGCAAGCCGGTGCAGATTCCCGCCGCGCGGCTGACCTCGGAGCGTTTTTGGATTCCGCTTGCCGAAGTGCGCGCCGAAACCGGCGGCGGCAAGGCGAATGGTGCCAGACGCCTCGCCGAACTGGCGCGGCTAAATGGTGCTGGCTTCAAAACACCGCCGGCGCTGGTGATTCCGTTCGGTGTCATGGAAGTGGCGTTGCGCGCGGCTCCGGAATTGGAAACCGAATACAAAAAACAAATTGCTCAAATCAACGGACTTTCGCCCGCCGATTTCACGATGGCGACGGAGCGGGTGCGCGAATTGATTCTGAAGCTCGCCGTGCCGGTTGAGGTTGAGACGGCAATTGCCGCGCAGTTTGGCCGGTCAGCGCGACTCATGGTTCGTTCCAGCGCGAACTGCGAGGACTTGGAGGAACTGGCCGGCGCGGGACTTTATGATTCCATCGCGAATGTGGCGGCGGGAGATGTCGCGGCGTCAGTGCGCGTGGTGTGGGCTTCGCTCTGGACGCGCCGCGCGGCGTTGAGCCGACGTCAGGCGGGCATTCCGCACGCGCAGGTGCACGTGGCCGTGCTGATTCAGCAAATGCTCACGTCTGATTTTTCGTTTGTTTTGCACACGGTAAATCCGCTCAATCGCGACGGGCGCCATGTTTATGCCGAAATCGCGGTCGGGCTCGGCGAAACTTTGGCGTCCGCCGGCGAGCGCGGGAGTCCTTATCGTTTCATCTGCGACAAAATCTCTGGCGCGACCACCACGCTGGCTTTGGCCAATTTTAGCCACGCGCTCCGGCCCGATCCCGCCGGCGGCGTGCGGCGCGCGGTCGTGGATTATTCGCAAATAAGTTTGTCGTGCGACGGCGATGCACGGAAGCAGTTGGGAAAACGACTGGCCGCCAGCGCGCGATTTGTCGAAGAGGCGTTGCAGAAACCGCAGGACATCGAAGGCGCGGTGGTGGGCGATGAGATTTTTCTTGTGCAGTCGCGACCGCAGCAGGGATTGCAGGAACGGCCATGAACGAATCACGCCCAAGCCACCCGCTGACACTCGGCCTTTTTGAGAAAAGGATTGAAGGCGACGACTGTCTGCTGGAGTTGGCGCAGCTGCGGTTTCAGGAGGCGGGCATGGGCGCTGAAATGCACGCTGGCACACCGGAGCAACTAGAAAGGGTTTTGAAATTCCGGCCTGCGCCGGACGCGCCGGTGGTGGTGCATCTCCCGCGCGACTTCAATCTGGCGGATGAAAACTGCCGGCGCCGGATTGTTGATTTCGCGGGGCGTTTTGCCGGCCGGGTGCATGGCCTGGTGCTCCACGATCATCGGGACATGGCGACGCGCCCGCAGGATTTCCTTCGCGCCGCGCAGGAGCTTGATTCACGCCTGCAACCGATTGCCCGCTGTCCGCTGGTGTTTGTCGAATATGCGGCCGGCTTGGAGCCGGAAGTGTTCGTGAATTTTTTTGAATCCATCCGCGAATTGGAAAAGGTCAGCGCTTGCATTGACGTGAGCCATGTCGGAATCCGCCAGGCGCAACGAGCGTTCGCGCGGATTCATCCCGGCGAGGATGTCTGCGCCCTGAAATCGCAAACTTCCAAACTGCCAGAGCTCATGGCGGATGTGGACGCAGCGGTGCATTCCGCGCTGCCGACGGTTCTGAATTTAATCACGGCCATTGGCGCGCTTGGCAAGCCGGTGCATTTTCATCTGCACGACGGCCATCCGCTCTCGACGTTCAGTCCGTTCGGCGTTTCCGATCACCTAAGTTTTCTGATGGAGATTCCGCTGGCGTTTGAATATTGCGGCCAGCGTTCGGCACCGCTGATGTTTGGCCCCACCGGACTTTCCAAAATCGTGGCCCAAGCTCTAAACAAAATTGGAAGCGGGGGCGTTTCGTTCACGCTGGAAATTCATCCGACCTTTGAACGATTGCCGCTCGGCGATGCGGCAACATTATTCAGCCATTGGCGGGACAAGACCAACGCCGAGAAAATGAACCACTGGCTCGCGGTGCTGCAAGCCAATCACCGGCGGTTACAAGCAGGAATCAACGCGGTGCCGGGTGTGAATGTCCGACCCGGATAACCACCAGGAGAGCCGTCCGCATCTCTTGAGAAATGCGGACGGCATCGTCCGCGAAAGTCCACCGTTCAGGCCAGAACTTCAATCACCGAATTAAGCGAATGGTGTTCGTTGGGCACATTTATTTTCGCGTTGAGGTCATGAATCCAGTTGCCGTCCACAACAAACTTGTATTGGTAGCGCCCCGGACGCAGCGCGATGGACGTCTCCCAGGTTCCGTCGGCTTGCCGGGTCAAGGGCGCAGCCCCGGGCTGCCAGCCATTGAACTCGCCGCAAACCTGCACCTGCTTGGCGGCGGGAGCTTTCAGGGTGAACACGGCTTTGACGGTTTTTGGCGCGGCTGCGGTCGGGGCGGGCGCAATCGCTGCCAGCACCGGCTTGGGCGTCACGACTGGGGCGGCGGATTTCGCAACTGGCGAGGCTTGGACGACTTCAGATTTTTCGGATGCCGCTTTGGCAGCGGGCGACTTGACAGATTTTTTGGGTGCTAATTTGGACATGGTATTCTTCCTTTGTTAAGAATGGCTTACTGCCACTCGAATAAAACAATAAGGATTAAACTTTCAAATACAAGAAAAAACAAGGGGCGGCGGTGGCTGGATGCCGGCGCAGTCGAAAATTTCCGGCCGTGGCCGGCGTGCTGATTGCTCATATGCTTATTGGTTATTGGCTGAACCAGCCAATGATGTGACCGTGAATAAAACAATAAAATTGTCCGGGCTGGCTGTGGTCGCCGGATTTTTTTTTGCGGCGGCACTGGCGTAAAGCGTGGACATCAGTAAAATTCCGCATGATTTTATACAATTTGTTTCCGCTGCTGGCCGGGCCGTTCACCCGGTGGGAACCGCATCTGGCGCGGGCGAAGGCAATGGGCTTTGACTGGGTGTTCATCAATCCCATCCAGCAGCCGGGCGCGTCGCGCAGCCTGTATTCCATCGCCGATTATTTCCGCTTCAATCCCGCGCTGGTGGATGCGGCGAGTTCTACCTCACCGGAGGCGCAGGTGCGGCAAATGCTGGCGCAGGCGCACGCGGCCGGCCTGAAGGTGATGATTGATCTGGTGATCAACCACAGCGCCATTGACTCGCCGTTGACGCGCGAGCATCCGGAATGGTTCGTGCGTGAACGCGACGGGCGGGTTGCCAACGCCTTCTGCATGCACGAGCAGAAAAAAGTCGTCTGGCAGGACCTCGCCCAGTTCGACCACCGCCACACGCGCGATCCCGAAGGGCTTTACCGCTATTGCCTAAAGGTGGTGGAATATCTTATTACGCTGGGCTTCGACGGTTTTCGCTGTGACGCCGCCTACCAGTTGCCGTCGCGTTTCTGGCACCGGCTCATGAGTGAGATCAGGGCGCAACATCCGGCCACCTGTTTTGTCGCCGAGACGCTGGGCTGCACGCCGGATCAGACCAAGGAAACCGCCCGCGCCGGCTTTGACTTCGTGTTCAACAGCTCCAAATACTGGAACTTTCAAGACTGGTGGCTCATCACCCAATACAATCTCATCCGCGAAACCGTGCGCTCCATCAGTTTTGCCGAAAGCCACGACACCCCGCGCCTGTGTGCGGAGTTCAACGGCAACCTCGCGGGCGTAAAGCAGCGCTATCTATTCTCCGCGCTGTTCTCGGCGGGCGTGATGATGCCGATCGGCTTTGAATACGGGTTCCGCAAGCCGCTCAATGTCGTCAGCACGACGCCGGCGGATTGGGAGAACACCGGCATAGACCTCTGCGCCTATGTCGCGAAAGTCAACGCCATCAAGCAAAGCCATCCCGTGTTTCAGGAAGAAAGTCCGACCAACATCCTGCCCTGCCAAAACCCCAACATTCTGCTGATGTGGAAGGCCTCGGCGAAACACCGGGACGAGGCGCTGCTCATACTCAATAAGGATCCGTGGCAACATCAGGAATTTGCCACCGACCACTTCCGGCATTTCATCCAGGCCGGCGCCCCGCTCCGGGACGTGTCGCCCGAATACCCGCTCGATTTCATCCCCGAACCTTTTCATTATGCGTTGCGGCCCGGACAAGGCATCGTCCTCGTGACCATGTAATACAAGGTGAAAAACGCATTCTTGTTGTTTTTTGCAGATGCGGTCATAACGAAGGAATGCGAATTTTATTTGTCTGGAAATGTCTGGAATGTGAAACGACGGCGGGCAAGCTGCGGCGAAAATCTGATGGCTAAAAATCGTTTGAACCATAGCCGATGCAGGCAAGCTTGATTTCGGCCTGCTCCGCAGAAAAACATTCCTGTGGCGATGGATGGCCGGATGATTTAATTTAACCAAAACAACTCATGAGCGACATTACGCTGGTTTTAGAATCCGTCAGGCGGGGTGAGCGCCAGGCCACGGAGGAATTGTTTCCGCTGGTCTATGAGGAGTTGCGACGGCTGGCGGCGATGCGCATGGCCAAGGAGGTGGCGGGGCACACGCTGCAGCCGACCGCGCTGGTGCATGAGGCGTGGATGCAACTGGTGGGCGACGGCCACCGGACCTGGGAAAACCGCGCGCATTTTTTTGGGGCGGCGGCGGACGCGATGCGGCGCATCCTGATTGACAATGCGCGGCGCAAAGCCGCCCTGAAGCGCGGCGGCGGCCAGCAGTTCCGCGTGGGGCTTGAGGCGCTGGAGCTTACCGCCGCGACGCCGGACGAGCACGTCCTGCTGATTGACGAGGCGCTGAACTGGCTGGCGACCGAGGATCCGGAGAAGGCGCGCATCGTGTCGTTGAAATTTTTTGGCGGCCTGACCAACGACGAGGTGGCGGAAACCATGGGCATCGGTTTGCGCACCGTGGTCCGGCAATGGGTCTATGCCAAGGTGAAATTATTCCGCTGGATCAGCCTTCAAAACCGTTGATGAACCCGGAATCACAGATGGAAGAGGCCTTGTGCCTGGCCGCCCTCAGCCTGCCGGTTCCCCTGCGGGCACAATTCCTGGATCAGACCTGTGCGGGCGACGCGCGCCTGCGCGCGGCCGTGGCGGAGGTATTGCTGGCCCATGCCGATGCCGAAAAGTTTTTTGAGCGCGGCGGGGCGGCGGTGAATGTGCCCGAACTCGACGCCCAGGCGGCCGGCCTTCTCAAGGAAGCCGAATCAGAAATCCAACTGGATGATTTGACCGACGAGCAGCTCGGCAGCCGGGTCGGGCGCTACCAGTTGCTCCAAAAAATCGGCGAGGGCGGCTGCGGGGTGGTTTATCTGGCGGAACAGGACAAGCCCGTGCGCCGGCAGGTGGCGCTCAAGGTCATCAAGCTGGGCATGGACACCAAGAGCGTCATCGCCCGGTTCGAGGCCGAGCGGCAGGCGCTGGCGCTGATGGATCATCCGAACATCGCGCGCGTCTTTGACGCGGGCGCGACGGAGGCCGGCCGGCCGTTTTTCGTGATGGAACTCGTGCGCGGCCCGCGCATCACCCAATACTGCGACGAACACAATCTCGACACCGTCCAGCGGCTGAAACTGTTCATCCAGGTCTGCCGCGCCATCCAGCACGCGCACCAGAAGGGCATCATCCACCGCGACATCAAGCCGTCGAACATCCTCGTGACGCTGCAAGACGGCGTGCCCGTGCCCAAGGTGATTGACTTCGGCATCGCCAAGGCGACGGAAGGCCGGCTGACCGACCATGGTTCATTCACCGTAGTGGACCAGTTTGTCGGCACGCCGGCCTACATGAGCCCCGAGCAGGCGGACATCAGCGGCATGGACGTGGACACGCGCAGCGACATTTACAGTTTGGGCGTGCTGCTTTACGAGCTGCTCACGGGCAAGACGCCGTTTGACACCAAAATGCTGGTCGAGTCGGGCCTGGACGAAATGCGGCGGACGCTGCGCGAAAAGGAGCCGCAACTGCCCTCGACGATGATTACGTCGCTGCGGCAGACCGAACTGACGATCACGGCCGGCCAGCGCCACGCGGAACCGCCAAAACTGGTCTCGCAGTTGAAAGGCGACCTGGACTGGATCGTGATGAAGGCCCTGGACAAGGATCGCAACCACCGTTATGAGACCGCCAACGGCCTGGCGCTGGACATTCAGCGCTATCTGGATTGCGAGCCGGTGGTGGCGCGGCCGCCCAGCCGGCCCTACCGGTTCAAGAAGCTGGTGCGCCGGAACAAGGTTGTCTTTGCCGCCGGCGGCGTGGTGGCGCTCGCGCTGCTGATCGGCCTGGGACTGTCCACCTGGTTTTTTTTCCGCGAACGCGAGGCGCGCCTCCGGGAACGCGAAGCCCGCGAACGGGAGACGGTGCTGCTGGCGAAGGCGGAAGACCGCTCCAAGATCACGCAGGCCGTGATGCTGGTGGGCCAGGGAAAATTTGAGGAGGCGGCGGAAATCCTCGACGAGGTAAAGTATTTTCCCGCCAGTCCCACGTTGGACAGCGTGTCGGCGCTGCGTTCCGTGGGCGAATGGCTGGCGCTTCAGGAGCGCTGGCCGCAGGCGGCGGAACGCTATTTCGCGCTCGTCAAGATTGACCAGTTGGGCAACAACATCCAGATCTACCTAGATTATCTGGCCTGCGGCGTCGTGCTGGCCGCGAACGGGGATGCCAAGGCGTATGGAGAGTTCTTGAACCTGGCCGTGGCCAATTTTTCCCGGAGCCAGAATGACACCGTCTTTTACGCCTGCCTGCTGCGGCCCTTGAACCCCGCGCAAATCCAGGCGCTGAAGCCGATGGCGGCCACCCTCGAACGCCGGTTTCCCACCCTCCCCAAGAACATTGTCACCGTCTGGAACCAGTTGCCCCTCTGCCTGTGGCACTACCGGTGCGGTGATTATGGCGCGGCCATCGAATGGTCCCAGCGGGAAGTGCCGTTCAAGGGCAGATTTCCGCCCGGCGTTGCCGACTGGTATCTCATTCGCGCGATGTCGTTATATCGTCTCGGTCAATTGGACGAAGCCTGTTCCGAGCTGGCGCAAGGTCGCCAACTGGTGGAAGCCAAGCTTCAGGGCAGCTTGGACCGTGGCCGGCCGGATGTGGGCAACTGGGATGACTGGATTTTTGCCAGCATCCTGCTCAAGGAAGCCACCGCGCTGGTTGACTGCAAATCGGCGGAGCCGGCAACCGGGGGCTGACCCGGTGCGGCTGGTCGGGCAGGCAGGTTTCGCAACTCGGGGGTTACGCGGTTCAATCTGTTTTTTTGGTCTAATTATGGACACGCAGTGTCCACTTTTATTTCCACTATTGGACACTGAGGCTGTTTTTGCCAGTAAAACGGCTTGAAACCGTCGCGGCTGCCCTTGGCCGCGTGATAAAAGACCTTTGGTTTGTCACGCCAGCCCTTTGCGCCGTCGCAGAAGACCTTTGGTTTGTTACGCCAACCCTTTGCGCCGTCGCAAAAGACCTTTGGTTTGTCACGCCAGCCCTTTGCGCCGTCGCAGAAGACCTTTGGTTTGTCACGCCAGCCCTTTGCGCCGTCGCAGAAGACCTTTGGTTTGTTACGCCAGCCCTTTGCGCCGTCGCAAAAGACCTTTGGTTTGTCACGCCAGCCCTTTACGCCATCGCAAAAGACCTTTGGTTTGTCACGCCAGCCCTTTGGGTCATCGCAAAAGACCTTTGCGCCGTGACCAAACCCTTCTGTGACCCGGTAAAACAAAAGTATTTTGCGCTTCCAATCGGGGTCGCCGCCGCCGGTTTTGGTCCGGTCAATGCCCCAGCCGGGCAGTTTTTCCTGCAACCGCCGAACTATTTGTGAACTATTTCACATAGTATTTGTCGTGTTGGCACAAATCAAGCTTATGCAAGACTTGCTTCAACAGGCGGAACCTTGTGGCTCTGCCGGTTGCTTTTTAAGGGAAAAACAACTAAAGCCTATGAAGAAGAAACATATCCGCGTCGCCCTGACGTTTGCGGGGTTTAACCGTGCGCAGTTCCAGAGCTTTGCCGTTCTGGCGCTGGTCTGCCTGAAAAACAATGCGTTGTTCCCCAACCTGCCGGTGCCTTACACCACCCTCGCGGCGCTGGTGGACGCATATCAACAGGCCATGGCCGCCGCCGCCATCGGCGGACCGCCGGACACCGCCGCGTTGAACGAGGCCTATGAAGCGCTGCTTTCGGCGCTTCGCCAGATCGCCGCCTACATCCAGAGTCTTGGTCTCACCAATGAATCCGACGTGCTCTCGTCGGGCTTCGACATCATCACCCCGGGCAAGCAGCCCTCGGTGCCCCTGACCCAGCCGGTGGTGGCGCTCGATAATTCCGTGGGCGGCCAGGTGGGCGTGGGCCTTCAGGCCTTGGCCAATGCCAAGGCGTATCATGTGAAATATGCCATTGGCAATGGCCCGATGGTGGATCTGGGCATCTTTCCCAATACCAGAAACATCGTCATACCCAAAACCGTGGCGGGCACTTATTACTCGGCGCAGGTGCAGGCGGTCGGCGGCTCCACGCAATACAGTTCCTGGAGCGCGGTCGCGACCATCATGTCCCTGTAAATCGCCAACCCTCGCCCCAACCCTTGCCCATCGGATGGGCGGGTGTGGTCGGACGGGTGGGGGACAAATTTGCGGCGGGAGTCATCCCGCCGCAGACCGGGCGATGGAGCTTCCCGGCCACAAGCAAATCCCTTAAAAAGTGGCCGACCATCGCCCGGTAACTCATTTCCGCAGCTAAATCCGCCACCCGCCCGGCGGGCGGCGGCCCTTCACCCGCCGGCCCTTTGTTCCCCGCCATTTTCGGTGGAATGAGCGCAACCGTTTACTCGTTGGCGACGGATAGATGGCCGCCCTCACCTAAATTCTCTCCCCCGAGGAGAGGACTTGCGCCGTCATGCTTCCGTTTTTCCGGTGGCTCGTCCGACCAATTCCGCCGCTGGTATTTCCCAAGACGCGGCGAGCGTTTCTCCCTCTCCTTGGAAGAGGGCCGGGGTGAGGCTGGTCGTGACCCCATCATTGGATTCGGAATCAATCACCCAGCCAGTTTCGCCAAAAACAGCGAAGAACCCGGCATTTTGGTTTATCCGCCTCTAATGCATCTAGTTGCCAATGTTTTTAGCTGCTGGGCGGCAGCGGTCTGGACGCGGAAAACCGGCGAACCGGCGGCCAAAGAAATATTTTTAAAATAATTTGGCACTCTTTGTGGCCGGCGTCCGCATGACTGTATAGAGCCACAATTATAATGATTGCACCACTAGCGTATTTAACCGGAAGCCGTTCTTCCCAGCCGTTGTTGTAATTTTGACAGACACCGTAGCCAGACCTGAATTCATTAAACCAAACCCCGCCCCCATCCATGAACATTAAACAAACCTCCTCCATCATCGGCCTGTTTCTGCTGGCCGGCATCCTGAACTTGCACGCCACCAGCGCCAGTTGGCTGGGCGGCTCCAGCGCCTTGTGG
>Ga0182012_10008682_pt1 | contig 10032 bp, 7 predicted proteins | sample 612S2SmetaG_FD_120486 | JGI IMG/M metagenome (GOLD analysis project Ga0182012, IMG submission 120486) | Permafrost microbial communities from Stordalen Mire, Sweden - 612S2S metaG | ecosystem: Environmental > Terrestrial > Soil > Wetlands > Permafrost | place: Sweden: Stordalen | collected... | reverse complement strand
TCACGGAAGTACGCTTTCAGGATGGCCAGTCGGTGAAGGCGGGAGACGTCCTGTTCGTCATCGATCCCCGCCCCTACGAAGCGGCGGTCGAACGGGACGAAGCGACTCTTCTCTCGGCGCAATCGAAGGTGGTGCTGGCAAAATTGGATCAGGCCCGCGCGGCCAACCTGATTCAAACGCATGCCATTGCGCAAAGCGATTTGGACACCTTCAACAACACTGAACGGGTGGCCGAGGCCGACGTGGAGAACGCCGAGGCGCAGCTCAAACAGGCCAGGGTCGACCTGGAGCACGCTTATGTCACCGCCCCTATTTCCGGCCGCACCAGCCGCGCCGAAATCACCGTCGGCAACGTGGTGCAGAGCGGCATCGGCGCGCCGTTGCTGACTTCCATTGTGTCGCAGGATGGCATCTATGCCGACTTTGAAGTGGACGAGCAGACCTATATGCAAACGATTCGTAATTCGGCCAACGGGAATAATCAGGAGCAGTTGATCCCGGTTCAGTTGGTTGCGCAAGGCGACACGGACCACGTCTATAAAGGCTTTATGCAAAGCTTCGACAATCGCATCGATCCCTCTTCCGGGACGATTCGGGCGCGGGCCAAATTCGCCAACGAGGACGGCGCCCTGGTCCCCGGCATGTTTGTTACGGTCAAATTGGCGGCCAGCCAGGATACCGACGCCCTGCTTGTTCCCGACCGCGCCATCGGTTTCGACCAGGACAAGAAGTTCGTCTACGTGGTGGATGCGGACAAGAAGGTCTCCTACCGCGAAGTCCAGCTCGGCAAGACGGTGCAAGGGCAACGGGTGGTCGAGAGCGGCCTCGCTCCGGGCGACCGCGTGATCGTCGACGGCGTCCAGTTCGTGCGCCCCAACGACACGGTGGCGCCGACGGAGGTCGCGGATGAAAGTGGATCCTCCGATAAAGGCGGCGATGAACAGGTGGCCAAAACCAACCGGCCCTGATGAATCTCTCGCGATTTTTCATCGACCGTCCGATTTTTGCCGGCGTCATTTCGTTCCTGATTTTCCTGGCCGGGTTGATCTCGGTCTTCCAACTGCCGATCTCGGAATATCCCGAGGTCGTGCCGCCCACCATCCAGGTGACGGCCCAGTTTCCCGGCGCGAATCCGAAGGTGATTTCGGAGACGGTCGCGACGCCGCTGGAGGAACAGATCGCGGGCACGGAGGGCATGCTCTACATGCTGTCGCAGGCGGCGAGCGACGGAACCCTCACGCTCACGGTCACGTTCAAACTGGGCAGCGACCCGGATCTTGACCAGCAACTCGTGCAAAACCGGGTGAACCAGGCGCTGCCCCGCCTGCCGCAGGTCACGCAGCAGATCGGCGTCACCACGGTGAAGAGTTCGCCCGACCTGACGATGGTGGTTCACCTGCTCTCGCCGAACAATCGCTACGACATGCTCTACCTGCGCAATTACGCGGTATTGAACGTCAAGGACCAGCTTTCCAAGATTCCGGGCGTGGGCAGCGTCGGGCTTTTCGGCTCGGGCGACTATGCGATGCGCATCTGGCTCAACCCGCGCAAGCTGGCGGAGCTCAACCTCAACGCGGACGATGTGATCAACGCCGTGCGCGCGCAGAACGTCCAGGCCGCGGCAGGCATCATCGGCGGCCCTCCCTACGGCGACGGCGTCGAACTCCAGTTGCAAATCAACGCCCAGGGGCGGCTGACCGATCCCTCCGAGTTCGACAACATCATCATCAAAAATTCGGGCGGCATCGTGACCCGGCTGAAGGACGTGGCGCGCACGGAGATCGAGGCGTCCCAATACGGGCTGCGCTCGCTGCTCGACAACAAACCGGCGGTGGCGATCCCGATCTTCCAGTCGCCCGGCTCCAACGCGATCCAGATTTCCGACCAGGTCCGCGCCGCGATGGCGGAACTGAAAAAGAATTTTCCCGACGGCGTCGATTATTCCATCGTCTATGATCCGACCGTTTTCGTCCGCGGCTCGATCCAGGCCGTGGTGCACACGCTGCTCGAGGCCCTCGCCATGGTGGTGCTGGTGGTCATCGTTTTCCTCCAGACCTGGCGCGCGTCGATCATCCCGCTGCTGGCCGTGCCCATTTCGATTGTCGGCACGTTTGCGGTCATGCACGTGTTTGGATTTTCCATTAACGCGCTGTCGCTTTTCGGACTCGTGCTGGCCATCGGCATTGTCGTGGACGACGCCATTGTCGTGGTGGAAAACGTGGAGCGCAATATTGAAGGAGGCCTGGCGCCGCATGACGCGACCGTCAAGGCGATGAGCGAGGTGACCAGCCCCATCATCGCGATCACGCTGGTGCTTTGCGCGGTCTTTGTGCCCATCGGTTTCATCAGTGGCCTGACCGGCCAGTTCTACCGTCAGTTCGCGCTGACCATCGCCTTCTCGACCGTCATTTCCGCCTTTAATTCGCTCACCCTCAGCCCCGCTTTGGCGGCGATCCTGCTCAAGGACCGCAGCGCGAAGAAAGACTGGCTCACGCGGGCGATGGACTTCGTGCTCGGCCCGTTCTTTCGCGCCTTCAACTGGGTTTTCCGGCACAGTTCCAACGGTTATGGCCGGGGCGTCGGGCACATCGTGAGCTTCAAAGGGTTTGCTGTCCTGGTCTATCTGCTCCTTCTGGCCGGCACCTATTTCGTCTTCCAGCGTGTGCCGCCCGGCTTTGTCCCGACGCAGGACAAGATGTACCTGGTCGGCTTCGCCCAGTTGCCCGACGGCGCGACGCTCGACCGCACGGAGAAGGTGATTCGCGAGATGTCCGACATCGCGTTGAAGCAGCCCGGCGTCGAGAGCGCGGTGGCCTTTCCGGGCCTCTCGATCAATGGGTTCATCAACAGCTCGAGCGCGGGCATCGTCTTCGTGACGTTGAAGCCGTTCGACCAACGCAAGACGGCGGATCTCTCCGGCGGCGCGATCGCGCATGCCCTGCAAATGAAATATTTCGGGGTAAAAGATGCGTTCATCGCCATTCTCCAGCCGCCGCCCGTGAATGGTCTCGGGACGGTGGCCGGCTTCAAACTGGAAGTCGAAGACCGGACGGACCTTGGCTACCAGGCTCTCGATTCGGCCATGAAGGCGGTCATGGGCAAGGCGATGCAGGCACCGGAACTTTCGCCCCAGCTTTTCACCAGCTACAAGATCAACGTGCCGCAGTTAAACGCGGACCTCGACCGCACCAAGGCGATGCAACTCGGGGTGAACGTGCAGGACGTGTTTGACACGATGCAGGTTTATCTCGGCTCGCTTTACATCAACGATTTCAACAAATTCGGACGCACCTACCAGGTGATCGCGCAGGCGGACAAGGAATTTCGCAGCAAGCCGGATGATGTCCTGAACCTGAAAGTCCGCAACAACGCCGGCGAGATGGTCCCCTTGGGCGCAATGGTCACCCTGACCGACACGACCGGTCCCGACAGCTCGGCCCACTACAACGAATATCGCTCCGCCGACCTGACCGGAGCACCCGCGCCCGGTTACTCGAGCGGCCAGGCGCAGGACGCCATCGTGAAGATCCTGCACGATACCCTTCCGCAAGGGATGAGCTTTGAGTGGACCGACCTGACCTACCAGCAAATCCTGGCCGGCAACACCGCCATCCTGGTTTTCCCGATTTGCGTGCTCCTGGTTTACCTGGTGCTGGCCGCGAAATATGAAAGCCTGTTTGTGCCTTTCGCGGTGATTCTCATCGTGCCGATGTGCCTGCTCTCCGCCATCACCGGGGTCTGGCTTACCCAGGGCGACAACAACATCTTCACCCAGATCGGGCTCTTCGTGCTGGCGGGACTGGCCTGTAAAAATGCCATTTTGATCGTCGAATTCGCCCGCGACCTGGAAACTCATGGAGAGGAAACGGTCAAGGCCGCCATCCATGCGGCCAGGCTCCGGCTGCGCCCCATTCTCATGACCTCGTTTGCCTTCATCATGGGCGTGGTCCCGCTGGTGCTTTCCGAGGGCGCGGGCGCGGAAATGCGGCATGCGATGGGCGTGGCCGTTTTCTTCGGTATGCTGGGCGTAACCTTTTTCGGCCTGCTGCTGACGCCGGTGTTCTATGTCCTGCTGCGCTCCCTGGAAAAGGCGCTTTACGGCCGAGCGCGTCCCCCGCGCGACCAGGGCAGCAATGCGCTGGTCGACCCATGGGAAGTGACCGCCTCCGAGGGCGCATCGACTCACACTCCAGCATTAAGGTAGGGACTGTCCCCCGGAGGTCGACGGCTACCGCCGGCGCGGGCTACCTGATGTCGATGACGAGCGCGGTGGTGTTGTCGCGGCCGGAGCGTTCTAGCGCAGCGCTGACCAGACGCTGGGCGGGAGTGGCCGCGGCTTCCCCGGCATCGGGACGGCGCAGCAGTTCGAGCAGCTGGCGGTCGAAGAGGCCGTCGGTCAGGCCGTCGGTGCAGAGCAGAAACATGTCCCCCGGCTCGCAGGCCACGGCGCCGACCTGCGGGTCGACAAACTGGTTGCCGCCGCCGAGGGCCTTCTGGAGCGCGGTGCGCTGCGGATGGTTATGGGCCTCCCACTCGCTGAGCTGCCCGCTGCGGAAGAGCCAGCCGACGTAGGTGTCGTCGTGGCTGAGTTGCTTGATCTCATTCCCCGAGGCGGGCAGGTAATAAATCCGGCTGTCGCCGATATGGCCAAAGTACATCCAGCCCGGCCGAAACCAGCAGAGGCTGAGCGTGGCCTGCATGCCGTTGACCTCCTCGTCGCTCGCGCCCAAAAAGGCCAGCGCCCGGTGCACCTGGTCGAAGAGCTCGATGAAGATGTCCTCGAACCCGGTTTCCAGTCCCATGGCCGATTGCTTGAACGACCGGGGCAGCAGGTGCGTTATTTTGTCCACGGTGATCCGGCTGGCGAGCTCGCCCGCCTTGGCGCCGCCCATCCCGTCGCTTACGGCGAAAACGAAGTCGGCGTTCTCAGTGGGTGCCTCGCCGACCTTGCCGAGATAAAAGATTTCCTGGGCGTTGAACTGAAGGGCGACAAAAGCGTCCTCATTGTTCGACCGGACGTGCCCCCGGTCGGTCTGCCCAAACCATTGGAGGCGCTCGGCGCTCGGAGCGTTACGTGGATGATCCATGGTCGGATTTTTCGGACTCGGGCAGGATGGTGGCAAACTCGAAGTCGATCAAGCAGAAGCGCCCGTCGGACTGGCGGTAGGTGACGTTGCGCATCTCGGCGTCGTCGTGGCGCACGCCATAGGGTTCCAGCTCGGCGTAAAGCTCGCGCAGACGCGCCTCGTCGAGATGGTCGACCCGGCTGCCGCAGTTGGTGGTAATGATCCGAAGCTGGTCCGGGTCGGCTTCGAGCAGTCTGGGCACGAATGAACAGCCGCGGGTTTCGAGGTAACGAAGAACCCTCACCTCGTTGTCGAATCGTTCCTGGGCATTGGGACCGCGAAACGTCTTATAGACACGGCCGTCCCAACCGATCCGGACGAGGGCCCTGAGAGTGTCTTTCACTTGATCCATGCCATGGAGATTATGCCTCAACCGGAGGGAAAGGACGCTACTTTTTCGGGGCAAGTGGCGCATTTTATACTGCTTGCGGTGCTGGCATGGTGCCTGCTTGCCTCCTCGTCACCCGTCTCCCCTTTAAGGAACGGTAAAACCCACCAAACAACCCCCTACCCAATACAATCAAATGGCGAAGTATCTACTGGAATATATCTGGCTCGACGGTTATACGCCCGTCCCCAATATCCGCGGCAAAACCCTGGTCAAGGAATTCGACAAATTCCCGAAATTGGAAGACCTTCCCAACTGGGGATTTGACGGCAGCTCGACGCGACAGGCCGAAGGTCATAGCTCCGACTGCGTGCTCAAACCGGTGGCGGTTTATCCCGATACGACGAAACGCAATGGCGCGATCGTGATGAACGAAGTTCTCCACGCCGACCTGACACCTCATTCCACGAACGCGCGGGCCACCATCCTGGATGATCCCGGCACTTGGTTCGGCTTCGAACAGGAATACTTCCTCTATCAGGATGGCCGCCCGCTCGGCTTTCCGGAGCACGGTTATCCCGCCCCCCAGGGTCCCTACTATACGGGGGTCGGCTATGAATTCGTGGGCGACATCGCCCGTGAAATCGTCGATAAGCACCTCGACCTGTGTCTGGATGCGGGCATCAACCACGAGGGCATCAACGCCGAAGTGGCCAAGGGCCAGTGGGAATTCCAAATCTTCGGCAAAGGCTCCAAGAAGGCCGCCGACGAGATGTGGGTCGCTCGCTACCTGCTGAACCGCCTTTGCGAAAAGTACAAGGTGGACGTGAACTACCATTGCAAACCGCTGGGCGCGACCGACTGGAACGGCTCGGGCATGCACTCCAACTTCTCGACCACCTACCTGCGCGAAGTCGGTGGCAAGGAATACTTCGAGAAACTGATGGCGGCGTTCGACAAATACAAGAACGAGCACATCGCCGTCTACGGCCCGGACAATCACATGCGTTTGACCGGACTCCATGAAACGCAGTCGATCGATAAGTTTAACTACGGTCTGGCCAATCGTGGCGCATCGATCCGCATCCCCCATAGCTTCGTCAACAACGGCTACAAGGGTTACCTGGAAGATCGCCGTCCGAATTCCCAAGGCGATCCCTACAAGATCGCGAGCCGGATTCTCCAGACGATTGCGACGGTGCCGACCAAATAATCGAGGGTCCCACGTCAATCCGAAACGCCGTTCCGCCTCACGCGGGACGGTGTTTCGTCTTTTTACCGCTCACGGATTGCCGTAGTCCTGCGACATCTTGGGATATAAATCCATCAAGGAATTCGTGTCGTAACGGCCGCCGTGGTTCGGCGGCGGCGGTTTGGTGGGCGCGCTCAATTGCGCCGCGATGAAACTGGTCAGGCTTGAGTTGCCCGTTGCGGAAGCCGGTGCCTGATGATCGAAGATGGTTTCGTTATCGCGCCATGGCGACCAGATGAAGCTGCCGAGCCCCCGTTGGTTGGGCGTGTTGAAAACGAGATCGTTCAGATAGCGCTTTTGCCCGCTGTATTCGACGGCGATGATGCCGAGGTTGGGATAATGCAGGGCGATATCGTCGAACGTCGTCTTCCAGTCGCCGTCCTCGTACTCCAAGTAACACGAGAGGCCGACAATATCGAACGGCACGTTCTGTTTGATGAGGTTGTCGATCCATTCATGCACGAGCGCGTCGTTGCGGGCGAGCGAATGATGCAGCATGATTTTGATGTTGGGGTCGACCTCCTTCGTGGCGCTGATGCCCGCCTTCAACAGCGCGGCGAGATTTCCCCAGCCGCCCGCATTGGTGACATCGGCGTTGTGGGCGTCGGTCTTGGCGTTACCCGTGGAGATGGTGGAAGTCACGCGGCCTTCCGGCCAGTCCATGCCGAAAGTGATTTCGTTCCCGATCTGCACCATGTCGGGCGTCGTGCCCTGTGCCTTGAGCGCGGTCAACACCGCCTTCGTCTGGTCGTGCAGCGCCTTCACCATATCGGGGAACGCGAGTTTTTTCCACGCGGCGGGCGTGAGTTCGTGTTCCGGATTGGCCCAGGCATCGGAATAAAAGAAATCGACGAGCAGGCCCAGGTGGGCGGCCTTGGCGCGCCGGGCCAAAATTTTAACATGCGCGAGATCGCCGCGGGAAAAGTCCTTCGTCGGTTCCACGATGGACGTCACGCGCACATAATTGAATTTGTTGTCCTTGAGAATTTGGAAAAAATCCTTCTTCACGCCTTTGTCATAAAAAACCGCTCCGGCGGCTTCGTCTTCGAGCAGAAAGGTAACGTCCGCGCCGAGAATGAAGGGTTGCGTCCGCGCAGGTGGCGCATCCGCCGCCCGGCTGCACAACATCATGGAAAGCACGGCGAGAAAAGCGGCGGTCACCAGGAAGAGTTTGGGATTTCTCATGTCCAGCACACCGGTTCAGGTGAATCGTAGACCGGGCAAGGCATGGCAACAACCTCGAAAAGATGAAGGCCTGCGAGCTTTCCCTGCAGTGATTTAATTTGTCCGGATCGTCATTCACGAAACCGCTTGCCATTCGTTATGGCCGCCGCAAAATGACCCTTCGACGCTTTTGCCGGGAAATGAGTCATTTGGCTGGATAGCTCAGCTGGTAGAGCAGCGGACTGAAAATTGTAAGTTGTTTATTGTCAAATATTTGCAAACATTCTCGCCACTTTGCATCCCTTTCGCAAATCAGCACTTACACGTTTTGACGGTTATCGAGGCTTTCCCCAGCTCAGCACAGTTTTGGGCCAAAAAATACGCGCAGTATAGGATCGCGGTATAGAATTTATTTGGAGAGACAACCTTGAAGCAAAACCGGCACGTTGAGCTTGGAGAGCTTGAGGGCGTCGGCAACACCCTTTTCATCACCAAAATTAGGCAACACCACCAGAACGCCGTCCAGTTCATCACCATGTTTGCGAAAAAGCTCGGCGCACTCTCGGGCTTCGGCGTGGGTTTCCACGCCGCCGAATTTGGTTTGCCCGGGGTCGACGATCACCGCCCGAATGCCTGCCCCGGCAAATGTTTTCAAAATATCTTCCCGCGCCTCGGCCACGAGTTGGTCGGGAAAAAAATCCCGGTTGCCAATGATCACGCCGAGTGAAGCGGGCCTTTTTGGATTGGGCAGATTCATGTTTCAGACGCAATAATACCGTTAGTTCGCGAGAAATCTTCCTTGATCTTTGGGCATTACTTACTGTTTTCTAAGGTCATGGTCAGTTTTAACTCATCGCGGCCCGACTTCGCTCCTTACGGATTTACCTGTCAACGCTGGACGCCGGTTCCCATGAAGCGACCAGACCGGCACAATGAGATCGAATTAAATCTGCTCCGGCAGGGTTCGCTCACTTACCTCTTCGGCGGGAACTCGGTAACCATTGAAGCGGGCCGTTTGGCCGTATTCTGGGCGGCCATCCCACATCAGATCATCGGATCGTCGGATAAGGCCGAATATTTCGTTGCGACAATCCCACTTGTCTGGTTTTTACAATTTCCGTTCCCCGAACACTTTGTTCATTCCATCCTTCAGGCTCAGGTCGTGCTCGATCCCCAACATGGGGTGCGCAATGACCTTGAACTCTTTGCCCAATGGGTTCAGGACTTTCGATCTCCCCGTCCGGTCATGAAACGCATTATCCTCTTGGAAATGGAAGCGCGATTATTGCGGGTTGCCCTGACGTTGCCACGCTGCAAATCCTCTTTTCGCCGGACCAAAAAGCCGCAGTTACTGCTTGAAACCGGCGCATTAACCCGGGTCGAACAGATGGCATGTTTTATTGCCCGGCATTACACGGAGCCCCTCACGGCTGAACAGATTACTAGATCAACCGGGCTGCACCCCAACTATACCATGAGTCTTTTCAAAAAGACTTTTGGCATGACTTTGATTGATTGCGTCACCCAGCACCGCGTCTCTCATGCCCAGCGACTCCTAGCTACAACCACTGAGAAAATAGTGGATGTAGCCTTGGCTTCCGGTTTTAATACGATTAGCCGATTTAATGAGGCATTCAAAAAAATATGTGACTGTTCGCCACGGGAATACAGGGATAAACACCGCCCTTGAGAATTCTAATTCGTTGAACTTGCGTCTTCTAACCCAGTCGATCCCTCCGGCTCTTAAGCGACATGAGATGCCTGGCCCTCGCTGGATTACTAGAATCCCGTCAAAAGCAGCAGGGTATTTCGGAATGCAGACGGAATCTTTGAGATCAAGGGAATACCAACTCGGGAACGGGGAACTTATTAAGTGCGACGCCCCGCAAGAGAATGGACGGCACTGAGGAGGAGGAGGCAGGCGGTGAGCATTATGACCCTGTTCGGAATCATTTTCTCCCCCGCGAGATTATTAAGCCAGTAAAGCTCCTTAACTCTCGTTAGATGCTGCTAGATTTAAAATATACGTTAACATTTATCTAGAGCATATTAAAGTATTGTGCACATGAACGGGATCGGGTATGCTTTGGGTCCATGCGAGCTTATTCCTTGGATTTACGGCAACGGGTCTTGAAGGCTTACGACGAGAACAAATGGACGGT
>Ga0182012_10008681_pt1 | contig 10032 bp, 6 predicted proteins | sample 612S2SmetaG_FD_120486 | JGI IMG/M metagenome (GOLD analysis project Ga0182012, IMG submission 120486) | Permafrost microbial communities from Stordalen Mire, Sweden - 612S2S metaG | ecosystem: Environmental > Terrestrial > Soil > Wetlands > Permafrost | place: Sweden: Stordalen | collected... | reverse complement strand
GCAATATTCATGCATTCCCAGAACTCGCCCTCGCTGGTAGCTCCTTCACCGGAAGTCACCAGCGCGATTTCGCGCGCATCCGGCGTGAGATGGCGGCTCGCCAGCGCGCAACCCAGCGCATGCAGGTATTGGCTGCCCGTGGGCGACGACCCTGTCAAAATCCGCAAGTGCGCCGACGACCAATGCGACGGCATCTGGCGTCCACCTGAACTGGGATCGCGCCCCGCGCCCACCGCCTGCAGCAGCATGTCTTCCGCCGTCATGCCCAAAGTGAGCGCCAACGCGCGGTCGCGGTAATACGGAACGGTCCAATCGCTACCGGCCTTTACCGCCATGCCCGCCGCTACTTGAATCGCTTCATGCCCGGCGCAGCTGACTTGAAAAAATATTTTGTTTTGCCGCTTGAGCATCACTTCGCGGTCGTCCAAACAACGCGATAGATACATCAGGCGGAAAGCGCGAATGAGCGTGTCCCGGTCGAGTGCGCCCTGTTGGGTTGGCGCGGCTGAAGTAAGCGGCGTAGGCACCATTTCGCATTATCGCTCTTGCGTAACGCAAATTTCATCAAATGGACAGAATCGAGATTATATAGAATCAGAAACGGGAGAACCAAACAAACATTCATGGTTAGTTCTGGAGCTGGCCTCGAAGGAGTCGTCGCTACTTCGTCCTCTATTTGTTACATCGATGGCGACCAAGGCGTTCTGAGTTATTGCGGATACAACATTAATGAGCTGGCGAGCCACGCTTCGTTTGAAGAAGTAATTTTCCTGTTGTGGAATGGCAAGCTGCCGAATAAGGCCGAACTGGCGGCTCTGAAAAATAAACTCATCGCCGAACGCGATTTACCCGCTGAAGCGACGGCGTTCTTAAAGGGCGTTCCCAAGAGCGCCAGCGCCATGGACGTTTTGCGCACCGCCGTTTCTCTCCTCAGCCTTTACGATCCGATTGCCGCGGACAATTCAACCGAAGCCAACGTGGCCAAGGCCATCAAACTTATGGCGCGTGTCTCCACGCTGGTCACGTCCTTTGATCAGTTGCGCAATGGCCGCGAAGTAATCCCCGGCGATCCCTCCCTCGGCTACGCCGCCAACTTTATTTACACTTTGACCGGCAAAAAGCCAGATCAGGTCATGGAACGCGTTTTCGATGTCGCCTTGATCCTGCACGCCGATCATGAATTAAACGCCTCCACCTTCGCCGCGCGCGTCACCGCCGCTACCCTTTCCGATATTTATTCCGCCGTTACTTCCGCCATCGGCGCGCTGAAAGGTCCGCTGCATGGCGGCGCGAATGAAGCGGTCATTCAAATGCTCCTGAAGACCGGATCGCCCGATGAAGCCGTGGCGAAGGTGAAAAGCGATCTCGCTAACAAAGTCAAGGTTCCCGGTTTCGGCCATCGTGTCTATCACGTTCTCGACCCCCGCGCTATCCACCTCAAGAAGCTTAGCGAAGAACTCGGCAAGAGCACCGGCCATGCCGACTTGTACGAGAAATCCAGCCGTGTCGAACAGGCCGTTCGAGATGCCAAGGGACTGAACGCCAACGTGGATTTCTATTCGGCTTCCTGCTATTACTCGCTCGGCATTCCCATTGATCTGTTCACGCCTATCTTTGCCGTCAGCCGCATGTCGGGTTGGACGGCGCATATTCTTGAGCAATACCGCAATAACCGACTCATTCGCCCGCGCGCCGATTATACCGGTTTGCCCGATGGCCAGCCCTGGGTGCCGATAGACAAGCGCAGCTAGTCTATGCACGATCTTAACTTCTTTCGCAGCCATCTGGACGAGATGCGCCAGCGCCTAGCCACTCGTGGCTTTACCCTCGACGTCGAAGCCTTTCAAGATCTGGACAAGCGCCGCCGCCAGTGCCTAACAGAAAGCGAACAGCTCAAAGCGGAACGTAATCAAGCCACTATCGAAATCGGCAAGCTGCGTAAGGATGGTGTCGATACCACTGAAAAGCAGCAGACTGTGCGCGGCATGGGCGAACGCATGGCGGAACTGGATCAGCAAGCCGCCAAGCTCGACGACGAATTCCGCGACGTCCTCGCCCGCGTACCCAATCTTCCTCATGAATCCGTGCCGATTGGCAAAAGCGAGCACGACAATGTGGAAGTTCGCCGTTGGGGCACGCCGCGCGAGTTCGCGTTTGAACCCAAGCCACATTGGGATCTCGGCCCCGAACTCGGCATTCTCGATATGGATCGCGCCGCCAAGGTGACCGGCGCGCGCTTCGCCGTCTATTGGGGCTTAGGCGCGCGGCTCGAACGGGCTCTGGTTAACTTCATGCTCGATTTGCACACCAAGGAGCATGGCTATAAAGAAGTGCTGCCGCCGTTCCTGGTCAACTCGGCGAGTCTTTACGGCACCGGCCAGTTACCCAAGTTCGCCGAAGATCTATTCCATTGCGAAGGCACCGATTTCTGGCTCGCGCCCACCGCTGAAGTGCCCGTCACAAACTTATTTCGCGACGAGACCCTGAACAGCGACAATCTCCCTATTTCGCTTTGCGCATACACGCCCTGTTTTCGCAGTGAAGCCGGCTCCTATGGACGCGATGTGCGCGGCATCATCCGCCAGCATCAATTTCAGAAAGTGGAACTGGTTAAGTTCGCCCGTCCCGAACAGAGCTACGAAGAACACGAAAAGTTAACCCGTGACGCCGAAGACGTTCTCCAGAAATTAGAGTTGCCTTATCGAACCGTAGTTCTCTGCACCGGCGACACCGGCTTCAGTTCCGCCAAAACCTACGACATCGAAGTGTGGCTGCCCGGCCTGAAAGCTTACAAAGAGATCTCGTCCTGCTCGAATTTCGAAGCATTCCAAGCCCGCCGCGCCCAGATCCGCGCCAAAAGCGGCAAGGGCAAGGCCGATTTTCTCCACACGCTGAACGGCAGCGGTCTTGCCATCGGCCGAACCTGGGTCGCCATCGTCGAAAACTATCAGCAGCCCGACGGCTCTGTTCTTGTGCCCAAAGCTCTCCAACCATACGTGGGCGCCGACCGCATTCGTAAGGCCGACGGCTTGGCGATTTAGATTCCCGGGCGCGTAATTCTTGCGGGTTGAATAGCCCTCAGCGGCCGATGAATCGAACTGTTACCTGACCCTCCCTTTTGTGGCTTCAATGGGCTTGTTTCATTTTCGGCATCGACACCTACTTCTGCTACGCAGGTTTGGAGGCGAGAATTATTCGGCGCAGTTTGCCATGCCTCATCGAGCAACTGCACCTTGCTAAGTTTCTCGATTACGATAAGGCGCCAGTTTGGCGGAACCATCTCTTGCAGTCCACTGCGGCTATCGCCCGCGTACTGATAGCAGCGCACGCCACTGTCTGGATTTTCGCTCTAGTAGCACCCATCGGGTTCCCGGCTTCGTTGTGCAGGAGGGAACTTGCCCATGTCCGCGCCCACCACTTCATCGGCCGCAGTCACATTGCTTCGACGAGTTTCATCGGCCGGCAGCAGGTGAGCTCGCTGCTCCACAGCGCGAAAATCCAGGCTCCCGATACGGAACCGCTGTGTCTGGTAGTTATGAGCGGCAAATTCGCGTTCTCTGGGCCGCCCGGCAGGACGCAGACATTTCCGTTTGCTATCGAGGTCTTCGACGCTCGTACGGGAAACCTACTGCAATCCGGCGGTTCGTCCCAATTACCTCAGTCGACAACCCGCTGACTAAGGGAGAGCGACTTAAGATCCTTCCGCTCGTTTGCGTCACGTCAGCCTGCCTTCTCAGGCGATGGAAGAAAATACGCAAGCGGACTTGCGTATAGAATCGAAGAAGTCTCTTAGTAAGCGGTCGATTGGTGCGGACGATCCTGCTGAGAAAATTGTGGCCGATCTAATCGTAACCGACTTACTCAAGGCGACGTTGCTCGCCGTTAGTGCGCTGTTCCCCATCGTGAATCCGCTGGGCGGCAGTCCGATTTTTCTATCGCTCACCAGCGGCTATGAGGATTCGGAACGGCACGCGTTGTCGCGGCTGATCGGCATGAATAGTTTCTTCCTGCTGATTGGCTCCTATCTGATCGGTTCGCACATTCTGGCGTTCTTCGGTATTTCTCTGCCAGTGGTGCAGGTGGGCGGCGGGTTGGTGGTCATCGCCTCGGGCTGGGGGATTCTGCAGCGCGGTAGCGATGAGGAGCGCAACGCCGTACACCGCAACATTCAACCGCGAGACCACCGGCGCGAGGCATTTTATCCGTTGACGCTGCCACTGACGGTTGGCCCCGGGTCGATCTCGGTGGCGATCACGCTGGGGGCGAACGCGCCGCACGGCTATCCGGCGAATCTGGCGGCTATTTCAGGAACGCTGATCGGATCGGTGGTGATTGGTCTGAGCGTGTATCTTTGCTACCGGTTCGCCGACCGGCTGGCACGGATTCTGGGGCCGACGGGGATGACGGTGATTGTGCGGTTAACGGCGTTTTTGCTGTTATGTATTGGAGTGCAGATTCTTTGGAATGGGCTGCGGGTGCTGATATCCTCGGTGCCGCTGATTGTGCGTTGAAGGAAGCGCAGACGAAACCGTCTGCGCCACCGGCTACGTCAGAAGGGCGCTGAGCTTTTTCGTAGCAGTCGGGAACTTGCCAATGCCTGCGCCCACTACTTCATCAGCTACCGTGACGTAGACATCGCCTACGGTTCCGGTGACCCGAGTGTGGGAGCCTTTGGCCAATTTCTTGCTGCCGCCGGCGACGATCATCGCCAAGCCGCTGTTTTTGTGCGGATTGGCCTCGGCATGCTCGTGAGCGAAAACCAGGGCCGTATGATCGAACAGGTTGCCGTCGCCTTCGGGCACGGATTCGAGCTTGGCCACTAGGTAAGCAAACTCTTCAACGTGCCAGCGGCAGATGTCGCGGAGCACGTGAATGCCATCCGTGCCATCCGCGCCGGAAGTTTTGTCGGCCGCGTGCGTGTAATCGTGATGCCGGGCGGAGGTATAGCCGAGCCAGGGAAAGCGCGTGAGGCTCTGACATTTGGTCAACATGTAAGACGCGACACGAGTTTGGCGCATGGCGAGGGCCTGCACCAGCAGATCGCTCTGCAGTTTGGCGATGCGGGGCCAATCCTTCATATCGCCATCGAAATCGGGCGGATCGATGCGCGCGTACTCGGGGGGCAGACCGGCAATGGCGCGCTCCAAATCACGAATGCCGGATAGATGCTCGTCAACGCGCGTCTTGTCATCGCCCGGCAGTTTCTTTTCCAGAGCGGAAGCATCGGCCAATACAGTGTCCAGGATGCTGCGTTTGCGATTGACCCAGCCTTCTTCACGCGCACCGAATAAGCGGTCAAATAAACGATGCGGAATCATCTCGGGCGGCAAAGCTCGCTCATAACCGGCCCAACTCATGTTGCGCTGCATGCTTTCGCCGAACGATTCCTGGGCCACACCGATTTGCAATGAGCGGAAACGCGAATCGCCTCCAATCTTGCCGGCAATAATCTGGTCGATGGAGGGTCCGCTGGGTCCGCGGCCGGTGAAATCCATGCCGGTCATTAAACCGCTCATGGAATTGGTATGGCCGTTGCCTTTGCCGCTGGCAGCGGCATTATCCACTCCGCTCAAGACATGAACATCTTTGCGCCAGGCAGCGAGCGGAGCAAGGCAAGGAGTGAGCTCATAGTCGCAGCCTTCTTCGGCGGGAATCCAATATTTTTCCGGAATGCCGTTGCCGTTAAACCACAGAACGAAGCGGGATTCAATAGGCTTTTCCACCGCGGGCGCGCCGGCGGCCACGGTCTCAGGCGTGGCGGCATAGGCGGTTCCCAAAGAGTTGAACATGGAAGTGAGCGGCGGCAAGCCAATGGCAATGCGCGCGCCGGCGGCGGTAAGCCCTTTCAAAAGCGACCGGCGAGACGTTCTAACGCGCTCTGTGATTATCTGCGACATGCTGCGGGAGTTCTCCTAGTGGTGGAATGTTCTTACTTGTCTGGTGCGGGCCGGACTCGGTGCCGGGAAACTCGCGCAGCACCACTAAAGACAATATTAGCTGTTTGAATTTGAAACCTGAATCGCGAAAGTTTTCGGTTATGGTGTGCAGCAGCGGCCGGTCCGCCGGCGTATCAGTTCTGCCGGCTTGAAAGCGGAAATATTGCTTGACCACGCACTCCTGGCACTGGGCGCTTTTCGCGAGCACCGCGCCCAATTCCAAAGGCGACGAGAATTCCGAATTGGGAATGCCTGCCACGTAGGCTTGGGTGTTGAGCGGCAGAGTGACGATTCGCTTGGGACCTTTGAGGTCTTCGTCCTCTTCACCCTTCTTGTCGCGAAACTCCAGCACAAGTTGATCGCGCCTCGCGCCGATGGCGTCGAATTTCTCAAGCCCAAAGCCAACGCCATCCATCAATTTATGGCAGGTGGCGCAAGAGGCACTGGTGGTGTGTTCCGACATGCGGTCGCGATTGGTTTGCGGCTTGGCCTCGGTCACGGGAGGCAGATTGGTGTTGACGCCGGGTGGTGGATCGGGCACATGCTGGCAGAGGAATTGTTCGCGCACAAAAAGGCCGCGTGCGGTGGGCGATGAATCTTCCGGCTTCGCGGTGAGGGCCAGAAACAAACCTTGCCCCAAGATGCCGGCGCGTTCCGAGCCGGCCGGAAAAGGAACGCGATCGAAATCCTTGGCAGGCGCGGTGACACCGTAAATGCGCGCCAATTCAGGGCTGACATAGCCGTAATCGGCGGTGAACAACTTCATGAAGTTATCGTCGTTCCAAACGAGGTCGGAGACAAAGGTGCGCGCCTCGGTGGTCATGGCATTGATGGTTTCACGCGTAAAGAAAGGAAACTTGCGGCGGTCTTTACTGGCGGTGACGAGGCGGTCGAAACGCAGCCACTGGCTGACGAATTCATCGAGCGATTCGTGGGATCGTGGATCGGCCAGCAGGCGGCGGGCTTGCTTTTCGACGCCGGCCCGCGTGGCCAATTCACCGCGCTGGGCGGCGGCAAAGAGTTCAGCATCGGGCATGCTGTCCCACAGCGAGTACGATAAGCGGCTGGCGGCGGCCCAGACCTTCATTTTGGGGTCAGGGGTGGTGTCCATCCAAAACAGAAAGTTGGGCGATTGCAGCATGGCTTCGATGACGAGTTGGGCGCCCTTCATGAAATTTGGGTCACTCGCCAGGAGTTGTTCGTAGCGCTGTTGCTCATCTTGCGCGAGCGGGCGGCGGAAGGCTTTCAAACCGAATTCGCGCACGAAGCGTTTGCCGCACTCGGCGGAAGGTTTGCAAGGGATGAGATTGTGCGTGTCGCCACCGCGAAAGGCCGAGCGCGCCAATTTCTCCGCCGCATTGCTATAGGCTTCCACCAAAAGCGGCGAAAGGCTCTGGCCGCGCGACTGGTTCCGGAAGCCGTTTACAAAATCTTCCGGCGGAAATTGCAGTGCGGGCGAAGTCTGGTCGCCGAGCAAATCACGCACGGTGTGGTTGTACTGGCTGTGCGTGAGGCGGCGGAGTTCGGGATCAACAGCGGCCGCGCCGGCGCCGGCACTTTCCAATTCGCGATATTTCATCGCGGTGGCCAGCTCCGAGCCCGATAACTGCGCCAAGTGCGCAATCCAAGCCTTTAAGACGCCCTCTTCGGGGCTGCCGGGCTTGATACGTTCGCCGCCGGTGTGCGGGATGCGGGCGGTGGGCTTTTTGAGAAGCAGCGATGAATCGGGCTGCGCGCGGTCGATCAGGATTACGAGGGAATTGCCGAAGGCTTCAATCTTTGGCGCGTCGGCGTCCGGTTCGGGGAAATGAAGGCGCGTGGCGGAGGCGACGCCTTCGGCATTGTGGCAGGCGCGGCAGTTGGCTTTTTCCAGAATCGGGTAAAGATTGGTGCGGAATTCAACGCTCTGAGCCCACAGCGCTGCACCGGTCAAACCCAACAAAATCGGACGTCTCAGCAAAGCATCTCCTCAAGAGGGAACCGGGCGCGCCCCACATCAAGTAGAATAACGCAAGATGCGCCAAATAATCGGGGCTTGTTTTGTTTTTGCGGTTGCCGCGCAAGCCGCAAGCCCTCTTGTTTCTCCGGTTGCTGCATCACGCGCAACTGAGCGTGAGGTTGCCGAATGGGTGCTGCGCTGGGAAGGCAGCTTGATGGTAGAAGGCTCAAACACGCCGCTGCATGACCTCGCGCAACTGCCGGCGGGCGATTTCCATATTGCTTCGATTGATCTCACGGCCACCGTTATGCATCCGGTCGAGTTGCGCAAGCTGGAAGGGCTGACGCATTTGCGGGAACTGTATCTGCCGGGCCGTATTTGGAATCCGGGGGACGGCAACGAAGACAAAACCGGCGTCTTTGAAGCGCTCGCCACGCTGACCGGCGTGGAACGCCTGGCCTTTGGCTGGCACTTCAACTCGGATATTCATGTGGAAGATAAAGACATCGCGAAGCTGGCTACGTCGAAGGGCTTGAAGCAGTTGCGCTGTTCGCAATGCAGTCTGGCCAAAGTGGACCTATCGATTTTTCCGGAATTGCGCGATCTCGATCTGAGCTATGCGCCCTTTACCGATGAAGGGATGCGCGGGTTGGCGGGGCTTAAGAATCTGCGGCGGCTGATGCTGCGCGACACGCTGGTGACCGATGAGGGGCTGAAATATCTTAAAGATTTGACGAATCTCGAAGAACTCGATTTGTCGGGAACGCGCGTGAGCGGACGGGGCGTGCAGTATTTGAGCAACTTGAAAGCGTTGCGCAGCTTAAGCTTGCTGGGCGCGCAGGTGCCCGATGCGTCAATGGAAATACTCTCGAGCATGAAGTCATTGCAGGTGTTGAACCTTTACCGTACGCTGGTGACGAATTCCGGTTTGGCCAAACTTGAATCGCTGAAAGAGCTGACCGACGTCGATGTGCGCTACAGCCGGGTAACTCCCAATGGAGTGGATGCGTTGCGGGCGGCGCTCCCGGAAGTGAAAGTTCGTTTCGACGGAGCGACGGTTCCCAAGACCAAGATCGCCGGAGCCGCGAAGCCTGCGAACTCTTCCACGGAAGCGATTGTGGCCTGGGTCAGGTTAATGGGTGGCAGTGTCGAAATGACGGGCGGCCGATTAGTAGGCATCAACTTGGCTTCGACTTCCCTGAGTGACGCGCAACTTGCTTACCTGGAAAACCTGCCTGATCTCGAAAAGCTCCAACTCCAGGTAACACAGATCTCGGATCTCGGATTATCCTCCGTACAACGGATCACCAGCCTCCGGGATCTCAATCTAAGTAATACTACTGTCTCGTCAGCGGGCGTGGCGAAACTTGCCGCGTTGAGTCATCTTCAGACTTTGGACCTGGCAGGCACACTGGTGGATGGGACAGCACTGGCGCAGTTGAAAGAGTTAAAGAGCCTGCGCGAACTTGACCTATCGGGCTCGCATGTGACTGACCGGGGACTGGAGGGGCTCGGAGTGCTAACCGGTCTGCGCGAATTGCGGCTGCGCTATCTCGACATTACGGATTCCGGCCTCAGTTTTCTCGCGAACCTGACTCTGCTGGAGAAGCTGGATCTATCCAGCACGGAAATCAGCAACGCCGGACTCAAACAAATCGCCGCTCTTGGTAATTTGCGTGAGTTGTGTTTGAACTTCACGAGCGTCAACAACGAAGGGCTCGCCGCGCTGCAACCGATGCAGAACTTGGAGCGCATTGAACTCTTTCGTACGCGCACCACGGACGACGGCGTAGCCTCGCTCGCCGCGCTGAAGAATCTGACAATAGCGAAGCTCGACTATACGGCGCTTGACGACAAAGCGATTGTTTTTCTGAAGACGCTTCCCAAGCTGCGCGAGTTGAGCCTGGATGCGACCAGCATCACGGATCAGGGCGCGCACGGCTTGGAATCGATGAGCGCGTTGCGTTATCTGAACATCTATCACACGCTTGTTACGGAGAAAGGAATGCTCGCTTTGAAAACCGCTCTGCCCGAATGCGAGATCGTGTTTGATCGAGATTCGGCGTTGCCGAATCGGAGGATAAGACAATGAAGGCTATCTGCTGCTTGCTGCTATTGTTCTTGGCATTAGCGCCGAGACGAGTCTCGGCGCGGCAG
>Ga0182012_10008680_pt1 | contig 10032 bp, 8 predicted proteins | sample 612S2SmetaG_FD_120486 | JGI IMG/M metagenome (GOLD analysis project Ga0182012, IMG submission 120486) | Permafrost microbial communities from Stordalen Mire, Sweden - 612S2S metaG | ecosystem: Environmental > Terrestrial > Soil > Wetlands > Permafrost | place: Sweden: Stordalen | collected... | reverse complement strand
AGGTGGATCGGCGTGACGACCGCTCCCGTGAGCGGATCGGGGTCCTGGCCGGCGTGGATCGCGCGGGTGGCGAAGCCGGGTCGCTCTGGCGTCTGATCATTGGACGAACTCATCGAGCCTCCCTCGACGCACCGGCCTGAGCCAGGAACGCAAGTGCATCGGACCGGGTGACGACTCCGATCGGATGACCGTTGTCGAGGACTGTCACCGCCGGCGACATCTCCAGGCGCTGAAGGGCGATCTCAACCGTCTCGCCGATTCCCACCGATGGGAGCGGCAGGCCCATGATCTCCGCCACCGTCCGCTCGAGGATCTCCGGGTCGCGCAGCGCTCGTTGCATGAGGTCGCGCTCGCGGACGGCGCCTACCACCTCGGCCTCGGCGAGCGGGGGCTCGGCCTGGATGACCGCTACCTGAGAGACGTCGTACTCGGCCATGACCGCGATCGCCTGCCGGACTGTCTCACCCGGGTGCAAATGGATCATGCCGGGCAGGCGGCCGCCCTTGTGCTGGAGCAGGTCGGCCACGGTGTGCCCGCTCGTCTTTAGGAAACCGTGATCGGCCATCCACTCGTCGTTGTACAACTTGGACAGGTACCCCCGTCCCGAATCGGGGACCAGTACGATGACGACGTCGTCGCGGCGCAGCTCGGGCGCGAGTTGCAACGCCGCCCAGACCGCCGTGCCGGTCGAACCTCCTGCGAGGATCCCTTCGTCGACCGCGAGACGCCGGGCGGTGAGGAACGAGTCGGTGTCACTCACCATGACGACACGGTCGACCAGCCTCGGGTCGTAGGTCGTCGGCCAGAAATCCTCGCCGATCCCCTCCACTAGATAAGGCCTTCCCGAGCCCCCCGAGTAGACCGAGCCTTCGGGATCGGCGCCCACGATCTGAACGTCGGGATTCTGCGACTTCAAGTAGCGGGCGATCCCGCATATGGTCCCGCCGGTGCCGATGCCGGCGACGAAATGGCTGACCCTTCCGGCGCTCTGGCGCCAGATCTCCGGCCCTGTCGTGGCGAAGTGGGAAGCCGGGTTCTCGAGGTTGTGGTACTGGTCAGGGTGGAAGGCGCCGGGAATCTCGTCGGTTAGCCGTGCTGTCACCGAGTAGTACGAGTCCGGGTGGTCCGGCGCGACCGCGGTCGGGCAGAGGACCACCTCGGCGCCATACGCGCGCAGCAGCGCGACCTTCTCGGCAGCCATCTTGTCGGGCATGACGAACACGCAGCGGTAGTGACGCCGGGCCGCGACGATCGCGAGGCCGACTCCGGTGTTGCCGGAAGTGCCCTCGACGATGGTCGAGCCGGGACCGAGCAGGCCCGCTTGTTCTGCGGCTTGGATCATCGCCATGGCCGGGCGGTCCTTGACACTACCGCCGGGATTGAGGATCTCGAGCTTTGCGACGAGCGGGCACGGAAGGTCCCGGCCCATGCGGTCGAGGCGCACCATCGGCGTGTTGCCGACGAGATCGAGGAGGGAGTCGGCCACCTCCATCTTCGGCCCACGATCGGTCAGGGGCACCACCTCGACGCCGGAGAGGTCCGACCTCGATGACACGTCCTCGTCGGTATGAAGCTCCGTAGGGAGCCCGGCCTTGCGCAGCTTCGCGGCCACCGGGGCGGCTCCCGGGCCGAATACGGCCACGTGGCGGGGGATCCGCGCCCGGATCTCGGCGATCAGGGCGGGCGCGACCTCGGCGACAGGGACCGTGAGAATGTGGTGCGCCTTGGCGGCTAGGTGCTCGGGCGGTTGATCAGTTCCGACTACGACGAGCAGATCCATGGCGACATGTTGGCCCACCGACGCGTTCTTTGCATAGAGATAGTCGAATTTGATTCGTCCGTGGCACTCCCGGCGCCCGCGACGATCGAACAAGTGTTCGGATAACATGACAGTCCATGCAGCCGGTGAGGGGGGCCACCGTCGGCCTCGAAGACGACGAGGCGCTCCGCGGCTTTCATCCCGCGGTCGCCGAATGGTTCCGCAGGCGTTACCCGAACGGGCCCACCCCGGCGCAGGCGGAAGGCTGGGCGGCCATCGCCTCGGGCCTCGACACCCTGATCGCCGCCCCTACCGGGTCGGGCAAGACCCTGGCCGCGTTCTTGGTGGCGATAGATCGCTGCTACAAGGCGGCCGAGTCCGCAGGTGCCGGCGGAGGGACAGATGTCGTGTATGTCTCGCCTTTGCGAGCCCTCACCGTCGATGTGAGCGAGAACCTGCGAAAGCCCCTCGCCGAGATCGGCGAGGTCGCTGTCGAGCTCGGCTTTGAGCCGCCGAAGGTGCAAGTGGCGGTCCGCAACGGCGACACGCCTGCCTCCGAGCGTTCGGCGATGTTGCGCAACCGCCCTGAGATCGTCGTCACGACACCCGAGTCGTTCTATCTCCTGCTGACCTCGGCGCGGGGTAGGGAGATGCTCTCGAGCGTGAGGACCGTGATCGTCGACGAGATCCACGCGCTGGCCCGCGATAAGCGCGGTTCGCACCTCGCGCTCAGCCTGGAACGACTGGATCGCCTGGTCACGGGGGAGAACAGGCCGGTCCGGATCGGGCTCTCCGCGACGCAGCGGCCGATAGCGACCATTGCCCGTCTGTTGGTGGGCGCCGGTGAGGACCGGACGCTGCCCGGTGGCGAGCCACGTTGCATAGTCGTCGACGTCGGCCATCGACGCCGGCTGGACGTCGCCATCGAGCTCCCCGATGACGAGCTCGGCGCCGTGTCGACACTCGATCAGATGGCGTCGGTGCTGGATCAGATCGCGGCCCACATCGACCAGCACCGGACGACCCTTGTGTTCGTCAACACCCGGCGGATGGCAGAGCGGGTCGCTCACCAGCTTGCCGAGCGTCTCGGGGAAGACAGCGTCCAGGCCCACCACGCGAGCCTGTCCATGGACCGCCGCCTCCGGGTGGAGGCGCGCCTGCGTGCCGGGCAGCTCCGCGCCGTCGTGGCGACGGCTTCACTCGAGCTCGGCATAGACGTCGGCCCTGTGGAGCTCGTGTGCCAGCTCGGATCGCCCCGGAGCATCGCCACCTTTCTCCAGCGTGTCGGTCGGGCCCAGCACCATGTCGGAGGCGTTCCGATGGGCCGGCTCTACCCGCTCACGCGCGACGAGCTGGTGGAGTGCACGGCGCTGCTCGCCTCGGTCCGCTCCGGAGGTCTCGACGCGGTCGTGCCGCCTGTCGCGCCGCTGGACGTCCTTGCCCAGCAGCTGGTGGCGGAGTGCGCCGCCTCCGATCCCGAGGGCTGTAGAGAAGAGGAGCTGTTGGCGCTCGCCCGCCGGGCAGCCCCCTACAGCGCGCTCGGTGCCGATGACTTCGAGGCTATCGTCGAGCTCGTCAGCGAGGGCGTCGTCACCGGACGGGGCCGGCGTGGGGCACACCTGCACCGCGATCGCGTGAACGGTGTGCTCCGCCCGCGACGCGGTGCCCGTCTCACAGCTGTGACATCGGGAGGTGCCATCCCGGACGTGGCCGACTTCCGTGTCGTCCTTGAGCCGGAAGAGACTCTCGTCGGCACGGTCAACGAGGACTGGGCGATCGAGTCGATGGCGGGCGACGTGTTCCTCTTGGGCAGCGCGTCCTGGCGGATCCGACGCGTCGAGCCGGGCACGGTCCGGGTGGTCGATGCGGAAGGGGCCTCGCCGACCGTCCCGTTCTGGCTCGGTGAGGCCCCCGCGCGAACCGCCGAGCTCTCCCAGGCAGTTTCCGATCTGCGCGGCTCGGTCTCCGAGGCCCTCAGCGACGGCGCGGCGGAGGGCACCGCCAAAGGCCGAGAGCGGGCCGTCGAGATCGTGGAGGCCCTCGCCGGGATCGAGCGTGCGGTCGCGGAACAGGTCGTCTCCTACCTAGCCGCCGGCTACGTCGAGCTCGGCGCGCTGCCGACGACGGAACGCTTCGTGATCGAGCGGTTCTTCGACGACACCGGCGGGATGCAGCTCGTCGTTCATTCGCCCCGCGGGGCCAGGGTGAACCGTGCGCTCGGGCTGGCGCTGCGCAAACGCTTCTGCAGGACCTTCGATTTCGAGTTGCAAGCAGCCGCGAGCGACGACGCAGTTGTTCTTTCCCTCGGGCCGCAGCACTCTTTCCCACTGGAGGAGGTTCTCGGCTTCCTCTCGCCTGGGACCGTCCGGGACACCTTGATCCAGGCTGTCCTCCCGACGCCGATGTTCGCGTCCCGCTGGCGCTGGAACCTGACCCGTTCTCTCGTCTCGCCGCGCTATCGCGGGAGCCGTCGGGTCCCGCCCGCCATCGGGCGCATGGAGGCAGACGACTTGATGGCCGCGATTTTCCCGGCCCTGGCCGCATGCCAGGAGAACGTCTCCGGGCCGATCGAGATCCCCGATCATCCAATAGTGCGTCAGACCCTCCACGACTGCTGCACCGAGGCAATGGACCTCGCGGGCCTGACCGAGGTGCTCACGAGAGTCCGGTCGGGCGAGGTGCGGGCACATTGTGTGGACACCGTGGTCCCGTCGGTGCTGGCAGAGGAGATCTTGAACGGGCGTCCCTACACCTTCCTCGACGACGCACCCCTCGAGGAACGTAGGACTCGGGCGGTGACGACACGTAGGGGGCTTCCGCTCGACACCCACGATCTCGCCGCGCTCGAACCCGCGGTCGTGGCGAAGATCGTCGAACAGGCGCAGCCCGAGCTGCGCAACGCCGAGGAGCTGCACGACATGCTCTGCTCGTTGGTGCTCGCTGCACCGCGGCGCGAGTGGGGCGAATGGATGGACACGCTCGCACAGAGCGGTCGGACCATGGAAGTCGAGCTCCCCGTCGCCGGCCCGCGGTGGGTGGCCACCGAGTGCCGCGAGCTCGCCACCGAGCTCGTAGGTGCAGCCCGCTTCGAACCGGACCATCGGCTCGAGCGCCCGCCGACACAATCGGTTCCCTGTTCCCGGGGCGATGCGCTGGTTGTCGCTGCGCGCGGCCATCTCGGAATGCTCGGGCCGGTCACCCTCGAGGAGCTGTCGGCGTCGATCGGCACTGGAACCGTGGGAGAGCTCCGTTCGGCAGTTGCCCGCCTGGAAGCGGAGGGCTCCGTCCTTCGCTGCCGTGTCGTCGTGGGCGCTCATCTGGCGGGGGCTGTTCCCGCCGAGCGGTTCTGCTCTAGACACCTGCTCGCGCGCATTCACGCTGCGATGCGCGACGGCTCACGACGCCTGGCGGAGGCGGTGAGTGCCCAGCAGTTCATGCGCTTCCTCCTGTCCTGGCAGCACGTCGGCCCTGGGCACCGCCTGCTCGGCTCCGGCGGCGTCGTCGAGGTGATCGAGCAACTGCAGGGATACGAGGCGGCTGTAGAGGCGTGGGAATCGGCCATCCTTCCGGTCCGGGTCGCCGGCTATCAAGCCGCCCTCCTTGACGAGTGGTGCGCGCGAGGTGAGCTTGCCTTCGGCCGGCTCGGCCTCAGGGCCACGGACCGGCTGGCCGGCCCGCCCCGCCGGGGCGGGGCGACGCCCTCGCCGGCGACTCCGATCAGCCTGTACAGACGCGAGGACCTCGCGTGGCTCCTCGCCGCGAGCCGGGCCGGGGTGGCGCCGGACCCGCCGAGTGTCGGTGCCGCGTTGGACGTGGTTGAGGCGCTCCGGGGCTACGGCGCCCTGTTCGTCACCGACCTGTGTCAGCTGACCGGCCGTATGCCAGGCGAGGTCGTCGAAGCGCTCTGGGACGGGATGGCCCGCGGGCTTCTCACAGCGGATGGCTTCCAGGCTGTCCGGGCACTGTTGAGCGGGCGCGGAGGAAGGACGCGGGCCAACTCGTTTCCGGCGCGCAGCTCGCCGTTGCAGGCGGGCCGGTCAAGGCCTGGACTTCCCCGCCCGGGCCGCAACCGCCTGCGCGTCCGGCCCGCCGTCTCGGGCGGCAGGTGGTCCTTGCTAGGAGACGGACTCGGCTCCGGCGCGTTGGCGGGGAGTGATCCCGCCGGTGTCACCCGAGGCGCTGGGACCGATCAGGACAAAGCGGACCTGGATCCCGACGAACTGGCCGAAGCTGTCGCGGGCCAGCTGCTCTCGCGCTGGGGGGTGGTCTTCCGCGACCTGTTGGGACGGGAGTCTCTCGCCATCGCCTGGAGGGACGTTCTCTGGGCCTTGCGGCGCCTGGAGGCGCGCGGTGTCGTGCTCGGAGGCCGACACGTCGCGGGCTTCGCGGGTGAGCAGTTCGCGCTGCCGGAAGCAGCCGAGCAGCTGCGGGCGGTCGCCAGGAGCGCCCTCGACGGCGTCACGGTGGAGCTGTCGGCGACGGACCCGCTCAATCTGACCGGCGTCATCCTGCCGGGGCCGCGGATCCCGGCCCAGCACGCGCGGACCATAACGCTCACGGACGGCGTGCTCGCTCGGTTCGGGGCAGAGGACACCGGCCCTGAGTCGGCGGTCCCGCACCAAGATGCCGCACCGGGCTGAAACCTGGCCTGCCACAAGGCGGGACAGTGTGCCTTCGGGCCTGGTTTCCGCCTCAGTGCCTCGATATGGTGGCGCGTCCGCCCCGCGTCAAGACGTGGACGGGACCGTACATGCCGCGGACCGCTCTGCCTGGCTGGGCTCGGCGAGCGGGGTGATGACCGGGGGCTTCAACGGTCCGTAGAGCTTCGCGACGCCGGGCGACGTGTCGAATGCCGACAGCTTCTTAAGGCTCGGTGTGCCCGCGAGCGCGCTCTTCAAGAAGGCGGCCGTGAGCCTCTCGACTGTCGGCGCAGCCGGGCCCACACCGACGTACGGGGAGAAATGGTGTGCTCCGGAAAGCTCCAGGAAGAAGCCACCGCCGGCGTCGTGGAACAGCGTGCCGGCTTCCTGGGGCAAGTTGCAGCCGTCGACGGCACTCTGCACGAAGAGCACCGCTGGCGCTTCGGCTGGTGGTGCGTAGGTGCCCGACAGCTCCGATCCCGAAAGGACAACGACGCCGAAGGGACGCGATGGCATCGCTTCATAGGTCGCCGCGTACTTCTCGGCGTAGACCAGGGCAGCGACGGCCTGGGCTCCGTCGGAGTGACCGGCAAGGGCGATCTTGCCCGGTTCGGCGAGGCCCTTCAGCCACGCGGCACCGCTCGAGGCGGCACCGCTGGCAGCAGACTCGACCTCGCCTGTCACGTACGCGATGTCGTAGGGCTCGTTCACGACGTCGGACTCGGCGAGCTCGCTCTGAGTGACGGTGCGAGGCACGAGGGAGTTGATCTTGTTCGCGTTCTCGTCCGGGAACAGCGGAGCCACGACGACGAAGCCGCCCATCACCCACGAGGACAGAAGAGGCTTGTAGGTGGCAGGCAGGGTGTCGAACCCGTGTGCGAAGACGATGACAGGGAACGGGCCGCCGCGATAGTCGGGTTCAAGGTCAGTGGCCGGCGTCTTCATCGAACCGCCGATCGCGGGGTAGAAGATCTCGGTGACGAGCGTCCGGGGACCGGCGCTGCCCCCCGGAGCGGGGTTGACCACCAGCCCGGCGTTCGGGTCGGTGTCGGTCCAGGTGACCGTCTTAAGGCCGATCCCGGTTGGTCTAAGGCGCGGGAGGGTTGTCGTCGTGCTCGTGGTCGGTCCCTGGCTGGTCGGCCCCCCGCCTTCGATGAGCGAGACGATCCCGAACAGCAGTGCGGCTGTCACGACGGCCGTCAGCGCCACGCCAACGCGCCGGCGCCGGTAGACCGCTGGGTCGAGGCGCCGGGTCCTTGGTCGCCGGCTCGATCCATAAGCACCGCTCACCTGCGGAAATCTACAGTGCCGGACGCCTCTTCGCTCCGCAGCCGGGTTGTCGCAACTGGTATGGCGCGCCATATCGTGTTGTCCCGCGATGGATGCGATGGTCGCTTTGTGGTGTTGTCCCTGACATGCCGGAGACCATCAGATGACAAGCGGCCGGTTGGACCGGTCTCAAGGCGACGCCGCACCCGGGAGACTCGGCATCACGGCTGTCCAATCCGCAGGACGCTCCCGGCCGTACTCCTTGTGATGCGACGAACGCGGGAGCCGGCCACTCGGGTGTCCGACGAGTCGTTGCTCGCCGGCATGGCACAGGGCGACGAGCGGGCCGGGCTCGCGTTCGTGAGGAGGTATCAGGCAAGAGTGTTCGGACTCGCGATGGGCATGGTCTCCGACGCGGCCCTCGCCGAGGACATCGCACAAGAAGCCCTGCTGCGAGCTTGGCGGCATGCGCCGGTTTACGATTCGCGCCGCGGCGCGGTCTCCACCTGGGTGCTCACTATCACACGCAACCTCACCATCGACGCCTTGCGCATGCGCCGGGCGGTCCCGACCGACCCTGACGATCTCGTCAACCTCGGCCTCGCGAGCAGTGAGGTGTCGCCGGAGACCGCCGCATTGAGCGCGGACGCCGCACGCGGGCTTCGTCTCGCGCTGGCGGCCCTGCGTGCCGAGCAACGACGGGCGCTCGTGCTCGCTTACTTCTACGGAATGACAGCTGCCGAGATCAGCGAGAGGGAAGCGATACCACTCGGAACCGCCAAGACGCGGATCCGCGCGGGACTCACCAAGCTCCGCGAAACGATGACCAGCGAAGGGAGCCGTCAATGAGCGACGACGCGCGTTCCGGACCCGAATGCGGCCGGTACGTCGACGAGATCGCGGAGCTCGCGCTCGGGATCTCGACAGGAAGAGAACGCGCCCAGGCACTTGCCCACCTCGAGGCATGCCCGCGCTGTCACGCCGAGATGGAGCAGCTGTCGCTCACGGCCGACTCGTTGCTCGATGTCGTGCCCGCCATCGAGCCCCCACTCGGTTTCGAGGTGAGACTCATGGGCAGGCTCGGGGCGGGGCGAGCGACCCGACCTGCCGTGCGCCGGCGGTGGTTCGCGCGGCCGGCCTCCTTGGCGCTCGTGTGTGCGGTGATGATCGTCGCTGTCGGCGCAGGTGTCGGTACCGGGTGGCTCGTGCGGGGCGGCCAGGCACCACCGGCAGTCCGGTCCGCGTTCGGCACCGAGCCCGGAGGACACGTCGAGTCGGCATCGCTTCTGGCCGCGGGCCGAAGGATCGGAGACGTCACGGTCTACGCGGGCCACACGACGTGGCTGTTCATGAGCCTCGACGACGGGTCATGGTCAGGTGAGGCGACATGTCAAGTGCGCCTGGCTGGGGGCAAGACCGTGCTCCTTGGCGCCTTCTGGCTGGATAACGGCTATGGGGCCTGGGGAGTCACGCTGGCGCCGGGTACCGGGCACATCCGGTCCGCTTCGGTGTTGAGCGGTGGGGCCGTGCTGGCGATCGCCGAGTTCGCGCCGGGTACGGCGGCCTCCGTTCCGGGAACGGCGTCAGGGACCCGACCCGTGACGCGCGCGGCGCACTGGCAGTAACAGCTGCCGCCTAGTCGTCCTGGCGGTCCTCGTCGACGGACTCGGGATCGTCGAGCATTACCCCGACTTCGATCGCCTCGACGACGTCGAGAGGCAACTGGTCTTCCTCCTGCTCGTCGTCGAAGTCGATCTCGCTGTCGAGTGATACCTCGTCGGCGGCGTCATCGGCGACGAAGGGTTCAGGCTCTTCGACCGCCGGGCTGTTCCCGTATACATCGCTCATCGCAACATCCTGGCAGGTCTATGCGTCGCAAAGTGCGCGTCACGCTACGACATAGGCAAGGCCGAAGTTGCGGACTACTCGGTGCTGCGCAGGGGCCTCAGGCCGGCTTGCCGGTGGTCCCGATCTTGGATGGCGCCTGCTTCGCCTTTTTGACGGCGCGCTTTTCCTTCAGGGATTTGCCGGGCTTTTTGCCCGAATCTTTTTGTGGCGACTTGTTGGCCACACCGAGCTCCTTCTAGTGCAATACACGCCCGCAGCCTTGCGGCTGCGGGCGTGGTGACTTCAGATCGCGCGGACGCTGCTGGCTTGCATGCCCTTCTTGCCCTGAGTTACTTCGAACTCGACCCTTTGGCCCTCGAGCAGCTCACGGTAGCCCTGCGCTTGAATCTCTGACTGGTGAACGAAGAGGTCCTCGCCACCACCGTCGGGCGCGATAAAGCCAAAGCCCTTTGTGGCGTTAAACCACTTCACTGTTCCTACTGCCATCTCTGGAACTCCTCTTGCTCCACGCACATT
>Ga0182012_10008679_pt1 | contig 10032 bp, 7 predicted proteins | sample 612S2SmetaG_FD_120486 | JGI IMG/M metagenome (GOLD analysis project Ga0182012, IMG submission 120486) | Permafrost microbial communities from Stordalen Mire, Sweden - 612S2S metaG | ecosystem: Environmental > Terrestrial > Soil > Wetlands > Permafrost | place: Sweden: Stordalen | collected... | reverse complement strand
GGCTGCTGGAGCCCGCCAAACCCGTCCGCGTCTATTCGCAGGGCGCTTACGGTTACATGCAGGAAGTCAACGGCTCCTATGACATCATGTGGAGCACGGTGACCATGGACAATGGCGTGCTGGTGTCGATCGGCGGCGGCTGGAATGTGGCGCCGAGCTATCCGAACTACTGCGCCACCACCATCGAGATCACGGGCACCGAAGGCTCGCTGTTCCTCGTCGATACCCAGCGCGCCAACTGGCTCAATACCATGAAGGACGGCACGCAATATCCGATGTCGACCATGCCCGGCGAGTGGGTCGATCACGTCTATGCCGGGCAGATGGGCCCGGAGACCATCCACTTCCTCGAATGCGTGTTGCGCGACCAGCCGCCGATGGTGTCGCCGGAGAGCGCGCGCCGGGTGATGGAGACCTATCTCGGCGCCGATCTATCGGCCGAATCCGGCGAACCGATCAGCCTTCCCCTCAACAACCAGTCGCTCTCGGCGGTGCAGGACCTCTACAAGAAATTCCGCACGCCGGTGTAGCCCGCGCCATCAGCCGAATCGCGCCGACTGGATCGAGACCCCCGCCATTTCAAGGACCCCGACATGAAGCCACCACGAAAGCCGATCGGCCTGGCCATCATCGGCTGCGGCACGATCGGCCGCATCCGCGCCGAATTCGCCCGCGACTATCCCGGCATCGGCTGGCTCGGCCTGTGCGACAGCAATGCGGAGGTCGGCCAAAAACTGGTCGAGGACGCCAAAGCCGATTTCTTCACCACCGACTACAACGAATTGTTGAAGCGCCCCGAGGTCACCGCGGCGATCATCGCCACCGACGAGAACGCCCATGTCGGCCCGCTACTCGCCGCATGCGAGCGCAAGCTCGATCTGTTCATCGAAAAGCCGCTGGCGACCGACGCCCGGGATTCGGCGAAGGTGCTCAAGGCGATCGAGGACGCCGGCGTCGACGCCGTGATGGGATACACCAACCGTTTCCGACGGCGCTTCCAGGCGGTCAAGGGCAAGCTTTCCCGCGGCGAGATCGGCGACGTCACGACCGTGATCACCCGCGCCTTCATGAACCGGATGGTGCCGATCGCCACCATCCGCAAGACCAACCAGCGCCAGAACCTGACCCCGATGGTGGTGTCGGGCACCCATGCGCTCGACATGTCGCTGTACCTGATGGAAGGCAAGACGCCGGTGTCGGTCTATGCCCGCTCGGTCGACAAGGCGCTGGCGATGTGGGGCACCAAGGATTCGACGCTGGGCATCTTCACCATGGACGACGGCACGATCTGGAGCATGAACATCAGCTGGGCCCTGCCCCATGTCTGGCCGGGCGCGGTGTACGGCCTGCAGGTCGGCATCGTCGGCACCGAAGGCGTCATCGACATCGAGGACACCCATCGCGACCTGGTGATGGCGACCGAGAAGCCGATCGGCGCCGGCTATACCTCGCGCGACTACAAGCCCGAATTCGAGCGCCACGTCGATTTCCTCACCAGCTATCCGCCTGGAGACATCAACGACGGCCAGTTGTGGGGTCCGATGCGCGAAGAGACCAATGCCTGGTTCGGGCGCATCCACACCGGCCTGAAGACGCCGCATGCGACGGCCGCCGAGGGCCATCGCAACCTGCTGCTGACCATGGCGATGGACCTCTCCGCCCGGCGCGGCACCGAGATCAGGCTGCCGGTCGAACTCGACGAGTTCTACAAGTGACGCTGCTGCGCCCTGGAGCCGTTTTCATCCAGGCCCCCCTCATTCGCGCAGATCACGTCGATCCACCGAAGCACACACCGTCGCGACGGTCGCGATCTTCGCGCGCACGCGGCGGCGGGATCCGCCGATCGCGACAGATTAGAGCGCGACAGCCGCTTCGGTTGTGTTGACACTCAAGACAGGGTGAGATTCTCTGTCTTGAGGCAACGATCAACCGGCCATCAGCTCAATGTCGACCTTGGAAGCCGCATTGCGGGGAGGCGCGATCGCGATCCTCCTGTTCACCGTCAGCCTGCACGCCCGCGATCTCCTGACAAGCCGATTAAGGCTCTATTCGGTGCTGTTTCAGCTCTGCGGAGTAGCCTTCATTGTCGAATCGGCGCCTGGCTTCGACGCGCTCGACCTGCGCTGGAGAATGCCGATCCACATCGTCAGTTCAAGCGCGCCGGCCATGTTCTGGATCATGAGCGCGGCGCTGTTCAACGACGAATTCCGCGCGCGCTGGTACCACGCGCTCGCCTGGCTCGGGCTCGCCACCCTTGCGTGGCGGCAAATGTTCGGCTGGCCGCCGGCTCTCGTGACCGCCTATGACGCCCTGGCGCTGCTGTTTGTGCTGTTCGCCATCTGGCACGCGCTGGCCGGCCGGCGGACGGATCTGGTGGAGTGGCGGCGCCGGCTTCGCGCCGAATATGCGGTTTGCGTCGCGTTCTATATCATCGTGATCATCGTATCGCAGTGGCTCTGGCCCGGCATTCTCGGCCGCGCTCCGTTCAGCCTCGTCAATGCGATCGTCCTGGTCGGGCTGTTCTTCCTGTTTTCGTTGCGCCTGACCAAAGACCGATTGGAGCGGGGCTCGGCGCAAGTCAGCCCGGCACAATCGCGCACGGACGATCCCCGGCCCGTTCCGCCCGCGACGGGACAAGAGGCCGCCCTGCTTGAGGCCCTTCGCAGGCTGATGGCGGATGGCAAGGCCTATCGCGAGGACGCCTTGAGCATCGCATCGCTGTCCCAAAGTCTCGGCGTTCAGGAATATCGGCTGCGCCGCCTGATCAACCGGCAACTCGGGCACCGGAATTTCAGCGCCTTCGTCAACGGCTACCGGCTGACCGAGGTGACGGCCGCGCTGGCCGACCGCGACCAGGCCGAGGTGCCGATCCTGACGATTGCGCTCGACGCCGGCTTCGGCTCGATCGGGCCGTTCAACCGGGCGTTCAAGGCCCACACCGGGCTGACGCCGACGGAATATCGTCGCGCCCATCTTGGGGGCGTGGAAGGCGCGTCCCCGCTTCCGAAATCGGCCAGCCGTTCGTAGAATTCGGCCAGCCGCGGTTGAAACCCGGCGAGCCGCAAGACGCCTCCCGTGACACGCTGATAGCGGATAGCGCACCACTTCGGCGCGCTGATCGAACGGGAGCCCGGCCGTGACGCAGCTCGTCCACATGCTCGAATTCGCCCTTCCGGTCGTGATCGCGATCGCAACGCTCGAAGCCCTCTTCCTCGCCCTCGTGATGCGCCGAAACTACAACTGGCGGGCCTTTTTTGCCTCGCTGGCCGACGCGCTGGGACGCGAATACCTCGTCTTGGCGTTCCTCTCGGCAAGCCTCGCGGCGCCGGTCATCGGTTTTGCCTGGCGCCACCGCCTGTTCACCGTACCGCTGGACACCGCCAGCGCGGTCGTCGTGCTCGTGATCGGCCAGGATTTCTTCTATTACTGGTTCCATCGGGCCAGTCACCGCGTTCGCTGGTTCTGGGCGTCGCACGCGGTGCACCATTCAACGAACGAGTTCAATTTATCCGCCGCCTACCGGTTCGGCTGGACCGGGCGGCTGGCGGGCGCCGGGGCTTTCTATGCGCCTATGATCTGGCTCGGTTTTGCGCCGGGCCCGGTATTCATCGCGGCTGCCTTTGGCCTGCTCTACCAATTCTGGCTGCACGCCGAATGGATCCCGAAACTCGGTTGGCTCGAATATGTGCTCAACACGCCCTCCCATCATCGCGTGCACCACGCCGCCAATCCGGAATATCTCGATCGCAATTACGGCGGCATCTTCATCGTGTTCGACCGGCTGTTCGGAACCTTCGTCAGTGAGCGCGATGACGTGCCATGCCGCTTCGGCCTCGTGACACCGCTGCATTCCAATAACCCCGTGATCATCGCTTTCCATGAATGGGCGGCGCTGGCCCGCGATCTGTGGCGGGCGCGCTCCTGGCGCGAACGGTTGATGTGCGTGATCGGTCCGCCCGGACCGCGATCCGACAACGCAGACCCGGTAACGCTGAGGATCGAATGAAACGGCGCCGGTTCGTTTCGCTTCTCGGTGGAGTCGCGCTGGCACCGTTCACCACGTTGCCGGTGCGCGCCAACCCGCCCGAAGGCTGCGGTGTTCTCGCTTTGGTTCGAAAAATCCGGGTTACAAATTGGAAATGAAGGACCGGTCTCGTACATTTGAGCCCCGTGAGGAGCAACGCCTGGAGGTCGGGTCATTAACAGGCCCGCGAACCGGCAACGTTGGCGGAAATGGAACCTTTCTCCAGACCGCGCATTTCCCACCCGCGGAAAAGCGTGTGCGCTCGTACAACCTCACAAGGACATATCATGGTCGCCCTTAAGACCGTTGGAGCAGCGGCGGCTATCGGCGCCGTCGCTGTCGCTGGTGTCATTTATTGGGAGTTTGACGACCTGGTCCCCATCGTCGGGCTCGGCGTGAACTATGTGCGATTCCTCAATGCGCCAAAGGGCACCTTGACCACGGAGCACGACGGCGCACAAAGCGCCCTGCAGAACACGCAGCCTGATGCCGTCCGTACCGTTTCTGCTCAAGTGAAAGCTGCCGAGGTCCCGACTGGCTCAAAGGACTGGCCGAGTTACAACAAGACCCTTACCTCCGAGCGGTTTAGCGCGCTCGATCAGATCACCAAGGCAACCGCCAGAGATTTATCGGTACTGTGCACTTATGACACCGGCCAATACACCGGCTTCAACACCGGTCTGCTGGAGATCGAAGGGGCGCTGGTTTTCTCGACAGAGTACGACATTTTCTCGATCGACCCGAATACCTGCAAGGAGAACTGGCGAGTCCACGAGAACTACACCCCGGCCTCGCCCCAGGGGGTGAGCCGCGGCCCTGCGTTTTCCGACAACATGCTTTTCCGGGGCACGCAGGACGGACGCGTCCTCGCCTACGATTTCAGGACCGGGAAGCGGCTGTGGGAAACCCGTATCGCCGACCCGCTGAAGGGCGAAAGCGCGCCGGCCGCGCCGATCGCCTGGAATGGACTCGTCTTCATCGGCAACGCCGGCGGCGACGTGAAGGGCGTGAAGGGACGCATGTACGCGCTCGATGCGAAGACGGGCAAAATCGTCTGGGAGTTCTATCTGGTCCCCAAGTCGCCCGGAGACGTCGAGCGCGGGCCGCAGGCGCCTTCGCCGCTCACCGGCTCTACCTGGAACGTCCCGCCAGGCCAGCCGATCACAGGCGGCGCCACCTGGACTTCGTACACGCTGGATCCGAGCGACGGCGTTCTTTACGTGCCCGGCGGCAATCCGGCGCCGGATTTCGCTCTCGGCCAGCGGGGCGGGGAAAATCTGTATTCCGGCTCCATCGTCGAACTTGACGCCAAAACCGGTGCCTACAAAGGCCATTTCAAGATCGTTCCCAAGGACTGGCATGATTGGGATGTATCCGCCGCGCCGGTCGTCACCTCCATCGCTTCGGGCAGGAAGGTGTTGTTGGAAGCGCCGAAGGATGGCCATCTCTATGCTTTCGACCTTGCCTCGCGAAGTCAGATGTATCGCGTTCCCGTCACCAAAATCGACAACGCCGAGGCGCCGTTCGAGCCCGGCAAGGCGGTACATTTCTGTCCTGGTTCCACGGGCGGCGCCGAGTGGAATGGCCCTGCTTACGACCCGCAGAACAATCTGGTGATGGTCGGAGAAGTGCAGTGGTGCACGACGGTTACGGTGCAGCCGAAGGGCGAGGTCGAGAAGGTCGCAGGAGGCAAACCGTGGTCGGGCATGGATTCGCTGAATCCCTATAACGTTTGGGGCAAGTCCGATGCAGTGTTCGATTGGGCGGGTTGGGTTTACGCCGTTGACGCCGAGACCGGCGCGTGGCGCTGGCGGGCAAAGTCGAATTATCCGGTGCAAAGCGGTGTTACGCCGACGGCCGGCGGCGTCGTGTTTTTCGGCGACATGGGCGGCAACTTCTACGCGCTGGACGCCGATACGGGCGAAAAATTGTGGGGCCAGAAAATCGGCGGCGCCATTGGCGGCGGCGTTATCACCTATGAGACCAACGGACAGCAGCGAGTGGCTGTCGCTACCGGCCTGACCGAAGTCATCTGGCCGTCGGAACAAACCACGGCGAAAGTATCCGTGCTCGGCGTCAAGCCCAAATAATGCTTCGCTCGCCGCAGCGGGCGTCCGACATCGGAAAATGAACGGGCTTTGCCCGGATGCGACATTCGTCGATACCGAGGCGCGGACGCCGTCGCGCCGGCTGCATCCGGCGGCGAAAATGCCCTACTGCTTCGGCACATCTCCCGGATACGACAACAACGGCACGCCGCCGTCCGAGACGCCACCCAAGAGGCCGGTCTCGGCGTAGATCCCGAGCTTCTCGCGGGTGTCGACGATATCCATGTTGCGCATCGTCAGCTGCCCGATCCGGTCGGCCGGGGTGAACGAGCCGGCGCCGCTCTCCATCGTCAGCCGTTCGGGATGATAGGTCAGGTTGGGGCTCACGGTGTCGAGCAGCGAATAGTCGTTGCCGCGGCGTAGTTCGAGCGTGACCTCGCCGGTCACCGCGCGCGACACCCAGCGCGCCGACTCGCGCAGCATCAGGCATTGCGGGTCGAACCAGCGGCCCTGGTACAGCAGGCGCCCGATCCGGCGTCCATTGCTGCGGTACTGTTCGATCGTGTCCTCGTTGTGGATGCCCGTCACCAGCCGCTCGTAGGCGATGTGCAACAGCGCCATGCCCGGCGCTTCGTAGATTCCGCGGCTCTTGGCCTCGATGATCCGGTTCTCGATCTGGTCGCTCATGCCGAGGCCGTGCCGGCCGCCGATCACGTTGGCCTCAGTGAAAAGCTTCAGCATATCGTCGAACGCCACGCCATTGAGTGCGACGGGCTGGCCTTGTTCAAAGCGCACGCTGACGGTCTCGGCCGCGACCTTCACCTCGTCGCGCCAGAACGCCACTCCCATGATCGGCTGGACGATGTGGATCCCGGCGCCCAGATATTCGAGATCCTTGGCTTCGTGCGTGGCGCCCAGGATGTTGCTGTCGGTCGAATAGGCCTTTTCCACGCTGGCCTTGTACTCGAATCCGGCCGCGGCCATGTACTCGCTCATCTCCTTGCGGCCGCCGAGCTCGTCGATGAACTGCTGGTCGAGCCAGGGCTTGTAGATGCGCAGGCCCGGATTGGCGAGCAGCCCGTAGCGATAGAAGCGCTCGATGTCGTTGCCCTTGTAGGTGCTGCCGTCGCCCCAGATGTCGACCCCGTCCTCGCGCATCGCCACAACCAGCGACGTCCCGGTCACCGCACGGCCGAGCGGCGTGGTGTTGAAGTAGGTGGCGCCCGCCGTGCTGATGTGGAAAGCGCCGCATTGGATAGCCGCAATTCCTTCGGCGACCAGTTGCGCGCGACAGTCGATCAACCGCGCCGTCTCCGCGCCATAGGCCAGCGCCTTGCGCGGGATGTCGTCGTAGTCGGCCTCGTCGGGCTGCCCGAGATTGGCGGTGTAGGCGCAGGGAATGGCGCCCTTGGCGCGCATCCAGTGCACGGCCGCGCTGGTGTCGAGGCCCCCGGAGAAGGCGATGCCGACGCGCTGGCCGACGGGAAGTTTTTGCAGAATGTTCGCGGCCACGGCTGTCTCCGGAGTGATTTGCGCCGCCTGCGCCGGCGGGCAAATATTGCGCCGCAACAGCCGCAGACTGATAGCCCATTAAACCATCCGCCGTCACCACGCCACCCCGCAAAATGAAGGGCGCCGCGGTTGATCCGCGGCGCCCTCGCATCATGGTCGTTGAACCGGTTTTCAGGCCTGCTGGATCGCCGAGAGCTCCCAGCTCGCGCCGCGCGGCCGCAGGAAGGTCCACACCTCGGTGGCTTCTCCGGGTTGCTCGCTGCCCTCGACCAGCCGGCCCGAGGCGCGATCGACGGTCTTGTCGACCAGCGAGAACCGCATCGCCACGCTGGCGAAATCGGTATCGCCTTCGCGCCAGGCCTCGGCAAGGTCGCCCTGCAGCAGTTTGGTGCCGGAAACCTTGTTGATGACGTTGCGGGCCTTGTTCTTCTCGAGGTCGCCGGTGAAATACGACACCATTTCGGGGGTCGCCAGCGTATGCAGTTTGGCGACATCCTCATTCGACCAGGCGGTCTGAATGTCACCGAGCAAACGCTCGAAGGCCTCGTAATCCGCAGGGAGTATCTCCGGCGGCGCGGCGGCCGATCCCAGCCCGAACCCGGTCGCGGTGCGGAAGCTCGGCTGCGCGCCGGGAGCCGCGGCAGCGCCGGCATAGGCGGAGGCCGTCTCGTGACGGCGCTGCCACCATGACATCGCCAGCCGAACCACGATCACGACCAGACCGATCTGCAGGATCAGGCCGAAGATCGACGACAATCCGCCGAGCCCGCCGAACATTCCGCCGCCGAACAACATGCCGAACAGGCCGGCGCCGAGGAAGCCCGCGGCGAGGCCGCCGAGCATGCTGCGGCCGGGGCTGTTGAAGAAGCCGCCGGACGCCGGGGCACCGACCCCGGGGGTGGTGGACGGGGTCATGGTGCGGTTGAACGGTTGCGCCGTACTGGGCGCCGTCGAGGTGCTCGGCGGCGCGGAAAAGGTCCGCGCGCCCCGCGAACCCGAGCTCATGCCGCCGCCGACCCGCGCATCGGCGGAAGGGACGGCCAGCAGCAAGGGCAGCGCCAGCGATAGAACGACCGCCATCGCCTGGACGACGCCGTGGGCGCGTTGCGTGAATTTCATGTCAATTTCCCTAAAATCCCCGGCAGGGGGTAGCGCCCCTAAGATGGGCAGCGCTGCCTAAAAGTGAAGCCGTTTGAAGCCTCTGCGGCTGCGGCCCTCGGTCGCGGGGATGGTGCTGACGCACCATTCCGGAATGACGAAAACCAGAGCCTATGACGGCGCCATGGTTTCCTTCACCTTCGCGACCAGCGCGGCGAGCGCGAAGGGCTTGGGCAGGAAGGCAAACTGCTGGTTTTCCGGCATGCTCTTCTCGAAGGCGTCTTCGGCGTAGCCCGAGACGAAGATGATCTTGAGATCCGGATTTTTCTCGCGCATCGCCTTCAGCAGCGTCGGGCCGTCCATTTCCGGCATCACCACGTCGGAGACGACGAGATCGACCGCGCCGTTCTTTTCCTCCAGCGCCTCCAGCGCCTCGATGCCGTTCGAGGCCTCGATCACGCTGTAGCCGCGCGAGCGCAGGCCGCGCGCGTTCAGCGAGCGCAGGCCCTCCTCGTCCTCGACCAGCAGGATGGTGCCCTGCCCGGTGAGGTCGGCGCGCGGCTTGGCCTCCGCCGCCGCCTCCTTGGCCGCAACGCTGGCGGCGGCGGGCACGGCCTCCAGCTCGGCATGATGCCGCGGCAGGAAGATGTGGAACGAAGTGCCCTGATCGGCTTCGGAATCGACATAGATGAAGCCGCCGGTCTGCTTGACGATGCCGTACACCGTCGACAGTCCGAGCCCGGTGCCCTTGCCGACTTCCTTGGTCGAGAAGAACGGCTCGAAGATCTTGTCGACGATATCGGCGGGGATTCCGGTGCCGGTGTCCGATATGTCGATCCGCACGTAATCCGCCGCCGGCATGCCCTTGTAGGCGAGATGACCGGCCTCTTCGGCGCCGACATTGGCGGTCCGCACCGTCAGCTTGCCGCCGTCGGGCATGGCGTCGCGGGCGTTGACGGCGAGATTGACGATCACCTGCTCGAACTGCGAGACGTCGACCTTGACCGGCCACAGGTCGCGGCCATGCACCAGGTCGAGCTTCACCTTCTCGCCGATCAGCCGGCGCAGCAGCATCGTCAGGTCGCTCAGCGCGTCGCCGAGATCGAGCACCTGCGGCCGCAGGGTCTGGCGGCGCGAGAACGCCAGCAGCTGGCGCACCAGCGTCGCCGCGCGGGTCGCATTCTGCTTGATCTGCATGATGTCCTGGAACGACGGATCGGTCGGCTTGTGCGCGTTCAGCAGGAAGTCGTTCGCCATCATGATGGCGGACAGCACGTTGTTGAAGTCGTGGGCGATGCCGCCGGCGAGCTGGCCGACCATGTCCATCTTCTGCGACTGGTTGATCTGGTT
>Ga0182012_10008676_pt1 | contig 10033 bp, 5 predicted proteins | sample 612S2SmetaG_FD_120486 | JGI IMG/M metagenome (GOLD analysis project Ga0182012, IMG submission 120486) | Permafrost microbial communities from Stordalen Mire, Sweden - 612S2S metaG | ecosystem: Environmental > Terrestrial > Soil > Wetlands > Permafrost | place: Sweden: Stordalen | collected... | reverse complement strand
GTAGCCGGTGAGGTGGCCGGGGACAAACTCGTTGTCCCGCACATCGCTGGCCGGCATGATGTGGAGCGGATCGGCGGCGCGGGCGGTCTTGAGCCATGCCACAGCGCGATCGATTTGCGGCAGCGCCCACTCGGCAAAGGCCTTGTCGCGGGTGAGACGGTAGTGCTGCGCATAACCCCACACGGCTTCGCCCCAGCCGTCGTACTGCTGCGACTGGGAAAGGAAGTTGCCGTCAGGGAGCTGCGACTTCGTGAAAAACTGTAGATCCTGGCGGGCGATTTCGGGATAGCCGGTGACGTCGTAGCTGTGGACGATGTCAGCGCAGTCGCGCAGGTAGAACTCGTGGTAGTGAAGCTTGTTGACGGTCTGAATGTAGTCGTCGCCGATGTGGTCGCGGGCGATCAGGTCGTAGACGAGGTTGGCATAGAAGGTGTCAGTGACTTTCTTTTCGGGGAGGGTCACCTGCATGCCCTCGCCGAGGACTTTTACCCAGAAATCGACGACCGGCGCCTTGGCTGTTTCGAAGGAGACTTTGGAGAGGCCGGCAATTCCTTCGGCGTCAGAGGTCGGGACGACGGGCATCTTGAACTCGAGGACGCGTTCTGCACCGGGCGCGAGAAGCTGAGAATAAGTGACGATGCCGACGGGGACGGTGGGGCCGGCGGCGAGCTTTGAGGGCTTGCTGATGTCCTGCGGATAGTTGTATTGGCCGTGGAGGGTGAAGCCCCGCGCGCTGTACCCCTCAGGGAATGTGTAGAGCAGACGGCCGTCGCGCAGGAAACCGGAATCAGAAAAGCTGTAAACCCAGTCGGGGCTGAACTGTTCGCCGAGCTGCCGGTATTTGCCGGGCGTTTTCGCTTCGCGCGGGCGATCGAAGCGATTGTCGCCGTGGCTGCCGCCAGTGTTGTTGGGCGCATCGTAACGGATACCGGTGGCCAGAATGGCGCGGGCAGGCTGACCGCTTTCGTTCTTAATGGCCACGCGGATGAAATTGAGGGACGGTCCCACGGGCTCGCCGTTTTGAATGCTTTGCGTGGCAGTGAACATGGTGAAGCGGTAGACCAGGCCGTCACGTTCGAACTGGGAGTGAATGATGGGGAGCTTTCCCTCTTCGAGTGTGCGGATACGCACGCTGGTCGGCTCGAGCTCGGGCCCGGTGAAGAACATGAGCTCGCCAAAGCCAGTGCGCAGGTAGCCTTCCGGCGTGATCTCTGTAGCTGCCTCGGCGTCCATCATGCCGATCTCGTCAGTGGGATGGGAGAAGTAAGAGAACGGCTCGCCGGGACGGTCGATGGAGGGGTTGACCATCTGGGAGTGTGCGGTGGCGGCAAAGAACAGAGCGCAGGCCGGGACGAGTGCGAACAACTTGCAGGAGATTCTCATGGCAGCAAAAGCCTACATCATTGTGAGGGATGGGCGCAGCGCTGATATCGATCGGGCACGCTGAGACGTGTCGTCATTGGCGCGGGTGGAAGATCTGGGTAAGGGTGGCGTTTCCGCGGCCGGAGGCATACCAGGCGGCCCAGTAGTAGGGATGTCGGTAGCGGGGGTCACGCATCAAGTCGAGGCGCGCAGAGGTAAGGGCCTGAGGTACTGTCTGGCCGGCAGCAAGGCCTTTGTAGAAGCTGTCCATCATCGGCAGTGCCGAACTGGAGTCGATTTGCCACCGGGTTGAGACAACGTCGGGGACACCGACGGCGGCGAGTGCGCTCACGATGTCGCCCATGCCATGATTCCAGCCGGCCTCCTTTTTGCCACTTGAGCAGGCAGAGAAGACGGCGAGCCGAGCCGCGCGAGGAGGATGGCTGCGGATGAGCTCGCTATCGAGCCAGGACTTGTCAATCAGGGCGGGCCTGTCTTCAAAGCTTGCCTGGCTCCCATCGGCCTCCTTCTTGTTTGAAGGGGCAAGCAGCAACCGGGTGGCGCCGAGTTCCTCAGCCGCATGACCAGCAAAGTGGATGGAAGCCGCACTGGAGAGATGAGCGACGACTGTTGCTTTGGTCGCTTCGGAGCCGAGCAGCAGCGTTGGGCTGCTGCTGAATGCGGCGATGGCCCGGGCCTCGTCCATGACTTCAGGCAGCACCTGCGCTTGATTGGCGGCGACGGACGCGCCAACGATGAGTGGCCTGGCCGGAATCGACTCTGGGGAAGTCACGGTCTGCGATCCACGAGCAGCACTGGAGCCGGCGGGACCTGAGGCGTAAAGGAGGAGCGATGGCGACTCCGAGAGGTTGAAGTGCAGGCCGATCGGGCCCGATGCAACTTCTACCGCGGGCCACGGAATATTGCCGAGCATGGGATCGGGCTCAAGCAAAAGCCCGGGGAGGTTCCCTTGAATGCCAGGCTCTCTCAAGGCCGCAGTCGAACCGGGCGTGTAGCTTGCCTTCATCAGCCCGGGCGCATCCAGCCCCCCGAGGAAAAGCGATCCTGCTTTCTGGGCTGCATTGTCGATTTCAGACAGGGGAGTAGAGGGCGACGTGACGGAGCGTTCAAGGAGTTCGACGGCTGCCATGACGTCGTCCTTGGACACTGGAATCTGTTTCCAGACAACACCGCCGGCATCAGCGCGATAGAGCAAGAGCCGGTCATTGAGCATGATCTGTCCAATGACCTGCTCGCCTCCAAGCCGAGCCAGGGCCTTCATCAGCACGGGTTTGCCACAGGTGAATCCCCGATTGGCGCAGACGGGCACGGGAATTCCCAGAATTCTCATGCGATACCGCTCCCACAGCGCGAGAATGTCTTCCCCGCTGCGCCCCTCGGCCAGCCAGACCGCAGCCAACACCGCATACAGGGGACGATCATTCATTGCGCTCGTTATCGATGCCGAGCCAACGCTTCCTCCCCCCCTCTCCTCGTCAACCAATGAATTGCGAAGATCACTCTCAGCCTGTTCGGCGTGTCCCATGCTCAAGTCCAACTGGCCCTTGAGTGGGGCGTAGTGCTGATCAAAGAAGGTGTTGCTCTGCTCCTGCATTCGTGCGTGCACCTGCTGGAGCATCTCAGCCGCAGAGGAAAGGTCGCCGCGCTCGATATAGGTCTGCGACATGAGCATCTCTTCCTCCAATAAGTAGGAGGCCAGGGATTTCTCATCCCCGCTGGCCGCGAGCTCGATCTTTGCCATCCGCATCTGCTCTTTGGCTTCTGGAATCTGGCCCGCCCGAATTGCAAGAGCCGCCAGCCTGTAGCGTTCTACAGGAATCGTATCCACCGCCGGAGTGAGGGCGAGCACGGCGAGAGACTCGCGTTGTAGCAGGTAAGGAGTTCTGATGCGCGGAGTGGGGGCTTCTGCATCGACCAGGCCAGTCAAGGCGTGGAAGAGCCGGATCGGAGGCAGATCCGCGGCATAGAAATCACGAACAACCGCCGCATAGATCCGCCAGGCAGTCTCCGAGTCGCCTGCGTCATCGGCGGCAGTCCCGATCATGTTTCTGGCTCTAAGTTCCACAAGGGTGTAATGGTGTTTGCGTGCCAGGTCGGCAATGTGCCAGTAGAAAGAATCGTCTTCCAGGTTGGAATTGGGGGCAGAGTCGCACATGTGTTCCTGGGTAAGCGCGAAGAGCATAGGCCAGACAAAGCTGGGATTTTGGCCACTGACCGCATGAGCTTCCTGGTAGCACCGCGCAATATCCGAATGCCGCGTAAAAGAGTAGGAAAGCTCCACCCGGGATCGCTCTTCTCCTGAGGAGTTGCGCAGGGCGTGAAAGGCTTGTGCGGCCTGAGCAGCGTGCATCTGTGCGGGGAGGAATTCGCCTGTCTGGTCTTCCTGGACAGCCGAGGCCAGCAGATGAGCGGCATGAAGGAAGGGAGGCTGTGGAGCGGAATCAGGCGCGGGAAGGAGTTGGGTGAGCCAGAAGTCCTGATGATTTTTTTCAAGGGAAGCGGCAAGTGCATAAATCAAGGTACGGGAGGAGAGACAGTCTTCGTCGCAGGGAGAACCGCGAGAGCGATCGACCAGCAAGGGGAATGCGCTGTTGAGCAGTTGCGGAAGCTCGTAGTTTGCCAGCTCTTCATCGAACTTTGCCAGCGTGGCCGGATCCGCGGCGAGGGCGCGGCGCGCATCGGGCGTAGCGAGAAAGTGATCGACGCGGCTCTGATGGGTCTTAAGCTGGTTCAGCTTCTTCTCAAGGCTCTGCAGGTGACGCTTGCCCTCATCCAGCCATTGCGGATCGCGCTCGAAACGCAGGTAGCGATTCCAGGTCTCGACAGCGTTCATCACCTGGGCGCGGTCTTCCATAGCCAGTGCTTCGTTGAACAAGACAACCGGGTCGCCGGGAGTGAGTTCATCGGCACGGCGCAGATACTCGAGCGCGACGGACCGGTCACTCTCGCTGCCCGTTGTCACTCCGCGCTGGTAGTAAGCGGTTGCGTCGTCGGCCAACAGGCTGGAGGTCACCGGACCGCGGGCAAGCAGGCGGTCAAGAATGTCGATCGCCGCATCGAATTTCTCTTCGAGGACGTCGGCACGAGCCTCAAGCTGGAGCCAGTGTGGATCCTCGGGCGAGGACTCAAGCTCCTTTTCGATGTGGGCGCGGGCGTCGAGCAGCGGAGCGGACTCGCGCCCGGTCGAGCCGCCCCGCAGATGAGCCTGCGGCGCCACAGCGGCAAAGGCCGCTCCGGGGACACGGAACTCATAGACTCGCGATTGCGAGTAGGCCTTGGCGAGAAGCCGCTCAGGGCTGTTGATCCCGCGCCAGACAATGCCGCCAACGGCCAGCAGGAGGGTCGCGGCCACCGCCAGTCCGCCCCAGAAATAGAGCTTTGACCCATTCTTCCAGCGAAGATTCTCCGGCCGATGCCGGGATCCAGCCAATTGGACAGCCAGATTTCGCTGCCACAGATCGGTAGAGCTCGAAAATGATCCGATCGAGGAGATTTCCTCCGCTGTGGGATCCGCGGTGAGGCTCCGAAGGAGTGTTGCGCAGGCCGCGCAATCGGCAGCATGGGCCAGGAGCTCATCGGCTTCGGATGGCTGCGCTTCGCCGCTCAGGAGGAGCGACCAGGCTACCTTTTGCGGACATCGTCCCAGGCTGGCTTTCGATGTTCCCGCCCCTTCCTCATCTGTGCTCAGTGGATGTCCAGCAGGAGACTGCCCTGAAAGCAGCTCGCCCAAAGCTTGCTCGAGCTCGATGCGGGAGGCAACCGGAGAAGCCTGCCGGGATCCGCCTTGCTGAGGGGAGCCGGGATTTGGTTTGAAATTCATACTTTCACCCTATTTAACGGCAGTCCGAGCAGGATTCATTCAAAAAAGCGTCACAAGCAGCTAGTTTGGCCCGGGCGGACTGTGAACATTGCCCCGGCCAATCTCCTCGCGGAGCCAGGTGGTGACCCTGCGCAGGGCGCTCTCAACCCCCTTTGGGGTCAATCCCGCGGCCGGCAAGCGGGAGATTTCCTCTGCCGTAAAGCCCTGGCGGTAATAGAGCCAGAACAGGGCCCGATCACGGACGCCAATGATCCTGGGCGCGGAACGCAGGATCCGATCAAGTTGCTCAAGCAGGGCGGCATGCTGCATGGCTGCGGGCTCAATTGCAGCCTGCGAAGCCAGGGACGAATCCCCCTCAAGCAGCGGCATGGTGAGGACCTTCCCACCCCGCTTTGTCGAATACTGACGGCGATAATAGTCGTTAGTGACCGATGCGGTGACGAGGCGCAGCAGGCCGAAGAAGGAATCGTCGCCGCGGGGCTCAAATGCGCGAAGAATACGACGGTCGTGTTCGCAGAGTTTGAGGAAGACTTCCTGCACAATGTCGTCAATGACCGCCGGACTTGGATCGGGGACCCAGAGGCGGGAGATGCGCCTGGCCACGACAGTAGCCAATGGAGAACATCTACGGACTAACTCCTCCCATTCCGGCACTTCGGCGGAGTGGGCACAGAGCTTTGCCAGATCGTTCACCGATGGGAAAGAGGCATTCATTGTGCGGGACACCAGTTTACAGCAATGTTGCAATCCAAGTTATTCGAGGCAGGGCGCGAAGGCGAGTGAAATCAATTCACTGCGATTGACTTTGTGGCTATGCTAGTATCCGGCCAAGCGCCCGCGAGCTTTTTTATGGAGTTGAAGATGGAACCGACCCTTCGTCCGATGAGTCTGGGGGAAATCCTTGACCGCACCGCACAGCTCTACCGCACGCACTTTACCCTGTTTGTGGGCATCGCCGCGGTGTATGCCGGAGTGCTGTTGGTATTAAACCTGCTGCAAATCGGCCTGGCGGAACTGTTGAAATCCATGCACATGGCCAGCCAGCAGATCTGGGTCTCCGGAGGATTCCTGGTCCTGATTTTGCCCGTCACGGTGATCGCCGCAGGCGCGGCGGTGGCCGCCAACAATCGCGCCGTGGCATGGGTCAACGTCGGCCAGCCGGCAACGATTCGCGGAGCCTACAAGAGCATCCTGCCCAGGATCTGGAGTTACGTGTGGCTCATGTTCCTGACCACCGTCATTATTTTGACCCCGTTCGTGGTGATCTACGGCGGGTTTCTCGCTTTCGTTTGGAAGGTCGGCGTTTTCAAGCCGGGCTTTGCGCAGCATCCAGATCCGCAGGCTTCGCTGGCACTGGCTGTAGCCTTTTTTGTCTTTCTGGCGCTGTTCCTGGCTTGGGCTGTGTATGCCACTCTCATGGGGCTGCGCTACTCACTGGCCGTTCCAGCCTGCGTGGTGGAGAACCTCCAGGCGCGCAAGGCAATGAAGCGGAGCATTGAGCTGAGCAAGGGCTCGCGGGGCAGGATCTTTCTGTTGGGGCTGATGATTGTGATCATCCAACTGGGCCTGGTGGCGATTTCCCAAGGATTCTTCATTGTGGCCGCATTCAAAAACCACATGATTTTGCCGGTTTGGGCGCAGATTCTGCAGCAGTTGGTGGGGTTCGTTACGAACAGCTTCATTGGCCCGATGTATGCAACCGGGCTCACGCTCTTCTACTACGACCAGCGAATCCGGAAGGAAGGTTACGACATTGAGTGGATGATGGAAGCGGCCGGGCTGTCGTGGCCTCCACCGTGGGCTGGAATTAACCCGGAACAGCAGCCGCAGCCTGCGCCCTGGGCGGTGGGGCCCGGGACTGCGAGTGAACCAACCGACACCTTGACTGTGCAGGCGGCGGTGCCCGCCGCCGAGGTGGCCCTGAACGCGGAGGATGGGGCTGCGAGGGCGGAGTCAGCGCCGGAGAACATGACCGAGCCGGCTCCTGCGGACCCGCCGGCGCCAACGCAGCCGGGGATCGACCATGGACAGCATTGAGACGCCGCGACCGCTGAACCTGGGCGAAATCCTGGACCGAACGGTTCAGGTCTATCGCCAGCGCTTTCTTGTCTTTCTCGGCATTGCCATCATTCCTACCGGGGTACTGCTGGTATTTGCCGGAAGCGTCTTCCTGGTTCTTGCTTGGTTTGGGGCGTTCACTGGCACGAACAAAACTGGCTCGTTCAACTCATCCTCGATGGGTGTTGTTGTCCTTCTGATCGTGGCGGTCTTGTCGCTGGTAGCTCTGGCCGCGCTGCTGGGCGTTTCTTCGCTCTCGACCGCTGCCATGAATCACGCGGCTGCGGCGGCTTTGGCCGGAGATCGCCCCTCAATTCGTGGATCGTTTGGGGTGGCGTGGCGGCGGGGATGGATGTATTTGGGGCTTTACATCCTGCAGGCTCTGATCGTGTGGGTCGGGCCGCTGATCGTGTGGTTTGTGGCGCTCATTTTGCTTACAGGCGTGGCGGCGGGGGTGAGCCGCGGTGCATCACCTCAAACCGCAGGCACGCTGGTTGGCCTTATGACTCTCTTCGGGTTCGCGGCAGTTGGAGGGTTCGCGCTTTGGATGCTGCTGTGTCTCGGATTGGCATTTCCAGCGTGCGTCGTGGAAAGGATCGACGCAGGAGACGCGCTCATGCGCAGCTTCAGGCTAAGCAAAGGAACACGCGGGCGGATCTTCGTTCTCTATTTGTTGGGGGCCGTGCTCGGCTGGGTTCTTTCCATGGTGGTCACCGTGATCTTTCTGATTGCGGTCGCATTGATTCCCGCACTGAACAGCCCGCAAAATTCCCAGACCGTGGGGATGGCGGTGATCTTTCTGATTTATGGATCTTCGTTTGCCATGCAGGCCTTTACCAAGCCGGTCTACGGGATCGCGTTGATGCTCTACTACTACGACCAGCGGATTCGCAAAGAAGGCTTTGACATTGAGTGGATGATGGAGCGGGCGGGGCTAGTGATGGGTGGTGCGCCGGCGATCGGAGAACCTGGGTCCATGGCAGGCGCTGGGCAGACGGCGGGCTCGGCTGGGATTGAGATGGGCTTCAAGGATCACGCTTTTGCCGGCGCGCGGGGGCTGGTACCAGCAGAGGGAAACAAGCCGCCGACAGCGACGGAAGCGACAGAGGCAACAGAGGCAACAGAAGCAACACAACCAGAAAGTAGGGTGCAAGAATGACCGACGCGAACCTGACTGCAACTACGTCAACCGCTGCAATTCCACCCATGCCGTTCGGGTTCACCCTGGAGCGGGTCTATCGAATCCTGCGCGACCACCTGAAGGTGTTTTTGGGAATCGCAGCGCCGCCGGCTGTGGCCATGATTTTGCTCTATGCGGTGATGTTTGGTTTGATGTTTGCCAACCTGCGCCCCTATCTCACAACGAATGGTGGGCCCGTAGCCGCAGCTGGCGCTCAGCTGGCGATGATGCGGATCATGTTCCCTTCGATCATGCTGGCGATGATCCCGATGACGGTGGTCATCGCCTACTACCTGGCAGCTGCGGTTCATGCGGGGAACAGAATCGACTCTGGAATCGCAACGAGCGTGGGGGAGTGCTTCAGAGAGGCCTGGTCTCGCATGGGGCGTTCGCTTGGCCTGCTGCTGTGGATTTACTTCAGAGCCTTTGGACCACTACTTGCGATCGAGGTCGTCCTCTTTGGCGTTTCAGGTTGGCTTGCAAGTAGTGGAACTATCCAGAATCTGCCCACAGCGACCTTTGCCCTGATTCCACTCACTTGGCTTCTCTTCATAGTGGCTTATGTATACGGTGTCATCGTCGCGCTGCGGATGGCACTTGCGTTTCCGGCAATGATGGAAGAAGGGCTGACCGCGGGAGAAGCACTCCGGCGGAGCAGCGACCTGACCTATGGAAGCAAGGGGCGAATATTTCTCCTTCTGCTGGTGGTGGAACTCATCGGCTGCGCCTTCATGATCGTGCTCGAAATCGTGGGGATGGTGATATTCGCGATCGGGGCGATTGTGGTGGCAGTGATGCAGATTCATCCATCAAGCATCTGGGTTGGTGTTGCTGCCGGGGTGGGCGGATTGGCCTTCTCCTGCTTTATGTATATCTGGATCGCGCTGCTCTACGCCGGCCTTGTGGTTACGCTCAGCGTGGTCTACCACGATGAGCGACGGCGCAAGGAAGCTTATCAGCGGGCGCCGCTTGCAATGGGCGGGGCTGAGTTAGCTCCGGGGACTCAGTCCTGATGGGCCCAGGGAACGGTATACTGGCGCGTGCCCGCGGGAAGCGCGAGTGCTGATCGTTTTCCAGTAGCTCCATGGAGGAATCATGACGCCGATGCGCCCAGCCCTGGCCAGTCTTTTTGCGCCCTGTCTCTTTGTCCTGACTGCCACGCAGATCTCTGCCGCCCAGCAAGCCGATGCCCAGGCGCGCAGGGTGAGTTCGCCGGACGGCACAATCACGTTTGTGCTTTCGGGTGCGTTGCCCGTGACGGGCGCAAGCTTGGCAGACGCGGGCAAGAACCCTGTGGAGTCCTCCATGTTCTACGCGGTGGAGTTTCGCGGCAAGCGCGTGATTGAACATTCGCGGCTGGGGCTTGAGTTGGCGGGAGCAGGTGCCCTGGGACCGGGAATGCGGGAGACGGCCGCAGTGACCGGTCAGGCCGATGAGACCTACACAATCCCCGTGGGAAAGACAAAGCAGGTGCGCAACAACTACAACTCGCTGCGTGCGGACTTTGCCGATCGGGCTGATCACAAAATCAGCGTGGAGGTCCGGGTCTTCAACGATGGCGTGGCCTTCCGCTACACGGTTCCAGATCAGCC
>Ga0182012_10008675_pt1 | contig 10034 bp, 17 predicted proteins | sample 612S2SmetaG_FD_120486 | JGI IMG/M metagenome (GOLD analysis project Ga0182012, IMG submission 120486) | Permafrost microbial communities from Stordalen Mire, Sweden - 612S2S metaG | ecosystem: Environmental > Terrestrial > Soil > Wetlands > Permafrost | place: Sweden: Stordalen | collected... | reverse complement strand
TTGCTTACTAAAATAGAAGCCAAAAAACAACTAGAGATTAAAGCTTAAATATGTCAAAAGAAGAAATAAGAGTAGCCAGAATAAAAGTCATCTTAGATGATGGCAACCAAACATACGCCGAGATTAGCGCGGTTATGCCTTACGAAGTTGGCGAAAAACTTGTTATGGAAACAATGAATTGGAAAGAAAATTGGTCTGCCTCATTTAAAGAAGTAGAAAATTATTTTGAAGCTGAAAATAAGTTTTTCGAAAAGGAAAAAGAAAAGAAATTAGAAATAAAGAAATAAATTTTATGATCAAATCGCCACAACCAGAACAAATAGACCATTATGCTATCATTTCGGCTCTTTGGAAAGATAATGTAGTCACTTCTATTCCTATTTTATTAAAACCAAATACTAAAGAAACTATAGAAATTTATAGGTTGGCTGAGACTGGCAGCGATACTTTCACGAGGCTTAAATATCCTATATCTGATACCGAATTTGTGGTATTCTCTAAAACTCAGCTGAATGAAACTCTTATATTTATTAAAATATTAGATAAGAATGAATTAGAAGCAATGAGTAAGGCTATTGCTGGAAACAAAGAAAAGAAACCAACTCGTAAAAAAGCAAGTGTATGATAAAAGTAACGACCACAGCATTCAGAGAGTATGTTCATCAATCTAATCCAGATATTTATACTCTTAAAACTTTTGCCGATGGAGAAATTTCAGCAGAATTTAATGAATCAATAAGAAATGAAAAGATTTGTATTATAGGATCTATTCAGCCTTCTCACGAAAATCTTATGGAAATTATTATGCTTTCTGATGCTGCTAGAAGAGCTGGTGCTGATGAAATAGTATTAATAACCAGTTATTTAGGATGGAGTCGTCAGGATAGACGAGGCGGCAAACGTGTCAATCATGGAGGAAGAGCAATTGCTAACATGTTAGAAGGTGCAGGAATAACAAGAATAGTTACATTAGATGTTCATGCTGCACAAATTGATGGATGCTATAACATTCCATTCGATAATATAGGAATTGATTCAGTGTTTGGACACACTATCGAAAATTTAAAAGACACATTAGATAATATTTGTATTTGTTCTCCGGATCAAGGTGGAATTAAAAGAGCTGAAGTTTTGAACAAAGGAAGATGGCCTTCTGTATTCTGTTTAAAAGAAAGAAAGGAAGCTAATATAGTTTCAAAAATGGAACTGATTGGAAATGTGAAAGGAAAGAATGTTATTATCGTCGATGACATTTTAGATACCGGCGGAACACTTTGCAAGGCAGCTGAATTAATCATTGAGAATGGTGCATTATCAGTGAGAGCAATGATCACTCATGGATTGTTCAATGGCAAAGCAATTGAATTGATAAATAATTCGGTGATTAAAAAAGTTTATGTGAGCAATTCTATCTCTAAAACTAATACTATAGTAAATGATAAAATTGAGGTTGTTAAAATAGAAAATATGCTTGCTGATATTTTACAGAGCATAGAATTTGATCAATCATTAAAAATGACATTAAAAGAAGACTAATATGGAATTTAAAAAAGGAGACAAAATAAATTTTACTGCTAAGGATCAATATGTTCCTACATATGATTATAATTTATCTGAAGATTGGGCCAAAGAAAATAATGAATATGCTTCAGACCATTGTATATTCGAAAAGATTACCGATAATCCTTCTTTTACCTACGATGGCATAGTAATGGGCACAACTAAGGATCATAGAGGCATCGAATTAGTCATAGTACGATTTAAAGACCCAAATAATTCTTTTAGACCCATGGGCATTTTGGCTTTCGAAAAGAATGGCTTAATTCTTATAGAAGAGCCTAAAATAAAAGAAGAGGTAGTTGATACCTACCAAATCTGGTAAAAGCCCACATTTTCAATATATAAAGGCATGAGCTTAATAATTCAGCCTTTTGACCTTTCTCAAGTAACAATACAATCTTTATTAGATCAAAATTTGATCCTGCCTGCAGATGGCCTTAAAACCTGGCACGCTTCCATATTTCCTTTGTCAGAAGAGGCTAATGTGATGACTCCTACATACAGCAAAAATCACATCCTGACGTTTATAGATGATTCTTTTTGGTCTGATCATAATTTAACCATCCTATCTAGGTATAATCAACTAGTGCCATATAAAAACGGAAATAAATATGTTAAAAGCACAGAAGTTGGAGATTATAATAATTCCGTTAAAAGATATACATCTTTAGATCAAGCCATTGACTATGTTAAAGCCGATGCATCAGCATTTTTGAATATTCCTAAACCTTTGCCTAAATCATTGGACGTAGGAAACCCTAATTTATTCTTCACCGGAGACACCGTAATACAACCTATAGAAAGAGTAAGCGTAGAAGAGAGCTTGTTTGGGCTTAATATTTCTAATCCTCATGTTCAGATTCCTGCAATAAATGGAAGTTTCAAGCATAATAATAAGCCAATCATAGAATCAATCTTCGCATGGATTAATGCCCAAGGAGTGAAATATGTATATTGCATCAACGAATACAGACCATACGTAATTTCTAAAGATTATGTATTAAATTCGGTGTATTACACTGTAAAAGGATCGGTATAAAGTTTTAGTAGGAAGAGCAGTTTGAAGGTTAAAACATGTGGAGGATTTATTTGGAGATTTCAATAAACTAATTATTTAACTTAGTATATAAATTAAAAATTTGATAAAATGGAAAATAACGAACAAAAATTAGTTTATAATAAATATATACCAAATTATTTAAACATTCAACATTCTAGAATCATAGTTTGCGGATGTGCTGGAGCGGGAAAAGATTTCTTGAGAAAGAAATTTGAAGATAGAGGATATAAGTATGGAGTATCATATACTACGCGTCCTCCAAGAACTGGAGAAACCGATGGTATAGATTATCATTTCTTAAGTACCGAAAAATTTGAAGCAATGATTACTAACGATGAATTCTATGAGCACGTATCTTTCAACGGATGGCATTATGGAACTACAATGAAGCAATTCTACGAAGATGATATTTTTATCATGACTCCACATGGAATCTCTTGCATAAATCCAGAAGATAGAAAAAAATGTTTCATTATCTTTTTAGACATTCCAATCGAAATCAGAAGAGAAAGATTATCTTTAAGAAGCGATGCAGATAAAGTCGAAAGACGTTTAGAAGCAGATAATTCTGATTTTTCTAACTTTATTAGTTATGACATCAAAATCAATGATAGTGGATTTTAATATGGAAAAGAAAAATGAAGTATTATTAAGATTTGGAATACCTACTAAAAATGATAGGATTTATTTAGAGAGCGAATTAACTAGAGAAAGAATTTGGAATAAATGTGGAGATGGGTCATATTTTCATGGAACTATGTTAGAAAAATTAAATGGTACTATTTGGTATAAAAAAATAATTAGAGTAGGAGAATATGAAAATTCAGTTAAAAGAAACAATCCTCGACTTTATGGCGAACTTGGTCATCCGGAAAGATTTGAAGTTTCCGTAAAAAACATTTCTCATACTATAGAAAATGTTAGAATAGAAAATAAATCATTAATAGGAGATATTAAAATTCTTGATACTAAAGCCGGAGGCGATTTAAAAAATATTTTAAAAAAAATTCCTATAGTATTTAGCCCTAGAGCATCCGGGGTATTAAATGAAAATAAAGAAGTTACAGAATATACTATTTTTACATTTGATGCTATCCCTAAACCCGAAAGCATTTTTTACTAATGGAACCTATGGAAGAAGAATTAAAAAAATTAGGATTTGATCACAGATTTGATACATTCATCTGTTACTATAAAAAGATATACAATAATATTATTTATATAGATCATCATATATCAGATACTGAATGGAAGTGCACATTAGTATCAGATGATGAATACCAAGATGAAATTTATTTGAATTATGATTGCACTGTAGAATGGGTGAAATCTCTTGTACTAATATTAGAAACAGCAAATGACTAGATTAACCTACAAAGGAACTATAGGAGAAGATTTTGAATTACCTGAAGATGGAATTTATGTCTTCGGATCAAATACCGAGGGCAGACATGGCAAAGGTTCAGCATTAATAGCCAAAGAAAAATATGGCGCAGTTTATGGTCAAGCTGAAGGAAGACAAGGAAGATGCTGGGCTATAATCACTAAAGACTTAACTAAGAAAATTCATCCTAGCATCCCGGAATGGAGAATAATTCATCAAATAGATAATTTATACTACTATGCTTGTGTGGGCGAGCCAGATAAAAAATTCTATGTGGTTTACTCTGGTCTAGCTAAAAGTAATTTGAATAATTATACTCCAAACGAAATGGCAAATATGTTTGCAACTCCTAATGTCAAATTGATTCCTAAGAATATTATATTTGAAGAAAATTTTTGGCTCTTAGTAGAGAAACATTTTGAGGCTAAAGAATCTTCAAATGGTGTCTGTGATAATTATGAAAATGGGTTTTATGGAGATTATGATACTGATCTTTGTACTAATTGCGGAGAAAGAAAGGCTAAGCACATTAAGACCTCAAGTACTCCTTCGCTCTTTTAATTCTTGTCTTAACAGTATTTTCGTTAGTGCTCAGGTTATTTGCTATCTGTTTAATAGATAAATTATCGAATATTTGCATGCTTAAACTTTCAAATAACATTTTAGGAATAGTTTTAAGTCTTCCAATAATTTTATCATCAAGCTCATAAGAATTCCATCCGGTTTCAGAATTAAAAATAGGTATTATGGATTCTCCTTTTTTATCTCCATCCTTTATCTCTCTCAAATTATAATCTTTTTTAGCTTTAGCTAAATACCAATTGATCAAGTTAGAAATATATGTCTTCGGATAAACTATTTCTGTATTAGGTCTATTCCAAAGATATATCATTACTTCCTGATACATATCGTCGGCATCGTCCTGAGATTTAGTTTTCTTCCTTAATAAATTTTTAATATAGACTGTGTGAGGATCGAATTGTTTTAGATTCATAAATTATGAAATAGTATAGTGTTTCTAATATGATTTATTCGTATTTTACTAAGTCACTATTGTGACAATTCAAGTACATTCGATCTAAATTAAAATTTAGATCATGGTCTAACCATGTGACCTTACATTTTTTAGCTATATTTATAGCACTATTCAAATCTCTATCAATAAATACACCCTTAGTCACTTCAACACTTCTATTACTTAAATCAGATGAATACATTATCTCGTCTGTAATACAATTTTGTTGTGAAGTAAAAGCTTCATTTATTGAATGAAATTCCATACCTACAAGTTTAGATTTATACTCTAAAAATGTTTTAAATCTACCTAATGCAGTTGATTTACTTAATCCATTTATTTTCTGTTTCTTATATTCACTATTCAATGCCTCTAATAAACATCTAGTTTTAAAATCATCATTTAATACTTTTGATTCTTTTATTTGCTTCTTTAAATCATTAATCTTATTTTTTATTACTTTCTTTACTTGAATATCTCCTACAATCAAATTACCTATATTATTTTCAATACACAACTTTACTATTTTTGTGCTTAATTTATGCTGAAAATCCTTTAACTTATTTACTTGCTTTCTCTTTATTCTTTTAAATACATTATTGACTTTATTATAAGAATTTGAATATTTAACTTTATTATCCTTGTATGATTGTAAATACTCAATTCTTTTCTGTAATTTCTTTAATTTTAAATTCTCAACACTAAAATTATCTATTTTGTTAGAATAACATGTTACTAATTGACTGTATCCTAAATCAATAGAAAGAAAGTCTTTATTGATAATTTTGTTTGATGCTGTTTCGCCATAAACAAATACTAAATAATAATTATCATCTTCTTTAGTGAAAGTTAATGTTTTAATATTATTGTCGTTTATTTTATCAGTTACATATTTAGGAAGATCAATAATTAAATCTTTAGATTCTTTAGTTCTTTTATTTCCAAATAAATTAATCATTAATTGAGTATTTTTAAAAATAAATCCCCCTTTCCCTTCGGCCCAACTATATGTAAAGCTTTTAAAATATTTATATCCTTTGAATTTATAAGGAAATTTAGTGGTATTATCTTTTTTATGTAAAGCATAAAATGATTTAATATTGTTAATAAGCTGATTTGTAGTATTTTGCGCTGATTTTGCATTTATTGTAAATAAATTATAGTTTTTATAATTTTTAGACAATTGACCTAATTCTTTAAATGTTTTAGGAGAAGATTTTATGTTTTCTAATAAATGGTTATAAAGTAATCTGTGTTCATTAGACATGGTTTCAATAATTATTTGTTGATTGTAAGAGAGTTTTATTTTAACTTTTAGACTTAACATGAGAATACAGTAAATTTTTACTTGTAATCTATATATTGTAAAATATTTTTCGTTTTAATTAATTTAAAAGATATTTTGATACATATTCTGAGTGAAATAGATTCAAGTGATTAACATGCCCTATGGTAATATGAAAAGGCATATATGGCTGAGGCTCTAATCCTAATTTAATTCTTAATTTTTCTGCTTCCTCGCATTTGCATTTAATCCACCAATGTTTTGAGTTACTTCTTACCAAATCAGGATCAAAAGATAACTCTACTTCGTTTCCATCATATTCTTTCTTTAGTTCGGCATAAATAACTTTTTGTGTTTCAGTCAATCTATCATTTATAACAGAGATATGTGGATCTCTTAAAGGTTTGTTAAGCTCCAAGTTAAATCTTCTTTTGATGAACCATGCATAGTAACGGCACATATCAGATCCTTCTAATGTTACAAAAGCAGTAGTTTTCCATTCGGATTGTTTCTCGTGCTTATTGGTTACATTAGGAGGATCAAATTGATATTTAGCGGTAAGAACTATCTCTGACATCTATGCTATTATATCATTTTTTCATTAAACAAAGAAAGGCTTCTGGAATATAATAATCAATAAAAAGACATAAAAGGAAATCATGGCAAAAAGCATAGCAGATATGAAAGATAAGAAAAATCTCTTCTCATTTAAAGAAATAATAGGAACTATTGACACCAGCATAAAAGGAACCTCTATCATCAGAGAAACTCTAAAAACGGCAGCAAAAAGAACAACGATCTCTACTGGAATTTACGTATTAAATGCCGCTATGTCTGGAAGCTTATTTGGCGGTATTGCAGATAATCGTATTACAATTCTAGGAGGACCTAGCGGTGTAGGTAAATCATTCTTATGTTATAATATAGTAAGACAAGCTCAAGCAAAAGGATATTCTGTCATTTATATAGATACTGAGTTCGCAATTGAATTAGATCAATTACCTAACTATGGAATTGATATAGACGAAGAGAAATTCTCATTGATAAGAAGCAATGTGATAGAAGACTTAAAAATCTTCATGACTAAACTATTAGATGAGATTAAAACAAAGAGAGAAGAAAAAGGTGTTAAGCCTAAAATTATGTTTGTTTTAGATTCTATGGGTCAATTAGGATCTAGAAAAGAAATTGAAGATGCTTTGGTAGGAAAAGAAAAGGCTGATTTTACAAAAGCAAAAGCTTTAGGATCTTTCTTTAGAATTATAAATTCAGATTTAGGTTATTTACAAATTCCATTATTGGCTACCAATCATACTTATGAGACTATGGATATGTTTCCTCAAACCAAAATGAAAGGCGGCGAAGGAGCATTTTATTCAGCATCAACTATTGCATTTTTGACAAAAGCTAAATTAAAAGAAGGAATCGAAGACGAATTGGATTTAGGACAATCAGGAATTGTAGTTACTGCTAAGATGGTTAAGAATCGTTTGGCTAAGCCTAAGAAAGTTAAATTTGAAATTAGTTTTGTCAGCGGGTGTAATGCTTTTGTAGGATTAGATTATTGGTGTACTGAAGACACATTCGAAGAAGTTGGAATTGCCAAAGGCAAAATGGTAGAAGATAAATTTGTAGCAGGCGGAAATAAATGGTATGTAAAACATTTAGGGAAACATGTTCCTAGTGCTGATCTTTTCACGGAGATGGTATTTACCAAAGAGGTATTGATTTCAATGGAGCCTATCATTAACAACTACTTTAAGTTCAAATCTATCACAGAGATAGAAGAGATAAATAAGAAGTTAGAAGAATCCAGAGGTAAAATTACTGAGAAGGAATTATACGGAAAAGAAAATGTAAGCTCTTCAGAATTTTTTGAAGAAGACGAGGATTAAAATCTAGAATGAATGGAAAAATATTATGCCGGAATAGGGAGTCGTGAGACTCCCATTTCATTATGTCCAATAATAAAATCAATAGTAGAAATTCTAAATAAAAAGGATTATACTTTACGTTCAGGTGGTGCACAAGGTGCCGATACATTTTTCGAAAAGTATGCAGACAAAAAAGAAATATTTTTGCCTTGGAAAGATTTTAACGGAAACAAATCAAATCTTTATTCTGATCCTAATCCTCTGGCTATAGAAATGGCAAAAATATTTCACCCTAATTATGAAGCATTATCAGAAGCAGCTAAAAGATTAATGGCTAGAAATTCTCAACAGATATTCGGCGAAGATATGAAAACTCCTGTCGAATTTGTTGTTTGTTGGACTAAAGAAGGTAAAATGATAGGTGGAACATCTCAAGCCTTACGCATTTCTAAGGAGTATAATATACCAATATATAATCTAGCTTTAGAAAATGATGTAGAAAAATTGTTCTCGCACATAAAAACACAAAGCATATTTTAACATGGAAAACAAGGAAGAATCACAAGAAATAGTTTGGAATATAAATTCTAACGAAAGAACAAATCCGGATGCAACAGCAGCAATCTGTTATCAATTTGATAATGATGAACCTATTAAATTAGGAGAACTTGAATCAGATAAAAATTTTAGCTTAACTTTAATACAAAGATTCACTGCAAAAGAAAGTAATGATCCTTCTGAAGAAGTTAGAGGCATTAAGTTTGAAGATAAAATAACAGGAAAATCTTTTCAATTGTATTTAAAAGATCTTAGACCTCAGCCGGAACCAGCAGTTACAATGATCAAAAGTTAATTGAATGAAACTTTTAAAATCAAATTTAGGATCTTATGGGACTTGCCCTGATTGTGGAAGTAAAACAATAGAAACGCCAGTAGGTTCAGAGTGTACTGAATGTTCTTATTATGTTTATTATGGCGGAAGTGCCGTAAAAGTATTAACTATTACAACAAAAAAGGCTTGATAATATCAAGCCTTTTCTTTTATATCTATTTTAACGTTTATGAGTAGATTCTGGCTACTTCTGATAGGCTGTCTGTATCTTTAGCTTCACCTAAAGCTCTGAACTTCCAGGTGCCATCCTTGCGATACACTTCACCAAAAAGGAATGATCTTTTATCATTCAAATCTTTGTTACCGGAAATTTCGAATTTAGCGATTTCTTTGTTATTTGCATCTACAGCTCTGATGTAGGCATTCTTAACATCGCCAAAGTGCTGACCTTTTTGTTTTCCTTGGTAAATAGATGTGAAGAACACGATTTTGTCGTATTTCGTATCTAACTTTTCAAGGTTAACAATGATTTGTTCATCGTCTCCATCTCCAGCGCCAGTTAGGTTGTCTCCAGTAAGATGAAGATTTCCAGAAGGATGGTTTTTGTCTCCATAATAAACTAAATCTTTAGATGAAGCCATCTTGCCATTTGTTCCTAGAACAGCAGCAACGGCATCAAGATCGTAAGATCCACTATTTCTTTCGTTTACATCCCAGCCTAAGCCGATAGTTACTTTCGATAAATCGAAATCTCCACCGCCTGTTGTATTTTTCTTTAAGTCAATTGTTTGACCTTTTACTAAATTAATCATGGTTTGGTTTATTTTATTGGTTAATACTTACGCTTTAACTGCTTTAGGACCTTTGGCCGCTCTAGCTGCATCTCTCGCTGCTTTGTTTTCTTTTTGTTTAGCAGTGATGTTATCCCTGGTAGTTTTTACTTCTTTTCTAACTTCCAAAAGAGTTTTGCGCATATCAGAACCGGCTTTGTGATTTCCTGATTCAAATTTTTCGTTCTGTGCTT
>Ga0182012_10008672_pt1 | contig 10035 bp, 8 predicted proteins | sample 612S2SmetaG_FD_120486 | JGI IMG/M metagenome (GOLD analysis project Ga0182012, IMG submission 120486) | Permafrost microbial communities from Stordalen Mire, Sweden - 612S2S metaG | ecosystem: Environmental > Terrestrial > Soil > Wetlands > Permafrost | place: Sweden: Stordalen | collected... | reverse complement strand
CTTCTCCCAATTTGCCACCCGGGGCGGTTCCGCCGTCCGCGAAAAATGGAGTGCATATGTTGCCTGGCTGAAAAGTTTCGAGGACCGCGACAAACTCCTCAAGCAATATGACGACGGCACCTCTGACGAAGAACCTGCTGCCGAGCTGCGCGGCAAAAGCAATCCGAATGAAGTCTCGGGAATTGACTTTGAGCCGAAGACCGTCGCGCTCACGTTTGACGACGGTCCCCATCCGCGCTATACCGAAGAGATCACGGCTCAGCTGCGCAAATACGGCATTCGCGCTGCTTTCTTCGAAATCGGCCGGAACCTGGGCAAGGTCGCTAAAGACGGCACCATCACCCTTTCACGAAACACCGAAATCTCAAAGCGCCTGATTGAAGCGGGTCATGTAGTGGCCAACCATACCTACTCTCACCGCGTCCTCTTGAAGCTTTCAGAGGCCGATCGCGGCGAGGAGATCGAAACCACCAGCCTCTTGCTTGAGAAAGCCTTGGGCCAGAAGCCGCAGTTATTCCGTCCTCCTTATGGTGCGCGCAACAAACAAGTGCTCGCGCAGATTAACGGCGAAGGACTCAAGAATGTAATGTGGACCATTGATTCGGAGGATTGGGCCGACCCGATCCCGGAATCTATTGCCATGCGCGTCCTGCATGAACTCGATCAATCTCATAAAGGAATCATTTTGTTCCACGATATCCACAAGCAAAGCGTGCTGGCTCTGCCTTTGGTGTTAGACGAGTTACAGCGCCAGAACTATACCTTCCTTGCGTTCGATAACACCAAGCTGGTGAAATCCGAACCTCCCATCGGAGAGAATCGCGCCGACAGCACGCCTGCTCCCCTACCGGTTCAAACAGTCTCGGGCGAGAAGGTCAACCCTTATCGGCAGAGTTGGGCCGTCATCATCGGTATCAATGATTATCAGACTTGGCCTAAACTGCGTTATGCGGTGAACGATGCCAATGCCGTGGAACAGATGCTGGTGAACAAGTTTGGCTTCAAACACGAGAATATTTTTAAGCTGCTCGATGGCCAAGCCACGCGAGCACACATCATGCAGGTGCTGGGCGATGAACTGACGAACCCAGCCAAGGTCTCCCATGATGACCGCATCTTTTTCTTCTTCGCAGGTCACGGCGCTACGCGCGAAATGTCCGAAAACCGGCAGACCGGTTTCATCATTCCCGTGGATGCGGACAAGACTAACTACTACGCGACCGCTGTCAGTATGTCTGAAATTCGCGAGGCCTCTGATCTGATACCCGCCAAGCATGTCTACTTTGTCATGGACTCCTGTTACAGCGGCTTGGCGCTCACGCGCGGCGGCGGCAGTTCATTCAGCGCTTCCAACACCTATTTAGATGAGGTAACCAGTCGCGTTGCCCGGCAAATCTTGACGGCTGGCGGTGCGAATCAGGAAGTGGCGGACGACGGGCCTAATGGGCATTCGGTGTTCACTTGGGCGCTGCTGGAAGGCTTGGATGGAAAGGCGGATCTCGATCATAACGGTGTGATTACCGCATCAGAGTTAGGCGCTTACGTGAGTCCTGTGGTGGCTTCTTTCTCTCATCAAACGCCGGTCATGGGCAATCTCATCGGTAGTGAAGGCGGCGAGTTTATCTTTGAACTTCAGCCCGAAGCGCTCACTCCGCTCACGCAACAGTTCGAAGGCAAGTCGCTCGCCTTGAATCAACAGCTTGCTTCGCTCGATAGTCAAATTGCTGCGAAACAGGAAGAGCTTCTTAAGTTGCAGCAAAGCATTCGCAGCGAAACGGAGAAGCTGGCGGAAACGGAAGGGAAGAGCACACCTGCTTCCGCGCCTGCGGCGGCTGCTAGTTCGCCCAAAGCGCGCGCGTATGATCTGGACCGCACGGCGCGCGGCCTTTATCGCGAAAAGAAGTATGATGAAGCCGCCAAAGCCCTGGAACAAGCCGTTGCGCTGAAGCCCAATGACGCCGTGTTACTCAACAACCTGGGCTTCATCTACTTCGAAATGGGCCGTTACAACGACGCCGTATCGTTCCTGGAAAAGACCCTAACTCTTGATCCAAACCGCAAGGAAGCGCACGGGAACTTGGCCTATGCTGATTTAAAACTGGGGCGTCGCGCGGAGGCGAAGACTCACTTTGAGCGATATCTGGAGTTATACCCTACCTCTCCCACCGCAGGCGAAGTGCGGCAGATTCTGGCCACTCTTTGACTCAGTGATTCCAGAGGCGCAGCAACCAAGTTCGGTTCGCGCCCGCTTTCTTTGACATGCGCTTGCGTTCAAAGCTACTGGCGGCTAAGCGAAGCCCAGTTTGATCGATCTTCGCCAGAGCCGTTGCCTGTTCTTCCGTGAGTCCGGCGCGCAACGCTTCGCCTTTAGGGTCGGCCAGAAAGCGGTCGCGCGTTTCCTGTTCTACATAGATGCGTGCCAGGAATGCTTCGAAGGCTGGCGTGCTCATACGCGGCCACGGCGGACTGCTTCGCGCGCTTGCTCGAGTTGGGCGAGCAGGCTGGCGATAGGCGGATACTTGCCATCGCGTTCGAGGATCACAGTGAGAGGCTTGTCTGTGCGTGCCGCAACGTAGCGCAATAAGTCGTAGACAGGGTCGGGCACGTCGTGCAGATGATCGTCTAGAATCCGATCTTCGATTGGCCGGCCGCCCGCAATGTGGATGCTGCCGATTTGCTGCAACGGGATGGAATCGAGGAACTGGTAGGGATCGAAGCCAAAGTTCGTGGCGTTGGTGTAAACATTGTGCAAATCAAGCAGTAAACCGCCGGCTGAGTGCTGCATCACTTGAGAAAGCCACTGCGCTTCGGTGAGGGTGCTCAAAGGCGGATCAATGAGGGATGCAATGTTCTCAACCAATGGTGGAGTGCCGACGATCTTCGCGGCAGCGTGAAGGTTCTCCAGCGTGCCGTTCACGCTGGCACTATTGCGCGGCGGCGAGGCCAAATGGCCGATATCCAGACCACCACCGCGGACCCAGGCCAAATGTTCCGACCATGATTCCGGCTCAATCATCCCGATTAAGCGCGCAAACTGATCAATGCGCTTCGTCTCCACGGGAACGGTTGACGCAGGCCCAAGACCCACACCGTGCAGCGTCACCGGAGTCTGGGCTGCGAGCGTACGCAATGCCAAAATTTTGCGTGATGAAGCATCGAAGTAATCATCAGCGATCACTTCCACGATGTCGATTTTATCGAGATTGGCGAAGATGCCGGCCGCGAGCTGCGGTCGCCAACCAATACCAAAGCGGTCTTTTTTCATCTCAACTGCCGCCGCACCCACCGCAGCCGCTACCGCCGCCGCCACAACTGCTACCGCTGCTGCCGCTTGAACCGCACGAAGAGCCACAGGTGGAACTGGAGCCGGCTTGCGGGAAAAGTTTCTTCGCGTACGGATAGCCGATCGCTGCGTAGGCAGGCAATCCGCAAACAGCCGCCACCAGGACAACCTGTTCTACCGAAGTTGCGTTTGTGGCAAAGCGCTTGTCAAAAAGCTCGGTCAGCCCTTTTATCGTTTCCACTCCTAATGGTGATTGACGTCCGTTGGCCACCGCGAAACAACCGGCGGCGGCAAACAGCGTACATACGATGAGGATCCCAATATTGTGGTGGCCACGGGACAGCGCTATGGCGATTTTAGTGGCGGAAACCAGGACCAACCCGGCTGCCACGATCGCCGCGTCAAGGCGCCGCCGGCTGATCTGGTCGGGTGCCAGGAGCAGACCCTTGGAAACAAGCCCTTCTTGGTAGAGCTCTTTTTCGCGGATGCTCACCCAACTGTCTTTGAGAACCTCGTACCCTTTGTGCTGCGCGCGGAAGAACTTGAAGATCAAATCTTCCAGCGGATGGCTGGGCGGCGCGAATTCCGGGTCGGCGATTAGCGAATCATTCTTGATCACGGTCAGCGCCTTGCGTTGGATAAGCGAAATGACGGCCACGCGTGTGAGCTCATTCGGGCCGCCGCGCAAATAAGCGATTTCGTACGGATCGGTCAGCCGTGGAGGGGACTGCGTCACCTCCCTTGACTCGCGAGACAAACGCCAATAGCGCTGAGCCAGTAACGCTACCGCAGTCAGAAGCGCGTAAAAAAGCAGGAATTCGGGACCGCTGAAATCAAAGGGATTCAATGTTGCGTCCTCCGTCTTCTCTTCAGTTTACGCGGATTCGGGCGTCAGAGTTGGAAGCTGGGAGTACTGGACGATAGTGTGTGGCAGACCGTTTTCGCGCCGCAGAATCGTTCTAGAAGCTCCGCCATTTCCGCGAGCGCAGCATCCACATCGCCGCTCTCGAATGGGGGCGCCATGATGTCGATATTGATGGCCACCGACGTAGTCTCAGGAGCGATCTTGCTGAAATCGGCATTGCGCCAGGTCCAGCGGCGGCACATCACCTTCTTGGTCTGCGGCGTGTAGTAAATGACTTCGCCGGCCGTTGGATTTTCGAAGGCGGTTGCCTTGAAGAGTGGTGCGAAGCTTTCGTCGCCTTTGGCGAAGCCGAGATGGATATCGCCCGGCAGGATAGTGTGTAAATCATCACCGCCACAAGGTGCCATGCGGCGCAGGCTGACGAGATTCATGATGTCGACAATCTTGCTGATCGAACGCGGCGGTTTGCCTTTGCGGATTTGCTCGTAGAGAAACTTGATGCTGGGCGTGAATTTCTTCGGGTCGACACCGAGTTTGAGATAGGCGTTGTTCCAGACTGAGATGCGCTCCGGCTCGGCGTCGGTGGATTCGACCAGCATCTTGTCGGCGGCTTGCGCGATGAGATTGGCGAGCGCTGGATCGGCTGCGGTGTTGTTTATTTGAGTGGCGACAACGACGCCTCGGCGGAAGGCGGGAAACAGCTTGAAGATCTCGGGATCAACGGAGTACGTGGCCATGTTCTTTCTATTATGCTGGCTTGAAAAAACGAACCCAATTACTGAAGGGGGGAAGCAGCGGGAGGGAATTTTGAAGTCCGAGGGAAAGGGAAAAATTGGGCGAAGAGAGGGCGAAAGCGGGGATAATTTTTGAACCCTATTAATAATAGTAGCGAGCGATGTCAAATATTCATGGTTTTTGGGGTTGTCGGGGGTGAATTTTTACCTCTCGGCCGACCTGAAAAAACGAACCCAAACGACGGGGCCGTTCGGGCAGTGCGGAATTCTTAAGTTGTCAGCTCTTTTGGCCCGCTGGGCCATCCCTGCGGATGGAAATAAGGGCGGCCCAGGACATACACTACGGGTGGCGAAGGTTCTGCGAATATGAAGTTTTCAAACAACTGCCGGCAAAGCTCCTCGAACACCTTTCGGCGAAGAGGCCTTTGCGCGTACCTCGGAACTGAACTCGTACACCTGACGGCGAGGAGAGATGGGCACGCGGCTGGAAAGCCGCTCTGCAGCCAAGAATGGCCGCCCTACGGTTCTATTTGGGCATGGTGTCAAGGGTGGCGGGATGCGCTTTTACGATGCGATTTTGGGAAGTGGTTTTGTTTCAATCGATTACGTGACTAAAATAAACCGTCTGCCCTTGTGACGGTCATGGCGGGCCGCAACCGTGTCCTTTATCCGAAGAAGTCGCGGACCTTCTCGAAGACGGTCTTCTCTTTGGGGGAATTTTCGACGGGGAGCAGGGTCGCCAGTTGCTCAAACAGCTTCCTCTGCTCGCGGGTGAGCTTCTTGGGAATCTGCACATCCAAGTGGACAAATAAATCGCCACGCGTCCGGCTATTTAAAATCGGCACACCTAAATTGCGTATGCGGAACTGCGCGCCGGGCTGTGTGCCCTCGGGGACCAGGATCTGCTGGGTGCCATCGAACGTCTCAATCTCAATCTCGGCACCCAAAACCGCCTGTGCCAGATTAATCGGCAGCGTGCAATGCAAGTCACTCTCACGCCGCTCGAAGATATGGTGTTCGTTTACCTTCAGGACAACGTAAAGATCGCCTGGCTGAGCGCCGGGAGGCCCGGGATTGCCTTCACCCGCCAACCGCAACCGCGTGCCGTTATCCACGCCCGCTGGGATATTCACTTTCAGCCGTTTCTCAACCTTGTTGAATCCCTCGGCCTTACACTGCGGACAGACCTGCCGGATCAACTTCCCGCGCCCGCTACAACTCGGACAGGTCTTGCGAATCGAAAGGAAGCCTTGCTGGTAAAGGACCTCGCCGCGGCCGTGGCACGTGGTACACGAGATCAATCCGCCATTGGGATCAGCACCGGAACCCTGGCATTTGGTACATGCTTCCATGCGTGGAATGAGCAAGTCCGCCGACAAGCCCTTCATGGAATCTTCGAAGCTGACTTCCAGGTCGTAGCGGATATCTTCGCCGCGCACGACGCGCGAACGCCGTCCGCCGCCCCCGCCGCGCTGGCCAAACAGATCGCCCAGCCCGAACAGGTCACCGAGAATATCGTTGAAATCGGCGAAGGTGGCTTCGTCGAAGCCTGCGCCGGCACTCGGGCCGTTGACGCCTTGATGGCCAAAGCGGTCGTAGCTGGAACGCTTTTGCGGATCGCTGAGGATCGCATAAGCTTCGGCTGCTTCCTTGAAGCGTTCTTCCGCGTCTTTGTCGCCGGGGTTTCGGTCGGGATGGAACTGCAGTGCTAGTTTTCGATAAGAAGACTTCAGCGTCTGATCGTCGCAATCGCGCGAGACACTCAGAACTTCATAATAATCGCGTTTGGCGACACCCATCGAACTGTATAGATCCCTTCGTCAAAAACGCAGTTCGCGACCGCTAGCGATTAACCGCCACTTTCACCATGGCGGGGCGCAGCAACCGACCCTTAAAGTAATAACCGCGTTGGTATTCTTCAAGAATAGTCTCATCGGGGTGGTCTTTTGTATCAACCATCTCAACGGCGTGGTGTATATGAGGATTGAAGACCGGCACGTCTGAAGCGATTGGTTCCAGCCCGAGCTTCTTGAGCGCTTCGTATAACCGCTGATAAATGAGCTCCATGCCGCGCGAATATTCTTTATCTTCGCAATCGGCCTTGAGCGCGCGCTCAAAATCATCCAGCACCGGCAGCAGCGCCTTGACGGTGTCCATGGCAGCAAATTCCAACAACTCACCGCGTTCGCGTTCGCTTCGCCGCCGGTAGTTTTCGAATTCCGCCTGCCGCCTCTGCAGCAGATCTTGATATTCCGCTTTTTCTTTGACCAAACGTTCACGCTCGCCCGCATCCAAATGGGAGCTGCCGGCATTGCTATACGTTGAAGCTGGTTCGGCCGAATCCACTACGCGCTCGTGTTGAGCATCTTCGGCTGCGACAGCATTGTTATCGTTATCTGCTTGCATTAGACTTTGACCGCTAGAAGAAAGTGCAGGGAACCCCTCCTAGAGCTTCAGCGTAACAGAACCGGCACACTTCGGTACAGTCCCATACGCCCGCAAGAGTCGATCGGGAACGAATCGACCCGGAGCATTCCCCTTGAACTTATAGGTTAGCAGGAAAGCTCCAACGGAAAAAGCTCTTTCGAGGTCCTTGAATTCCCTTATTTTTTGGCGTCTTTCGAGGAGATGCCCGGGGCGTCTACGAACGCGCGCTCGGCGAGGGTCCAACTCTGCATAGTACGGATGCTCGTGCTGCGTGCAATGACGAATCCGCCCACCAAGCCGAATCCCAATTGGCACGCCACAAACCAGGGCCAACTGATGTGTTCGTTTAGTGTCGGGTTCACCAGGCTCAGCACCGTTGCAATGACGCCGCTCCAAATAATCGGCATCAAGATGCCTGCCCATACAACCGCGAACTTCGGAAACATCGGGAGCATCACGGCGTACAAAACGCCCACCAGCATCGAGATTACCAAGTGTCCCGCAAACGCCGATCCTAACGCAAATCCGTCAAAGGCCTGCAACTGCGCTTCCGTTTCATGCCCAATAGAGGGAATCACTACACCCGCCAGTAAGTTCACCGGGTACCAGATGCTGTGATGCGCAATCAAACCGTAGAGGCAGGCTAAACCGGCCATGACCGCGCCACCGGCCAAGCCGCCCAAAATTCCGGCAGAGTAGGGGTGAATTTCCTCCGGTATGCGCACGCGGTGGCTATCTTCGCCCAACTGTAGACGGATGACCGAACGAGCGCCTACCTGAATTGGCAACGGCCGCTTGCCCGCGTCAATGGGACACGCTTCATGCTCTTCCTCAGGAATCACCACACGCCACCAGCCCACCGCGGCAGCGAGTGCTATGGCAATCCCCAGATACGAAATAAGGGCAGTATGGATGGCAATCCCCGCGAAGACCATCATCACGCCGAACGCCAGCACCAGCGGCCACAGGGTAGGGGCCGGCATCTGTATCGCGGTTAAGTCGCTTCGTTCACCGGCTTCGCCGTATTGAATGTCTTGTTGCATGTCTCTGGTTACCTTCCAATCACGTACACAACCGTGAACACCACTACCCAAACAGCATCCACAAAATGCCAGTACCAGGAAAGAAACTTCACGCGCCGTTCCTGCTTCTGCACATTGCGGCCTAACAAAGTTGCCACCATCACCAGCAGCAGGAAAATCATGCCAACCACAACGTGGGTGGCATGCAAGCCGACCAGCGAATAATAGGTGGTCCCAAACAGATTCGTGGTGATCGTGAGGTTCTCGTCGACAATCAGGTGCCGCCATTCGGCGGCGGTCGCGGTCAGAAATTCCAAGCCCAGTGCAATTGTGGCCAACCACCAAAGTTTGAAGTTCCCGAGGTGGCCGTTCTTTAACGCGTTTTCCGCCAGCACAATCGTCAAGCTACTGGAAAGCAAACAAATCGTCGCCAGAATCGGAATCGTTAAGACATCTTTCGGATACGGGCCCACATTACTCTGTCCGTTGTAGACAATGTAAGCGACGACGAACATAGAAAACAGTACCGATTCCGTGAGAATCAGCATCAAGATTCCGACACTGCCGCGATCCGGCAGGTGCCAGTCCTGCGCGATGGCATTTGCATCCGCTGATATTACGCCTTGATATGACATATGTTTATTCAAATTTCCAATCTGGATCATCAGGGTGTTTCAGGTCCCATAGCGGCCTTCCGCTGCGCACTACCGGAATTTTTTCAAAGTTATATTCGGGCGGCGGTGAACTGGTGGCCCACTCCAGCGTCCAGGCATCCCAAGGATCGTCACCGGCCTTTTCGCCCTTCCACAAGCCCCAAATGATATTCACAACGAAGAGCAGTATGCCGACAATCTGAATGGCCACGCCCCAAGTCGAAATCAGATTCCAAGTTTCTAATCCGTGGCCGGGCAGATAGGTGTAGACGCGTCTTGGCATGCCCAAGAAGCCCGCAAAGTGCATGGGGATAAAGGTCACATTAAAGCCAATCAGGAAAATCCAAAAGTGCAGGCGTCCCAGCAGTTCGCTGTTCATTTTGCCGGTGGCCTTCGGGAACCAGTAATAAATGCCCGCAAACAGGCCGAAAACTAAACCGCCAATGAGCGTGAAGTGGAAGTGGCCCACCACAAAATAGGTGTGGTGTAACTGCCAGTCAAATGGCGCGGTGGCGAGCATGATGCCAGTTAAGCCGGCGACGAGAAACTGAAACAAGAAGCCGCAGGCGAACAACATGGGTGTGGAATAGCGGATTTTGCCGCCATACATGGTGGCCACCCAGTTGAAGATTTTGATGCCGGTGGGAATGCCTACGAGCATTGTTGCCGTGGCGAAGAAGGTGTTCGAGAGCGCCGACAAGCCAACGGTAAACATGTGGTGCGCCCAAACGCCAATGCCAATAAAGAAGATGACGCAAATGGCTCCCACCATGGCGGGTTTGCCGAAAATCGGCTTGCGCGAAAACACCGGGACGACTTCCGACATGATGGCGAAAATGGGGAAAATCAGAACGTAGACTTCCGGGTGGCCGAAGATCCAGAAGATGTGCTGCCACAGCAAAACGTTGCCGTTGGCCAGTGGGTTAAAGAAGTTCGCGCCCAGCAGCCGGTCAATCATCAACATGATTTGGCAGGCGGCGAGCGGCGGGAAGATCACCAGAATCAGCAGCGCGTCAACCAGCATGACCCAGACAAACATAGGCATGCGGCG
>Ga0182012_10008668_pt1 | contig 10037 bp, 9 predicted proteins | sample 612S2SmetaG_FD_120486 | JGI IMG/M metagenome (GOLD analysis project Ga0182012, IMG submission 120486) | Permafrost microbial communities from Stordalen Mire, Sweden - 612S2S metaG | ecosystem: Environmental > Terrestrial > Soil > Wetlands > Permafrost | place: Sweden: Stordalen | collected... | reverse complement strand
GCGGTCGGAGACAGCGTGAGCGTCCAGGGCGTGTGCCTGACGGCGACCCGGATCGAGGGGCCGGTGTTTTACGCCGATGTCTCGCGCGAGACCCTGGCGAAGACCACCCTGGGCGCGCTCAAAGCCGGTGCGCGCCTGAATCTCGAGCCGAGCCTTCGCGCCGGCGACGCGTTGGGCGGGCATCTGGTGAGCGGCCACGTGGATGCGGTCGGCCGGCTGGTCGACCTCAAGGAGGACGCGCGCTCGCGCCGACTGCAGTTCGAGCTGCCCGCGGGGTTGATGCGATTCGTCGCGCCGAAGGGGTCGATCTGCATCGATGGGGTGAGCCTCACGGTGAACCGGGTCGAGGGACAGCTGTTCGACGTCAACATCATTCCGCACACCAGCGAGGTGACGACGCTCAGCGACCTCGCGCGCGGGGATTCCGTCAACGTGGAGATCGACGTGATCGCCCGATACCTGGACCGATTGATGGTTCGCACATGAAACTCAGGAACAACCGATGAACACGATCGACGAGATTCTCGCGGACCTTCGCGCCGGCAAGATGGCGGTCATCATGGACGATGAGGACCGCGAGAACGAGGGCGACCTCATCATGGCCGCCGAGCGCGTGCGGGCCGAGGACGTAAATTTCATGGCGCGCTACGGGCGCGGGCTGATCTGTCTCACGCTCACCCAGGAGCGCTGCCGCGAGCTTCGGCTGCCGCTGATGGTGAGCGAGACCGACAAGGCGCACCGGACCAATTTCACGCTGTCCATCGAGGCGGCCGAGGGCGTGACCACGGGGATCTCCGCGCACGACCGGGCGCATACGATTCGCACGGCGGTCGATGCGAAGGCCCGACCGGAGGACCTTCGTCAGCCGGGACACATCTTCCCGCTGATGGCGCAACCGGGCGGGGTCCTGACCCGCGCCGGCCACACCGAGGCGGGGTGTGACCTCTCGCGGCTCGCGGGCTTCTCGGCCGCGGCCATGATCGTCGAGATCCTGAACGACGACGGCACCATGGCGCGCCGCCCCGATCTCGAACGCTTCGCCGAGACGCATTCCCTGAAGATCGGCACCATCGCCGATCTCATCCGCTATCGGCTGAAGAACGAGCGCTCCGTGGAGCGCGTATACGAGCAGCCGGTCAACACCGAATTCGGAGAGTTCCGGCTCTGCTGCTACGAGGATCACGTCAACAAGAACGTGCACATCGTCCTGGTGAAGGGCGATTTGAACTCGAAGCTCCCGCCCTTGGTGCGGGTGCACCTCAAGGACACGCTGCGGGACGTGGTGGGGGTCCGCAACGACAGCCTCGGCTGGCCGCTGCGCGCGGCCGTGCGGCGCGTCGCGGCAGAGGCCTCCGGCGTCGTGGTGATATTGCGGCCGGAGGAGACTCCCCGGGAATTCATGGACAGCCTGAGGCAGATCGAGCCGAAACCGCCGGCCGCGCATGCCTCCGGCGCCACGGTGCTGCGTACCTACGGCATCGGAGCTCAAATCCTCAAGGATCTCGGCTTGAAACGCATGCGCGTGCTGAGCGCACCGAAACAGCTGCAGGGGCTGTCCGCCTTCGATCTGGAGATCACGGAGTACGTCGATGGAGGCGAATGACCGGCGCGGGCTTTATCGCGGGCTTTATACTGTGGGCTCCCCCGCCGCGAGCGGCGTTCAGGCGTGTTTCGAACTCTCGAGGATTGAATCGTGGCCATTGATCTGCCCAAGGTAATCGAAGGCGAGCTGACGGCTCGGGATCTGCGTTTCGCCATCGTGACGACGCGGTTCAACGAATTCGTCGTCGAGCCCCTGCTTCGCGGCGCATTGGATGCCCTGAAGCGGCACGGTGCCAACGAGAAGCAGATCGAGATCGTCCGTGTGCCGGGCGCGTTCGACATGCCGGTCGTCGTGCGCAAGCTCGCCTTGTCCCGCCGCTACGAAGCGCTGATCGCACTCGGCGCCGTGATTCGCGGGCAGACGCCGCATTTCGACTATGTCGCGGGAGAGTGCGCCTCGGGGCTTGCGCGCATCGCCTTGGAATCCGGAGTACCCGTCGGCTTCGGCGTGTTGACCACCGAGAACATGGAGCAGGCCGTCGATCGCGCGGGGGGCAAGGCGGGCAACAAAGGGGCGGACGCCGCGCTGGCCGCGCTCGAGATGGCGAACTTGTTGCGGCGCCTGGATTGAGGCGCGCGCGCCCGTGAGCCAGGTCCACCGTGCCCGCAGCCTCTCGCGCAGACTCGCCCTGCAGGCCCTCTACCAGCTGCAGATCAATCCCAGATCCTGGCAGGACACTCACCGGCAGTTCGCGGATGATCCGGAAGCGGAGCGGGTCGATCGCGATTACTTCAAGGAACTGATCGAGGCCATCGCACCGAGCTCGGAGGCGCTCGACGCGCAGCTGACGAAATTCGGCGAGATTGCCCCAGCGGAACTCGATCCCATCGAGCACGCCGCGTTGTGGCTCGGCCTGCACGAACTCGCCGCGCATCCGGAGCTGCCCTACCGCGTCGTGCTTTCCGAGGCGGTGGAGCTCACCAAACGATTCGGCGCGACCGACGGACACAAGTACGTCAACGCCGTGCTGGATCGGGCCGCCCGCGAACTGCGGCCGCTCGAATATGGACGAGTTTGAGCTGATACGCCGCTATTTCGCGCGCATGGGCGCCGATCGCGCGGACGTCGATCTCGGAGTGGGGGACGATGCGGCGCTTTTGCGGGTTCCGGAAGGCACGGATCTGGTGGCGGCGGTCGATACCCTCGTCGAGGGACGCCACTTCCCGGCGGGCGCCGATGCCCGCTCGATAGGACATCGGGCGCTCGCCGTGAATCTGAGCGATATCGCCGCCATGGGGGCGGCGCCTGCGTGGGCCACGCTGGCGCTGACGCTGCCGGAAGCCGATCCCGGGTGGCTCGACGGATTCGCACGCGGCTTGGGCGAACTCGCCTGCGCCCACGGCGTCGCCCTGGTGGGCGGCGATACGACCGCGGGACCATTGACGATCAGCGTGCAGATACTGGGTCACGTTCCCCGGGGTTCGGCGCTGCGCCGCGGCGGCGGCAGGGCGGGCGACGTACTGGCGGTCACCGGGACGCTCGGCGATGCCGGCGCCGGCCTCGCGCTTGCGACCGGTGCACTCGAACTCAAGGACCCCGCCGCCGCCCGCGACCTGCTGGAGCGCTTCGAGTATCCGACGCCGCGGGTCGAGTTCGGAATCGCCGCCCGCGGGATCGCGAGCGCAGCGATGGACATCTCAGACGGCTTGGTCGGCGATCTGCCGAAGCTCGCGGCCGCCGGCGGGCTCGGCGCAGCCGTCGATGTCGAACGGCTGCCGATGTCCGGCGCCTTACGGGCGGCGGGCGATGCGCAACAGGCGCGCAGCTGGGCGCTGGGCGCCGGGGACGATTACGAGCTTCTGGTTGCCGTGCCGCCCGAGCGTTTCGGGGAACTGGCCGCTCGCGCCGAGCAATTGAACTTAACACTTACGGCGATCGGGGAGCTCAATCGCGGGAATGCGGTGAAGTGGATGCTGCACGGAGCCGAATTCACGCCGGCCGTGCATGGTTTCGATCACTTTCGCCGAGCCTCGACCCAAATCACAGTTTGATCCGAGGCCGCCGAAGTATTCTCTGCGCACGCAATTTCACGTCGCCGCAGCGCCCACGGTTACCCTTGAACAACATTCGGCCTAAGGATCACGCAAAGGCTCAACACGGCCGCGCCGCCTTGCCTGAAAAAATAGGCAAATACGTGATCATCAACGAGGTGGGGCGGGGCAGCACGGGCGCCGTTTACCTGTCTCACGATCCCTACTACGGGCGCGACGTGGCCATCAAGGTTTACAACGTCGACTCGAGCGGCGACGAGAATCGCAAGCGCATCGCCCGCAAGATGTTCCTCTCCGAGGCTCACATGGTCGGCATGCTTCAGCATCCGAACATCCTGCCGATATACGATGCGGGGGAAGAGAACGGGCATTGTTACATCGTCACCGAGCACGTGCATGGTGCGCGTACGCTGGCCGCGTATTGCCGTCCCGATAATCTGCTGCGGATCGACGACGTGGTAGAGCTGGTCTACAAGGCCGCCCGCGCCCTGCATTACGCCCACAGCCGCGGCGTCATTCATCGCGACATCAAGCCGAGCAACATCATGCTCACGCTCGACAGCGACGTGCGCATCATCGATTTCGGCATCGCCCTGGTGGCCGATTCCGAGATCTCGAGAATCGAAGGCATTGCCGGCAGCCCTTCGTACATGTCGCCCGAGCAGGTTCAATCCATCGAGCTCACCAACCGCTCGGATCTGTATTCGCTCGGCGCCGTGATGTACGAGCTGCTCACCGGCACGAGGCCGTTCCGGGCGGGCAACCTGCAGAAGCTCCTTCATCAGATCGTGTTCGCAACGCCGCCTCCGATCCATACTCTGCGCCCCGAGATACCCGAGGAGCTCGAGAACGTCACCGCAATCGCTCTTCAGAAGGATCCGGAAAAGCGCTACAAGACGGGCCTCGACTTCGCGGCCGAATTGACCCGGGTGCATCAAAAGCTGCGTGCCCAGTACAACCGCATCGATCAGCAGGAGCAATTCAGCCTGCTGCGCAAGCTCAAGTTCTTCCACGAGTTTTCGCACAGCGAGATTTGGGAAGTGCTGCGGGCGAGCAGCTGGCAGGATTACGCCGACGGGGAGGAGATCGTCAAGGAAGGCGAGATGGACGATCGGTTCTACATCATCGTCCAGGGGCGGGTCGGCGTGGCGCGCCTCGGCAAGGCACTCGGATATCTGGATACGGGCGACTGCTTCGGCGAGACGAGCTACGTGCGCGGCGCGAAGCGGACGGCGACCATCGTCGCTGCGGGTTCTGTTGTGGTCATGAAAGTAAGCTCCACCCTGTTGGAGCAGGTTTCGGCCGAGTGCCAGCTGCGCTTCAACCAGGTCTTCCTGCGCAGCATGATCGGGCGTTTGCAGAGCGCGGAACGCAGCGCCTGAAACGACCCGGAGGCGCCGTCATGCGCGCGCTTCCTTGTCGTGCTCGATCATCGCATACGCCGAGTGGTTGTGGATCGACTCGAAATTCTCGGCCTCCACGACATAGGCGCGCACCCGCGCGTCCCGATTCAGGGCGACGGCCACGTCGCGCACCGTGTCCTCGACGAATTTCGGATTGTCGTAGGCGCGCTCAGTGACGAATTTCTCGTCGGGGCGCTTCAAGATCCCGTACACCTCGCAGGAGGCCTGGGACTCGGCCACATCGATCAGCTCCTCCAGCCACATGTGCGCGTTGAGGCGTGCCGTCAGCGTGATGTGCGAGCGCTGATTGTGCGCGCCGTAGTCCGAGATCTTCTTGGAGCACGGACAGAGGCTGGTGGTCGGAACGACCACCTTGAGCCAGACTTCGGTCTTTCCGGCGTGGTGCTCGCCGAATATGGTGGCCTGGTAATTCATCAGGCTTTCTACGCCCGAGACCGGGGCCTTCTTCATGACGAAGTAGGGGAACGTCATCTCGATATGGCCCGAGTCCGCGTGCAGATAGCCGGTCATCTCCTCGAGCATCTTGCCGAACGAGTCCACGGATATCTCGCGCTCGTGGCGATGCAGGATTTCCACGAACCTCGACATGTGCGTGCCCTTGAAGTCGTGCGGGAGATTCACGTACATGTTGAAGTTCGCGACGGTGTGCTGCTCACCGTTGGCCCGGTCCTTGACCTTGACCGGATGATAGATGTCCTTGATGCCGACCTTGTTGATCGGGATCTGGCGCGTATCGGCATTGGCCTGCACGTCCTCGATGGCGGCGGTGCGGGGCTTCGTGGGCGGAGCGTCGACGTTCATATGGCGGTTCCTACGGCACGGTCAAACTCCCCACATGGTGCCGGGAGCGCCAAATACAATGATATCAGAGAGGGGGGCGGGCCCGGGCGGGCCGGCAGGGAGGCCCCAAACGGGGGATATTCCCCTCAGCCGTTCCTGGTGTCGTCGGGTTCGAAATCTTCCACGCGGGCTTCGCCGGCCTTCTTCAGCAAAATCTCGACTTTTTGCTCCGCGTCTTTCAACGCCGATTGACAGTTGCGCGTCAGCAGAATGCCGCGCTCGAAGGCCTTGAGCGATTCCTCGAGCGGCAAATCGCCATGCTCCAGGCGCTCGACGATCTCTTCCAGGTCGCGCATGGCGGCCTCGAAATCCAGGGGCTTGGTATCGGATTGTGGGTTGCTGCCGGGCATGGGACCGAACGGTACACAGCCGCCGTCGCCGGGTCAAACCGGCGGCCTGTTAGGTATGCAGTTCACGGTGTCGGTGACCGGCCGGGTCAAAGGCTGCGAGAAATTGTCAAGCCGTGATACGCGTCACAGGCCAGGAGTCGCACTCGGGCGCGATTTCAGTACCATGGCTCCGGGAAGCTTTATGCGACACTCGACCAAGCAAATTTTCGGCTATGGCTGTCTTTGTGTGGCCCTCATGGGGGCCGCCGCGTGTTCGCCGCGCCGAATTCCTTCGATGACGGTCGAGGACCTCATGGAGGATCGGGTGACCCTGGACGGCATCATGATGAAGTGCAACCAGAACCCCGAAAAGGCGCGCAATACGTCCGACTGCGAGAACGCGCGCGTCGCCATCGAGCGGCTGGCCTCGCAGAACGTCGACCCGACGGCGGAGAAGAAGCGCCAACAAGAATTCGAGCGTGCGCGCGAGCAGCTGCGGCTCGCCACGGAAAAGCAGCGGCAGGAGCAGGAGGACAAGACCAAGGTCGATGCCTACAGCCTGCCGGTCGTCCCGGTGACCCCTGCCGCGGCCCCCAACGGGTCGGCACCCGCCGCTTCAGGGCGAGAGACCAGTGGAGGCGCCCAGCCGGGCGGCAGCTCGCCGCCTCTGGGGAATGCTGGGATGAGAGCCGACCCGCCCGCGCTGGCGGGAACGACCACGCCTTAACCGCGCCTCGCATCCGTTCTCCGGGGCCCTGACGGCGCGCTCCCCCGGCCGCCGCCCTCGATTCGTTTTTAGGTAAACTGCGCGCCTTCGAATCAAAGGTGTGCCAAAAATCATGATGCCATCCCTGTTGCGGTTGACCCCGGTATTGCTGTTGGCCGGCGCGATGTCGGTCTGCACCTCGGCGCGCAGCGCCGAGGTGAGCCCGCATCGCTATCCCGGTGAGATAAAGCTCGACGTCGATCTCTCGGACCCGATTCAACGCATATTCAGGGTCCATGAAACCATTCCGGTCAGCGCCGGGGCCATGAGCCTCTATTATCCCAAGTGGATCCCCGGCGAGCACTCACCGAGCGGAACGATCGACGGTGTCGCAGGGCTCATCCTGAAATCCGACGCCGGGGAGCGCATCGAATGGCGGCGTGATCTCGAGGACATGTTCACGCTGCACGTCACCATACCGGCGGGGGTAAAAACGCTGGTGCTGGAATTCGAACTACTTTCACCGGGACCTGGGGGCGAGTTCGGGCAAAGTGCATCGGCCACCGGCCGCATCGAGGATCTCGAGTGGAATCAGGTGCTGTTCTACCCCTCCGGGTACGCCGCGCACAACATCACGTTCAGGCCGAGCGTACGGATTCCGGCGGGATGGGGTTATGGGACCTCGCTCGATCGGGAGAGCTCGAGCGGCGACAGCATCACGTTCGCGCCCCTCTCTCTCGAACAGCTGGTCGATTCGCCGTTGATCTGCGGCCAATACTTCAGCCGGATCGATCTGGCGCCGGGCGCCGTGGTTCCCGTGCATCTGGACCTCGTGGCCGATGATGGCGCGGACCTCAAATTGAGCGACGACCAGCTGCAGGCACACCACAATTTGATATCGCAGGCCCAGGCGCTGTTTGGCGCCCATCACTACCGCCATTACGATTTTCTGTTCACCCTGTCGGAGAACACGGGGCATTTCGGACTGGAGCATTCGCAATCGAGCGACGATCGATATTACGCAAAGTTCTTCGTCGATCCGGACACATACCTCGCGGGCGGGGGGCTCCTGCCGCATGAATACGTCCATTCTTGGAACGGAAAATTTCGCCGCCCGGCGGGCCTTGCGACGCCCAACTACAACGTGCCGATGCGCGGCGATCTGTTGTGGGTGTACGAGGGGCTGACGGAATATCTCGGAGACGTCCTGACGGCACGGTCGGGCATCTGGACGCCCGAGCAGTATCGCGAGGAGCTGGCCATGACCGCCGCCAACATGGATCATCGGCCTGGACGCTCCTGGAGGGATCTGCAGGACACCGCGGATTCGGCGCAGCTTCTCTACTACACCCCGCCGGACTGGAATTCGCAGCTGCGCTCGGTCGACTATTACCCGGAGGGCGAGCTTTTGTGGCTGGATGTGGATACGACCATCCGCGAAAAATCGGGCGGTAAGAAGTCATTGGACGACTTCACTCGCGCTTTTTACGGCATCGATGATGGCAGTTTCGAGGTCAAGCCGTACGAGTTCGGGGATCTGGTCAAGACCCTCAATGCTGTGCAGCCGAACGATTGGGCGTCTTTTCTGCGCACCCGTCTCGATTCCCACGCAACCGGCGCGCTGCTCGACGGTGTCAAGCGCGGCGGCTGGAGCGTGACCTACGACGACAAGCGCAGTGCGGCCTTCAAAGCGCACGAGAAAACGCGCAAGTTCCTGGACTTGCGCTATTCGCTGGGCCTCTTCTTGGGAACCGGCCCCGACGACGCCGGCCGCGTCATCGACGTGTTGTGGGGCAGTCCCGCGTTCACGGCAGGGCTCGCGCCGGGCATGATGCTGGTGGCCGTCGACGGCCGCAAGTTCGATCCGGACGACATGGATGAGGTCCTGCGCAATGCGCAAAGCGGCAAGGCGCCCATCGAGATTCTGGCGCGGAACTACGACTCGTATTCGACCTTCAAGGTCGACTACCGGGAGGGCCCGAAGTATCCGCACCTCACCCGGATCTCGCAGGAAAAGGATCGCTTGGGCGAGATCATCGCGGCAAAACCGGCGAACTAACCGAGGGCCGGCCGGCATCGGGGGCAACCGATCGGAGCACCCGCTCCGATCGGCCTCGCCCGCTCATTCGCCGGTCCGAAAGCGCGTCCACTCGCGGGTCACCAGCCGCGAATATTCCAGCGAGGCCGCCGTGTGGGTCACCAATCGGGCACGGGTCGCGGCGTCGGGGTAAACGCTCGCATCGTCCCGGATCCTCAAGTCCACGAGCGGAAACGCGGCCGCGTTGCCGTTCGGATACCTGATGAAATTGGTGATTTTTGCGATGACGTCCGGGCGCAACAGATAGTTCATCCAAATCTCCGCATTCCTGGGATGCGGGGCATCCGCTGGAATTCCCATCATGTCGAGCGTCATGAGCGCGCCCTCGCGCGGAACGAGGTAGGCGAGGTTCGCTCCCGTCGATGCCTCCTTGGCCCGATTGCGCGCCGCCTCCACGTCTCCCGACCATGTCAGCGCCAGGCATAGTTCGCCGTTGGTCAGCGGCGGAATCAAATCGGGATCGATGCGAGTGACGAACGGGCGGATCTTGCGCAACACCTCCGAGGCGGCGGCGACATCCTTGGGATCGCGGCGATTCGGATCATGCCCCAGAGAAATGATCACGGATTCGAAAATTTCGAGGGGCGAATCGACGATGGCGATGCCGCAATCCTTGAGCTTACCGGCGTTGCGCGGATCGAGCAGCAGAGCCCAGCCATCGGGAATGTCCGGACCGAGGCGTGCTCGGACCTTGTCGACGTTGTAACCGAGTCCCGTGGTCGACCAGAGGTAGGGGACCGCGTACAGGTTGCCGGGATCGTGGACGGCCATGCGGCGCATGATTTCCGGATCCGCGTTCTTCAGGTTCGGAATCGCGTCCTTGTCCAGCTTGCGGTAGACGCCGGCCTGCAGCTGGCGGTCGAAGTAATTTTCGGTCGGGACGACGATGTCGTAGTTCGTGTGGCCCGTCAGAAGCTTCGTCTCGAGCACTTCGTTGTTGTCGAAGGTGTCGTAACGGACCTTGATGCCCGTCTCCCGCTCGAAATTCGCCACCGTGTCCGGGGCGATGTAGTCGATCCACGAATAGACATTCAGAATTTTCTCGG
>Ga0182012_10008667_pt1 | contig 10037 bp, 11 predicted proteins | sample 612S2SmetaG_FD_120486 | JGI IMG/M metagenome (GOLD analysis project Ga0182012, IMG submission 120486) | Permafrost microbial communities from Stordalen Mire, Sweden - 612S2S metaG | ecosystem: Environmental > Terrestrial > Soil > Wetlands > Permafrost | place: Sweden: Stordalen | collected... | reverse complement strand
CTGCGAAGCGTAAGTCGGGCATTCTTGTGGATGTCCATTCGGTCGGTCCTCGGGAGCTAAATTGCTCGTCACAATCAGCTTCTGCGGTTCCGATCGAATGGACAATGTCTTGAAAGATCACAGGCACCCGGCATCCCTACCCCGCTCAATCACGTAAGGAAACAGCGACCTCTCGCTGAAGTCCGAACAAATCTGCATTTAAGTCTTGACATTTTTCGCTCGCTGCGATACTGATACCTCACGAGTGCAGTGCCGAGGGGCTTCCGAAGACTGATATAAGGAGGCATCTAGAATGTCCCGAACCTTCCAATTTTTCCCCCTGCTGCTTTTGATGTCCCTGCTGAACCTGAGCACCTTGGCGAGAGGTCAGGCGTCGAGAGCCGACGTTCCCGGCGGCGCAGCAGCCTCGGCCAAGCCTGCGGATAAGAAGCCCGATACATTTCCTCTCGATCCTCCCCGTGAGCTGACGCTTGGATCTCCGAGGGCAGTATCCGTGGCCCCGTTTGGCTTCCGAGACGCCGCAAAGTGTGATTCCAGCCGGAATATGTATCTTAGAGTCGGCGCAGGGGGCGACCAGAATGGAGGCGTTCTTGAGATTTCCCAAGACGGAAAATCCAGCAATGCATTCGCGCCACCGAAGCCGGATCCTCTGGTATTCACTCAACTTCGGGACTTTTCGGTTACTGCCTCGGGAACAGTGTATTACCTGATGCAACACTACAAGAACGATTATGCAGTCGAGGTGCTCGAGTTTGATTCGAACGGCACGGTTCGGCACACGATCAAACCGGAGGTGCCGGATCGCTTCTTCGCCGAGTCGTTCGCCGTCTTTGACGATGGGGCTATGCTTCTGAAAGGCCACGTTCAGACCGGACCTCCGCACATGTCCGAGCCAACTGAGCCCTACATGGCAGTATTCGATGCGGATGGAAAGCTGAGAAAGAAGCTACCGGCACAGCCGACTTCAGAGGTGCCTTTGGAACGTGGTCCTCTGCCAGAGGGCGCGATGGCGATTGGAAAGGACGGTAATGCCTATCTGATCGATGCAAACGAAATTACTGTGATCTCGGCTGCCGGGGAAGTCGTTCGCCGGATGCAGTACACGAAACCCGCCCAAAACCTCATCACAAAAGGGCTGGCTGTCGCCGATGGTTTGCTGGCGGTGACGTTGATCGAGGTCGACGGCGTCCACATTATTAACCGATACCTGGTGCTGCGTGCGGAGGATGGAGGAACCGTCGGTTATTACACGTTACCCGATGAGGCGCACAATCCACACGCGCTATGCTTTTCCCGCAGCGACGGATTCACCTTTCTGAAGGTATTGCCGCAGGAAAAAAAGGTGGTGCTACTCGATGCCGCGCTGCGATAGAAATCGACTTCGTAGTTGGATCACTCGAGCGCATACAGCGGCTTCTGCTTGAAGTCAGCCGCCAGATGCGCGAGGTACTCGCTCAAGCATCGCGGACACGGCGTATATCCCTGATGGACTGCTTCGGCCGCAGTCAGCGATCGTATCTGACCGTTCTCCGAGTGCAGATACTCGCATCCTGCAATATGAAACAGCTTGCTGCCCGTGCCGACAACCACGGCGAGCTGTGGCGGAATCCCGCGCGCCGGCTCAGCCATCGCGGAAAGCTGCGCCGCATTTCGATACGTCGCCGCTCGCATCAAGCTAATCCCGCCCAGAACTAAAACCATCGCCGCGGCCGCCGCCAACCAGGTGTTGCGACTCCAAAACATTGGTGAATCATTCCTCGACGGCGCCAGCTTTCGCCGTAACCGGCTGGGAAATCCCAGCGGCAGCGGAAACAGCCTCTCATCGCCATAGATCGCAATGATGTTTCGCGTCCCGTCAATCACCGCGCGGCACTTCGCGCAACCTGCGCTATGCTCCTCGATCCCCGCCGCCAGTGCCGGATCGATGTCATTGTCGAGGTAGTTCGATACCTCCCGCCAGATTTGTTCGCAGGTCACTACCATGGTTTGTTTCCTTTCTGCATCGGGGGGGAGGTAAACCATCCCGCTGCCATTTTCGGAGCCAATAAATCACGCAACATCAGGCGTGCACGTAACAAGCGCGTCTTCACCGAAGCCCGCGAAATGCCCAGTGAATCCGACACTTCTTCGATGCTGAGATGGTGAATGTCGCGCAGTACAAAAATCTCACGATATTTTTCGCCAATGGAGCTGAGCGCTTCGAGGAGCAACTCGCGCACTTCGGTTCGTTCCAGCGACTCTGAGGGAATCTCGCGCCAGTCGGCAAATTCGCGCGGCGTGTAGCTGCCATCTTCTTCCGGACGCTCTCCGATGGACTCCATAATCTCAGAGTGCTCCCTTCTTCGCCGCATGCGCGCTTCGTTAATCGTGATCTGGATCAGCCATGTGCTGAAGCGCGCCTCGAAACGAAATTGCGAAATGTGCGTGAGCGCCTTGAGCAGAGCTTCCTGGCAAACGTCTTCCGCATCCTGCGGGACGCGCAATAAGGCATACGCTGCGGCATACACTCGCTTCTCGTAAGGCTTAATGAGCTCATAGAAAAATTCGCGCTCGCCATTTTGCACGCGCCGGATGAGCGCCTGCTCGCGCGTGTCAACCGGGGGCGGCACTGCGATCGGGCCGATGGCGTTCATGCTTCGACAGTTCTCCAGGCGCGCTAGCGCGGCCCATACTCCGGATTTTTCTTCCAGCCCGTCAACATGGAAGCAAAATTGTTCCAGCCATGCAAAACCACCATCACGAGATGCCCGAAGATGAATGCGACAAACGCCCACAAGATGGCGAAGTGCCATATCCGCGCGTAGTGAAAGCTACCCATGAACCATCCCAGCCAGGAAAATTGCACCGGCTTCCAGATCACCAGCCCCGTCAAAACCGACAGGACGCCCAGAACAAGCGCACCCGTGTAAGCCTGTTTTTGCAGCGAATTGTAAGCCTCAGTCGCCGGCGGCTTAGGGCCAAAGAAAAAATAATGCCGCACCATCGGCCAAATCCCCGGGATATCGCGCGGCACAAACAGCACTTGCCGATAATGCCCGCTGAACAATTGGTATGCCAGATAAATGACGCCGGTCGCCATGTAAATCCACATGAAGGTCAAGTGCCACTGCAATGCCCCTCCCAGCCATCCTCCCAGCGCCAGCGACTTAGGCCAGATGATTAAATTGTGTTGCGGAATTTTAGGCCCGAAGCTGGGAAACGCGCGGAAGATCTGTAGCCCACTGCCCATCATGATGAAGAGAGAAAAAGTATTCAGCCAATGGCATACACGCACCGGCAGCGGATGCTCATAGACCGCCGTGTCAACCACATCCTCTTCTTCCGTTGAAACCACTTCCAAAACTAGTTCGCTCATTGTCTATGCTCCGACCAAGTATGTTCCGACCAAGCGACCTCACAGCCCATAAAAATCCGAATATCCCTGATCTTCCCAGTAACCCACGCGCTGCAACACATTCGTGACCTTGAGGTCGGTCAAATACTTCGCCTGTTTGTATCCAACTTTCGTGGGAATATTCAGCCGCACGGGTGCGCCATGTTCACGAGTCAACGGCTGATCGTACATCTCCCAGCAAAGCAACGTTTGCGGATGCAGCGCGGTCGCCATATCCAGCGACTCGTAGTAATCATCGGCGCACTCGACACTGATAAATTTCGCTGTGGTGTCAGCCCCAACCATCTGGAGAAAATTCGAGAGCTTGGTTCCTCCAAAGCGTCCGATCACGTCCCAGCCTTCGACGCATACATGGCGAGTATTGTGACGCATTTTAGGCAGGGCTTGAATCTGCGCCAGCGTGTAGTCCCCAGGTTTCTGCACCGCGCCGCTGACCGTTAAAGTCCACGCGTCGAAGTCTACCCCCGGGTCCTCGACATCGTATCCATTAATGGGAAACTTATTGAACGGAACCACGTCGGAATCAGAGAATTCCTTCGCCAAATGGCCTTCGCGGAAGAGCCGCGCCGAGGCCCAGTCGCTGAATCCCACGCCGGTTTTGAGCAACGAATCGCGCCACTTGGGTACAGCAAACGCTCCCAAAGCCAGCACCGGAGCCAGCTTCAACAGTTCGCGCCGATTTATTCTCTTGAACTTACGCTCGTCTATTCGAGGGGCCATCAATCGTCCTCAGAGCCTAGTATGCTCCAAACCCGCAAGCATGGGATGTAGAACTTCCCGAAAAGTGACAGGATTGCCCAACATCCCAGGCCATTCTGCCTATGCTTCACGGAATCGCGCCAATTTTTCGGCTTTCACCCGCAATATGTCTTGGATTTTAGCTTAATTCAAGGCATACTAAACCGATCAACCCCTCCCCGCAGTACGCTGACCGACCATGTCATCGTTGCAACAAAATCCGATCGCAGCCAGACCGAACCCGACCCCGCTCAACTCCGAGGAGAAGCAGCGGCGGCTCATGCGCATCGCGCTTGCACTTTTGTGCTCCGCTCTGCTCGTCGTATTGCTGAAGAATTGGGAGTTCTGGAGCAACATGATCTCCCCTGAAACGGTTGCGACCGAGACCGTCGCGCCGGACGAAAAGCCGAGCACCGACTCGGCCAAGGCCACAACTTCTGGTCCCCCGTTGGCGCGTTCTATTCAGAACAGACCCGGCGTGAAAACATCCACCGCTTCCCTGTCGCCACTCAGTCCAGTGATCACAGCGACCAACCGCACGGTCCTGCCGCCTCTCGAAATTCAGGTGGTCTCGGGCAATCGCGAACAAAATGTCCGCACTTCGAATCGCTCCATTCAAGTCGATCTGGCGCCGGCGCAGAACGCCAGTCCATCCAAAGCAGACGGCATCACCGCCGACGCCAGCGAGCGCTTCCCTATTTCGATCAACGGATCGTCGTCAGGCAGCTCGGATAGCACCGGCTTAATCGCCCGCAAGGTGCAGCCCAACTATCCCATGCTGGCCAAGCAAATGAAGATTCAGGGCGCGGTCGTCCTGGAAGCTCTCATCGGGCGCGACGGCGACATTCAACATCTCCGAGTCGTCACCGGACCCACGATTCTAGCCGCTGCGGCCCGCGAAGCGGTCAAGCAATGGCACTTCAAGCCTTATCTCGCAGCCGGAAAAGCGGTCGAAACCGAGGCCCGTATCACCGTAAATTTCACCATCTCCGCCGACTAGCCGCAAAAAAGCGCCCCGAACCCTTGCGGGTCCATGGACGCCCGAGCCGCCCTCCCCCAGGGCCGCTCAGTCGCAGATTAGTTTCCCGCGATTCCTCTGAAAATAGCTCCGACGGGCGAAGGCACGGCACGGATGTGCCAGCCACTACGGAGCAGCTCTTGGGCTTGCCAGCACGACGTTTCCCGCCCGCTCCAAGGCCTTCGCGACCTCCTCGAAATGAATCGGCTTCGTTAGGTAATCGTCCATGCCCGCTGCCATGCAGCGGTCGCGGTCGCCCTTCATCGCATGGGCCGTCATCGCGATAATGGAAACGTGGCCGCCTTCAACAGCCTCACGCTCGCGGATCACTCGAGTCGCCGTCAAGCCATCCATCTCCGGCATCTGCACATCCATCAAAATCGAATCGAAGCGAGACGTAAACACCTCCTCTAGAGCTTGTCTGCCATTTTGTGCCAGGACGAACGTGTGCCCCAGTTTGCTCAACAAGCGAGTGATGACCATCTGATTCACCGGATTGTCCTCCGCGATTAGTACACGAAGACTCTTGAATCCACTACTGCCTCCCAGATGGGATCCTAAGGCGGGCAATTGAGTTTTCTGGCCCGCGAAGCTCAGCAACACGTTCCTCAGGTCGGATCGCAACACCGGCTTAAGCATATATCCGGAAAGTCCAGCCGCGTGAACCGCCGCTTCATTCTGCGAATCCTCGCGGCGAGTTTCATGATTCGCTCCCATCAGCATCACAACTTTGCATTGGCCCAATAAGCCGAGGCTCTGTGCGGTCTCAATAAACTTCCAGCCGCTGCCTGAAGCCAGCCTGACGTCGACCAGCGCCCAGTCAAACGCTTTTCGGTCCCGTTGCGCGCGTTCGAGCAGAGCTAAAGCCTGTTTTCCTTCTGCCGCTCTCTCTACATCCTCGGCACCGAATTCCCAACACATCCGCTCCAGAACGCCTCGGTTCGTGCGGTTGTCATCGAGAATCAAAACTCGCCCCAACCCTGGAATTGCTTGTTTATCGGCATCCGTCCCATCCGCAAGAGTCAAGCGCACCGTAAAGCAGAACGCACACCCCTGTTCCCGTTCCTCTTCGAGCCATATGCGCCCGCCCATGAGTTGTACCAACTGCGACGAGATCGCCAGCCCTAGACCGGTCCCTCCGAACTTCCGCGTCACACTGGCGTCGGCCTGCGAGAACGCGCGGAACAAGAAATCGCGCTTCTCCAGCGGTATTCCAACCCCTGTGTCGCTCACCCGAAAACATAACGTGTCCGCCTCGCCCTCGACCGGCGCAATCCGCACTACGATCTCCCCCCGTTCGGTAAACTTAATGGCGTTGCCCACCAGGTTGAGGATGATCTGCCGCAGCCGTCCCGGATCACCCAACACACGGACGTATGCTCGGGATCGACATCGTAAATCAACTCCAAACCCTTCTGATGAGCCCGCACTGCCATGGTCCGCAGTGCGCCGCCAATCGACTCATACAAGTCGAAGGCGATGCTCTCCAGTTCCATCTTCCCCGATTCAATCTTGGAAAAATCCAGGATGTCATTGATCACCACCAGCAGCGACTCTCCGGACGACTTCACAATATTCAGATACTCCCGCTGCTGCGTTCCCAACTCCGTGTCCAGAGTCAACTCCGTCATTCCAAGAATGCCGTTGATCGGCGTCCGAATCTCATGGCTCATGTTGGCCAAGAATTCGCCTTTCGCCCGGCTTCCCGCCTCGGCCGCATCGCGCGCACCAGCCAGATGCAGGTTGGAAGTGGTCAGTTCAAGAGTGCGCACCTGTACCAAACGCTCCAGGTTGTCCTGCTGAAGGATCAGTTGTTCATCGCGCTGTTCGATCAATCCCAACATCTGATTGAACCCAGCCACCAGCGTCCCAATCTCGTCCTGGGTCGTCGCCAAGTGGCGCAGAGAGTAGTTGCCTCCAGCGGAAACCTTACGCATCGTGCTCACCAGAGCCAGAATCGGGCCCGAGATCAATTCCTGCAACCGCGACGCAATCAGAAAACTCAGCAAGCAGGAAGCTACCAAGATCGCGAACGTTACCCACAAGTAGCGGCGGCTGCGAGCCCGCAACTCGGTCGTGTCGGATTCCACATAGACCAATCCGATGGTGTCTCCGTTGATCCTCACCGGCCGAAAATCCGAGATGTGCCCGCCTGCAAAGTGCGGCCCATAATTCGGCTGAAGAGCCGTCAGCCCCGGCAACTTGCCCCTGTCGCGCGAATAGGAAGCTAATCGGCTTCCGTCCGGGGCGTAAATGCACGCTGCGGTGATATGTGGCTCGGCACGCAGCGCTTGCAATAACTCTTGCGCCGTCCGGACATCTTCAAAGGCCAGCGCTCCTGTGCTGTTCTGCGCGATCACTTCCGCCAGCGTATCCAGGTCGGCACTCATGCCATCGCGTAACGACAAATAATCGAACACCCCCAAAATCAGGCAGGCAAACAGCATTGCCACCACCGTGATGCTCACTGTAATCGCGGTTATCTTCCGCCCCATCGACAAATCGCTGAGCCTTGGCATCTATGGCCGCCCACCGGGACGGAGCTTGCATATATCTGATCGGCCAGATGCGCGACCGCCTTCAGTCCACCGCTCTCACAGCTTTCTCCATATCTTGCCGATAGAGAAACCCAGCACGCCCGCCCCACCCTCAGAACCCAGATCCAGTCGTCGAAAATGAACAGCAAATCCTGCTCTTCTTCCAGCCGGCGACGGCAAGGTTCCGGACAGGATGGACTTACCAAGCCCATAGAAAGCGCTCCAGAAAAAAGCAACGGCCCCTACCGTAAAGTAGGAGCCGATAGTAAGGATTGAAATGAAATTTAGTTCGCCGTCTTCGGCAATTCCATCAAAAACCCAGTTCCCTGCCCCGCCTGTACACTCGGCAATTGGCCATTCCACTTGTCGATGTACGCCCGCTGGTTCTCTAGCCTGCGCAATTCCAACAACTGGGGCGTCACCGACGTCTGCCGAATGCGATTCGCATCGGCTTCGCCCTGAGCCCGCGTCACCGTCGACTTCGCATCGCCCTCGGCTTCGGCAATCTTCTTCGCCGCTTCCGCCTGCGTCGTCGCCAACTGATTGGTCGCGCGTTCCGCTTCCTGAATCGCCTGCGCTTTAGCCGTGATCGCCGCAGCGATCACCGACGGGACACGCGGCGCGCCGATGAATCCAAATTGTTGAATGCCCACGCCAACGTTGCTGACCTTATCCTGTATCTGTTGCTCCACCTGATGCAGGAATTGCGCCTTCTTCTCGCCATAAATGTCTTCCACGTTATACGTCGAGGCCACTTCATTAAGCGAATTGCGCACGATATCGCGCAGAATGCCATGCGTGAACAAGTCGAGATTGTTGACTCGATACTTCACATAAAAGTCCGGCACCTTACTCGGCTCAATCGCATAGGACAGCGAAACGTCCACCGCGATCTCCATGCCTTCCTTGCTGTTGAATCCCATCTCTTCGTCGATGGGATGCCCTTCATTGACATCCTTCGTCCACTTCACCGTTTGGACGTAAGTTGGAAACTCGATGATCTGCGTCGTCAGTGGCGAGTAAAATACCCAGCCTGTACGAATCGGGATCTGCGAAGCACCGCGCTGACTGCCCGCCAGATTCACTTCGATTCCGGTATAACCGGCCTCAATCCGCGTGACATTAATCAAGAATGCGGAGATGATCCACAGCGCGATCAATCCCAGGAACACAAACACGAGTATCTTAATCAGCCCGCGCGACGAAACATTGCGGCCAAACTCATCGATTACCGGCGGCCTTCCGCCTATACCACCATTGAACGGCGTCATACATTCCTCCAAATTCGGTTGACCACTAAGTACAACACATAAGCCAGACCCAATAAAATCGCCATGCCACCATACATGGCGCGATCACTGGGCAGGTTCATTAAATGAAGCGCTGGAGGCACCGCCGCAAACGCGGCCAGCGCCACCACGACGGTTAACACAACTCGAAGATGCCATCGCATACAGACACACTCCCTTCCGGGGATGCATCGACAGAAAAAATGTTAGGGGATTTCAGCCACCGCGCTCGACTTGGACAAAGTTTACATCTGTTTAGCCCGGCTGGCGCCGGTGCGTCTCAATAACAAACATATCGATGTGACCCTGGCCTCGCGAGATTCAGCATTCGCAAACCCCTGCATTGACAAGCCTTCCAGCCATAAAGAATTCGTAAGAACTCGCACCATTACTTACTGGTTAATGGCTCCGGAAAATACGGCAATGGCTTGCCCTCAATCACAGCGCGCGGATTTCCGTCGACCAATGCCATTGCAACGTCCTGATTGCACACGATCGCAACCTCGTCCCGCGCCGCCGAAAGAATAGGGATGCGATTCCTGGTATCGTGCGCATCGGTCGCCAAGAAATGCACCGCGTTGTGTTTCAGCAACCACTGCGCCGATCGCCACACATGCTCACCCCAGAATCCCGTAAGAGCCGATGCCGTAACTTGCACCGCGCATCCCAACTCAATCCAGCGCAACACCCGGCCCAGATCATCCTGCAAAATAGGATTCCGCTCTGGATGCGTCAAAATCGGCGTCACCCCCAGACTCGAGAACGTCGTGAACCACTCGTCCATCTGCACCGGAATGCTAAAGTTGCTCATTTCCACGAGCAAATATTTCCCGCCGTCAATCGTGTACTTCTGCGGATGCACTAGAAAATCTTGCAAGTTCTCGTAAGAAAGATGAAAGTCGCAGCCCAGACTCAGTTGTGGAGACCGACCCACAGCCGTTCGCAGCTCCTCTAGCTGAGACTGCAAGAACGGCCGGTCGTACTGAAAGCGATTATTCGCGTGCGGCGTCGCCACCATGTGCGTGATGCCATCCTCGACGGCCATGCGGCACATCTCCAGT
>Ga0182012_10008665_pt1 | contig 10038 bp, 9 predicted proteins | sample 612S2SmetaG_FD_120486 | JGI IMG/M metagenome (GOLD analysis project Ga0182012, IMG submission 120486) | Permafrost microbial communities from Stordalen Mire, Sweden - 612S2S metaG | ecosystem: Environmental > Terrestrial > Soil > Wetlands > Permafrost | place: Sweden: Stordalen | collected... | reverse complement strand
GGGTCAGAATCAGTGGCCGGGCGTCGGGATGCGGGGAACGAAGGTGTAAAAAGTGGATACCCAGCTCACCGATTGTCGCGTGGAACTGCGGATACGCATTGAGCCGGTTGGCGACCCGGTACATGTCGTAGTCGCCTGCCCAGTACCCAGCCAATTCGCGAACATAATCCCGTGGGATGCCCTGCGACCAGTCGGAGACGGTTTCGGCGTCTGGCCATCGTGTCCGCGCCAGGCGGGCACGCAGATCCGTGATGTCGGCCTCGGAAATCTCGACACGAAAGTCGCGTATGTCAACCACAGCGACAAACTCCCTTCCTCAGCATTTTCGCACCAGTGCGCGTGCCCGCGACTGTGGTCAGCGCGGTGGATAGGAGATGGGGAGCGAGGTGTAGCCGCGGATGGGGCCGGATTGCAGCCGTTGTGCGGAATCCAGGTCGACGTCCCAGGCCGGCACCCGTTGCAGCAGGGCGGTCAGCGCGATCCTGGCTTCCATGCGCGCCAGGGACGCACCCAGGCAGAAATGGATGCCCTTGCCGAAGGCCACATGATGCTCGGGTTTGCGGTCGATGTCGAACACGTCGGGATCGGGAAACACGCGCTCGTCGCGGTTGGCGGACCCGTACAGTATTAACACCGAGTCGCCGCGACTCATCGTGGTGTCGTGCAGCGTGATGTCGTGGGTCAAGATGCGGCAGATCCCTTGGATCGGTGAGTCGTAGCGCAGCAGTTCTTCGATCGCCGGCCCGAGCAAGGTGTGGTCGCTCGCGAGGCGGCGACGGCTATCGGGGTGTTGAGCGAGCAAGACTGCCGAGTTGCCGAGCAGGTTGGTGGTGGTTTCGGTGCCGGCGATAAGCAGCAGCGCGCAAAATCCGAGGAGTTCCTCGTCGGTGAGGTGCACGCCGTCGATCTCGGCGGATACCAGCGCCGACATCAGATCCTGGCGCGGTGAGCGGCGGCGGTCGGCGAGGAAGTCGGTGAAGTATCCGTACATCGAGGCCATGGCCGACAGGGCTTCCCCTGTCTGCCCACGAGTGGGATCTGCTTGGACCAGCATGCTCGACCACTGCCGGAACTGCTCACGGTCTTCGCGCGGGACCCCGAGTAGATCGGCGATCACCATCGTCGGCAGCACACCGGCGAAATCCGCCACAAAATCGGCCGACCCCCCGTCCAGGCGCGCGACCAGGTCCTGGGCGAGTTGCTCGATGCCGTCGTTCAGAGCCGCGATCCGTCGTGGGGTGAAGGCTCTGCTCACCAACGCCCGCAATTGGTTGTGGCGGGGCGGATCCATCAGGATCATCATCGGCAGGAATGACTGGACGAAGTCCGATCCCGGCGGCGTGGGGAACACCGAGTCCACTGACGAGTAGCTGCCGTGATCCAGCACGGCGGTCTGCACGTCGTGGTGGCGACTCAACACCCAGGTGTCGGTGTGCGCGGCGCGGTACACCGGGTCCTCATCGCGCAACAACCGGTATGTCGGATACGGATCGTCGATGATGGTGGCATCGAAGGGGTCGTACTGGATCTGCACTTTCGACATACAGGCCTCCCTGCCACATTGCAGAACTAGAGTTTAGACTCGGAGTCTAAACCGGCCGAGTAGGAAGAGCAATGCGCGAAGTCCCGTCTCAGATCGCCACACGCCTGTCCGCTGCGGCCGAACTGTTCGCCGAGCGCGGCCTCAACGACACCAAGATCGACGACGTCGCCGCGGCCACCGGGATCGCCAAGGCCACGTTGTACTACTATTTCGCGGGCAAAGAAGACATCCTGGCGTTCCTGATGGAAGACGCTCTGCGCGAAATCACCGCGGACGTGGCCGCCGTGGTGCACAGCGACGGCACCGGCGCGCAGCGCCTCGGCGGTGTCATCAGCGCACAGCTACGGGTGATGGCCCACCGGCCCGCGGTCTGCCGGGCTCTGATCGGGGAACTGGGCCGTGCCGCCCGCATACCGGTGATCGCGGACATGATCAGCACCGCCTATCTGGAACCCGTCGAAAAGCTGCTCATCGCAGGAGCCGACGACGGCTCCCTTGTCGCGCAACATGATCCGCGATCCGCGGCGATCGCCCTATTCGGCGCCGTGACTACCAGTGCGCTGACCTATCTGATTTCCGACAACACCATCGACGAAGCCCTGGTCGCCCGAACCATCCAAAGCATTCTGTTCGAGGGTCTCCGACTCCGTTGACCACCAATCTCCCCGCAGGAGCCATAGGCGGCGGACTCGTCGTCGACATGGCGAATCCCTTCCGATAAGTTTTAACGACGGTTAGATTTACATCAGAGCGGGTGACGCTCGCTCCGGGCAATCGAAGGACTGGTCATGAAGGACGCTCCCCCACCACGCGAGGCCGACGTTGTCGTTGTCGGATCTGGACACAATGGGCTGGTCGCCGCGGCGTATCTGGCCAAGGCCGGCCTCGACGTCCTCGTCGTGGAAGCGTCCCCTACGGCCGGCGGGATGACATCGACGAATCCCTTTGCCCCCGAGGCGCCGGAGTACACGATCAACGAGGCCTCGATCCAGGCGTCGCTGTTCCGCACCACCACCATCGACCGCGACCTCGGGCTGTCGCGCAACTACGGCCTGCGCCAGACGGTCATCGACCCCGCGCACTTCCAGCTCCGCGCCGACGGCGCGTCGCTGGGTTTGTGGCGCGATCCGCGCAAGACCGCGGCCGAGCTGGAGTATTTCTCGAAGAAGGACGCGCGCGCGCTGCTCGAGCTCTACGAGGTGATCGACGCCGCCGTCGAGATCGGGCTGCCGATGATGCAGACCAGCGTCACCGCGCCCGAGATCAAGAACATTCTGAAGTCGGCGCGCGCGCTGGCCAAGAACCGTAAGCAGCTGGCCGCGCTCGGACGTTGGATGACCAGCTCGCAGGCCGAGGCCGTCGAGGAGAGCTTCGAGCACGACATGATCCGGGCGCCGATGCTGACCGGTCTGCCGTTCATGCCGTTCGACGCCGATATGTCCGGCTGGTCGCTGATCTACCTGGGTGTGCTGAGCAAATATGGCGTGGCGATGTTCCACGGCGGCACTGGTTCCCTGCCCAAGGCGCTGATCGGGGTCATCAAGGACAACCACGGCGACATCATCACCAGCTCGCCCGTCGAGGAACTGATCGTCACCAACAACCGCTGCACGGGCGTGCGGATCAAGGGCGGCGCCGAAATCCGGGCCCGCCGTGCGGTTCTCACCGCGTGCAGCCCGAAGACCACGCTGACCCGGCTACTGCCCCGCGGCGTGCTGGAGCCTAAGAAGCAGAACGCCGCCGATCACATCCCGACCCGCAAGCGCGGCATCGCCGACGCCAAGGTCAACGTCGCGCTGTCGGGCCGCGTCGACATGTCCAAGCACGAGAAGTGGCGCGGCGACGGTATCGACCTGCGGCAGGCGTGCAACTGCTACCACACCTATCAGGAAGCTCTCGACGCCGCGAAGGCGTGTGTGCGCGGCCAGGTGCCCGACGCGATCCCCGGCCTGGCCCAGGTCACCAACTCCTTCGACCCGTCGATGTCGCCGCCCGGCAAAGACTTGTGGTGGTTCTGGACCGGCCTGACCCCCTCCTTCCCCGAGGACGGCTGGGACGTGGCCCGCAAAAAGATCACCGACAGCATCATCAAAGACGCCGAGATCTACTACAAAGGCGTCGAGGACATGCAGGTCGCGGTGCGCCCGCTGGTGCTTCCCGATATCGAGGAGCGGTTCTGGGCCATCGACGGCTCGGTCTATCACGTCGACCCGACAATCACCCGGTTCGGCCCGAACAAGCCCGTCGCCGGCTTCGCCGGGTACAAGACCCCGGTCGAGGGCCTCTACCTCACCGGGTCGGGCACCCATCCGGTCGCCGGTATCAGCGGTATGCCTGGTCAGAACGCAGCGCGCACGATGCTCAAACACTTCCACCTTGAGGACAAAGGCGGGCGACTGGGCGTGCTCAAGGAGCTACTGACACCACGCAGGAAGTCCGACGTGGACCCGTACTCCAGCGGCCAGAACGACCCCTTCCCCGGGCAGCTCTAACCAGGAAACCGCTGCGTCTTACTCCTCGATTGACAACGCGCCCGTTGGGCATTCCTGCACGGCCTGCTCGACTGCTGCACGGTCGTCCTCCGGCGGGTCGGCATTGATTGCGCGCGCTTGACCGTCGTCACCCACCTCGAACACTGTCGGTGCTGCGACCTCGCACAGGCCAATGCCCGAGCACTTAGAGGTGTCGACTCTCACTTTCATCAGAACAGCTTGCGCATGATGTTCAGGGCCGACTGACTGTACGGCGGGTAGACCAGCCGGGGGTCGGGTTTCGCCGTCTTGGACAACACCGCGCGGCGGTGGCTGAGCGTCTCAAAACCCCATTTGCCGTGATAGGCGCCCATGCCGCTGGCACCGACGCCACCGAACGGCAGCGACGGCACGAGACAGTGCATGGCGACGTGGTTGATCACCGCGCCACCGGATGGGATGCGGTCAACTAGGTCGCGACCCAGGTGCCCAGAGGCAAAAACATACAGCGCCAAGGGCTTCGGACGATCGTTGACGAAATCGACTGCTTGGTCCAGCGATTCGACCGTCAGGACAGGCAGTATCGGGCCAAAGATCTCATCAGCCATCACCGGATCAGTAGGAGATGGGTCGACGATCACGGTCGGTTCGATCCGCAGCGTGGAGGCATCCGACCCTCCGCCGGTAACGACCTTGCCGTCGGTGGCACTGATCAGCGAAACCAATCGGTCGAACTGACGCTGATTGACGATCCGCAACGACGGATCCATCTCGCCCGAGCGGAAATCGCGGACATTGGCGACGATCTTGCCGACCAACTCGTCGACAATCCTGTGATCGGCCAGCACGTAGTCCGGGGCGATGCAGGTCTGACCGGAATTCAACAGCTTCACCCAGGCGATGCGGCGCGCGGCAACGTCGATGTCGGCATCAGCGGAAACGATCACCGGACTCTTGCCGCCCAGTTCCAGCGTGACCGGGGTCAGGGTCGGTGCCGCCGCGGCCATGATCTTCTTACCGACCTCGGTGCCGCCGGTGAACAAAACGTGATCGAATCCCGCCGCCAGCAACTCTTGAGTGACGACGGCATCGCCCTCGACGACCCGCACGGCCTCCGGGTCGACGTACTGGGGAATCAACTGCGCCAACAGCGCCGACGTGGCGGGCGCCAGCTCGGAGGGTTTGATCACCGCACAGTTGCCGGCCGACACTGCGGCGACCAGCGGCGCCAGGCTCAGATACAGCGGATAATTCCATGGCCCGATGACCAGGATGACACCCAGCGGGTCGTATTGCACCCACGCGCGACCCGGCAGCTGCGCCAAAGGCAATGACTCCCGCCGCCTGCGCATCCACTTCTTCAGATGCTTGCGTGCATAAACGGCTTCGCCCTTGGTCGAAGCGATATCACCCAGCCACGCTTCGGCCGCAGAGCGACCCAGGTCTTCGGCCAGCGCCGCGGCGATGTCCGCCTCACGCTCGTCGACGAGCCGTTCGATTCCGCGCAGTTGTTCCAGGCGCCATTCCAACGGGCGGGTCCGGCCGGTAGCGAAGACCTTGCGAAGGTCGGTAAGCGCGCTGGCGCTACCGGTCGTCTCCAGTGCATGAATAGTCACGGATCCTCCTGAGCAACTCAGATTTCGGGTGGTGGCACAACGCCACTCGCCACCGCCCCGGTGATGCCACCATCGACTGCAAGCGCCTGGCCGTTGACCCAGCGGGCATCGTCGGAGGCCAAAAACAGCACCACACCGGCGATATCGTCTGGATCGGCGTGCCGCCCCAGCAGGTTCTTCAATCCATCGAGCGTGTCCTTACCCATCGACTCCTCGAAGTCGACCAAGATGGGCGTCTCAACCGGCCCGGGCAACACCGCGTTGATGCGGAACCCCATCTCGGCCAGGGCCAAACCCATCGACATGGTGTATACGGTACTGACTTCCTTGGAGAAGTTGTACGCATTACCCTGCTGCGGGTTGGCCTTGAACCAGGCCGCCCCCTCCTCGAAGGTATCGGTGGCCAGCAGGTCACGGATCGATTCAAGCCGCAGCGGCCAGCCGAAGCCGGCGGTCGATGACACGATGGTGACCGAACCGCCCGGCTTCAGGCGCTCGAAGAACAACTCGGTCAGGTGACGCACCGCGAGGCTGTTAACAGCCAGCACCAGCTCTGCGGGCGCGGTGCCGGGGATACCGGCGACGTTCATCAGGCCGTCGAACTCGCCATCAAGCTGCTCCACGGCGGTGTCGATACTGTGTGGATTTGCCAGGTCGACCTCGATGTGGCGGGTCACCTTGGCACTCGGGTGGTTGCGGTCCAGGCAGTAGACCTCTGCGCCCGCGGCCAGCAACCGCTCGGCCACCCTGTGGCCAATGCCTGATGCCGCGCCGGTGACGACGTAACGCTTGCCGGAAAAGTCAGCCATGGCTCTCCTAGTCGAGGGTGTAGGGCAGGGATTTGACTGCGGTGATGAAGTTTCCCGTCAGATACTCGGGCTCACCGACCCGCAGGTTAGGCGCCCGGAAGATCAGCTCGCGGAAGATCGATTCCAGCTGCATCTTCCCCATGAAAGCACCCATGCAGAAGTGCGGGCCACCGCCGCCGAATGCGACGTGGGGGTTGGGCGATCGGGTGATGTCGAACTCGCAGGGGTTGGTGAACACCCGCTCGTCGCGGTTGGCCGAGGAGTAGACCATCGTCACCCAGTCACCTTCGCGGATGTGCTGGCCACGCAGCTCGGTGTCCTGGGTGACGGTGCGCCGGAACGTCATCACCGGTGTCGTCCATCGGACGAACTCCTCGATGGCGACCTTGATGCGCCCGTCGAAGTCCTGCTCCAACAACGTTTTCTGCTCGGGGAACTGCTGCAACGCGATCGTCGTGAAGGTGGTTGTGGTGCGAGTGGTGTCATTGCCCGCCACCGAAAGCAAGACGAAGTACGGGCCCAACTCGTCGTCGGTGAGCCGTCGCCCATCGACCTCAGCCTGCACCAGCGAGGTCATCAGATCGTTCTCCGGATGTGCGCGCCGCTTCTCGGCCAAACTGATTCCGATATCGAGCAGTCCGACAAGGGAATCGGTCAGCACTTCGCCGGGTTCACGACCGGCCGCAACATCGGGGTCGGCCCAGGCCACCATGCCCTCGGCCAGGTGCGACGCCTCATCGCGCTCTTCCTCGGGCAGGCCGAGCATCTCGTAGATGGTCCACATCGGCAGGCGCTTGGCCACCTGCTGGACGAAGTCACCCTCCTTCGTCTTGAGCAGATCGTCGACGATCGACGTCGCTTGGTGCTCGATCTGCTCTTTGATCTTGGCTACCTGCCGCGGTGTGAACACCGAGCTGACGAGCCTTCGCAGGCTTGAGTGCTTCGCACCGTCCATGCCCAGGAAGGACTGGGTGGCATCGAGCATCTCTTCGGGAACGGCCTCGAAGGTGATGCCGTGCCCGGAACAGAAGATCTCCGGATTCTTGCTGACATAGCTGACGTCTTCGTGGCGCGTCACCACCCAGACGCCGTCGATCTCGGGTTCCATCATGGAGCCCTCAATCGGGCGGTGCCAGCTGACGGGGCGTTCGTCGCGCAGGATCTTGAACGCCTTTTCGCGCTCGTCGAAGCTCTGCGCCCAGAATTCCAGTGACGAGATACTCACCGGATCGAACGGCGGGCGATCGATCTTGGGGGGCGTCACAGTACTCATACGCTTGCCTCCGTATAGCGGGCTTTAAGGGTTCTCTTCAAGAGCTTTCCGGTGGCTGTCCGGGGTAGCTCGTCGATGAAGTCGACGGTCCGGGGTGCTTTGTAATGCGCGATACGCTCACGGACGTAGTCGATGATCTCGCCGGCCAGTTCGGCCGAAGGTGTTGTCCCCGGCCGCAATTGAACGACTGCTTTGACCTGTTCGCCCATCTCCGGATCGGGCACACCGATCACCGCGACGTCGAAGACCTTCGGGTGCAGTGCCAGGATGTTCTCGACTTCCTGAGGGTAGATGTTCACCCCACCGGAGATGATCATGAATGCCTTGCGATCGGTCAGGAACAGGTAGCCATCCTCGTCGACATAACCGATGTCGCCGACGGTAGCCCAATTACTGTGTGACGGATGCCTTGAGGAAGCGGTCTTTTCGGGATCGTTGTGATATTCGAACGGCACGACGTCGCGTTCGAAGTAGACGGTGCCAATCTCGCCCGTGGGCAGCTCGTTGCCGTCGTCATCGCACGTGTGCAGAACGCCGAGCGCGGATTTGCCAACCGACCCGCGCTTGTTTTTCCACTCCGCGGTGGTGATCAAGGTCGTGCCGTGTTGCTCTGTCGCACCGTAGTATTCGACCAGGATCGGCCCCCACCAGTCGATCATCGCGTCCTTGACGTCGGGCGGGCAGGGGGCGGCGGCATGCACCGCCATCCGCAGCGAAGAGACGTCGTAGGCGTTGCGGACTTCGTCTGGCAATTGCAGCATCCGGACGAACATCGTCGGAACCATCTGAGTGACGGTTACCCGATGCTTCTGGATAGCTGCCAGCGCCTTCTCCGCGTCGAAGCGCTCCATCAGAACCACCGTGCCGCCCAGCGCCTGAACACCGCTGCACCACTTCAACGGGGCGGTGTGGTAGATCGGCGCCGGCGACAGGTATACGTCATCGCTGGAGATCTTGAAGGCATGCGCCAGCAGCCCGACAAGTGGGTCCCCTGCCTCGTCGACCTGGATCGGCAGCAGATGCGGCTTTATGCCCTTGGGCCGTCCGGTGGTGCCCGACGAGTACAACATCTCCGAACCGCGCGGCTGATCGGTCAGTCGCGGTTCTGCTGCGGCTAAGAGCTCTCCATACGACAGGTAACCGGTGATAGCGCCACCGAAGGAATACCAGTGCTGCAAGCCAGGAACCAGGTCGAGCAGTTGCTCAGCCAGCTCCCGCACGCCGGCGGAGGCGATCACGACCTGCGCCCCACTGTCGCGCACGATGTAGGCCGCTTCCTGCGCCGCAAGATGCCAATTCACAGCAGTGATATACAGGCCGGAGCGTATTGCGGCCCAGTAAATCTCGAACGCTTCGGGAGCATTGTCCGAGACCATGGCAATGACGTCGCCCTTGCGCAGGCCCATTCTGTGCAGCGCCGCCGCCAGCCGAGCCGAATTCTCGTCGAGTTCTGCGTAGGTGAGCCCCCGGCCCGACTCAGCCATGATGACGGCCGGCCGATCAGGCGCAGACTTCGCGTGGGTGCCAGGAAACATGTCTCTAGACGATCAGGTCGTCGCGACCGTCGACGGTGAGTCGCTCGATATAGCGCGGATAGAGCTTCTTGCCGAGCGGCGCCAGTTTGAGCAGGCTCGCCACATTGCCTTCGACCTTGATCTTCTTCTTCGCCATGGCCAGCGGCAAGTTGACCTTGCCCTGCCAGTACCCGTTGCCGGTGTCGCCGGTCATGAACATTGTCGCCGTCGGCGCCGGGCCGCCCTCCAGGCCTTCGCGTACCTTCTTGTTTGCCATGTCAATGACGACGACAGCGTCGGGTTCGGTGAAGGCGAACGCCACCACGAGTCCGGTGTCGACCAGTTTGGGGCCGATCTCCTCGTCTTCGAAAGCAGTCTCGAAAATGCCACCGATGTACTTCGTGGCCTCCGCCGAGTCCTTGAACCCCATTGTTCTCCCTAATTTACTTCCGATTAAATTCTCACTCCGGACAGCGGCGCGCGTGGGTTCAACCCTAGACCACAGGCTATGACCTCTGTCACAGAGACGATACCATAAGTTGACTTATGGTCAAGGCTCGAGTGACCGACTCGTCGAGGTGAGCTGCTTGACAAGCCTGTACTTCTGAACCTTGCCGGTCGGCGTGGTCGGCAGATCCTCCGCGCGGTAGAACACCACCCGTTTGGGCACCTTGAAGCGGGCCAGCTTGGTGCGGCAGATATCGAGTACATCGTCTTCGGTCAGGGTTGATTCGGCTACCGGAACCACAACGACACAACCGATCTCACCCCAGCGGTCGTCGAGCAATCCGACGGCGAAAACCTGGCTGATC
>Ga0182012_10008663_pt1 | contig 10039 bp, 8 predicted proteins | sample 612S2SmetaG_FD_120486 | JGI IMG/M metagenome (GOLD analysis project Ga0182012, IMG submission 120486) | Permafrost microbial communities from Stordalen Mire, Sweden - 612S2S metaG | ecosystem: Environmental > Terrestrial > Soil > Wetlands > Permafrost | place: Sweden: Stordalen | collected... | reverse complement strand
GCGCTCGCCGCAGGTGGTGCAGCGGAACGGGTAGATGCCGAGCATCATGCGGGCCATTTCGGCGGCATTGGCGCGGCGAGAGCGGCGGACGGTGGCTGCGCCGCAGTGAGGGCAGTTGAGGGCTGCTTCGCTTTCGGTGCTCATTGTTTAGATACCTTCACTACGCTCATTGCTTGAATACCTTCACTACGCTCATTGCTCCATCCCGCTCATATAGCTGACATCTCTTTTTTGCGCGAGTGTTCCAAAACGTAGGCAGACCGATAGCCGCGGAAGGCATCCAGCAGGCGGTTGATGGTCTCGGGCGATTGTTTGAGGGGGCGTTTGTCGACGCTCAAGACGGGCACGAGATCGCGGGTGGTTGAAGTAATGAACACACCATCGGCCGCTTCTAGTTCAGCGGGCGTGAAGGATTGTTCTCGAACGGTTAAATCCGTGCTGCGAATTTCTTCCAAGAGGAGAGCGCGCGTGACGCCGGGTAAACAGCCGGCGGTGGCGAGTGGCGGCGTGAGCACTTCGTGGCCGCGCACGATAAACACATTGGCCGAAGTACATTCGGATACGTGGCCGTGTTCGTTCAAGAGCAACACTTCGTCATAGCCATCTTGATGGGCCTTTTCGTACCAGGTCAGATTCTGTGCCCAGGAGGTGACTTTTAGACCAGCAAAGGGGCTGGCGCCGTGGCGGGCGTTGGGAACGAAATTGAGGTGCACCCCGCTGCCCCAATTTGTGAGATCGGCGGTGAAGGCGATAAGATCGGCGTCGGAGGCGATTTGCGGAGCTTCGAAAAGACCGCCTTTATTGCGTACAATGGCGACGCGCAGGGTGGCGTTGAAGGCGTGGTTTGCATCGATGAGCGAGGTGAGAGATTTCTGCAGATCTGCGGGGCTGATAGTGAAGGGGACGCGCATGAGAGCGGCATCACGCTGCATACGGGCGTAGTGGCGCGCATAGGCGAAGAGTACGCCATCGGAGACACGCAGCGTGCTGAAGACGCCCCAACCGTTGAGGAAGCCGACTTGGCCCGGAGACAGAACTGCATCCCGGGTATCGCGGATGTCCCCGTTGTGAAGTAGATAACGATGCACTTTCTTGTATCTTATCGGAAAGCTTTGGCAAACGCGTTAGGGCTGAGGATGGGATAGCAAGTTGAGGAGACGGCGGAAGGCTTCGCCGCGTGCGCTGACGGCGAATTTTTCGGTATCTTCCAATTCGGCGAAGGTGCGGCCTAGGGGAGGGAAGAGGAATAAGGCATCGTAGCCGAAGCCGAGATGGCCGCGTGGTGTGGCCAAAATTTCTCCTTCGGCAGTGCCCACGGTGGTTTGCAGGATTTTGCCTTTCTGGGCCAGAGAGATGGCGGTGACGAAGCGAGCACGGCGCTGGGTGATGCCGGCAAGTTTTGAAAGCAGCAGAGTGTTGTTTTGTGCGCCGGTGGCGTGGGGGCCGGCGAAACGCGCGGAATGAATGCCGGGTGCACCGTGGAGGGCGTCGACTTCGAGGCCGGAATCGTCGGCGAAGACGAGATCATCGGAGAAGCCAGAGTAGTAGAGAGCTTTGATGGCCGCGTTTTCTTGATAGGTGGCGCCGTCTTCAGCAGGGGGGGTGATTTCGGAGAGGCGCGGCAAAGGCTCGATGCGAAATTCACCGGCAACGGTGCGGTGAGCTGTGAAGGTGAATTCGCGGAGTTTGCCAGGGTTGCTGGAGCAAGCGTAGAGAAGCGACATGCGAGTGGCTCAGGAAGCAGCGGTGCGGGTGGCGATGGCTTGTTGCTGGAGGGTGTGCAGCTCGGCCATGCCAATGCGCGCGAGGGCTATCATTTCGGCGAGTTGGTCGTCACGGAAGGCGGAGTGTTCGGCGGTGGCTTGGACTTCGACGAATTTGTCTGAGCCGGTCATGACGATGTTGACGTCGACGTCGGCGCGTGAGTCTTCCTCGTAGGCGAGGTCGAGCATCGCAGTGCCGGCGACGAGGCCGACGCTGGTGGCGGCGACGGAATCGATGAGCGGGTTTTTAGGGAGGGCTTTGAATTTTACGAGAGTTTGGATGGCGATGGCGAGGGCGACGTAAGCGCCGGTGATGGAGGCGGTGCGGGTGCCGCCGTCGGCTTGGAGGACGTCGCAATCGATGATGATGCTGCGTTCGCCGAGAGCGGCGAGGTCGACGACGGAGCGGAGAGAGCGGCCGATGAGGCGCTGGATTTCGTGGGTGCGGCCGGAGGGGCGGCCTTTGGTGAGTTCGCGCGGGGTGCGGGTGGAGGTGGCGCGGGGAAGCATGGAATATTCGGCGGTGACCCAGCCTTTACCGGAGCCGCGGAGGAAGGGCGGGATGGAGTCTTCGACTGTGGCGGCGCACAGGACGCGGGTGTGACCGACTTCGATGAGGACGGAGCCTTCGGCGGTGAGGAGATAGTCGGGAGTGATTTTGGTGGGGCGGAGTTGGTTGAGTTGACGGCCGTCTTTGCGCATAAAGAGAATACAGAAGCCAGAATACAGGAGACAGAATTTAGCGGCTTCTTCGATGGTTACCGTTTTGAAGACTGATTGGGAGCGCCGGGAGTACCGGAGGCGCCGGCAGCCGAGACAAAGTTGGTGCAGTTGCTGGCCGTGTCAGAGCCATCGGGAAAGCGCCCGGCGCTGATATTGCCAGGCGCGGATTTACCGGGTTCGGGTAAGGGCACATAGCAGCCGTTTTTTCCAGATCCTGAGACAGTTTGGTCGCCCTGCGCGGCCCATGGGTCTGCGAGGCCGCCGTAGTTTAGGCTGTCGACCACCAGGCTCTTTGCATCTCTGAGCACCATGCTGCCTTCGCGCAGGGTGACGGATCTGCCGAAGAAGTCGACTGTCGCTGCGAGTTCCGGACCGCCGAACCACTCATTCGGAGCTGAGGTTCCTTGGTAGCCTGCGGTGTTTACGTTGGCGTCACGCACGGCGGCATTGAGTGCATGTTCTTTCGCCAGCGGTTTGTCGAGAGTAACGCCGGTACCGAGCGCTTGCACGGGTTCGTTGCTGGAATGCGCGAACTGCGTGGCGGGTTCGAAGCTGATGCCGGTGCCGCGATTGCTGAAAGGAAGATTTGCGGCGTGATTGAATTTGAGCGGTGCGGCGAGATCGAGTCCCGTGCCTGGGGCTACAACGTTCTGGCCGCGATCGTGTGCCTGGGTGAGGGCAGGGGTGAAGTTGATGGCAGCTTCGCCAAGCGCCGTAATGGAAACGGTTTCGCGGTTCGCGGGTGTGCCGATGATGATGTTGTCGCCCGTTGCGAATCCCTTGGTGCTACGCACTTTGATGTTGGTTGCGCCGGCCGTGGCATCAGCCACGAGCGTGGTGCGGGTTGACTGGACGCCGACGTTGGTTACGGTTACCGTTTCGATTCCATGGCCGAGGCTGTCGATATCCAGGCGGATCTTGTCACCGACAGAAATGTTTTGGACATGGGTGACCTTGATGTTGGTTGCGCCGGCAGCTGCATCGGTGGCCAAGTAGGCTTGGACACCTGGCTTGCCGACCGCCGTTACGGTGGCTACTTCAAACTGCTCGACTGAGTTGTCTACTGCGGGATAAGAAGCTCCGTAGCCAAGGGCAATCTTCTGACCCACGGCAAAGCCAGCGACACTGGTGACGGGCACATTCGTGACTCCGCTGGGAATGGTGATTACGGGTCCTTCGGGCAACGGTTGCCAGAGAGTGGTTTGTTTGGCGGAGGTCGTGCCTACATTTACGATCGTGCGGGTTTCCTGTTTGGCGCCCGTGTCGATGGTGACTGTGTCACCCACAGACATGCCGATTGTGTTTCTTACGTGGATAGTTGCGTCACCTTTGGATGCCTGCGCGGCCAAGCCGGAGTTTGCGAGTCCGAGGAGATAGAAGGCTTTCGGGGCAAGTTTTGTTTTGGCAGGGATGGTTACGGCAGAAAAGACGGCTTGCTGGGAGGGTCGGACAGTGAGTGTCCAATTGGAAATGTCGACGGTTTTCTGGCCCGGATTGTAAAGTTCGATGAATGAGTCAGTGGAGTTTTGCGGAGCGGCGCTTAGACGAAACTCGTTTATCTTTATGGGGCTGACGTTGCGTACCTTCTCTATTGCTGTTTGGTGTTCGTGTGTATCGTTGGCAGTGGTCCAGGTGGCGTGGCCAACGAGGTCGCCGTTGAAGGCGGTTGGGCTCGAGGTGATCTTGAAGGTGGCACTTACGCTCTGGCCTGGTGAAACCATCTTTGCGTTCTGGCTGCCGGCTTGAACGACGGCTTTCCACTTCTTGTTTGGGAGGGCGATACCCAGTGTGACGTTCTGCGCAGGGGCGGTTGCTGTGTTTGTAAACGTCACAGTGACATCCTGCGATGATCCCGGTTCGAATGTATGGAGGCCTCGCGCGACAGTGAGCCATGGCAGTCCATACTGAGCAGCGACAATGTTGGCCTGGACCAGTTGATCGGTGGCGTCGGTTGGAAACGTTCCGGCGGCGGTCATGGCGCCTTCATAAAATGTGCCTTGCGATCCGACGCTGTTGTCTCCGCCGTTGCCAAGCAAAATGGCGCCCTGTTTGCGCATCGGGTCGTAGGTGGAGTTGACGCGCGGACCGCTGAACATGACGGAAATTGAGCCGTGCTGCGCATTGCCGCCCATGCTTGTCCAATGGTGCGGTTCGCCCTTAGCCATCGCGGTTGCAAATCGCCAGGTGATGCTGGGAAGGTTTACACACAGTTTCGAGCCATCCGGGTTGACACAACCGACCAAGTTATTCTCCTGATCTGTCATGACCCAGGGGCCGGGCGGATTTCCGTGATACCAAGGCAGGGCGTTGCCGAAATAAGTGGTTTCCATGGTGCCGTTGTCGTCGTCGCGGCTGTCGATTTCTGCATTGCCGTAATCGAAACAGCAGCCGGAGTTGTAGTGCTGGCCGTTGATCACCCAATACTGGCCTTCGGCCTGGTCGTCGACAGCGGTTCCCTTGGGATCGTCCTGGCGCAATCCCATTCCGGGCTCGATGAAGACGCCATAAACTTTGTGGCCCATGAGGGTAACCGGTGCGCTATCGGCAAGCGGCAAGTTGTTGAATCCGCCCATGGCTGGACCGCTGAATCCACCGCGCGGCGCTTGGGTCAGGTCGTTGCGTTTGGGTGATTGATCATAGATTTTGGTGATCCAGCAGTAGGTGTTTGCGCAGAAGGCATCCTGCGGGGCGGTGTCGGCGTAGCTGGCTCCAGCGGCGATGCCGATGTCGAGAGTCTTGCTGTCGGATTGGCGCAGAACCTGATAAAGGGGCCCGTTATAGGAGGCGTACAAAGCACGCGTTGTGCTGTGGGCGGCAGCGCAGGGCGTGTTGGCAGCGGCGTAGATGTCACATGGGCCTGGTGGACGGGAGGAAGATGCTTCTGCAGAGGCAGCCGTCATTACGAGAAAGCCAATGAGTGTTAAGGGGAGTGCGAGCTTTTGCAATTTCGTTTTCATGAGGAGAGGCGGTGCTGAAAGTGCTTGGATGGTGTTTGCGGTTATCGGCGGCGCAGGTACGTGCAAGACCTTTGGAGCATTTCGGCAGAGCCTAGTATATATCTATCCGGAGCCGACTTTTTTTGGGGCGGATACGGTTAGTCGGGCGGCCCTCGAAAGCTCGCATGGTAATCGGTCGCCAAGGTTTCGCCAGCTTCCTTGGGCTTCTATTGACGTCTCGGTTCCGGAGAAGTGCGTGTTTTCAAACCGCAATCGCTGCAGAGGATTGGAGAATTCGCCTGTGCTATTTCCTGAAGCGCCTAAAGCTGAATGGGTCTATGCCGAGTTCAATCGAGTCTTTAGCGAAGTGCTGTTTCTTTTTCATGGCCCTGCCTGTAGGTCCTGGGCGGGAGGAGACTTGAACTACGGACCGGGATGATCGTAACTGCCTTTGATGACGATACCGACGAGCATGGCAACCGCGTTGACGTCTTCGCTACCGGCACGGTTGAACCTCCTCCCCAGTGGCTTCAATGTGGCGGTTCACCTTGGGTGCTGAGGATTGACGACAACGGTGTGAGATGCGAGTTAGACCTTCCCCGGTCGTTCACTCGCCGGTAACGGCGTGTTTCGACAGTCCCGGCTAGCTGTCTACGAAGCATTGATACAACGTGAAGGGCGTAGACGTTCGCTGACCAGCCAGAAGGTAAGTCCGAAGACGAACCCAGTCAGCAGAAGGCAAAAGCCCTCGCCGTGAACGACGTTCATGAATCCGCCAAAAAACGTATCATCTCGAAGGAATCGAGGTCTGGGAACCATGGATGTAGCCCCGCACCCAATCAAAAATGCGGTCGTCGAACCAAAGAGCGGAAAGTAGATCAGGGGAAGAGACCGGAGCCGACCATAGGCCCGGACAGCCAAATACCACGGAAGAGTCATCAAAACAAATGTTGCACCCATACCGCTAACAGCCCAAATGAATGTCGCTATTCGAATAGATGATAAAAAGACGCTAACGCGTCCGCCTTCATGTGGAACGAACCCAAAGCGAACTGCTAACCACACCACATAAAACAGCGATGCCGTTGTAACGCTAGCTAGATAACCAACTACCCGATTTGCGTGACCCATGGCAAAACGCCTATCCAGTGTCTTAACGTAGCACTCGGGGTAGGGGACAATTTGAATCGGCTTAGTGGATGTGTAGTGGCGTTATCGGAAACTGGGTTCAGAAGTTATCCGTGAGTAACGCGCAAGGTTTATAGCTTGCTCTTCGTTTCAGCGACAAATGCCGTCCGTAATTATGGTCAATATGCGGATGGGAAAGAAAGTTGGCGCAGACGGATAGTTGGGGGCGGCTGGGTAGGCTTGAGCTTATGCGGCCGCAAACGGATTCTCATCCGCGCTCGGCCCATAGATAGATGGCACATCCACGTTGAGAAGGCGCAAGTAGACGCTTAACTGTCCTCTGTGGTGATAGGCGTGATTACATAGCAGAGCACGAAAGAGCGCAATGCGCGGCATACTCATGATGGTTCTATCGCCCATCTTCATCGTCCAAGGGCTGGTGATGGTGGCGTCGTCCATTGCGCCGACGACGGTCTTGGCTTGCGTCAAACCCTCATCAAACGAGTCCATGATTTCGGCTTTGTTCGAGGGCTCGGCAAACTGAAAGGGATTGCCGACCAGTTCGAACGTGTCTGGCAAGGACATAGGGGCAATACCGCCATTCAAGCGTGCGAGATGCAATGCTAATTGTCCGATAGAAAGGGACTTGTCATGCGGCTTCCAACTGAGCTTATCGGCGGGTACTCTGTCCAGCACCCGCCGAGTGGTTTTGCCTTCTTGTTCTAGTTCTTCGATGAGCGTGTCTGCAATTCGCACTGGGCCAGACTATCACAGGAGGATCGAATTGAATCTCCTACCTCTTCGACCGTTAGACGAGGACGTTGAGCGCGCCGGGCATCGGTTTAGCCGGCGTTACGGAGGGCGAAAAAGCCGAGCAGTGAAAGGCCCACGACGATCAGGAAGATGAGGACGAGGCAGGGAATAGCGCCTGCGCGGGGCATCATGGACGTGGGGGTGGAACTGGCAGACTTCTTCTTAATTTTTTGCGAGGCCATGATTTCGGAGAGGCGCTACTTCTTGAACAAACTATCAAAAGCGGCGCGGGCATCGCTGGCGTTGCGGGGCGCTGGGGTGCTATCGACGGGGCGGTGGGCCGAAGCGGGGGCCGGGGCGTCGCGCGCGACAGTCACCATGGCGGCAAAGAATTCGCAGGTGTTGGCCTGATCCTTGCTGGGAATGCGCACGGGGATGGGTTTGTGACATTGGAAGCGCGTGGACGAATCAAAGTGCACGCATTGTTTGCAGCAGTGTAAATCTGCCGCACATTTGGGACATTTTCCACGAAAGTCCGTATCAGAGGCGAGCGCGGTGGCGCAGCTATAGCAGCGATACGCGACGACATTCTGAACGAGCCTTGGAAGTTTGGGCCCAGTTATATCTAGCGGCTGTTTAGGACCGCCTTGGGGTTTGGGGCGGTCAGCTCGGAATGAACCATTGCTGCCCCGTTCTGAATCTTGTTGATAACCGTTTTGGCGGTATTTGCGATCTCCGTCCATGTGCGTTGATCGGCTCCTTCGGGAATCGAGTCCGGCAATTAGGAAATTTTTTCAAGCGATTTACTATTGCGGACAGGAAAAGTTACACAGGTGCAAGCTTAGAGCTTTTAACTAACAACGACGGGTTGAAGCTAGAGGCTCAGAAAGGCAAAGGGGTAATCGGAAGGTTGAAGAGCTAAGGAACTCCCCGTTTGCACCTACTCTGTATTTACCACGGATCGATTTGGCATACCAGAGGGATTCGATGAATTTTTACTTTTCTTGGCTAGGAAACAGTGTAATGGTACTACTCCGATCGATGGTTTAAGGTACTTGCGGCTTTCTTGTCTCAATCGGAGACCCATTTGAGCAGAGCATTGCAGGGGCGTGTCAATGGGTTGTCAAAATGATTGGGACTGACGCGGACGGAATAACCGAGACGGCCGGTTTGCTGGACGGTGAACTCGTTGGAGAAAAGAACAGCGGTGCCGCGAGTTTCGCCGGCTTTGAGAGGGAGAGTGAAGGTTTCTTGCAACTGACCGTTGACGCCAATCTGGCCCACGACAGCTTCGACGCGCACTTCGGAGGGTTCGAGGCCGCCTAATTCGAGGAGGGCCTTGATGGGCACGGCAGCGCCGCTCATGACCTGATCGGCTGGACCGTCGCCGGAATCGAGGAAGCGGATGTTGTGCCAGTTATTGTTAATGCGAGCGTCCCAACCGGTTCGATTGCGCGCCATTTCAAAACCGTTTTTGGAAACGCTTTGCCAGAGGAGATGGGCGGGCTGGTAAAGTTCTGACATGTATTCGGCGAGCATGCGGCCGCACCCGAAGCGGGGGGTTAGATTGGCGATGCAATTTTTCATGCGGCGCACCCATTCGGTGTGGATGTCTTCGTCGGAATCTTGATTCTGATAGAAGAGCGGAACGATTTCGTTCTCGAGAATGGAGTAGATGGCGCTGGCGTGAAGGTCGTCTTGATCCTCGGAATAGACTTGGCGATCGCCAATGGCCCAACCGCCGGAAATTTCGTCGCACTCGTCAAACCAGCCATCGAGGACGCTGAGATTTAGGACACCGTTCATGGCGGCTTTCATGCCGCTGGTGCCACAGGCTTCTTCGCCGCGCTGCGGATTGTTGAGCCAGACGTCGACGCCTTGGACCATTTCGCGCGCGACTTGGATACTGTAGTCTTCGACAAAAATGAGGCGCTTAGAGATTTCGGGATCGCGCGAGAGGGTGACGATTTCGCGGATGAGTGTTTTGCCTGGATGATCTTTGGGGTGGGCTTTGCCGGCGATGACGATTTGCACCGGCATTTTGGGATTGTTGAGAATTTTCTTCAAGCGGGCGACGTCGCGGAAGATGAGGGTGGCGCGTTTGTAGGTGGCGAAGCGGCGGGCGAAACCGATGGTAAGGACGTCGGGATCGAGTACCTCTTGGAGACGGCGGACTTCGGCGGTGGATGCTTTGCGTTGCAGGGCCGAGTTTACCGAGCGCTCACGCACGTACGCCACCATGCGGCGTTTGCGTTTGCGATGCATTTCCCACAGTTCTTGAGCGGGAATTTCGGCAACGGCTTCCCACATTTTGATGTCGTCGAGACGTTCGCGCCAGTCGGGTTGGAGGTATTGATCGTAGAGACTGGCTAGATCGCCATTGATCCAGGTGGGCTGGTGCACGCCATTGGTGACGGAGGTGATGGGCACTTCCTGTACGGGGAGTTTGGGCCAGAGATTCTGGAACATCTCTTGCGAAACGGCGCGGTGGAGGACGCTGACGGCGTTGCGGAAGGCGGAGGTTTTGAGGGCAAGGACGGCCATAGAGAAACGCTGCGAGTTGTCCTGCATGTTGGTGCGGCCGAGAGACAATAACGTTTCAAAAGAGAAGCCGGCTTTATTGCAGTAATCGTTGAAGTGTTCGTAGAGCAGGCTGGAATCGAAGATATCGATGCCGGCGGGGACGGAAGTGTGCGTGGTGAAGACGTTGCTGACGCGGGTGGCTTCGAGGGCCTG
>Ga0182012_10008661_pt1 | contig 10041 bp, 6 predicted proteins | sample 612S2SmetaG_FD_120486 | JGI IMG/M metagenome (GOLD analysis project Ga0182012, IMG submission 120486) | Permafrost microbial communities from Stordalen Mire, Sweden - 612S2S metaG | ecosystem: Environmental > Terrestrial > Soil > Wetlands > Permafrost | place: Sweden: Stordalen | collected... | reverse complement strand
CGCTTCGGCGGACTGCACCTGCGTCAGCACGCGCAGGAGCGTGTCTTCGTCGGCGGGGATCGCCACCGACACCTCGAGCGGGGCGCCGTTCTTCCGGCGCACGCCGCCCGGGCCCGGCAGCCAGCCGGCGGCTGCGAGAAGCGCCGCCGCGCCGCGCTGGTCGGACGACGGATAGCGCACGCCGGGATCGTACGACCAGCCGAAGACGCCGCGCATCGCTCCGGCCGCTGCGTAGTTCCCTTCGGTCGCGCGCGAGACGACACGCGGCCAGTCGACGGCCATCGCCAGCGCGCGACGCACGCGGACGTCGCCGACGACCGGGTCCGTCGTGTTGAACTCCCACTGCGCCATGCCCGCGACCGGCGTGACGACGATACGGTGACCGGGTAGCGAACGCAACTGCGGCAGCAGGCTCGGCGACGCGCCGAACACCGCGTCGACCTCACCGGTCCGCAACTGCGAGACCATCGTTTGCGGACTCGGCACGAACTTCCAGTGAATCGACTCGATGGCGGGCTGCGCGACGAAATATTCGTTACGTTCGAGCGTCATCGCGTCGCCGCGGTCCCAGCGCGCGACCGCAAACGGGCCCGAGCCGACGGGCCTGACGGCGAACGGCGAGCGGTCGATCGGCCCCGCGCCGCGCAGGACGTGGGCGGGAAGGATCGGATAGTTGCCGCCCGGCGCGAGAAACGTCGAGACGATCGGACTGAACGGCCGCTTCATGCGCACGATCAGCGTGTCGTCGGTCGGCGCGGCGACCGATGCGACGAGGTCGTAGCCGTAGCGAGACGCGGCGGCGTTGCGCGGGTCCGCGATCGCGGCGAACGTGTACGCCGCGTCGCGCGCCGTCAGCGGCACGCCGTCGCTCCAGCGGACGTCGCGGCGCAGCCGGTAGCGGATCGTCTTGCCGTCCGCGGAGATGCCGCCGTTGCGGAGCGTCGGCACGGCGAGGGCGACCTCCGGGACGGGATCGCCCGCGTTATCGACGTCGAGCAAGTACGAGAAGAGCAGGTTGTTGACGAGGGCGACTTGCGTGCCTTGGAGCACGAGCGGGTCGAGCGACCGCGGCTCCCACGAGTCGGCGATGGCGAGCGCGTCCTTCGCGCGCTGCGGGCCGGGCGAGCAGGCAGAGACGACGGCGGCGAATCCGGCCAGCGCGAGCGAAAGAACGCGGCGGCGATGCATCGCCACCGTCAACCCGTCAGAACTGCAGAGAGATGCTGGCGGGGAACGGCTCCTTGCACTTTCCGGCGCTGCCCGCGCTCACGCACAATTCGCCGGTGCTCGGGAGGCTCGAGAAGGTCGTCGTGCCCGACGAGTTCGTCGTCTGATGCGCGAGAACGTTCTCCGGTATGCCGTTCACGATCGCCTTCGAGAGGGTCACCGCGATACCCGCGACCGGCGTACCGCCCGAGTTCAACACGGTGACGACGCTGCTCGTCGCGTTCGACGGGGCCGACGTCGCCGATGGAGTCGCGCTGGAATTCCCGTTCGAACAGGACGCGAGGGCGATCGCCGCCAGCAGGACGGCTCCGTGGGTTTTCATCGCGTGCGATTTCATGCGCTCCGGCGGCGAGCCCTCGCCCGAGGATTTGGATAGGGTTAGATTCTCCTGGGCTGCTCGGTCTAGCGGGGCACCACGAGCGTACCCGGAGCGAGCGCGTCGACGAGCGCCGCAAATGTCGGGACGCTCGCGTCCTTCGAGTTCCCCTTTGCGTCGTAAGCGGCCGGCGCGTATGTGACGACGACGGCCACCGTCAGCTTTTTCGCCGGTAAGTAACCTACCGTGCCGGAGCACCCGGCGAAGGCCTTCGTCTGAATGATCCAGGGGCCGAGGTTCACGACGCCGAGGCCGTAGTTCATGGCCTGAGTCATCTTGCGGCAGACGCCTGGGCACTTCGGGTCTGCGTGACCGAAGCCGATGAGATGCGGCCCGAGCTGCGCGTCGGACGACGCCTTCGATAACAGCTTACCCGTACCGATCGCTTCCCACGACGACGCCATGTCGGAGATATCGGTCGTCTCGACCGCGCCCTCCGCCGTCGTCCACGATGGATCCCAGAAGGTCGACTCCTCGTAGAACGGCACGGCCGATTTGATGCCGAGCGGTTCGCGGCGCTCGGACGAATAGGCGTGCAGCACGGGCTCCGGGACGAACGGCGTCGGCCACGCCTGCGTCTGCTTCATTCCCAGCGGGTCGAAGACGTACTTCTGCATGGCGTCGGCTAGCGGCATGCCGGCGATTTTTTCGAGGACCCGTCCGAGGATGACGTAGTTGGTGTGCGAGTATCCCCAGTTCGTGCCGGGCGCGAACATCATCGGCTTGGAGATGCCGATCTTGATGAGTTCGTCCGACGTCCAGTGCCGGAACGGATTGGCGTTCGTCCCATCGATGAGCTCCGGCGTATAGACGTAATCGGCGTAGCCGGACGTCATGTTCGCGAGGTTGCGCAACGTGATCGCGTCCGCGTGCGGCAGGTTCGGCAGGTAGGCCGAGAGTTTGTCGTCGAGCGTCGCTTTGTTCTGGTCGACGAGCACCAGCAGCAGCGTGGACATGTACGTGAATGCCATGGCGCCGTTGCGGAAGTGCATCGCCGGCGCGGCGGGTACGCCGGTCATGGACTCGCCGAACGCGTACGTCTGCGTCACGGCGCCGTCAGAGCGGACTTGCACGATGGCTGCCTTCAAGTGATACTTCGCGAGGAACGAGCGGGCAAGGCCTTCGACTGAGGCCTGCGCCGCGCCGTCGGCGGCGGCGGGCAGCGCGCCCACGCAGAGCGCCGCAAGCGTGACCGTTGCGGCTGCGACGCGGGCAAAGAAGCACGAGCGAAAGATGTTGGCGCGCATGAGATGACCCTCCCCCGGCGGCGTTCGCGCGTGGGGCGGGGCGCCCTTGCCGACGCCGGCCTCCAAGGTTTCCCCCAGGTTGGCGTGAGAGGATACGTGCCGTATGCCCCACGCCCGCCGCCCGCTCGCGCTGCTCCTCGCACTCACCTTGACGCTCTGCGCGCTCGCCGGGCCGGTGCCCGCGCGCGCCCAGAGCGACGCGGGCGAGATCGATCTCGTCGTCGTGGACGCCGCGGCCAAACCGCTCGCGAACGCGCGCACGTTTCTGCTGGGCGCGCAGTCGGCGAACGCGCTGACGACGGCATCGGGCAAGATCCAGTTCACCGACGTCCCCGTCGGCATCTACCGCGTCCGCGTGACGCTGCGCGGCTACGACGGGGCGACGACCCGCGAGTTCGACGTGCTGCCGGACCGCGCGGTACACGTGCGGGTCGAACTGACCAAGCGCGCGGCGACCGCCCAAAGCCCCGAAGGCGCGCCCGCCGCGGCCGGCTCCCAGAGCGGCGGCGAGAACCTGAAGACGATCGCGGTCGTCGTGTCGCGGCCGAAGGTGTCGATCACGACGACCAGCATCGACGACGACAGCCCGACGCGGCGGCTGTCCAGTTCGCTCACCGACGCCCTCGACAAACTCGCCGGCGTGAGCGTGACGACCGACGCGACCGACCCGACCAGCGCCGTCCAGGTCTCGCTGCACAACCAGGACGAGTCGCAGACCGCGCTCACCCTCGACGGCATCCCGCTCTCCGCCCCGGGCGCCGCCGGAAACCTGCGCGCCGTCGGTTCCGACCTGTTCAGCGGCTCGCAGGTGAGCTTCGCGCCGTCGGCCGGCGGCCTCGCGGGCGGCGTCAATTTCTCGACGCTGCAGCCGACGCAGGCGCTGCAGCTGCGCGCGAGCGGGGCGACGGGCACCTACGACCGCGCGAACTACCTGTTCGCGCTGACCGGCTCGGCCGACCGGCTGGGCTTCGTGCTCGAGCACACCTGGCGCGGCGGCAACTCGCCGTTGACGTTTCAGACGTACGAGGATCAGAGCGGCCTGACGTACGCGCACGAGGGCGAGTCGACGTCGCTCTCCGATCTCATCAAACTGCGTTATTCGGTGAACGACGAGCGGACGTCCATCAGCGCCACCGCGCTCGACACCAACCGCAACGCGTATGCCATCTGCGCGCAGGACGTGACGATCCTACCGTGCGGCATCGGCCCCGACAATCGCACGTACGGCCGCTATGCGATGGGTTACGCGACCGTCCAGTCGCTGGTCGGCAACGTACAGCTCAACGTGTCGGGCTACACCAACTCGAGCACGACGACGACCGACGACACGAACCGCTACTTCTTGCTGCCGTCGTCCTTCGGGTCGGGGGGCACGAGCGGGGGCGGCCCGGCGGTGCCGACGCTGGATCCGCTGCTCACGAACGGCGACGCAAGCACGCACGGCGTCGCCTACAGCGCGTCGATCGCGCAGGGCCATCACACGCTGTCGTTCGTCGGGAACACGTACGCCGCGCAGAACTCGTCGACGCCCCTGATCGGATCGAAGTACGAACAGGCCTACACGAACGCCGCCTCGTCGTCGCGCTATCAGTTCAACGATGCCATCAAGTCGAACGACAAGTTGACGATCACGCCGACGCTCTCGTTCGCGGATACGACGGGCGTCGGCGGCTCGATCCTCGGCGGAATCGGCGCGACGTGGTCGCCGCGGGCGTCCGATGCATTCTCGGCGTCGGCCAATTTCGGCAGTTCGCAACCGAACCTGTCGGCGACGCGCACGTTCTCCGACCCATCGAACGGCCGCTACAACTGCCAGGCACAGACGGCGGTCGTCAGCGGCCCCGGCGACACGGGCGACGGGCAGAGCCAGTCGGCCGCGTCGTTCAATCTCGCCTGGTCGCACCAGTTCGGCGCCGGTTCGCAACTGAGCGTCAGCGCGTTCTCGCAGATGCAGTCGGGGCAGTTGATCGGCGCGCAGATCGAGGAGCCGGCGTCGTACTACACGGCGGCCGGTCCGGGCTATCTCGACGCCGTCTACGCCGCGTACCGCACGCCCGGCGTTTGCGGCGCACTGGCGCCGGCGCCGACGGTGTACGCGCAGGAGTCGGTCGGCGGCACGCGGCGCCTCTACCAAGGCGTGGACCTCACGGGGCGCTTCGCCGTCTCGCGCTACGTGATGCTGCTGCCGACCTACTCGATCAACTCGGCGGTGCTGCTCGCGGCGGGGCCGCGTCTGCAGGACGGCCCGTCGACGACGATCGTGGGCGCGCAGTTGCCGAACCGCCCGATGCACCGCGGCGGTCTCACGGTCGACGCGCTCCTGCCCCGCAGTGGCGTCGAACTGCTCGCCAACGGTCAGTATACGGGCTCGAATAACCAGCAGAATCTCGGGCCGTACGTGAACGTGAGCTTCGGCGTCTCGCACAAGTTCGGCCCCGGCCAGCTAACGCTGTTCGAGAACAACGCGTTCAACACGTACGCCGGCGAGTTCGCGACCGATCAGTACGCATTGCCGCTGCCGCTGTCCAATGGCGGCTCGTTCGAGACGGCGGCGACGCCGCTGACGCCGCGCACGATCAATCTCTCGTACACGATGGCCGTCGGCGGCCCCGCACCCGGCCCCGCGTTCGGGCGCTTCGCTCGCGGTTCGCAGGTCGCCGCGGCGCAAGCAGCGCCGAGCCCGGGGCCGTCTGCGACGCCGCGCGGCGGCTTCGCACGGTTCACGTCGAACCCGCCGCCGCCCGGCGTCGATCCACTGTCGGAAGCGACGGCGCGCGAGTCGTGTCCGGCGGACGCGCAGGCGTCGGCCAAGCCGGTCTATGACGGCCTGCACGCATACGTCGCGGCGTACGAGAGCGGCGCCAAGCTACCCGACGTGCCGTCGCTGAAGATCACGCCGCACAAGACGACGGTCGCCGGCGTGGCAGGTTACTACCTCGAACTGCGGCCCGATCTGCCGCGCCCGCCGGGCGCGGGCGCCCCGCCGCCGGGGATGGGACCGCCGCCCGGGATGGCGCCGCCCGGCATGGGGCCGGGCGGCGGCGGTCCGCCCGGTGGCGGCCCGCCCGGCGGCGACGTCGTCGCGCGGTCGTCGCCTGAAACCGACCGCACTCCGCAGGAGGAAGCGGCGCGGCGCGCGTTCGCAAGCTCGCCCGCCGTGAAGCAGTTCCGCGCCTTCGTCGGCTGCGCGTACATCACGCTGCTGTCGCAGAGCGACGCGCAGGCGCGCGGCGTCGCGCTGCAGGGCGGGGGCCGGTTCGGGTTGATCTACCTGCCGGGCGCCGGCATCGCGTTCGTCCGTCCGCCCGAGTTGCCGCAGGGCGGTGGAAGCGTGCGTTCGGTTACGTCACCGTCGCCGATTGTGTCGCCGGCCCCAACGCCGAGCGCGCGACCGTAGCGCGGCGGAGAGGCCCAGCGACGGCGCGAAGTCGTCGCGCATGACGACGCGGAGCATCTTCATCATTGCGAGTGCGGCGATCGCCGTCGCGACGTCGGCTCCGGCGAACGCGCAGACGCCCGCACCTGCGATCGCGTTCGGCGCGAATCTGATCGTCAACGGCGACGCCGAGGCGGACACCGGCGCGGGGGACGACCAGCAGATCGTCGCGCCGACGGGCTGGAAGACGACCGGCGAGTTCACGGTCGTGCAGTACGGGGCGATCGGCGGCTTTCCCGACAAGAAGGTGCCCGGGCCGCCGGACCGCGGCAAGAACTTCTTCGCCGGCGGCAACACCGTGAAGTCGACGGCAGAGCAGACGATCGATCTGTCCGGCGCAGCCGACGCGATCGACGCGGACGTGGCCGGCTTCGTGCTGACGGGCTGGCTCGGCGGTTTCAGCACGCAGGCCGACAACGCGCAGGTCGCCGTCACGTTCCTGAGCGCGGGCGGCGCGGAACTCGCGTCTGCGGCGATCGGTCCCGAGATGCCGTTCGATCGCAAGAACGTCACCGGCCTCTTTCGCAAGACGACGAAGGGAACCGTGCCGCCGACGACGCGCTCCGCGCGCGTCGTCATCACGTCTTCGCGTTCCGAGGGCAAGTACAACGACGGCTACGCCGACGACCTCAGCCTGGTGCTGGTGAAGAAGCCCGAGCCGAAGAAGACGCCTGAACCCAAGTCGACGACGACGCCGAAGATGACTCCCGCGCCAATGCCGGCGCCTACGGCGACGTAATGCAGGTGATCTTAGGAGGTCGAATATGGTGACCCGTTCGCAGCGCATGTCTCTGGCAGTTGCCGCCTTTGCGGTACTAGCAGTGGCTGCGAGCGGGCCTCGAGCCGTGGGCGCCGCTCCCCGTGGAGTCGCGTCGCGTAGTGCGGCGCACGCGCCGACGCCCGGGCCGACGCCATTTTCCGTGTACGTCGCGGGCAACAGGTTCAGCTCGTCCGAGCCCTATACTGCCGTTTCGATCTTCAATTTCGGGGAGGGCTTGTCCGCGCAGCTCCTTTACGAGAATACCAGGGTGTACTACACGTCGGCCCAACTTGCCGTGTCGAACCGGTACCTCTATGTCTATCTCGGCTCGTACTCCTCGGTGCCGATCCGCGCATATGCGTTGGGCTCGACGTCGGTCGCTTACGAACTACCCTATCTATCGAACGGCATGATCACCGACAGTCACGACAACCTCTACGTGGAGGTGGGCTCGCAGATACTCGTCTTCGCGCCCGGCGCCACGGCCCCGATGCGCTTCCTGGCGGCCGGTCTAACGAGCCCGGGAGCGATGGTCGTCGACGGGCACGACCAGTTGTACGTGAGCAATGGCAGCAACGTCGTCGTTTTCAAGCCGGGGGCGCTGCAGCCGTTCGAGACGATTACCGACGGCATCGACGGCGCCGATCGTCTCGCCATCGGTCCGAAGTATCGCCTCTACGTCTACAACGGCGGAAACGCTACGATCACGGCCTATACCGACGGCCAGACGTCGCCGGCGGAGACGATCACGCAGGGCCTGAACGGCGTGAACGGCATCGCGCTCGGCCCGACCGGCACGCTCTACGTCGATAACGTGACCGGCGGCAACGTGACTGAGTACGACGACGGAGGAACGACGGTCTCGCGAACCGTCACTCCGAGACTCCGTTTCGTTCAGTGGATCGCAGTCGATGCGGACGACGAGCTGTACGTCACCGGCCAGCAGCAGAGCGGCCCCGTATACGTGTATCCGTCCAAACAGACGCAGTTCAGCCGACGAGAGTATACTTCGACCGCAGGCCTTTACGGCATGATCGTCGGGCCGTGGTGGCACGCGCAACAATACCCGCCGTACCCTCCGCTGCTCGAACCGCCGTTCTAGCGTCGCACCCGACTATCGCGTTCGCTATCGCGCGGAACTGCAAGGAGCGATCCCCGTTCCGGCGTTCGGCCGTCCGCCGGATCGCGAGACAAGTTGGATCGCGGAGCTCCAGTCGCAGAACAGGCCCGAACGAGGAAGGCCACAACGCACAGGTGGCCGTCGCTGTCTCCGTCAGTCGTCGGGTGGACGGAGCGACGGTAGCTCTCGCGAAAAGCAAGGGGGGCGGCGGCGCGTCGAGAGCGGCACGAACGTCCGCGGCGGCCGCGTGAAGTCGAAGAAATCGTCGGGAAGGCTCGCGCGACCGTCGGCTGCGGAGAGCGCCTTGAGGCCGAACGTGTACTCGGCAAACTTGAGGATGCTGGCCGTCTCCAGCTGCTCGTGCGACACGTAGTTGCGCTTGGCGTATGGCGAGACGACGAGGAGCGGCACGCGAATGCCGAGGCCGGCGGCGTCGAGTTGCGGCGGCGGGATGTGGTCGTACCAGCCGCCCCAGTCGTCCCAGACGACGAAGATCGCAGTACTCTTCCAAAACGGGCTCTCGCCGATGGCGTTGACGATCGATGCCACCCAGTCTGGGCCGGTCGAGCTGTCCGACGAGGCGTGGTCGGAATTGGCGAGGTCGGGCACGATCCATGTGACGCTCGCCAGTTGGCCGTGCTGGACGTCCGACAAGACCCTCGTTTCGGGCGACACGACGTCGTTCCAATCCGCGCCGTAACGCACCTGATGGATCGCGTCGAACGCAGACCACACGAGACCGCCGAAGTCGCCGCCGCCGACGACGGGTGCGTAGTAGCGCCAACTGAGCGAATGGGCGTCGAGTTCGCTCGCCAGCGTCGGGTAGTCGAAGCACGGGAACACGCCGCCGCTCAACGACCGGTCGGGCTGGAGCAGTTGAATCGTCGTGCCTGCCGGTGCGTCGCAGCCCCATGGCAGCGCCGAGGGCATGTCTCCGGTCCCGCCTGCCTGTCCCGCGATGAGGAACTGGTGCGCCGTGAAGCTTTCGTCGATCTGCGACGTGAAGACGCGGTCGCCCAGCGCGTACTGGCCCGCCATCGTCCAGTATGGCAGCGTCTCGCTGCGCGGGACGTACGAGTACTCGAGGTACGGATTGTGAGACTCACCCACCGAACCCTCGAGGTCGAAGCCGTCCATGCGGCCGCCGTTATAGGCGCGTACGAAATCGATCAGTCCGTGGTTGACGTCGTACGGAGACGCGAGCGATACGGGCTCCAGGCGGACGATCTTCCCCCCATGGGTTCGGCCCGACGTCGCCGTGGCGGCGTCGGGATAACCCATGAACAGGTTGTCGAAGGAGCGATTCTCCTGGACGACGATCACGACGTGCGCGATGCCGCCTGCCCCAAGCGGCGTCGTTCCGATCGGCGGAGGCGAGCCGGCGGGCACGGCGTGTATCCCCGCGGTTTGACCGGAACACGCCGCGACGGCCAGCGTGCCGGCCACCCCGGCGATAGCGCGGACGGCGGCGCCTCGGGCCATACTCCCCCCAAAAGCGGCAGTGGCCCGCGCTTTTTCTGCGTCCCGGGAAAGTCCTCGCTGCAATGCGAGAGCGTCCGTGCGGCAGGCCGCTGCGACAGGCGGCGAGCGAGGGCGCGTCGGCGCCGTCCGAGAAGCGAGGCCACTCGGCCCAAGTGGCCGCGGTTCGGGCATCCCAAATATCGCTGACAAGGAGAGCCGGTGAACGCTCCGATCGGGACGCTCGGGCCTCGCGCTCTGGCCGTAGGCGCTGCGGCGCTGGTTTTCGTGGCGTCGAGACCGGTTCCGGGACGCGCCTCCGCGATGCCATCGCAAGCGGTATGCGCGGCGCGGGTGAACGACACGGCCGCGAAGCTCGTCGCGTGCGTGCAGCAGGATGCTCTGTGGAAGCACATG
>Ga0182012_10008660_pt1 | contig 10042 bp, 5 predicted proteins | sample 612S2SmetaG_FD_120486 | JGI IMG/M metagenome (GOLD analysis project Ga0182012, IMG submission 120486) | Permafrost microbial communities from Stordalen Mire, Sweden - 612S2S metaG | ecosystem: Environmental > Terrestrial > Soil > Wetlands > Permafrost | place: Sweden: Stordalen | collected... | reverse complement strand
CGGTCAGCGAGTCAGGCAGCCGCTTCTGCCGAGGTGCGGCGATCCTTTTTTTCCCCGAACAACGCCCAGGCCAGGCCGAGCGTGTGGCGGAAGAAGAACTGCAACCCGTAGCGCGCAATCTGGAACGTTCCGCGCGCCACCCCCCGCTGGCGTAGCTCCAACAGGTAGCGGCGCACCTCTTCCTCGCTGAGTTGGTCCGGCGCGCGTCGGTAGTACGCAGCGAGCTGCCAGACTGCCCGGACGTATTGCTCCTGTGTCCCCTCGGCCAACCCGGCCAGGGTCATGTCCTCGATCATCCGTATACGCTGCGGCGACATACGCTTTGACGACATCCGCTTCCGCGACATGGTGATCTCCCTTGGTTGATGTCCCGGCGAGCGACACCGCGCCCGCCGACCCAAGGTTACACCCAGCCGGCTAACCCCGGCTTTGACCCGGCTCGCCTCGGCGTAGCCGTTCCGTCCAACGACCGTTCTATGGACACGACCGATGCAGCCCGGAGGTTGCCCAGAAGCCGTCCACAAATTACGTCCCAAAAATGGTCGCCGTCCACAATCAAGTGGGACGGTTGCGGGACGTAGGAGAGCCATCTTGGGGCGCCGACAGTTGCTGACAAACGAGGAGCGCCAGCTCCTGCTGGGCGTGCCCCTCGATCCGGACGACCTAGCGCGGCACTACACCTTCACCCGGTCGGACCAGGAAGTTGTCAGCCGCCGCCGTGGCGCCGCCAATCGGCTCGGCTTTGCCGTGCAACTCGCGCTGCTGCGTCATCCCGGTCGAGCCCTGGCCCAGATAGACGAACCTGTAGACGCCTTGGTCGCCTGGCTGGCGGCCCATCTCGTTGTCCCGGCAACGGCATTCATCGAGTATGCGCGTCGTCCACAGACGATGACCGACCATGCGTCTATTCTGGCCGCCTGCCTCGGACTGCGGCCGGCCGTTTCAACAGACCTTCCCCTCATGATCGAAGTCGCGGCGCAGTGCGCGTGGAGCACCGACCGCGGACATCCAATCGTCGCCGGCGTCATCGCTGCTCTGCAGGCCCGCAAGATCATCCTTCCTGCACCGGCCAGGATCGAGCGTGCCGCCATCGCCGGACGTGCTCGCGCCCGCAAGCACGCCACGGACGCACTGCTCGCCGAGTTGTCCGCTGAGCAGATCATGAAGATCGACAAACTGCTCGCCGTCGATTCGTCGACCGGTCTCTCGCGATTCGCCTGGCTGAAGAACTTGCCGGCATCACCGAAGGCAGACCATATCGAGGAGTTAGTCGACAGGCTGCGCGCGGTGCGTGACATCGGACTTGCGCCGGAAACGGAAACACGAATTCATGAAGACCGGTTCAGGCAGCTTGTCCGCGAGGCCGACATATCGGAAGCACGACAGCTCGAGCGCCTTGCCGTCCACCGGCGACGTGCGATCCAGGTCGCACTTCTGCTCGCTCTTGAATCCCGCCTCACCGACGCCGCGCTCGACATGGCGGACAAACTGATTGGCAGGATGTTTGCTCGCGCGAAGAACGCCCAGGAGAAAAGCTACGTCGCCAGCACCAAGGATGTCGGCCGCCTGATGCGGCTGTTCCGTGCCACCATTGCAGCACTCGGCGTTGCCCAGGAGAGCGAGCGCGATGGCTTCGCCGTCGTCGACGAAGCGGTCGGGTGGCCGAAGCTACTCAAGGCCCGCAGCGAGATCGAGGCGCTTGCCGATCTTGCCGAAGAGGATCCGCTGGTGCGTGCCGCCGACCGCTATCTGACTCTGCGCCGGTTCGCGCCCATCCTCATCGAGGCGCTGGCCTTCAAGGCGGCACGCGACAACGATCCGGTGATCGCGGCACTCGAACTGCTGCGGGAGCTCAATCGTGCGGGCAAGCGCGACATACCGGCAGATGCGCCCATGCCGTTTCGCAAGGAGTGGAAGCGGCTGGTTCTGCAGGACGACAAGCCGAACCGACGGCTATATGAGACTGCCGTTCTCGCCACCTTGCGCGACAAGCTCCGCTCCGGTGACGTCTGGGTCGAGCGTTCTTCCGGCTATCGCCGGTTCGATAGCTACCTGCTGCAGCCCGCCGCAGTCCCTGCGATCGCGAACAGCTTGAGCCTGCCGGCTACAGCTGATGAATGGCTGGCTGCACACGGACAGGAACTGGACCAGCGATTGAAGCGGTTCGCGACCAACCTGCTGAAAGGGAACCTCGATATTCGCCGACGCCTTCACGAATCTGCGCACGGGCGAGGCCTGCGATAACGAGAACGCGCTGCTCGCCAGCATTCTCGCCGACGCCACCAACCTCGGTCTGACGCGCATGGCAGATGCCAGCCAGGGCGTGACCCGCGACGAACTCATCTGGACGGCAGGGGCCTTCATCCGACCCGAGACCTACCAAGCGGCGCTCGCCCGAATCATTGATGCGCATCATGCCTTGCCGGGCGCAGCGCTGTGGGGCGATGGGACCACCTCATCGTCCGACGGACAGTTCTTCCGATCCGGCAAGCGCGGAGATCCCGCCGGCGAGGTGAACGCCCGGCATGGCACAACCCCTGGGTTGAGCTTCTACACGCACGTCTCGGATCAGCATGGGCCGTACAATATCAGGGCGATCTCGGCGACGGACCACGAAGCCCCCTTCGTGCTCGACGGCCTGATGCATCACGGCTCGCAGCTAAGAATCAACACCCACTACACCGACACGAACGGGGCGTCGGATCACGTGTTCATCCTCTGTCGGATGCTCGGCTTTCGCTTCTGCCCGCGGCTGCGGGACTTCCCCGATCGGAGATTGGCCAGCATCGAACCGGCGGCGCTTTATGGCGACCTGTTGCAGCCGATCTTCGGCCGGCGGATTAGAACCGACATCATCCGCCAGCACTGGGATGAAGTCGTGCGCTTGGTCGCATCGCTGCAGGCCGGCGTCGTCGCGCCGTCCGTCATGCTGAAAAAGCTTGCAGCATATCGGCGCCAGAACCAGCTGGACTTGGCGCTGCAGGAACTCGGCCGAATCGAGCGGACACTGTTCATGCTCGACTGGCTGGAAAGCCCAGACCTACGCCGGCGCTGCCATGCCGGCCTGAACAAGAGCGAGCAGCGACATGCGTTGGCCCAGGTGATCTGCACATTCCGGCAGGGACGCATCGCGGAGCGAAGCGCACAGGCGCAGCAGTTCCGCGCCTCTGGCCTGAACCTTGTCATCGCCGCTATCGTCCACTGGAATTCTACCTACCTGGCGGACGCCATCGCGCATCTGCGTGCGGCCGGGGAGGTGGTGCCGGCCGAGTTGCTCGCCCACACCTCGCCACTGAGCTGGGAGCACATCAGCTTATCCGGCGATTTCCTGTGGGACAGGGCCGCCGCAACCGCCCCTGGAAGGCGTCCCCTCAACCTCACACCAGCCCAGGCCGCAGCCTGAGCGGGGAGTTGCTCATTCGTTCTAGCTTAGCGTTGTTTACGGTACAGTTGACGCTATGACCTCGGCTTGGCGGCTTGGCCTTGAGCGGCTGAACCGCTTGCGGGCACGTTCGCCAGACCGGCGAACGCCCTGACCATACTGTCGTGGCCGCATTTCGGGCAGCGTTGCGGGTGGCAGGCTCGGCAGTATGCGCGGCCGCAGCCGGGACACGGCGCCAGTCCCGCCGGGGCGACCAGATGCAGCGCGTCGTCACACACCAGGCGCGGCCGCTCAGCCGACCAGCCCGCCTCGCAGGGCGGCGGCTCAAGACGGCGCGCCAGCGTGTTCCAGTCCAGGGCCATCGTCCGTTCCGCCTTGCGGCGGCGGATTTGCACCGTCAGCCGGTGCACGGGCATCACCAGCTCCAGCGTCTGCACCCAGTCCACCGTGACGCGCAGCGCGTATTTGTGCGCGAGGTCCTCCAGCTTGGCGCGATACTCCTGCCCGATCGCCGCGATGCGCAGCGTCTCCCGCTGCCGGCTGGCGTCGCTGGCTGACAGTTGCGTCGCCCGCAGGGAAGCTTCCCGGTGCAGGTCGTTGTGGTAGGCGTGCAGCCGGTCGAGGTCGCGCGCCAACCGACGGCGTAATCCCATTGCGAAGGGCGCCAGTGCCGCTTCCACGCGCCAGGGCAGGGCGCGCCGCACCCGCTCGGTCACCCGTGCGCGCTCCCAGTCCCCCGGCAGCACCACATCGGGCGGCAGGGCGCTGTCCTCGCCATCGACTCCGCCTGGTGCGGCCCACAACGCCGTCCGGTCCAGCATCCCGTCTGGCATCGCGCCGGTCGCCAGGTTGATCGCCAGTCGCTGAATGCCCTCGCGCTTCTCCTCCGAGAGCGCGGTGAAGCGGAAATCCAGCACCAGATAGCGCGTCCACGCCGGTGAGGCGTCGACCAGGCGGAACGTGGCGTTGTCCAGCACCAGCTCGTGCGCCAGCAGCCGCTCGGCGTCGGGAGTCTTGCGCGGGCCGGGGTCGAGCACGCGACGGCTCCAGCGGCCCCGCTCGCGCACCACCCGCGCGAATCGGGCCAGCCAGTCGCTTTCGATACCCACCCGCTGTGCGCCCTCGGGCAGGGTCTGGCCGAAGCCGAACCGGCAGAACTCGCCCACGCCAAGCGCCTGCTGTAGCGGGGCTGGCGCCAGCACTTCCAACCCGTCGGGCTCCAGCGGTTCGACCAGGCCGCCGTCCTCCGCCAGCAGGTCGGCGACGAACCGGTGCATGCGGCCTTCTTCAAGCGGCATCGAGATCGTTCCCGAACAGCGCGTCGTCCAGCTTTTTGGCGTCGTCGTACTGCCGTCGCGCCGCCAGCAACTGGCCTTCCAGCGCGGCGAACGCCGCTTCGCGGCCCTCATCGGTGCTTTGCAGCCAGGCATCGAGGACCATCGACGAGAAGTCCTGCGCGTCGTCGATCTCGCCCAGGATGGCGCCGACCTCGCCGACCACCAGCTCGAACATGTTGATCTTCTCATCGAGGATGCGGAGCATCGCGTCCTCGATGGTGCCCGCGGTCACCAGGTTGAACACGAACACCTCGCGCGTCTGACCGATCCGGTCGATCCGGCCGATGCGTTGCTCGATCGCCATCGGGTTCCACGGGATGTCGAAGTTCACCAGCGTGTTGCAGAACTGAAGATTGCGGCCCTCGCCGCCGGACTCGCTGCACAGCAGGAGCTTGCCGGAATCGCGGAACGCCGCCACCGCCTTGTCCTTGCCCGGACCGGACATGCTGCCGTCGAACAGCAGCGGCGCCATACCCTGGCCGCGCAGCAACTCCGCCAGGTGCGTCATGCTGTCGCGATGGTGGACGAACACCATCTTCTTCTCGGCCGGGTTCTGCGCCAGCAGCTTCAGCAGCGCCGCCTGTTTGGCGCCGGCGGACTCGGCTTGGTAGCGCGCGAGCAGCGCCGCCCAGCCCTTGTCCTTCGGGTGCTTCTCCACGAAGCGCGTGACCGCAGCGGCGGCGGCGGCCGGCGAGGACCCGGCGGCGGACAGCAGATGCTGCACCGCCAGCCGCGCCTGGCCGCCGGTTGCGGCGGTGCGGGCGAGGGCGGTCAGCTCCTGGTAGCACCCGGCCTCCCCCGCATCCGGCACCGCGCGGATGGTGGCGGCATGGCGGCGCGGCAGCCGGAGCGCGGCGAGCGCGCGGGTGTTGCGCACCATCACGCCCCGCATCAGGCTGCGCAGCTTGTCCTGGTTGGCCGGCTCGCGCGGCTTGCCCGGCGTCATGTAGGCGGTGCGGAATTCCTTCTGCGTCCGGAAGATGCCCGGCTGCAGCAGGGTCAACAGGTTGTACAGCTCAATGAGATTGTTCTGTACCGGCGTCGCCGACAGCAGCAGCAGGAAGCGCTTTTGAAGGGCGTTCACCAGCCGATAGCTGGCGCTGGCCTGATCGCGCAGGTGATGCGCCTCGTCTACCACCACCACATCGTAGGTGCGCTGCGCCAGCAGCTCGGCGTGTTCGCGGCGGCGTGCCAAGGCCATCGAGGCGATGACGCGCGGCTGCGCCCAGAACGCGTCGGGATCGCTGCGCAGCAGCGCGTCGTGCGTGGTGGCGCAGTCGATGCCGAACTTGGCCGCCATCTCGTCGCGCCACTGTCCGACCAGCGGCGCGGGCGTCAGGATCAGCACGCGCTCGGCCATGCCGCGCAGCATGTATTCCTTCAGCACCATGCCGGCTTCGACGGTCTTGCCCAGCCCGACCTCGTCGGCCAGCAGCACACGCCCGCGATACTGCTTGAGCACCTTGCGGACCGTCTCGATCTGATACCAGTGCGCTTCAACCCCCTGCAGCACCGGCAGGCAGAGCAGCTCGTCGAACCCTTCCACCAGACCGAGTTGGGTCAGCTCGGCGCGGAGCCGGAACCATGTCGGATCGGGCGCGGTGCCATTGAGCTGGATGGCGTCGGAGTCGGCGAACTCGAAGGTGAGGGCGAGCGGCACGTCCAGGCGTGGCAGGTCGGGGATGGGCGGCGGCGCCTCGGCGGCCGGCACCTTCGCCTTGGCCCGCGCCGGACGGGGTGCCGCCTTGGCGGCAGCTTTGCTAACGGGCGCCCGCTTCTCGCCCGGTCGCGCTGCCCGTTGCTGGTCCAGGTGGGCCGAGCGGATCTGGGTCAGCTCTTGGACCAGCCAGCCGGACATGGGATAGCCGCCGATGAACCAGCTCATCGCGTCGTTCGGAATGTGCAGCCGATTCCGCTCCAGCAGCGTCCAGGCGCGCGCGGTGTAGCCCTGCCGTGCCAAGGCGAACGCCATCAGCAGCGTCACCGCGTTATCGGTCTCGAATTTCCGCTCAAAGCGCTTGAGGTAGCTGATGGCCCGGTCCGGCTGCGACGCGAGCAGGGCGGCGAGGGCAGCCATCAGCAGCAGCGCCGGATCTGCCGGACGGGCACGAACGGCGGCTTCCGCGATGCGCAGCGACTCGGGCGACAGATCCACCAAGGCCGGTTGAAGCTGCTCCAGCCAGTAAGCCCGGGTGTCCGGCGCCGGACCCGCTGCTTCCGGCTCGCCGGGATGGCCAGGGAGCACGGCTTGCCTGGAGCTCCTTGCCGAGGGCGCACCGCCATCCATCGTTCAATGGGTCCCTTGCCGCCGCTGTATGATTGAACCCCGCTCGCGCCTCAGATGCAACATGTTGATCGGGAACCTTTACGGCGCGGCAATATATTGCGGTATGTGCCTTGCGGCCACGCCGGCCGGCGGAGTTCGCGCCAACCTATTCGCCGCATGGCGGCCTCGCCGCGACGAGCGCTGACCCTCAATCTGTTGCGGACGGACGCGGCGACAAGGCCGATCCCGCGGTCGGCCGAACTGGCGGGAATGAGGTTCGGCGCGACTTGTGGCCTTGGCGTCACGGCAGAGAGCGCCGGCGAAAAAGGCGGTTCCGAAGAACCGCCAAGTTTAGGGAGGAGTCCAAGGAGAAGGCGAGCCATCAACCCGCCTGCCTCAGGATCGCGATAGTGCCGCGCCGCAGCGCTCAGGGCGTTGACCCAGATCAACCTACCAGCCCTCGGCTCAGCGCCTGGGGGAGATCGATCCCTTCGCCCATCCCGGCGCCTGCGGTCTGGCGCCGCCGTCCGCAGGGGCGGCAGCTTATGGCAAGGATGGGCCGAATCCGGAATGGCAGGTTCAAGGCGATAGGAAGGGAAAGCAGACGTTCCGGGGCGCACGTTAACGGTATGGTTCGACCCCTCCCGGAGGTTCCGTAACGCGAGTTGCGAAAGTCGGGCTAGCAGGCTGCCGGCTAATCTGGACTGCGCGTGGTCTTGTCGTCGACTGCTGCCGCCAACAAGGCGCTAACGCGGTCGATCAGTTGCACCCCCGTCACCGGTTTCCGCAGCAACGAAAAGCTGCCGCTGACGGCCCCTCCCACCGCCAGGGCCGCGCCGTCGCCGGCGTAGCCGGTCAGCAGCACCGCGGGCAGCCCTGGGTGGCGCTCCTGGGCGGCACGGATAACGGCCAGGCCGTTCGCGCCCGGCATGGTGAGGTCCGTAACCAGGGCATCAACCGCTTCTCCTGCGACAAGCAGGGCCAGTGCCTCGGTGCCGCTCGCGGCCGCAATAACGCAATAGCCCGCCTCCTTCAATTGCTCCGCGAGGACCTCGCGAACCACGTCCTCGTCGTCGACCAGCAGCACCCGGACGGGCATCGACGATAGGGGCGCGATGGCTGCACCCATGCCACCGTGCGCCGCCGTCCCGGCCGCGCCAGAATCGGAAGCTGGCAGCCAGAGCGTGATCGTGGTGCCCCTGCCCAGGCTGCTGTCGATGATCAGGGCTCCGCCTGACTGCGCGACAAACCCTTTGGCCATTCCCAGGCCCAGCCCGGTGCCGTCGCCGAGTTTCTTGGTGGTGAAGAATGGCTCCCCGGCCCGCGCGAGCGTGGCCGGGTCCATGCCCGTGCCGGTGTCGGCGACAGCAAGCCGCACGTAGCGCCCTGGGGCAAGCCCGGCCGCGTGCGTCGGACCGTTCGCGGGCACGATCTCGGTCTCAGCCGAGAGTGTCAGACACCCGCCCTCCGGCATTGCGTCGCGTGCGTTGGTGGCCAGATTGACCAGCGCCGTCTCAAGCTGCCCCTTGTCCGCAAGCGGCGGTGGGACACCGGCCTCCAGTCCGACCCGCACGTCGATCGATGCGCCCAGGGTGGGGGTAAGAATTTCGCGCAGATCACTCAGCAGCGCGGCCACATCAAGCGCCTCGGCGTGCAAGTCGCTGCGGCGGCCGAATGCGAGCAGACGGCGCGTGATGGAGGCGCCCCGTTCGGCTGCCTCGATCGCGAGCCGCGCGAGACGGCGCACGGCGGCTTCGTCCCCCGCGCGGCGCTCAATCAGCGAGGCCGCCCCCTCAATCCCCTGCAACACATTGTTGAAGTCGTGCGCGATGCCGCCGGCGAGCTGGCCGAGCGCCTGCATGCGCTCGGCATGAGCGGCCCGTGTTTGCGCCGCCTCCCGCGCTTCGACCTCCTGGTGCACGCGCGCCTCCAGGTCCGTGGTCAGGCGGCGGAGTTCCGCCTCAACGCGCTTGCGCTCGGAGATGTCCTCGATAACGCCGACAGCATACATCGGCGTTCCGGTCTGGTCGCGCACCAGAGAATCGGTCAGCGATGCCCAGAGCAGCGTGCCATCCTTGCGGAGGTATCGCTTGTCCATGGTGAAAGCCGCGATCTCCCCCGACGCGAGGCGGCCGAATGACGCCAAACTCGCCGGGATGTCATCGGGATGTGTGATCTCCCGGAAGGTCATGGCGAGCAAATCGGCACGCGAGTAGCCGAGCATATCGCACAGCCGGTCGTTGACCCGGAGCCATTTCCCGGCCAGGTCGATGTGCACCATGCCGACAGCAGCCTGCTCGAACGTTGCCCGGAACCGCTCTTCGCTTTGGCGCAGCGCGGTTTCGGCCTCCTTGAGGTGCGTGATGTCGCTCGACACGGCGACCACGCCGACCACCCTGCCGTCCTCCAGCCGGAGAGGGGCCTTCGCTGAGCGGAACACCCGTGTTCCCGCATCCGCTGAATCGAAGGTCTCCTCCAGTCGTTCCACCTGGCCTGATTCGATAACGCGCCGGTCTATCGCCATTACCGCGGCCGCCTGCTCCGGGTCGTGGTGCCATTCCGCATCGGCGTGACCGATCACCTGCTCCGCGGGCTTGCCGATCACGGCGAGAGCCGCGGGATTGGCGAACAGGAAGCGGCCCTTGGCGTCCTTGGCGTAGATCGGATCCGGCGAGCACTCTCCGACGGCGCGGAGCAGTGCGGTCGCCTGTTTGAGGTCGTCCTCCGCGCGCTTACGCTCGGAAATGTCCTCGACGATCGTTATGAGGCGTTCCGGCCTGTCCCCCATATCCGTCAGCTGGGATACCGTGACATTGGCCCAGACCAGTCCGCCATTTTTGCGCAGGTAGCGCTTTTCACGCGTGATGGTCTCGGTCTCTCCGCCGAGCAGTCTGGCCCGCTGCGCACGGTCCTCTGCCAGATCGCCTGGATGCGTGAAGTCCTGGAAGCTGCGACCCACCAGTTCGTCGCGCTTGTAGCCGAGGATTGCGCACATCTTGTCGTTGACATGCAGCCAGGTGCCGCCCAGGGTAGCCTGTGTCATGCCGACCCCCGCCT
>Ga0182012_10008659_pt1 | contig 10045 bp, 6 predicted proteins | sample 612S2SmetaG_FD_120486 | JGI IMG/M metagenome (GOLD analysis project Ga0182012, IMG submission 120486) | Permafrost microbial communities from Stordalen Mire, Sweden - 612S2S metaG | ecosystem: Environmental > Terrestrial > Soil > Wetlands > Permafrost | place: Sweden: Stordalen | collected... | reverse complement strand
TCGCGCAAAGGCATCGTCACCTGCCACGTGGCCTGCGGTTGAACGGCGCCACGGACACCTTCGCCGGCCCGCGCGCGGCCGCCGAACTCGCGGCCTGGATCAAACGCCAGACCGGACTGACCGAGAACGAACTGGCCATGCGGTTCGAAAGCCTGGGGGAGAGCTGTGAATTCGGCCTGGTGCAGCGCCGCTGCAACGCCGAACCCCTGGGGCTGCTGCGGTTTTCCAGCACCTTCCTGCGCAACCTGATCCGCGGCCTGGATTGCGGCTTCGACGGCATCGGCAAGCCGGAGGACGTGGAACCGCGCCTGGAAGGCGAGGGCGTCCGCGAATATATGATCCACGAACAGCGCTACGGTCTGGTGTACCACACCTTCATCTATGAAGGGCAGCGCAATGTCGCCCTGATCCGCGAGCAGGAAGCCACGCGGCTCAAGTTCCTGCGCCGGAAATTCATCGAAGAGCTTGAAATCGCGGAAAAAATCTTCGTGTTCAAGCGCAACGAGGCCATCGCGGAGGACGAAATCCTGCCGTTGCTGGTGGCGCTGCGCCAGCACGGCAACAACACTCTGCTGTGGGTCGTGCCGGCCGAACCGGACCGCCCGCCCGGCACCGTGGAGGTGGTGGCGGACGGCCTGCTGAAGGGCTATATCGACCGCTTCGCACCGCAGGAAAACGCCCATGCGCTGTCGTTCGAAGTCTGGATGAAGATTTGCGTGAACGCTTGGCTGCTGTCACGCCTGCGGGTGAGCGGTGACGCTTAGCGCGGACCGTCCCGGCATACTGCTGTATGACTGGGACAATACCCTGGTGGACGGCTGGGCCGGGATCACCGGTGCCGTGAACGCGGCCTTCACGGCATTCGACCTGCCGCTGTGGACCATCGCCGACACCCGCAACCGCGTCCGTGTCGCGTTGCGCGAAAGCTTTCCGCTTCTGTTCGGCGACCGTTGGGAAACCGCGCGCGACATCTTCTACCGCAGCCTGACCGAGAACCACCTGGATCACGTCGCCCCGATGCCTGGCGCCGCCGCGGCGCTGGCGGCCGGTTCGGCTTGGCCGCAGGGCGTGGTGTCCAACAAGGCCGGCGCCTTCCTGCGTGCCGAGGTCGCGCATCTGGGCTGGAACGGCCATTTCGGTGCGGTGATCGGCGCCGGCGACGCGGCCGCGGACAAGCCGGACCCGGCGCCGATCCACCTGGCGCTGGACCGGATCGGTGTCGCAGCCAGCCGCTCCGTCTGGTATTTCGGCGACACCGCCCTCGACATGCAAGCCGCTCGGGCGGCGGGCGTGGTCGCCGTACTAATTGGCGATGCGGCGCATGATGGTGGTGTTGAACGGGCGGCCCCGGATATCCACTTCCCCTCAGCGCATCACCTTGCCACACGACTTCGTGAGCTTGCGGAGGGGAGGTGTTCGGATAGACTATGAACGAGCTGGCGGGCGAGCCACGACCTGCCGGGCCTATGGACAACACAGCCAGCAATAACGGCAAGAAGAAGGATATGTGCCGTGGCCAACGAGAAGTCGCAAAACGTTCAGGACGTGTTCCTGAACCACGTGCGAAAGAACAAGACACCGGTGACGGTGTTCCTTGTGAACGGTGTCAAGCTTCAGGGGATCATCACCTGGTTTGACAATTTTTCCGTTCTGCTGCGACGGGATGGGCACACCCAGCTCGTCTATAAACATGCCATCAGCACGGTCATGCCGGGCGCGCCGATCCAGTTGTTCGACGCGACCAGAGCGGAAGGTGCCGTCGGCAGCTCAGTACGGGAGCTGGCCTCTGCGTCCGACCGCGATTGACGGGCCGGACGGCAAGCCGTCCGTCACCAGGCCGGATCGCCCTGTGACGGAAAAACACGCCGACAAGCCGATGACCAGCCGCGCGGGCCCCACCCGAGCGGCTGTCATTTTGCCGTGGGAGCGGACGTCGCGCGGCCATGAGCAGCACAGGGCGGCGGACGCGCGTCTGGCCGAGGCGGTCGGATTGGCGGCTTCGATCGGACTCGTGGTCGTGCATACGGCTGTACTCCCGCTGCGCATCCGCCGCCCCGCCACCTTAATGGGGGAAGGGCAGGTCGCCTTGCAGGGCGAGGCGCTCGGCGAACAGGACGTGACGGTCGTCATCGTCGATGCCGCTTTGTCGCCGGTGCAGCAGCGCAACCTGGAGCGCGCCTGGAACTGCAAGGTCATCGACCGCACCGGGCTGATCCTGGACATATTCGGCGAACGCGCCGCCACCCGGGAAGGCGCTTTGCAGGTCGAACTCGCGCATCTGGAGTACCAGCGTTCCCGCCTGGTGCGGTCCTGGACCCATCTGGAGCGGCAGCGTGGCGGGTTCGGGTTCCTGGGCGGACCGGGCGAGACCCAGATCGAGGCTGACCGCCGCCTGATCGGCGACCGGATCGTGCGCCTGAAGAAGGAGCTCGAGCAGGTGCGGCGCACCCGCGGCCTGCACCGCTCCGCCCGGCGGCGGGTGCCGTTTCCGGTGGTGGCGCTGGTGGGGTACACGAATGCCGGGAAGTCCACCTTGTTCAATGCCCTGACCGGGGCGGAGGTGGTGGCGCGCGACCAGTTGTTCGCAACCCTCGACCCGACCATGCGCGGGCTGCAACTGCCTTCGGGGCGGCGGGTGATCCTGTCCGACACCGTGGGTTTCATCAGCGAACTGCCTCACGAGCTGGTCGAGGCGTTTCGGGCGACGTTGGAGGAAGTGGCCGAGGCGGACGTGATCCTGCATGTCCGCGACGCGGCGCACCCGGACAGTGCGGCGCAGCGGACCGACGTGATCGCGGTGCTGGACGATATGGTTGCCGATGGCGCGCTGGATGCCGATTGGCCCTCGCGCACGATCGAGGTGCTGAACAAGGCCGATCTGCTGGGCGGCGTCGCACAGGTGCCGGACCGAACGGGTGCCGTCGCGGTGTCGGCGATGACGGGCGAGGGTCTCGATGCCCTGGCGGCGGCGATCGATGGACGGATCGCGGCGGGGATGGAAACCGCGGACTACCAGATTCCCTCCGGCGATGGGGCGCGCCTGGCCTGGCTGTACCAGCACGGCGAGGTCGTGGACCGGCAGGACGACGATGCGGCGGTGCATGTGACGGTGCGGCTGCTGCCGGCTGACCGGGCCCGGTTCGAGCGGCGGGATTGAGGCGGCGCGACGGGTGCCGATATCGGACGGTTTTCAACAACCGCCGGTTTGAATTGCGACAATTTGCCGCTCTATAATCAGTCCCGTGCAAAAGTCAGACCCGCACGAAACCCAGAATTCCTCATTGAGCGGAGGACCGGCGACGCGGCACGCAAGGGACGGCCAATCTCGGGATGTAAGAGAGCGGAGAGGCTGGATCGGCCGCCTGCCGGACCTATGGACGCTTGAACGCGAGGCGGCAGAGATTTGCGCCAAGATCGACCGGGAATTACCCGTGACGGAAGCGCGTGCGATCCAAATTCAGGCACTGCAGGATCAGATCACCAAACTGCAAGCCCGCATCGAAGCGCGTGAGCACATCCTTGTAGCGGAAGCCAAGGGTGCCGCTGGATCGGTCGCCTCTCAGCACATCGCCGAGGTGTCCCGGCGCCTTGGCCCGATGGAGGAGCGGGTCCGTGGCCGTGAGAGGCTCTCGCTTCCAGGGGACAGCCAGGCCGATCGGGACTGACACGCAGCGACCGTTGCAGGCCCAGCCGTCGCCGCCCGCCTTGCGGTCCCGCTCGCTTCGCCACAAGCACAAGGCGGCATGTCTCGATCCCGGGTCCGTCATCAGGTCGATGGACCAAAGTTCCGGCCGATGGGCGATGCCGACCCGGGACTCATGGGCGGTTCGTTGGATGCGGCTACGAAAACCCCAGCGCCATCATCGTGTCATCGCTACGGCCTCCGGGGTGGCGACGTTGCGGATGTCGTGGGCGCATGCAGCGTTGCGGCCGGTGACGCCGCAGGATGCGGCGTCGCAACGGGCGGTGGGTGCAGTGTCGCAACGGACGGCGGGGTTTGATGCGTCGTGGCTGGCGGCGGCATGTGAGGCACCGGCGTCATGGTCGGCCGCACGACGTGGATCAGAGCGTTCGCGGTCTGCGGCGACGATGCCGGGACCTGGAAATTCTGCACGGCGTCGGCACCTTGGGTCCCGACCGGCAGAACCTTGTCCTTGTTGGCGCACGGATCCAGCCCCGATAGTGTTTTGTATTCGTCAAGTTTAGTATCCATCCGCTGCCACAACAGATTGGGCGCGCCCTCCAACTCGCCCACGGCATAACCCCAGGTCGAGAATTGCTTGTAAACCTGGCCGCTGGCATGCGTGGCGTTGCCGGACTTATCCTGGCAATAGTCGCGAAGCAGTGTGTTGGGCAAATATGCAACAAGCAGATCGCAATATCGGCGCTCAAGATTCTGAAACTGATAGTGCCCCTGCGCACCCGGTGTCGGCGGCTTCGGCGGGTTGATAAACCAGCTCGTATAAGTGGCCTCGTCGATCAACAGCTCCTTGGGATCGAACATAGGCGGGCGCACGCAGAAATCGTCCCCATACGCATCGTCGCAATGCGAGAGGTACTGATGGGTGTTCGCCGCCGTGTTGAACCTGGTTTGCGCGTGGCCCTGGAGATTGATGTAGCCAGCGGGGAGATTGATCGTGCGCAGCACGTGGTGCAGGAACCCTCCGGTTCCGTGGCAGCCGTTTGTGAAGTGGCCGGATGTGGGATACCCCGTATATGTCGTATAGTCCGTGCCGGGTGCCGGCATCGCGGCAGTCATGCGGGAAACCGGCGTGACGCCCGGGTACTGCCAAAAGGCCTTCGCCGCGGCCATCGCGTAATCCGGTTCGGGCACAGTCCCGGTGCCCGCGTGGATCAGGTTATCGCGACACCACCCGAGAAGCAGTGATATCGTGGTTGCACGGTCGGAGCCGATCAACGTCTTCGATTGCAGGAAGCCATAGGCCACCGCGGGCGGCGCGGGTATCGCTATTCCGTTCACGATCCAATCGAACAGGTAACCGCTCGAGGTCGCGTCGTATTGGAACGTTCGCCGGCTGTCGAACAACACGGCAAGGTCGTTGTCGTCGTAACCGTCGTTGAGCGACCAGGGGAACCATTTCAAATGCTCGCCAACCAGGCTGTGCGCGACAAGCCCGACGAAGAGTGCCCAGGCGTCATCCTTCGATAGCGCCGTCAACGGAACCGTGTTCGCGTCGTCAAGCTTCGGGTTTGCCAGATCATAGTTCAGAAGGATGTTCGCCGGTGGATCCGCCAGACCGAGGTTCGCCACACCCGGCAGTTTTCCTTCCCACACCTTCTTCACCGCCGCGCCGAAATCCATCATCATCTGAGTGGTCCAGTTGGCGTGCGCCAACGGCCCCGTTGGCGTCTCCCAGATCAGCGCCTTCGCCACGGCCGGATAGGCATTTTCCAGCCAGGCGTCGATGTCGATGATCGTTGGATTGGGCATGGTATTGATGAGTATTTCCATTGGACCTGTGTCCTCCCTACGGGCAGTTCTTTGCGGCAGGCACGCAAGCGCTCCCGTGACAAGGAGAACTTGGATGGAATGACTAACATGAAATTTGATATGACTCAAAGGTAATTGTCGCCCTCGATACCTTCGCCAGCTTAGGGTCGGAGCCACAACCGCCGGATCATGGGTGCCGTCGTGGCAGGCGCTCCATGGTACAGGAAAGGCCGATCCGCCGCCCTGGCTTTGGGGCACCATGAGAACACCCTCGCTGTATTGCGGTGCAATTTCCTTGCGGTTCCCACCGCTTCCCCATAAGCACGACCGGCCCACGATCACACGCTTGCGATCCGCCGCTTCATCCCCAACTGGCAGTGTTGCGCCGCAGCATGGCGCCGATCCGAAGGACCGACCGAATGCGCCTGCGTGCCTTGCTGCTTGCGATCCTGCTGCTGCCAACCATCCCGCCCGCTCACGCCCAGGCCCCCGCCGGCCCTCCCTCCGTCGGCGTCGTCCGCGTCGAGACCCAGGCGATCACCGAAACCTCCGAATTCGTCGGCCGCATCCAGGCGATCGAGCGCGTGGCGATCACCGCCCGCGTCACCGCCTTCCTGGAACAGCGCCTGTTCGCCGAGGGCACCGAAGTCCAGCAGGGCGACCTGCTCTACCGCCTGGAACGCCCGCCCTTCGAGGCCGCGGTGTCCCAGCAGGAGGCTGCGGTCGCCGACACCAGCGCGCGCCTGGCCAACGCCAACATCCAGCTTCAGCGCGCGCAGACCCTGCTGAACACACCGGCCGGCCAGCGATCGAACGTCGATGACGCGATCGCCAACCAGCGATCCCAGGCGGCGCAGGTGATGTCGGCGCAGGCGCAACTGCGCATCGCCCAGATCAACCTTGCCTATACCGAAATCCGGGCTCCCGTCGCCGGCAAGATCAGCCGCACCGCGATCACCGTCGGCAACGTCGTCTCGCCGACCTCCGGCCCGCTGGTGAATATCGTCAGCCAGGACCCGATGTATGTGCTGTTTCCCGTTGCCTCGCGCGCCCGCGAAGACCTGGAAAAGCGCTACACGGACAAGGGCGGCATGAGCGCGGTGACGGTGAAGCTGCGCCTGTCGGACGGCACGATCTACAGTCAGACCGGCAAGATCGACTACATCGACCCGACCGTGTCCACCACCACCGACACCATCCTGCTGCGTGCGCGCATCCCCAACCCGCCGCGCCGTCCCCCCGAACCCGGCCAGCCCGTGGACCGCCCGCTGATCGATGGCGGTTTCGTGACCGTTCTGGTGGAGGGCATCCAGCCGGTGATGGCGCTGGGCATTCCGCGCCGGTCCGTGCTGTCGGACCAGCAGGGCAACTACGTGTACATCGTCGATGCCGACAACAAAGTCCAGCAACGCCGCGTCCAGCTCGGGCAATCGACCCCGGTGACCGCGGTGATCGCCGGCGGCCTGACCGAGGGCGAAATGGTGGTGGCCGACGGCATCCAGCGCGTCCGTCCGGGCATCCAGGTCACGCCCGGCCCCGCCAGTCCGCCACCGGCCGGCACAGGACGCTGAGGCATGATCTCGAGCGTTTTCGTCGATCGCCCCCGCCTGGCGATCGTCATCGCCATCCTGATGACCCTGGCGGGCGGGCTGTCTTTGCTGCGCATGCCGGTCTCGCAGTTCCCCGACATCGTGCCGCCACAAGTAACGATCGCCACGACCTTCACCGGCGCATCCGCTGCGGTGGTGGAACAGACCGTCGGCCAGGTGATCGAGGCGCAGGTCGTCGGCGTGGACAAGATGATCTACATGAAGTCCAACAGCGCGAACGACGGCAGTTATACGCTGACGGTCAGTTTCGAGCTGGGGACGAATCCCGACATCGACGTGGTCAACACCAACAATCGCGTGCAGCAGGCCCTCGCGCGGCTGCCGCCGGAGGTGCAGAAATACGGCATCACCGTGCGCAAGCGCTCCGCCGCGATTTTGGAGTTCCTGCAATTCTACAGTGACGGCGGCAAGCAGGACCCGCTGTTCATCAGCAACTACGTGACCATCAACGTGCTGGACCGGCTGGCGCGCACGCCGGGGGTGGGCGATGCGCTGCTGTTCGGGCGGCTCGATTACTCGATGCGCATCTGGTTCGACATGGACCGGCTGGTGAACCTGAACCTGGCGCCATCGGATGTGACCGCCGCGATCCAGGCGCAGAACGTGCAGGCCGCGGTCGGCCGCATCGGGGCGCGCCCGACCGCCGAATCCACGCAATTCCAGCTCAGCGTGCAGACCCAGGGGCGGCTGACGACACCGGAACAATTCGGCGACATCGTGCTGCGCGCCAACCCCGACGGATCGTTGCTGCGAATTCGCGACGTGGCGCGGGTGGAGCTGGGTGCTGCGAACCGGGACACCGAAAGCCGGCTGAACGGCAATCCGGCGGTGTCGATCGGGCTTTACCTCGCGCCCGGCTCCAACGCCGTGCAGACGTCGTCGCGCGTGCAGGCCGCACTCGACGATCTGGCGAAGCGCTTCCCCGAGGGGCTGAAAGCGCGCGTGTTCTACGACAGCAGTTCCTTCATCGCCGCCACGATCGATGAGGTGGTGAAGACCCTGCTGATCGCCTTCGCGCTGGTCGTCGCCGTCGTCTTCGTCTTCATGGGCAACGTGCGCGCCACGATCATTCCGGTGGTCGCGATACCCGTCAGCCTGATCGGCACCTTCGCCATTCTGCTCGCAGCGGGGATTTCCGCCAACACGATCTCCCTGCTCGCGCTGGTGCTGGGCATCGGCATCGTGGTCGATGACGCGATCGTGGTGGTGGAGAATGTCGAGCGGGTCATGGCCGAGGAACCCGACCTCGATCCGCATGCCGCGACGAAGAAAGCGATGGCGCAGATCACCGGCCCGGTGATCGCGATTTCGCTTGTGTTGCTGTCGGTGTTCGTGCCGATCGCGCTGATCCCCGGCCTGTCCGGTACTTTGTTCCGCCAGTTCGCGGTGACGATCAGCGTGGCGATGCTGATCTCCGCGATCAATGCGCTGACTTTGTCGCCGGCGCTGTGCGCGGTGTTCCTGCGCCATCACGGCACGCCGCGCGGCCCGGTCGGCTGGATGCTGCGCGGCATCGACATGACCCGCAACGGCTACGCCAGGATCGTGCGGCGATTGCTGCGGGTGTCCGTCTTGTCGGTGGTACTGGTCGCACTGGCCGCGGGCGGGGTCTGGTACCTCAGCAAACAGACGCCAACCGGCTTCCTGCCGGAGGAGGACCAGGGCGCATTCTTCGTCGCGGTGCAGTTGCCCGACGGCGCCTCGGTGTCGCGCACGCGGGCGGTGGTGCAACAGGTGGAGGGGCTGATCCGGCCGATGCCACAAGTGGAGGCGGTGCTCTCGATCGTCGGATTTTCGCTCCTCGACGGCGGCAACCAGCCGAATGCCGCCTTCGTGGTGGTGCGGTTGAAACCATTCCAGGATCGGCTGGCGGCGACCGACAAAGCTCAGGTGGTGATCGGGCGGGTGTTCGGCGCAATGCAGCAGATCCGCTCCGCCAACGCATTCCCCTTCAACCTGCCGCCGATCATCGGCCTGTCCACCAGTGGCGGCTTCGAATATCAGCTCGAGAACCTGGAAGGCCGCGAGCCGGCCGAAATGGCGAGCGCCATGCAAGGCCTGGTCGGCGCCGCCAATCAGGACCCCAGGCTGGCGCGGGTATTTTCCACCTTCACCGCGTCGAATCCCTCGGTCTGGCTGGATATCGACCGGGAAAAAGCCCAGGCACTGGGCCTGTCGATCGCCGATGTGTTCAACGCATTGCAGACCACGCTGGGTGGTTTCTACGTCAACGACTTCAATTTGTACGGCCGCACCTGGCAGGTCAACCTGCAGGCCGATGCAGCCGACCGCAGCGATGTCTCGGCGGTGAATAAAATTTATGTGCGCAACCGCACCGGCGAGATGGTCCCGCTCCGCTCCATTGCCACCGTCCGTGTCGTGCTCGGGCCGCAGGTGATCAGCCGGTATAACAATTACAGAGCCATTACGGTGAACGGCGGGCCGGCGCCACGGGTGTCGTCGGGCGATGCGCTGGTGGCGATGGACCAGATCTCGGCGCGGACCCTGCCGCCCGGTTATTCGTACGAATGGTCGGGCACCGCGTATCAGGAACGCCAGGCGGCGGGCCAGACCTTGTCGATCCTGTCACTCGCGGTGTTGTTCGCGTATCTGTTCCTGGTGGCGCTGTACGAAAGCTGGATGATCCCGATCCCCGTGCTGCTGTCGGTGGCGATCGGCGTGCTGGGCGCCTTCGCGGGATTGCTGGTCTCCGGCCTGTCGCTCGATCTTTACGCGCAGATCGGCATGGTGGTGCTGATCGCGCTGGCGGCGAAGAATGGCATCCTGATCGTGGAATTTGCCAAGGGCGCGCGGGAGGCGGGGCTTTCGATTCAGGATGCCGCGGCGATGGGCGCGCGCATGCGGATCAGAGCGGTGCTGATGACATCGATCGCGTTTATCTTCGGACTGATCCCGCTGGTCTGGGCGGAAGGTGCCGCGATGCTGAGCCGACGCGCGGTCGGGACGTCGGTGTTCGCGGGGA
>Ga0182012_10008656_pt1 | contig 10047 bp, 9 predicted proteins | sample 612S2SmetaG_FD_120486 | JGI IMG/M metagenome (GOLD analysis project Ga0182012, IMG submission 120486) | Permafrost microbial communities from Stordalen Mire, Sweden - 612S2S metaG | ecosystem: Environmental > Terrestrial > Soil > Wetlands > Permafrost | place: Sweden: Stordalen | collected... | reverse complement strand
CGAACCATTCCTTTTTTATTGCCATCCTACAAAGGGGATCAACGTCCGGCCTGGATGCTCAAAATAGGGCTCTGGCTATACGACCTTTTGGCTGGCTCACATAACATCGCCAAACATCAATGGCTTTCACCCCAGGAAGCTTTGGACAAAGTCCCCACTCTTAAAAGTGATGGCCTTAAAGGTTGTGGTCTTTATTACGACGCTCAAGTTAATGATGCTCGGTTGGTTTTAGAAAATGTTTTGGCCGCCGAACAATCGGGAGCCAAATGCCTTAACTACCACCAAGTCACCGAGATTGATGAAGAACCTTCCGGCTATCGCGTCACCTATTGGAACGATCTCACTAAAAAGACTACTTCTCTTATGGCCTCTTGTCTTGTCAATGCGTCTGGTCCCTGGGCCAATGAAACCGCTCAAATGATTGATTCCGACTCTAAAAAGCTGGTCCGCCCTACCCGCGGCACCCATATCGTGGTTCCACAAGTTTTAACGGATCAAGCAGTTCTCATTACTACTCTAGTTGATAACCGGATTATTTTTGTCATCCCGTGGCGCGGTTACAGTTTGATCGGAACTACCGATATAGACGACTCTAGCGACCCCGACTCCACTCATCCGACTGATGAGGAAGTCGACTACCTTATTGAACAGGCCGCCCGGGTATTTCCCGGCACTTCTATCAACAAGAAACATATTGTCGCGGCCTTTGCGGGTTTACGCCCGCTGGCTTGGGGAGACGAAAAAAACGCTTCCTCAGTTTCCCGGGAAGACGAGATCATCCGCAAGGGCCATTTATTAACCATCGTGGGCGGCAAACTGACTACATACCATTCGATGGCCAGGCAGGCTCTTCGGAAAGTATTAATGATTCTCGATCGTAAAGACGCTGGCAGTTCCAACCTCACCTTGCCGGGGTTGCCGGAAAAACCCTGGGATGATTTTTTAAAATCATCCATTTCTAATTGGACTGAAAAATATAGAATTACCTCAGCTCAAGCCCATCACCTGGCTCATCTATATGGAAAACAAGCCGAACACCTTTTGGACCTGACTATTCAAAACCCTGAATGGAAAAAACCGATCCATCCCGAAAGACCTGAAATAGCCGCTCAAGTGATCTTCGCCGTTCAAAAAGAAAAAGCCTTTCACCTGGATGATGTCATGCTCCGCCGTTTGGAAATCGGTTACAGCGCCCAACGCTGGGGCGAAAGCGCCAAAAACATATCTCGTTTAATGGCCCAATTGTTGAATTGGGACGAACCTACCCGCCTGAAAGAATTGGAAAGTTACCGGGTTCAGCTTTATCCCCAGCCTCTCGCCTAAAGCTTAATCCTGTAACTTCTCTTGAATTGGCTTCGTACAGAGCCTAGATTACCCATTATCTTTTGCTCAATGGCACCCTATTTCGGAGGTATATCATGGAAAAAGTCATCATTATTGGTTCCGGCCCCGCCGGATACACGGCTGCTCTCTATGCATCCCGCGCCAATTTGAGCCCCTTGTTGATTGATGGAAGTCAACCTGGTGGACAATTGACCACGACTACCGAAGTCGAAAACTTCCCCGGCTTTCCTGAAGGCATCATGGGGCCGCAACTCATGGAAAACATGAAACAACAAGCCGCCCGTTTCGGCACCCGGTATAAAAACGGTATGGTCACTAAAGTCGATTTTTCGAAGCGTCCTTTTAAACTTTGGGTCGACGAAACCGAACTCATTGAGACCGAATCTGTCATTATCGCCACCGGCGCTTCGGCCAAATACGGCGGGGTTCCTCGCGAACACGAACTCATTGGCCGAGGTGTTTCTGCCTGCGCCACTTGCGACGGCTTCTTTTTCAAAAATCAGGAAATCGCGGTAGTCGGAGGCGGCGACTCAGCCATGGAAGAAGCAAACTTTTTAACCAAGTTCGGCAAAAGCGTCACGATCATTCATCGCCGCGAGGAATTTAAAGCGTCCAAAATTATGTTAGAACGGGCAAAAGCCAATCCCAAAATTCACTGGATGATGAATTCAGTCATTACCGAATTAGAGGGAAAAGATACTTTGACCGGCATGAAGGTAAAGAACGTTAAAACTAACGAAGAAAAACAATATCCTTTCACAGGCCTTTTCTTCGCCATTGGCCATACGCCCAACACCGGCATTTTTAAAGGCATTCTTGACATGGATGAAGTCGGTTATTTGAAATTGCCAGTTCCCAACCGAACTATTACCAATATTCCGGGCGTCTTCGCGGCCGGCGATGTGGCGGATCATTATTACCGCCAAGCCATATCCGCCGCGGGGATGGGTTGCCAGGCCGCTATTGAGGCTGAACGCTGGCTATCCGAACACGAAAAATAAGTTTGCTAGTTATCGCTCCATTTTTCCTCGATTATATCGATTCTTACCATTATATATAATTGCTGTTCGCACTTCTTGTTCTTCAGTATACTTTTGATTTCGATTTAAGCTTTCATTTTTCAAAAGAGAATAATGAAAAAACTCTATTTATCAATTTTTGTTTTAACCGTCATCTTTTTCTCGAAAGGTTTGTACGCCCAAGAAACTCAAAATTTATCTAAAAACCTTCCCTTGTCTACGACTACACCCGTGCCAAACACATCTACGCCTACTCATACTGCAACCTTTACTTATACGCCAACAGCTACCTACACACCCACCGTGACCTATACGCCAACTAAATCACAAACGCCAACTTCCGTTTTCAATTGCACTTATGCAGTTATGGGTGATTCCTGGGTCTGCGGTGATGGAGCTAGCAGCCGCCCCGCAAGCACCTTCGCCTATTTGACCTCTGAAACTTTAAAAAACTGGTATCCAGGAATTATTTATGAAAATGATTGTAATCCCGGCTCCCCTCCTGAATTTTGGATAGATGAAATGCCTCAGCACTTAAATACATTGTCTAAGAAAAACGGACTTCCTATCGGTTATGTGGTGTTTGTGACAGGCTCAACCTGCAGTTTTAATTTATTTAATCAAGACCACTTGGGTGACAGCGGTAAAAACGCGTCACTCTCTGAGAATATTTCGCAAAAAAACAAAGACCTATTAATTAATGAAATTTACGCCCCTCATCCGGATGATTACAAAAAAGTAATGGACAAAATAATTGGTGAGATTTATGCCGTTAATCCAAATGTGAATCTGGTCATTCTTGACATCGCTGACCGTTCTGGAGGTACCGGTAAATGGGCTCCACCGGCTGTTTATGAATCCTATCGACAGCGACTTTATGATTTGAAGTCTAAATACCCCAAAATGAGAATTGCTGACATTTATACGGCTATGAAAGGACATCCTGAATGGTTTAAAAGTCATTACGCGCAAGCCCAAGACCACCCCAATGATTTAGGATACGCTGCGATTACCAAGTGTATTTTGGCCCAATTCGCCAACTGGCCCTACCGACCGCCTCAACATTAGCCGCTTACTTTTTCGTTACTACTTTTCTTCCAAACACGCTTCTTGCATCTAGTAATCCCCGGAAGGCACGGGGTATAAATGGCTTCATTAATTGCTATCTCAAGGAGTCGTTATGAAACTACTATCCCCTTTCAAGCTGGGCCCAATGGAACTTTCGAATAGTATGGCCATGTCCGCCCTCACACGCTGCCGCGCGTTGGAAGGTAATGTGCCCAATCCACTGGCGGTCACTTACTACAGCCAAAGAGCCTCCGCGGGACTCATTATCACTGAAGCCACTCAAGTCACTCCCATGGGCCAGGGCTATCCCAACACACCCGGTATTTATTCGGACGAACAGGTTCAGGGGTGGAAAAAAATCACTGACTCTGTCCACCAAGCGGGAGGAAAAATATTTCTTCAGCTTTGGCATGTAGGCCGGGTTTCCCTTCCGGATTATCACGACGGAAATCTTCCCGTGGCACCCTCCGCTCTTCCCATGAGCGGACATCTTCACACTCCCCGGTTCGAACAAAAAGATGTTGTCACGCCCCGGGCTCTGGAACTTTCAGAAATTCCGCAAGTCGTTGCCCAGTTCAAGAAGGGCGCGGAAAATGCCATGGCGGCGGGCTTTGACGGTGTGGAAGTTCACGGCGCCAACGGTTACCTGCTGGAACAATTCACCGAAAGCGGCTCCAACCACCGCACCGACGCCTATGGCGGCAGTTTGGAAAACCGTCTGCGCTTTCCTTTGGAAGTGGTTGACGCGGTCATCAGCGTCTGGGGAGCGGATCGAGTGGGATACCGCATATCGCCTTATTTTGATGGTTACGCCATGTCCGACGCTAATCCAGTAGAAACTTACACCCATCTCACTGAAGAACTGGATAAGCGTAAACTGGCCTATCTTTGCGTCAAAGAAGGACCAGCGGTTCCAAAAAACGCGGCCGCCTTAACACCCATCCTGCGAAAGATATTTCACCAGGCCTACATGGTGAATATGGCCTTCACCGCCGAAACCGGAGAAGCGATTCTGGAAAATGGCGGAGCTGATTTGGTTTGTTATGGAAGGCTTTTTCTCGCCAACCCCGATCTGCCCGAGCGGTTCAAACAAAAAACATCGCTTAACCAACCCGATCCCGCCACTTTTTACGGTGGCGGCGAAAAAGGTTATACCGATTACCCAAAGTTGGGATAATAAAACCCGCTTAGAAAACAAAAAAGGGGCATCCGATTATCAAATGAATCGGGCGCCCCTTTGTTATTTCACCGCTAAAGAATTAATTATTGACCGGGATTCTCACCCATCATGGCTCCCAGATTTCCCATGTCCAGCTTGTTAAAACCCGCCGGTACCTGAAAAAGACTTTCATCCAGGGTTTCAGGGGTAATGTTTGTAGCTTCCATAGTCATCACCACGTTGCCGCCGGCATCTTTGCTCACAATCTTCAAAGGAAAAAGTCCCTTATGCTTGACCGCGTCAGCCCAAGCGGCGTTCGCGTCATTTGGTTTTTCGGCAAAACCGCCAAAATTGCCCAACCCATGGGCCGCCCAAACGGATGATGAACCTCTTTTTCCCGTATAAAGCCATTCCTCACAGGTCTTGCCGAGAATCACCAGAGACCTTCCGGTGTCAGTGAATGTTCCCTCCCTGGCTGCGGCGGTATTTGAAGGCGGAATAGCCATCGTCATATACATTTTCTGAGCGACCATAAGCATGGTAATTTGGCGGGTTTCCATATCCATAATGGCGTCTCCCTCATGGCCTCCGTTGATGGTGTTGATACGAATTTGTTTGCCCTTGAGAAGATAAGTAATCGTTCCAGTGCTTTGCTTGGCGGTCATGTTGTAATCAACCTCGCCTTCAAACGTCCCGGAAGCATAAAGTGAAGCGGTGCCCAGCACCATCCATAATCCCAACACCAATCCCAAACAAACTTTTTTCATCCCTGACCCCTTAATTTAAGTTATCGACGATTTGGTTAATCTATCCAAACCACAGCATTGCCACAACTTATAATTTATTCGTCCCGTTGTTGACGGCGCCGGTCTCCGGCCTTTGCCTTACCGCCCATCATGCGGGCTCCTCCGCACCGGGGGCATACGAACTTCCTCTTTTTATGGGCCGAATGAGGCATCTCCCTCATCTTGACCTTGCACTTTCTGCAGAACATATAACCTCACCTCCTCACGCAAAACCTGCCTCAGAATGATCACCTTCAAAATCTTATCCGCCATCGTACCATCTTCGTAGTTCACCCGAACTCTGACCAGGTAAAGACCTGACGCGATTCCCGAATGAATCCAGCAGACGATTCCTGATCCAAAAACTAATTGCACTACATGCCCGCCCACCAGATCATAAACATCCCATTGACTGCTCAGTGCCGGTTTATTAAGAAAAAGGCAGATTTAACCGTAACCATTCGACGGTTTAGGCCGTAACCTAGTACATTAAACCTCGGAAGGAGATTTTATGATTTTCCTGCTTTTCTTCAGCTTTCTGGCCGGTTTCGCGACCATTCTCGCTCCCTGCATCTGGCCTCTTTTACCCCTAGTCCTGTCCGTCTCCTCCACCGGGGGCAAGCGCAAACCCTTCGGCTTGACGCTGGGCGTAATGACCAGCTTTTCCATCTTCACTCTCTTTGTTTCTTATCTAGAGCGCTTTCTTCACATCGACCCCAACGTCTTCCGCCTGATCGCGGTCATCATCATCGGCCTCCTGGGTCTGGCGCTTCTTTTTCCGTCTCTCGGAGCGAAATTTGAGGTCTGGATCAGTCAAGTGCTTCAACCCCTGCAAACCCGCCTTCAGGGCAACGGAGAAAGCCAGGGATTCGGCGGCGGTTACGTAGCCGGTTTTTCCATCGGCCTGGTTTGGGCGCCTTGCGCCGGGCCCATCCTGGCTACCATCGCCACCTTGGCGGCGACCCAATCGGTCAACTTTCAAGTCATCCTCGTGACTCTGGCTTACGCCCTGGGTTTAGGCATCCCGCTCTTTTTGGTTTCCCTGGGAGGATCTTTTCTTTTTGCCCGCATGAGAAAATTCACCAAATACACGGGTCGCGTGCAGCAGGTTTTTGGGGTCATCATGATCTGCGTAGCCTTGCTCATTTACACCAACTACGACAAGACCATCCAGCTCAAAATATTGGAAGCCTTTCCCAGTTACGGCAGCCTGGTTAACGGTTTAGAAACCAACAAAACCGTCAGCCAACAGTTGGACGCGCTCAAGGGCGTGGCATCCGCGACAGCCGCCGCGTCTTCGGATGGAACACTGGCCGGTCAGTTCCCCAATGGAACTGACACAAGCAAGTCTCAGGTCTCGACTGGTGGTCTCGGCCTAGCCGACCTGGGCCCGGCCCCCGAATTTACCGGCATCGCCCAATGGCTCAACAGCCGGCCCCTCACTCTGGCCCAGCTCAAAGGCAAAGTGGTACTGGTGGACTTTTGGACTTACAGCTGTATCAACTGCCTGCGAACCGTGCCCAATACCAAAGCCTGGTACCAACAATATGGTCCGGATAATTTTGTGCTCATCGGCGTCCACACGCCCGAGTTCGCCTTTGAAAAAGAAACCGCGAACGTTCAGAAAGCTTTGAAACAATTCAACATCACTTACCCCGTGGCCCAGGACAACGATTATCAAACCTGGAACGCTTACAAAAACGAATATTGGCCAGCCCAGTATCTGATCGACGCCAAAGGCCATATCCGCAAGGCGGATTTCGGCGAGGGCGAGTACGACAAGATGGACGACGCCATCCGCCAGCTTCTAACGGAAGCGGGCCATCCCGTTCAGCGAGCGGCAACGCTCGTGAAGGCCGCCGGAGTAGGTTACGACCAGACTCCCGAATCCTACTTGGGCACAGACCGCCTGGAACGTTTTGCCTCCCCCGAAAAGCCAGTCAACGGACTACAAACTTATTCTCTACCGGTGTCGCTCACCAACCACCATATCGCTTACCAGGGCGCCTGGACGCTCAGTGATGAAGCCGCCAAACCCGCCCAGGGATCGGCTTTAGAAATTCAGTTCACTGCGGATAAAGTTTATTTGGTCATCGGGCCGGGCAAGAAAGGCGACACGGTTTCGCTTTTCCTGGATGGGAAAGTTATCGGCGCGGGATCGGGCGCCGATGCGGCGAATGGAAAAGTGATTCTGGACGAACACCGTCTTTATAACTTGGTGGATTTCAAAGGAACCCTCGGTTCGCACCGCCTTCGCATCCAATTCAACAACACCAAAACTTCCGTCTACGCTTTTACTTTCGGCTGATACGGTCACAGCAGCATCAAGAGGAACAAGCCATGAACGAAGATATAAGGGTTTCCGAAATTCAAGCCAGTCTTATCCTGGCCCAGGACCGAAAATATACCCGAATTGCTGATGATTACATCGCGGCGCTCAATACCCGCAACCCTCAAGCGGTCGGCAAAAACCTGCATCCCCATCTTCAAGTCGTAGGTCCGGCGGGCGAGGTGCATAACCGGGGACAGCTTTTTGTAAACTTTCCGGAAAGTGATTCAACATTTAGAAAAGGTGGATGTAACGGGCCAGTCCTGATTGAATAATCAAAGCACTTCCATTTACAACATGGTATTCCCCGCGGGCCCGGTCAAAACCACCATGGTTATGACTCATGACGAGGAGGAAGGCCTCATCAAAAAAATCGAGATGATCTACAACACCACGATGCTGCGGAATTATTTAAACTCCAGAAAACAATAAAGAACCCTCCCGCATCTTCCCTTCGCGAGCCCTTATTCTTCCTCCGGCTCATCCCTCACAATCGGTTCTTCTACCGTATCGTCCACCATCGAATGGATTTCTAACTCAAACCACTTGTCAAAGGTCTCTTCATCCCGATTCACCGGCCAATAATTCTCATCGGTTTCCCAATCGTCCAAAGCGTCCTCGAAAACATCCATTTTCAACGGACGGATGTTTTCCGCGGCTTCCTCAAAGGATTCGCAATCCGGAATCAACAGCACTTCGCAGTCCGCGTTAATTTCCGCCAGAGTAAAAACATGTCCCTTTTCCTCTTGGGCTTTAGGAGTCGAGTTGACCCAGTCCACGAAAGGTTGTTTGGCCTTGATGACTACCGCGTTGCGATTGATGTACATGATATTCCTATTCTGAACCTGGATGCCGTCAACTATCCCGCATAGTTTAAGGGCAAACCCGTGAAAAAGAGATCAGGATTACAACGAGGAGAAAGCCCCGCTCAACCCTATGGGTAACCCCATTCCTTTGGTTCATTCTCCGGAAACCTTTTCGCTAACCGCGCATCAAGAGCTCGAGTATCCTTTTGGCTCTTTCCTTTTTTAAAAACTCAAAAAAAATAGAGGTCTAGGGACTGTTGAGCATGAAATTCCGGTGTTATATTGGAATTCTACTCAGTCGGTTAAAGAGGCCCCATGGAAGACCCAACTAACCCCGACCAAAAGAGCCTTCTCAAGTCAGCCCAAACGTATTTTCGGGAAGGTCTGTGGGACAAAGCGTTTGTTGAATATCAAAAAATTCTAGCCGTCAACCCCGCGGACACGAACACCCTGATCATCGTGGGTGATATTTACGCCAAAAAAAGATCCCATGAGCTGGCTTACGAAACTTACCTGAAAGCCGCTTCAGACTTCATTGCTCAGGGACAGCTCGATAAAACCATCCCCCTTTATAAAAAAATAATCGCGCTGGAGGTATCTAAACTCCCTGTCGATATCCGGATGAACATGAGTTTTTTTCAAAATTACGTCAAAATCGACGAGACGTTAAAAAATCAAAGTATCGAAGCCGCCATGGAGCCGCTGGGCAGACTTTTAAAACTTCGACCGAATGATCCTTACGCGCGGGCCCTGCTGAAAGATCTCGGCGTAAAACTGGAACAAAACACCCCAACTCAATCATTTCAAGCCTTGGGCGACGCTTTTTTAAAAAACGGGATTTTGGACATGGCTCAGACGATTTATAAAAAAATAGCGGACATGGATCCTAAAAATGTGCCTGTCCAGTCGAACCTAGCCAAAATTTACCGCAAACAGGGTTTTGAAAGCGCCGCGAAAAAGGTGTACCTGCATCTAGCGGAACTGGCCCTGACCGAAAATGATCTGACCGGCGCCTTTGATTTCGCTCAAAAAGCCATCGAGCTGAAAAGCGTGGAAGCCGTCTATATCTTGGGATTAATTGATTTAAAAAATAAAAAATGGCCTGAAGCAAAACTGGAGTTCGAGAGCCTGCTCCGGATCAAAGTTAACCATCTGGGCGCGCTGATTCATTTGGGAAAAACTTTCGCTTTGTTGGGCCATCCGGAAAAAGCCGCGGAAAATTTTCAAAAAGCTTTGAAAGCGAATAAGGACAGTCTTCAGGCTCAGGAAGCCTGGGTTGAGTTTTGTTTTCTAGACGGCGACAAAGAATTGTCCCTTCCCTATTTGACGGCATTGCTGAATAAAGCGGTCGCGGATATTAACCTGGAACAAACGGCCAAGTTTTCCAGAATGATGATCCAATTGAAGCCCGCTCTGGTTCCGCCTCAACTCCAGTTAATCGAAGCGCTTCAAGCGCTCGGCGATTTCAAAGGCGCGGCCGAAGCCTGCCAGGCGTTGGCCCTGGTTTACGAACAACAAGAGCAATGGAACGAGGCGG
>Ga0182012_10008655_pt1 | contig 10047 bp, 11 predicted proteins | sample 612S2SmetaG_FD_120486 | JGI IMG/M metagenome (GOLD analysis project Ga0182012, IMG submission 120486) | Permafrost microbial communities from Stordalen Mire, Sweden - 612S2S metaG | ecosystem: Environmental > Terrestrial > Soil > Wetlands > Permafrost | place: Sweden: Stordalen | collected... | reverse complement strand
TCGATCTTCGCGATGCGCATGGCGTTGTCTCCGGTCTTGTTCCGCCGCTCGCGAATCCTCCGCGGATTCTCTGGGCGTTTGAACATCCCGGCCGACCGTTCCGGCCGGTCCGGGATGCTCAGACCGTATTCCTAAAGCCGCGCCGTCCCGTCAAGGGAGCCTTCCGGCCATTCGGCCAAAACGTGGCGGCCGCTCAGGCGACGCGGCGCGGAAGCCCGGTGGCGCGCCGGTTTTTCGGCATCCGGTCGCGGAGACGGGCGGCCACCGCGTCGAGCTTCGCGCCGGTCACCACGACGGGCGCGCAGCCGAATGCCTCCCATCGCCGGCTGGCGAACTCCGGATGCAGCGAAACCGGTCCGTCCGCGTTGTCGAACGCGGTGCGATCGCCGTTCTCCAGGTACGATTCCGCCGGCATGCCCTCGGCGAGCAAAACGTCGTGTTCCGCCAGCTCGACGTGATAATATGTCACCGTATCCACCTTCTCCCGCACGATCGTCTTGCCGTTGATCAGATACTTGATGGGGATCAGCACATCATCGACGAACACCGCGTGATCGGGCGACAGCACCAGATCGCGAACCGGCATCCTGGGACCGAACGCATGCGCCGACACGCGAACCGGCCAGATTTTCGCCGGAGTTAGATGGCGGCGACAATCGACATGGCGATGACCAATCCAAACCACGGCGGCGCTTCCAGCGAAATGCGCATGAACCATATCGCCTGGCACGAGTTGCTCCACCGGCACTTCGCCCGTCCTGGTCTTGATGCGCGTCCCCGCGGCATAGCAAGCCGCCGCCGTGACCTCGGATACTTTCACCGTTGCCTGCGAATTGCCGGCGTTCTCGGTGACGGTGAAGATCGCGCTGTGGTAATTCTCGGAGCCGGTGTTGAGCGTGATCGACTGCACGACACCGCCGCCGCCATTCGTCAGGTTCAGCACGCTGCCGGACAGTGTCGCGAACGCGGCGTTGCCGACAGTCGGCATGACGATCGTATCGGTGTTGCTGAACCCCGAGATGGTTCCGTTGAACGTGGAAGCGATGTCGAGCAGCAGTTCGCCGTAATTCGTGTCGAACGCGACGTTCGCGGATAACCCCGATGGCAGATCCAAAATCGTCCGGTCGGCGCTGTCGAAGCCGCCCTGGATCAGGAAACTTCCGGTCCCGGAATAGGCGCCGGAGATGCCCAGAGTGCCCGTAAGGCCCGCGAACGCGGCGTCGATCGTCCCGTTATTGACGATGGACTCAGCATACGACCCAAACGCCTGCAACACGAGCGACGCGCCCGCGTCGGCTTGCAGCGTGCCACCACCGGCGACGTTTCCCACGCCTGGCAGCGTGAGTGTGCCGCCTTTGGCCTCGATCATGCCGTTATCGGTCACCGGCGTGCCGGCGTCGATCGCGCCGACGCCAACCACGTTGCCGGTAGCTCCGATCGTCAGGCCGTTGGTCGGAGCCGACAATGTGCCGCCACCAAGCGTCACGGTGCCGTTGACCACGAGCGAATTGGACGCCTGAAAGTTTCGTCCGCTCAACAGGCTCAGCGCACCGGATGTGCCGACGGTCGTCAGGCTGTTGTCGATCGTGACGGGCGTGCCGCCGGAAGTCAGGGCCGAGGCCGTTCCACTGAGGGCGATGGTCGCGTTGTCTGTAAGAATTTCCGCGCTTCGCACCGACAGGGTGCCGATGCCGGCGGCCTCCCAGACGCCGCCGGTCAGTGTCGATCCGGAAAGGTTCGTCACCACGACCGAGGAAGGGACAGTCAGCAACTCGTTGTTGGCGAAGATGGTTCCCTGGTTGGTCAGCGTCGCCGCGTTGACGCTCAGCAACCCACCCGGCACATCCGCGGCGATCGTTCCCAGATTGAGCAGCGTGAAGCCACCGGTGATCGTGCCGGTACCATCGAGCAACCCGCCGGCCGCGATTGTACTATCGCTGGAAAGCGTCAGCCCCGACGAATTCGTTACGGTGAGCGTCTGGCTATTGTTAACGATTACGGTCATATGGAAGTTCCTGAAGGGCACCGGGATATAGGCGTGTCTCGCGTTCCATGGAGACACGCCGAACCTTCGAACTCAACATAAAACCGCAGTTCATTACGTTATTTTATCGTGTTTTTCGTTTATATTTTCCTAAACGTTCCTGGTTCATCTTATCGTAAACGCGTTGTTATATTGTCATTATAACTATCGATGCGGGCGTGGAGTATCGTTAACGAGAATCCCATAGCGAGTTCATTTTTTGTTAACCACTCGCGAAACTCAATGGGAGATGAACTCACAACACGCGCATCGTTAAAGGGCTCTTCAAATTGGTATGTTAACAATTGATTCAGCCCTTTCCACCCGGCGAGCCGGTGGCTGAAAGACCGTCAATGGGCCGTTGCACGGTGGCCTTCAAATGCCGCGGCTGCCAGGACCCGCGGCCTGACCGGCCGCGTCGTCGGAACAGACCGCGGCCCGCGCGGCCGAAAGACGTCACACGCCGGCGCCGGGGAACCGGCCCAGTACCCAGGTTCCGCGTGGACCGCCCGGGCCACGCACGCAGCCGCCGCCCCTGACTCACGCCAACGATCGCGGGGCGCCCGCGGCGGCGTCCTACCGGCCAGTACTCGCCGGCACCTGCACCTCCGGCACCGGCACCTGCGTTCCCCGCCACCGCGCGACATTGCGCGCATGCGCCTCAACCGTTTTGGCGAACGCATGGCCACCCGATCCGTCGGCCACGAAATAGAGGTCGTCGCTGTTCATCGGCCTGCCGACCGCCCGCAGGCTCGCCACGCCCGGCGAACAAATCGGACCAGGAGGCAGACCCGTCCGCAGATAGGTGTTGAACGGGTTGTCCAGGTCCAGATCCGCCCGATTGAGTTTATGGTCCAGCACACCCGAGCCGCCGCTGACAGCATACGCGACGGTCGGATCGGCCTGTAGTTTCATCCCCATCCGCAGCCGGTTCAAATACACGGCCGCCACATGTGGCCGTTCCTCGGCCTTCGCCGTTTCGCGCTCCACGATGCTCGCCAGGGTCAACAGATCGCGCGGCGACGCCAACGGCAAATTGGGCGCGCGAGCGGCCCATGCGGCGGCGAGTTCCTTGTCCATCGCCGCGCGCGCGCGGCCAAGGATCGCCGTGCGCGCCATCCCGCGCTCGAATTCATAGGTTTGCGGCAGAGCACTCCCTTCGGGCGGCGTTTCCACCGGCCCGGACGCGGCCTCGGACGCCATCAGCAGCGCGACGATCTGTTTCGCGGTGAGGCCTTCGACGATGGTAATCCGATGCTCGACCGGCTTCGCCGTGCGCAGGATCGCCAGCACATCCGCGATGGTGGCTTTGGCGGGAAAACTGAACTCGGCCGCGCGCAGACTGCCGTCGAAGAACGTCAGCCAGCTCAGCGCCTCAAACGCGGTCGTGTTGGCGATAACGCCGGAGGACTTCAATGCCGCCGCGGCGGCGGAGGTCCCGCCATGCGGCACGACAACCTCCTTGGTTTGCTCCAATGGCCCCGGATTGTCCCACTGGAAGCGCAGCCAAAATCCGGTGCCGACCGCCGCGCCGCCAAGCAGCACGAACCAGATCACGGTCCACATCAGGCCACGCAGCAGACCACCCAAAAACGAGGGGCCGTCGTCCCACTCCTCGTCTCGCCCCACGGGCCGCCTCTCAGGCGGATCAGGCGGCGGAGCGGAAGATGACGGAGGCGTTCGTGCCGCCAAAACCAAAACTATTCGAAAGGGCCATGCGGATCGTCCGTTCCTGCGCCTGGTTCGCGACCCGGTCGATCACACTCTCCCGGCTGGGTTCGTCGAGATTGAGCGTGGGAGGCGCCACGTTATCGCGAATGGCCAGGATGGAGAAGATCGCCTCGATCGCGCCGGCCGCGCCCAGGAGATGCCCGGTCGCGGATTTGGTCGATGACATCGCCAGTCCACGGGCCGCGTCGCCGAACAGCCGCTCGACCGCCTCCAGTTCCAGATCGTCGCCAAGTGGCGTCGAAGTGCCGTGCGCGTTGACGTACTGAATATCCTCGGGCCGCACGCCGCCGTTCTTCATCGCGTTTTTCATGGAGCGATAAGCACCGTCATGCCCTTCTGACGGAGCGGTGATATGAAAGGCATCGCCGGACATGCCGTAGCCGCCGATTTCCGCGTAAATCTTCGCACCGCGCCGCAGCGCGTGCTCGTATTCCTCCAGCACCAGAACGCCGGAGCCCTCGCCCATCACGAACCCGTCGCGATCTTTGTCCCAGGGCCGCGAGGCCATCGCCGGGCGATCGTTAAACCCCGTGGACAATGCCCGCGACGCGCAGAACCCGGCGATGCCCAGTTCGCAAACCGTGGCCTCGGCCCCACCCGCGACCATCACATCCGCGTCGCCCCACATGATCAGCCGCGCGGCGTCGCCGATGGCATGCACGCCGGACGCACAGGCGGTAACCACCGCGTGATTCGGCCCCTTGAACCCGTACTTGATCGACAAGTGACCCGACGCGAGGTTGATCAGCGCCGAAGGAATGAAGAACGGCGACAACCGCCGGGCTTTCCCCGAGTGCACCAGCAACGACGCTTCATAGATCGTCTCCAGCCCGCCAATGCCCGAGCCGATCATGACACCGGTGGCGCAATGCTCTTCCTCGGTGGACGGCACCCACCCTGAATCCTCGACCGCCTGGGTGCCCGCGACCATGGCCATATGGACGAAACGGTCCATCTTCTTCTGGTCTTTGACCGGGATCCACTCGCTGATGTCGAGTTTGCCGTCGGCTTTGGTGCCCCGCGGAACCTGGCCGGCGACCTTGCACGGCAGGTCCTTGGTGTCGAAGGCCTGGATCGCGCTGATGCCCGACTCGCCATTGATCAGGCGTCGCCAGACATTCTCAACGCCCAGGCCCAGAGGGCAGGCGATGCCCATGCCGGTAACGACCACACGGCGCATGGCTGTTTCCTTTTCCCGCGTGCCGGTTGCCGGCTTACTTATTCTGCTTCTCGATGTAGTCGATCGCGTCCTTCACGGTGGCGATTTTCTCCGCCGCGTCTTCTGGAATCTCGACGCTGAAGGCTTCTTCGAACGCCATCACCAGTTCGACCGTGTCCAGGCTGTCCGCGCCCAGATCGTCGATGAACGAGGCTTCCGGCGTGACCTTGGCTTCATCGACACCCAGGTGCTCCACCACGATCTGTTTGATCTTATCGGCGACATCGCTCATCGGAATGTACTCTCCCTGATTTGGGGCTATTGGTGGTCGTTGTGGATGGACACGCGATCCTCGGCCACCATCGGCCGAGTCGCGCACTCGCCCGTGCGCTTAGCATGGTTCCGTGCGAGGGCAAATTCCAGATAAGGCCGCGCGGCCCCAGGGGGGTCCCCGTCGTCGGCCCCCATAGGCGCGAAAATAGCACCGCGAGCGGGATCGCACCCACCATCGTCCGTCATGGTCCGGCTCGACCGGACCATGACGGAAGCACACCGGTAAGAGCGATTTCGCGCATACCGATGGTCCGGTCGAGCCGGACCATGACGATCCGCGAACGGTGCCGTTCAATCTGGGACGGTATTTTAGCGCCTATGAGGGCGTCGCCAGTGTCGACCCCGGTCTCACAACGTCTCACAGCATCGCCATCCCGCCATTGACGTGCAGCGTGGCCCCGGTGACCCATGCGGCGGCGTCCGACGCGAGGTAGACCACCGCGCCGGCGATATCCTCCGGCTGACCGATCCGGCCTAACGGTATCTGTTCCGCGAGTTTGGTCTTCTGCGCGTCGTTCAGGGCTTCGGTCATGGCGGTATCGACGAAACCAGGCGCGACGACGTTCACGGTGATGCCCCGCGAGGCGACTTCCTGCGCCAGCGACTTGCTCATGCCGATCAGTCCGGCCTTCGCGGCGGCGTAGTTGGCCTGGCCCGCGTTACCCGTCGCGCCGACGATGGAAGAAATATTGATGACGCGGCCCGCCCGGCGCCGCAGCATGCCGCGCAAGGCCGCCCGCGCCAGCCGGAAGGGCGCGCTGAGATCGATGTCCAACACGGCCTGCCAATCCAGATCGCTCATGCGAAGCGCCAGCATGTCGCGCGTCATCCCGGCGTTGTTCACCAGGACGTGCAGCGGACCGGCCACTTTTTCCGCCGCCTCGATCAGAGCGGTGGGCTCGGCCGCGTCGCGCAGATCCGCCGGGCAAACGAACGCGCCTTCCCCCAGATCCTGGGCCAGTTCCTCCAGCCGCTCCATCCGCGTGCCGCTCAGCACCACCTTCGCACCCTGAGCATGCAGCGCGCGAGCGATCGCGGCGCCGATCCCGCCGGACGCCCCGGTCACCAGGGCGGCCTTGTCATCAAGACGAAACATATCGACGCCTCCCGTCATAGCGTCTTCAGCAGAGCTTCGATCTCCGCCGGAGTGGATGCCGCCGCGCTGGTGCAATCCGGCGCGATCCGCTTCACGAGGCCGGAAAGCACCTTCCCCGCGCCAAGCTCGATGAAACTGGTCGCGCCGAGGCCAACCATGGCACCGATGCACTCCCGCCAACGGACCGTGGCGGTGACCTGGCGAACCAGCAGATCGGCGATGCGCGCCGGGTCGGTTTCTTTCGCCGCCGAGACATTGGCGACGATCGGCATGAACGGCGCCTTGGGCGGGGTCTGCTGAAACGCCTCGGCCATCGCGTCGGCGGCCGGCGCCATCAGGGCGCAATGAAACGGGGCCGACACGGGCAGCAACATCGCGCGGCGAATGCCCTTGGTCTTCGAGATTTCGATCGCCCGCTCGATCGCGGTACGGTGTCCGGAAATCACGACCTGGCCGGCGCCGTTATCGTTCGCCGGCTCCACGACCTCCTTCTGGCCTTCCGGATTGACCGCGGCCTCGGCGCAGATTTCCTCCGCCTGCGCCATATCGGCGCCGAGCAGCGCGGCCATCGCGCCTTCGCCCGCGGGAACCGCCTTTTGCATGGACTGGCCGCGCAGCTTCAGCAGCCGCGCCGTGTCGGAGATGGAGAACGCACCAACAGCGCACAAAGCGCTGTACTCGCCCAAAGAGTGACCCGCGGCGACAATCGCGCGGGATTTGATGTCGAAACCGCCCTCCGCTTCCAGCACCCGAAGCACCGCCAGGGAATGCGCCATCAGCGCCGGTTGCGTGTTCTCGGTCAGGGTCAGTTCCTCTCCCGGCCCCTCGAACATCAGCTTGGACAGCTTTTGCTTCAGGGTGTCATCGACCTCCTGGAACACGTCCCGGGCGGCGCCAAAAGCGGCGGCGAGGTCGCGGCCCATTCCGACCGCCTGGCTACCCTGGCCTGGAAAGATGAAGGCGTGGACCGGCATGCTTACTGGGCTCCGAACTGATGTCCCGAACGAGGCGGGACCGGCGGGGATGACCGGTCGTCTCAGTGGAGCGGCGGCGTAGCGGGGGGTGCCTCAGGTGTCAAGGAAGCATAAGGGAAGCCACGGGTTACCCTGGCCGGTCACCGCCCTCGCAGGATTCCCGCCGCGATCAGCGCCGCGCCAAGAATCAGCGCGCCCCCACCGAGAAAGGGCGGAATCGTATAGGTTTTGGTCTGTTCCGCCTGTAGCTTCAGAGCCCCGATCTGGGCCACATTTTGCATCTGATGCGTCTGAAAAACCGGGGTCGCGAACACCACCGCTCCGATGACAACGAAGACGAGACCAACGATCGTCAGCCCATTCAGCGCCGAACGGCCCATGAGAAAACCTCCTGTTTACAACGCGGCGAGCCCCATGGTCCGCGACGGAACCATGGGGACGCGACGCCGCCGCGATCGCCGGGAACTCAACCGCGGCGTAGCAGCATAATATTTGACGGGGTACGGTCAAACGTGGGTATGACCCACCGCACCGACCAACCAAAGAACGATCAGGATAACCAAGACCGTCCCGAGCACCCCGCCGAGCCCTGGGCCGCCGTACCGGCTGTAGCCGTAATAACCGCCACCGCCGCCAAACAGCAGAATCAACACCACGATCAGTATAATAAGGCCCATGACGAACTTTCCTGGGAATTTTCGTTAGCGTCTGGAAGGCTCCGGCGAAAGCCCGGTCCTCACTTCCGCATCGCGTCTCGCGCCGCGTCTTTCGCGCCGCCGACAGCATTCTGGAGCTTGCCCTCGGCCTTGTCCGCCTTGCCTTCCGCCTGCAGCTTCGCGTCTCCGGTGACCTTGCCGACGGCGTCCTTGACGGCGCCTTTGACCTGCTTGCCCGCGCCTTCGATCCTGTCTTTGTCCATAACAAAATCCTCCTGTTAATTTCATCGCCCGGTCGAGTGGCGTCAATCCGGACGCAAAATCTGGAACGTGGTGCGCGAGGCTTTGTTCCATCAGGGGTGGAAACCACCTGGTGACCTCCGAGGGCGAACGGTAAAGGGCATCGCCGTCCCGGCCAGAAAGTCTTGCTCAATCGGCGGGATATTTTGGCCTTACCTCTTTGAGAGTGATTACGTGCCGCCGCCCATCAGGCAGACCACGACCGTCTCAACGAAGGGACAGGTCATCTTGCCAAAATCCATCCGCGACCAGCGTCATTGGAATGCCGGCACGCGCCTCCTCGTGCAGAACACCGATGATGGCGTGTTGCTGAAAGCCGCACCGTTTTTCACGCCCACCCGGCCCGACGACGTGTTCGCGTCTTTGCCCCGGAAAACCGCGCCAAAGACATTAAAGGAAATGGAAGCCGCTATCGCCATGGAGGTTCGGCGGCGGCATGCTCGCGATCGATACTAACGTCTTCGTGCGGTGCCTGACCGGCGATCACCCAATCCAATCCGCGCGGGCCAAGGCCCTCATCGAAGGGGAAGATGTCTTCGTTTGCACGGCGGTCTTGCTGGAAACCGAGTGGGTCTTACGAGGCATCCACGATTACTCATCCCAGCGGATTATCGCCGCGCCGCGCGCCTTCGCGGGCCTGCCCCGGGTGGAAATTGAAGCGCCCGCGTCAATCGCGACCGCGTTCGATTGGGCGGACCAGGGAATGGATTTCGCCGACGCGCTGCATCTGGCGAAAGCCGCCGGATGCAATTCGTTCGTGACATTCGACCGAAAATTCGCCCGTGCCGCCAACCAACTGGCGACCGATAAGTCGGGCTCTGTCACGGTGCGGCTGCCATAAGCACGCCGAACCAGCGCGATCACCCCTCATATTCCAGAATGTTCAGTCCAGCGTTGGTATCCGTCACGTACAGCCTGCCGTCCGCCGACGCGAATACATCGGTCGATTGCACTACCCGCTCCGCGCCTGGCCGAATATCCACGATCCGTTCCGGCGCGTCGGGCACATAATACCCGACTTCCTTCGGTTCGTGCGCGTTGCCGATATCGAACGCGCGAACGCCGGCGTTATGATACGTGGCGAAGATCAGTTCTTCGCTCTGGAACGATCCAGGCCGGTTCTCATGCAGATTATGGGGGCCGAACTTTCCGCCTTTGTTACAAAAATCCTCACCCACCGGCGTCGGCATCGTAGCGATCGTCACCGGGTTCTCAGGCGCCCGCACGTCCAGAACCCAGGTGTACGCCAGCCCCTTGGCGCACCGGTTGCTGGTCGACTCGTCCGCCACCACGCATAGTCCTCGCCCAGGGAGCGGCAGCGGAGTATGCGTGCCACCTGCGAAGGGCGGCGACCAGTTGCGATGCGACACCAATTTCGGTGCCGTCGGGTCCTTCAGATCCATCACCGTCATGCCGCCGTCCCGCCACGCGGCGAAACCCAGGTCTCCCGCGGTCAACATGTGGTGCAGCGCCCACCGCTTCCCCTCACCCCAGTTGGGCGTCTCGCCGCCGGCCCGATGCATCCCCGGAAACCACCAGCGCCCGACGATCTCCGGCTTCGTCGGATCCTGCATGTCGATCGTCACCAGGATATGATCGATAAACCCGTCCAGATGGGCCGACGCGTAGGCGTACCGTCCGCCGACCCACCAGATGCGGTGCAGGCCAATCCCATCGATCGCCATGAAACCGATTTCCCGAGGCTCCGCCGGATTGGCAAGATCGAACACCCGCATGCCGGCGGCGAAGGCACGTTCCCGCTTGCTGAAACTGTC
>Ga0182012_10008652_pt1 | contig 10050 bp, 5 predicted proteins | sample 612S2SmetaG_FD_120486 | JGI IMG/M metagenome (GOLD analysis project Ga0182012, IMG submission 120486) | Permafrost microbial communities from Stordalen Mire, Sweden - 612S2S metaG | ecosystem: Environmental > Terrestrial > Soil > Wetlands > Permafrost | place: Sweden: Stordalen | collected... | reverse complement strand
TTCCCTAGCCAGGTGACACTCACACCGTTGAATGGCCAGGCCGGAGATTTGGACGAAATCATTTCCATCTTGCGTAAAACCACGGTCAAACCTGTCACCGTGGTTGATCCGCGCGCGCATCTGGATGTGGCCCTGATGAAGGCCCTGTCGGCCACTCATTTCTTTGACATTGCCAGCGCACAGAACATCGGCATCACCCTGATGGTTTTTCCGCTGGACGACCTCGACGTAATGACGAACCTCGACGCGGTCTGCCAATTTTGCGGCAAACAGGTGGATTATGTGATTGTGCACAACCCGGCCCGCGCACCCAAAACCAGGATGTTCGCCGGGAGCGAACTCGAAAAGGAGCTTCTGGATCAGGGGGCCGTGAGCATTACGGTGCCGGTGCTGTCGGAATTTGTCAAACTTCGGCTTGCAAAGCTGGAAGCCGATCAGCAGCGCGGCATTCCGTTCAATGAAGCCATCGGCAACGACACCCTAGGCTTGGACATTATGGCGCGTGGGGTGTTGGAGGATTGGCTGGCCGCCCTATTCAATCAATACGACCGGATTGCCACCAAACTGCTGCCGGTGGTCGAGGCGACCACCATCAACCCCAAAATTATTCCGCCTATCGGTGAGCCATGGCCGGCCAGACGTGGCGCGAAGGTGAATCTGGCTGAATGACAGGAGGCATTATGGCTGAACCCAATCTCTTTGAAGAGATGCTCGCCACTTATCCTGTCGAAAAGCGGGAGTTGGCGCGAGCGGTTTATCATCGCTTTGCGGATGGTGACAGCGAACAGTTTTTCACACAACTTTTCCTCGTGCTGGATGTGTATGCCCATTATGTCGAGCGCATCCCCACCCGGATGATTTCGGCAAATGCGGATTCACTGGCAAGCATGCAGGAGATGCGGGAGGAAATTGGTTTGCTCGCCAAAACCATTGAGAGCCGGGATGTCAGCATCACCAGCCATGCGGAAAAGACCAATGAACTTTGCCTCCTTACGTTGGATAAATGCAAGGAAACCATTGCGGCCATTGAAGCGACCGTGAAAAACCTGGGCACGCACGTTGACACGAAGGCCATTGTGCAAGGAGTCAATGCCGCCCTGCAATCGGGCATCAACCGGGAAGTCATCGCGCCATTTATCAAACAAACGGAGAAACTGGCGCAGGAAGTCCGGCCTGCGCTGGAAGAAATCCGGGAATCAGCGTTCGAGGTCAAGTCCGAATGGTCAAAACGCATTTGGCGGACGGCCTGGACGACCTGCCTCTTTTGGTGCGTGGGAGCGGCCATCATCCTCGCTACCCTGATCTGTCTGGAATTCTCCGCCCGCGACCAGCAAAAGATGGCGGCCCAAATTGCCGCCGTGGCGCAGGTGATGAAATTTAATCAGGAGGCGTTCCGAACTTTGGCCCTTGCCCAGGTGCCAGTCCGAGTTTTGCCGGTTCAAGAGGATGACGGCACTCCCGATCCACAAGGATTTGCCCTATTGATCCAAGGTGCCTATGCTGCCGAAATGCGCCCGTTGAATGGACAAAAAACTGGCTGTATTTTCTTCAACAGCAGCGTCCCGGCAAAACAAATCCAGCAGTTGCAGCAGGCAGCCGAAAATCCGGCACAACCGACCAACAACGTTGCAAAATAGTTCCCGCACTGTCGGCCACAGGACAGTAAAACGTTGTCAAAACAACCCTTTTTCAGGGGCGCAACTGCGCCAGAATAACTGCGCGCGAATCCGGTTTCCATGGTGTGTCGCCGGGTGGCGCGTCAAGGTTGTGTCTCGGTATGCCCTCGACCTCCACCTTGACGCGCCACCCGGCTCCGGGGCTTCTCCGTCTAGGATTCTTGCGCGGGGAATGACAGGCAACAAAAGGTAATCATTGCCGGTCAGATTTTCTCAACCACCGGCTTGTTTCCGGGCACGAGCAATGATTTTTTCCGGCTTAACTTCCAATGCTGAGGTTAGTCGAAACAGGGTGTTCAACGTGGGATTTCTCAAGCCCCGCTCAATAAAAGCAACGGTTTGTCGGTTTAGCCCCGCCTTTTCAGCCAGCAAATTCAGGGAAATATTGCGCTTTTCCCGCTCTGCTTTTAACAAACGGGCAACATGTAAACTGATCGCCTCAGGCATTCGATTGACTGGCACACTGAACCCATACAAAAAACGGGCTTGACGATGGATGCTACACTTGTAGCATAATGCTGAGATGTCCGAATTTTCTTGGCATACGCGTGGCTGGCTTGGAGCAGTGTCAGGACGCGAAGGCCAAAGAAATGGAGAACGAATTTGACGGCTTGGCGGGGAATCCGTCGGCTTATGACTGACAAAGTTAAAATTCTGGTGGTGGAGGACGATTCATCGGTGGCGATGATGATGGTGGATTTGCTGACCAGCGCCGGCTGCGACACTCACATAGCTTCCGACGCCGAAAAAGCCGTGCGGTTGGTTCAAGGCGGTAATTTTAATCTGATCACGCTGGATGTTGACCTGCCGCGGAAGAATGGTTTTGAAATCTGCCGCCACTTGAAGGCAGATTCTCGTTTGTCTGACACGCCGGTGGTTTTCGTCACCGGGCGTTCTTGCGCGCAGGACTTGCAACGCGGTCTCGAACTGGGCGCGGTTGACTACATCACCAAGCCTTTTGACGCGTTGGATTTTGTCCGAAGACTTTTATCCCATGTCAACTGCCAAAAGAAGTTTGCCTGAATCTCATACCAAATGGCTTGCAAAAAACCTGCGACGTTCAAAAATGGAGGCACGCCTCAGAAGGTGAAGATGAGAATTTACCGTCGGACATTTTCCGTTTCAGTGGGAGCGTACTTTGGAGGGCGGCAGGATTTCTTTGACTTCCACCTTGAGCGCCCTTGCCAGGATGACCAACTCGGAGTCCGTGACGCAGCGAAGCTGCGCCTCGATTTTGGCGAGCGTGCTCCGGCTCAAATCCCAACCGCGCAGCGCGCAGCGGGCGGTGAACATCGCCTGCGACAATTTCTGCTGGTAACGCAGCTTCCTGATTTGCGGCCCGACAATGTTTTGCGGTTTCGTCATGCTCCAAAAACGGAGCTTGACTCTAGTGAAACCAGAGAATTGAATTGCTCCAATATCGGAGCGACATGAACATCGGGGGAAACCCCAATTATGAGAACATCAAAAGTTTGTAGTTTTTTGCTCTATACATTTATAGTAGCGGGGGTTTTGTTTTGGACGGGCAGCGCGTTGGCGCAACTCGGTTTCGCCAGCGAACCCACCAATATCCCGCTGCAATCGTGGTCATTTAACGATTCCACAAATTGGACTGATGACAGTAACGACGCCCCGATCTCATATACGAATTTCGCGTACTCAACGCTTGGCGATGGTCAGTCGCTCGTCGTAGAAACCAACGTACCGGCGTGGCTCAATTATGAAATTTACCAGACAAATGCTGACTGGACGAATCTGGTGGCAAATGGGCCTGGGAGCATCGTTTTGTGGTTTGGCCCAGGCTGGACGACGACCAACGGCGGGCCGGGAGATTGGGCGGAGTTGATCGACATTGGCCAATGGACCTCAAACTCCTCGGTTGGCTACTTTGGCCTGTCCATTGACCCGTCAGGCTCCAATCTCGTTTTCCAGTCCCAGGACGGGGCGGGAAATTCTTATGGCCTTTCCGCCCCCATTTCGTTGACCACCAACGATTTTAATTTTTTCGTGCTTAGTTATTCGAGTACGAATGTCTCGCTGTATCTAAATGGCCAACTGGCCAGAAATGACGCCGGCGGTCTGAGCATTTGGCCGGGTTCAAATGTCATCTCAGGAGGGGTGTTTTTCGGCTCCGACCCCAACGGAAATTACTTGGCCAATGGGCTTTTTGACTGGGTGGCGACGTACAATTACCCGCTGGATTCCAATGATGTTGCGACAATGTACAACTGGAATTACACCTCTTTCATGATTGACCCCAACAATATTCCATACATGGATGCGGAAAGTCTGACTTCATTTTCCATTTCCACAACGACCAACCTCGCCATCAGCTCCCCTGTCATATCCAGCAACATCGCCAGCCTGTTTGTCGTAAACAGCACGGCAGACGTTTTGTATGAAATACAAGGCTGCACCAATCTGGCCCAACAAAATTGGTTTACGGAAGCTTTCGTGGACGGCTCAGAACTCACGAATTGGACCTGGGCGAACTTTTCTTTCACCAAGCAGGGCAATCTTTTCTTGCGTGTGCGCAACTGGCAGGACACGACCGGGACGGAAATTCCGGATTGGTGGTGGCTGGAATACTTCGGCCAAACGACGAACGTAAATGGTTACGCGTCCGACCCGGCGGGCGACGGCTTCACCGACCTCCAGAAATACCAAATGGGGCTTAATCCAACAAATTATTACAACCCCAACCCACCCCCCGGATTCTTCGGGTGTCTGGACACAACCGGCACCAATGTGGTTTTGGAATGGAGCAACGCGCCAGGGCCAGTGCTCAGATACACCATTCAAAAGGGTGTTTTGAGCACGAATACCGGGAACTATTTATATTCACAATATCTGGCAAGCTCCAATGCCACATTTTTCGTGGACAGGGGGGCCATCAGCAATGCCAATGCCTGGAATGACACGTATTCGCTCGCAGCGGTTTATCCAGGAAATTCCATTTCGGCCACCGATAGCTGGTCTGCAGCCTACGCCGAATACAATTACTCCGGCCCGCCATACGGTGCGCCCCTTCCCAACAATGTTTATGCTTACTTGGACGGAACCGGCACCAACGTCTTCGTTTTATGGACGCCGCCCGTCGGCGCTTCCCCGACTAATTATATTGTCATTCACGGCGTGTATAATTCCAACACTGGCAATAATGATTACTCGCAAATAGCATCGCTGGCGGCGAACACCACGGCGTTTGAGGATGTCGGGAATACGAACGGCGGTACTGATTTCTACGAAGTGGAGGCAGTCTTTTCCGGCAACGGTGTATCGCAACCCGTCACGGCATATACCAGCAGCACGCCGCCCACGCCAACGGGATTTACGGCGGCGGTAAGCAGCGGTACCAATGTCTCTCTCTCTTGGACGCCGCCGCAGGGCATCACGGTGACGAACTACATTATTGAGCGGGGCGTCTGGAACACCAACACCGGGAGCTACGATTACACGCAAATCGGCGCGGTCAGCGGCGGCACAACTTCGTTTCTGGATATTGGGGCAATCCGCGCGAACGGCAGCTACAATTTTGATTATCAGATTGAAGCCGTTGATTCACTCGGTCAGGTTTCCAGCCTGGATGACAGTTTCCTTTCAAGCCCCCCACCGCCGCCGCCGCAATATGCAAATCTATCTGTCACCGCAAATTTAGTGCGCAACGGCACCGGGCGCTGGCAGGTGATGTTTTCGGAAATTCCCACCAACGTCTCCACGATTCAGTTGACGTGGAACGGCGACGGAAACATGACGCCGCAAACCATTTCAACCAGCGCGTTAACCAACGGGATTTATCAAATTCCCGATGCGGATTCAGTAAATCTGCTGGGATATTCGCTGACGGCGCAGTTGCTCAATGCGACCGGAACGCTCGGCCAACCCTCCCAGGCGGGCACGCTGTCGGATGACGCTCCGTATTTCGTGGATGGGCGGCAGCATCTGAAACAAAATCTCGAATTCGTGATTCGTGCCGCAGCATTGAATCTTCCTTTTGCCGGGACTTACGAAGACTACGATGACAATAACCAGTTCGCCGGTTCTGGCTATTCCGAGCGGCTTAATGAGTCCGCCACCAATTTTGAGGAATTCAGCTTTATTTACCATGGCACGGCGCTGGATAATCTATGGCCGTTTGCGGCCAATTATTATTTGGATAATTTCCTCGTGAACACAAGTCGGACGAACGATGCCCAATTTCCGATTGGCAGCACCAATTTCACCTTTACACCGAATTTCACCACGAATATTCCCGCCCCTCCGATTTTGACCAATGCCAGTCCGTATTGGATCATTCAGCCGGGATTTAATCCCGGGAATGAACCACAATATGACTCGGTTACTTATTCCGAAGAAACGAATTGGGGCGTCACAGTGAGCGACAATTTCTCAACGGCCTCGCTGCAAAGTGGTCTCCGTAACATGTTCGGCCTGACGTATGAAACCGGCAGTGAAGCGGATTTACGCATGGGCAACGATATTTACCCTGGTACCGGAACACCGATCTGGCAGGCGGTTTACCAGACGCTGCCGACGGGTGGCAGTGTAAAGGTGGAAATTACAAATTTGGATTACACCATCGGAACTTATGCCAGCCAGTGTCCGGCTCCGACGCTGACCTTGACCAACTTTTATTTTGCCCCTTTGCTCAATCCTGGAAATAATCCGATGTCTTTGCCGGATGTGAGCCAGCAGCCAATTCCGACGCCGATTGACGACACGTTTAATATTACCAATCAGACGCCGCCGGCGATTGTTGGCGCGGTCGGGCAGCCGATGATTGTCGGCGGATGGGCAAAATATTATGTGCAAGGCAGCGCAAATAAGTATGCGTATCTGGGGCAATATTTTGAGACAAACTGTTTCCTGCTGAATAGCAGCGGCATTCCCACCACGACCAACGCAGGAATTCTTTCCCCGTATGGAGAATTCTTTCCCTTGCAAGCGGGCCAGGCAGAGCTGGTCACAATGCCAGACATTGACTCGCCTTATGGCCAGGGAACGGGTGTGGTGGATGTCATTTCGCTCAACGTGGATGCAAATCATGACGGCACAATGGATTTGACGTATGACGGCCCTGATTTCGTGTCGGCGGGCAACCCATTCCGTTTTTGGGTCAATGATGACCAAGACAGCGGAGACGATGGCGGCAATTATGGTGTGCCTGGACTGACCGCTGCGCAGCAGGCGGACGGTTTGACTCAGCTTGAAGTTCCTGTAGGCGGCCCGTATTACGCGACTACTATGGATGAGTGGGCAGTTCATGGCCGACGCGACTTGGTGGACTTCTTCCCGGTTTACTTGAATATTGGCAGCTTGTTCCAGAGCAATGCGTTAAGCGCAGGCATCAGCTTGGCGGATACCAACTACCAGTTTATTTTGAGTCAGGCAGATGATGTCTTGCGCTTCACCTACACAGATTTGACACCGACCAATTACATGAACTTTTTGCAAGACACCAACGAGTCAGGCACTTTGGCTTACGCGCAGTTAACGACCATCACCAACGTCGTCAATGGCGGTATTCCGCTGTCGCAATCGTTCGTGGCGAATATTGCCACGAACAACGAAGGCATCATTTTGGTGGAGGCGGCGGCACCCACAACTCAGCCACTGGTGCTCACGGTTTACCACGGCACCAACCAGATTGCGCAAACCTTCTTACCCCTGAGCATAACCGGAGTGGAACAAATGTTCCGAAGCAAAACCATGTTGTTGAACTCTGACACGAACGCAGTGCCAGATAGGCTGACAGACGCCAGCGTGCCGAACGAGCCTAACACCATCAACGCTAATTTTGTATTTCTGCATGGTTACAATGTGACGCCCACTGACGCGCGAGGGGTTTTTGCCGATATGTTCAAGCGCATGTATTGGGCAGGTTCGCACGCCAAGTTTTATGGCGTGACATGGGAGGGTGCCGACAGCAAAATCGGCAGTTTATTCACGCCAAATTACCACACAAATGTTGTGAACGCGTTTGCGACTGCGCCATTATTGGCTAATTTTATCAGCACGTTGACGAATAGCGGGCCGGTGGTAGCATCGGCGCATAGCCTTGGAAACATGGTCACTTTGAGCGCCATCAGCGATTGGAACGCACCCATCAACCAATATTTTATGCTGGATGCCGCCGTGCCAATTGAAGCCATTGACCGAACCGCCGTCACCAACATGATGGATTTTTCAACCTGGGTAAATTACAGCAACTGGCTCTATGCGAGCAGTTGGTATGAATTATTCCCCACCAATGACGCCCGCAGCACACTCTCTTGGAACAACCGTTTGGGAAATCTTCGGAACGTGGACGTTTACAATTTCTATTCCAGCGGCGAAGAAGTGCTGCGAACTTACACCAGCGACCCGCCTCCCGACCTGCTCGGTTTACCAGTGGGCGCAATTGCTGTGCAGGCGGCGAATGAATTATTTGCGGGGACGCCCTTTGGCACCTACACGTGGTATTGGCAGGAAAAGGGCAAAGGCACTTGCCAACAGGACTGGTTTCTGGGCAGCAGCCACGGCGGCTGGCAATTCAGCTATTCGCCCGCCTTTCAGGTTCACAATCAATATGGTACGATTGTTTTCGTGCCGCCGGATCAAGTGTCCTCGTTGATGTTGACGACAAATGAAATCCAGACGAACTCATTTTTCAACATGAATTCCTACAATACACCGTATCCTGACGCTGCCCTGCTCGGCTCAAGTGGCAGCACCTATGCTCAAACTAATCGAAATACCATCTTGGCCGATACCATTCCAGCCATGTCGCTGGTGGCGGGGGCGAATCCAGTGCCTAAGTTTAATCCAACAGGGCACAACATTGACATGATGACCCTTAAAAACGGCTGGACACCAAGCCGAACGGGTAGCGAAGCTGGCATGTGGCATCATTCAGATTTCGTTCAAATGGCATACACATTCACCTATAATCTTTTTGACCAATTCGTAACCACTGGAAACCTCAAATAAAATGATTATGAAATACTATACTTGTTTGGCGTTGTTATTACTTATTTCATGCTGTTCGTTTGGCCAGACAAATCCACCGCAGCATCAATGGCACGTCACTCTCAACGTCGTGGATGAAAACGGCAATCCAGTTTTTGGGGCCAACGCCAGCATTGGGTATTTTGTGCATTCTCAGTCAGCCACTATTGACGGCCTAACGGATGCAAACGGAATATTTAGTGCCAGACATTCTGCCGAGAGCGACTTGAATGAATTGGGATTTGAGGCCAATAAAACAGGGTTTTACACAACCAGAATGGGATACATGCTGTACCCGCCATACGATCCCGCTAAATGGGATACCACCGAAACTTTGACACTCAAAAGGATTGGTAATCCAACGGCAATGTACGCAAAAAAGTACGCGATGGCACTCAAGTTGCCAGAATATGGAAGGCGTATCGGCTACGATCTGATGATCGGCGATTGGGTCGGCCCCTACGGCAATGGGGTTTCTACCGATGTAATGTTTGAACAAGACTACACCAATGCACCATCAGGCGGATACTACTCAAAAATCACCGTTGCTTTTCCAAAGGTTGGCGACGGCATCCAATTATACACCATTCCGGATTCGGAAACGGGAAGCGGTTTGCGGTCGCCCCACACTGCTCCAATAAATGGCTATCTACCTGAATTGACACGCGAAACGAGCGCGCTACAGGGACAACCAAGCAAGTTTGAATTTGACCCGAACCGGATTTATTTAATTCGCGTGCGCACGTCAAAAGACCACGATGGTAACATTGTCAGCGCCCACTACGGGAAAATTTATGGCGACTTTATGCAGTTCAGCTACTACCTGAATCCAACACCCAACGACCAGAACATTGAATTTGACCCCAAGCAGAATTTGCTTGGCGGCTTGCGGTCTTTCGAGCGCGTGAGCGCACCTTGAATCTTTGCCTTGCGCTCCCCCTATGAACGCAAGAACAGCGATTCGAGTTTTCGTAATGGCGGCATTGCTCCCGTTGCTTGCGGATTGGCTTTCACCTGCGGCTTTATAAAAAAGGCATCGAAACAGTCCTGTGCAGAGAATAACCGGAATGGGCTGCAAAATTGTTCTTGCAAACGGGTGGAACAGGAAGAAAATCACGAAATAGGCACACGCTGGTCGTGGGCCAGGAACCATATTCATATTATTTGGGAAATGTTAGCTTAAAAGTGGTGTGCGCAAGCGTGGTGGCTGAGGGCAGGAAATCAGGGATAAAATGTCGTTTAAATTTGTAATTTTACAAGGGCTTTCTGTCAGGTCAGGCAGCCGTATCGGTTTATTGGCAATATATTTATGGCTGGTAATGGCTACCGGTGCCTCTGCCGGAAGCGTTCTTAATCCCAATAACCCCCTCTGTTTTTTTAGCACCCT
>Ga0182012_10008649_pt1 | contig 10052 bp, 11 predicted proteins | sample 612S2SmetaG_FD_120486 | JGI IMG/M metagenome (GOLD analysis project Ga0182012, IMG submission 120486) | Permafrost microbial communities from Stordalen Mire, Sweden - 612S2S metaG | ecosystem: Environmental > Terrestrial > Soil > Wetlands > Permafrost | place: Sweden: Stordalen | collected... | reverse complement strand
TGAGCCGTACGGGAAGGGTGGCTATTTTACGCTGGCAATATTGGCGGCGTTGCAGTCTCCTAATCCACCCAAGACGTTCAACGAATTGCGATACGTGGCCGAGTCTCGAATGAGCGGTCTCCCCAAGCCGGCACCTATCCCTGTTCTTGCTCCGTTTGGCGCTGCCACCCGAGCCGACTTGCTGAGAAAGCCGCTAACCGCCACATAGCAAAGAAGGGCGGCGCGCGTTGCCCCACAGCGCGCCGCCCTCCGTCTCGGGACGATGTGGTGGTTACGGTCCGAGCGCGACCCCGACCGGCGACGGCATATAACTGCCGGTCACGCTCTGGATCGGCGTCTGCTGCCCGCTCGTCTGCGCGTTGAGGAGTTCGATCGACGCTGGGTTCGTGTTGTTCACGTACAGGACGTTGCCGTTTACCGCGGCGGTGATGTTGGCGAGCAGTGCCGGGCTCGACGAGATGACGCGATCCGCCGGCGACGTGCCGTTGGCGGTCGGCGAGTATGCAAGGACGTTCTGAGCGCCCGGGTTGGTCGCGTACAGCTCGCCGCTCGCGTCGAGTGCCATGCCCGCGGGGCCGGCCTGCTGGCCGTTGCCGATGATCGCGCGCTGCAGCGTCGGATTCGTCGTGGGCGTCGAGAACTCGCTGATCTCGTTGGTGTCGGACATATAGAGGTTGCCCGCCGCGTCGACGGCCACGCCGTTGACCGTGAAGTGGCGGTCGGGTAGCGAGATCACCTGCACCGGCGTCGCGATGCCGCGGGCGCCCGGTTTGAAGACGGCGACGTAGCCCGTCGTCGAGCCGCCGACGTAGAGATAGCCCTTGGCGTCGACGGCGATGCTCGTCGGCTGGAACTGCAGCTTCACCTGGCGGATCGGCTTGTCGTAGCAGCACGCCTTCGGCTTGTAGATCTGCACCGAGTTGTTCACGAGGCTGACGACGAACAGGCTGCCGTTTTGCCCGATCGCGATGGCACCGGGATTGTACGGCAACACGAGCGACGTGCCCGCGGGCGCCTTCAGCGTGCCGTCGCCGTTGAGCACGAACCGGAAGACCGACTTGCCGACGTTGTCGGCAACGTACAGCGCGCCGATCGAGTAGCCGTCGGACTGCGCCTGCGAGAACGCCAGCGGTGCGGCTCCGCCCGCCGATTGCGGCGGGGTGGCAGGCACGCCCGAGGAGCCCCCCGAGCAGCCGGCTAGCGACAGGCTCGCGATGGCTGCCGCGAAAGCGCCGAGCGGTGAAATGCGTCCGTTGAACATCGTCGCCTCCGACTCGATGTGGTGCGCGAAGCGCGCGCTGGGGTGCACGCTTCTAGTATCGGAGACGTTGCCCCGGCGGCGGTGCGAATCCGCCGTGTGCCGCGTCACAATCACCCCCCTCGTCGCGAAGATCACACGACGATGTTGAGCAGCTTGTCCTTGACGTAGATCTGCTTGCGAACGGCCTTACCGTCGACGTGCGCTTGCACGCTTGGGTGAGCGAGTGCTAACGCGACGGCGCCGGCCTCTTCCAGCCCGGGCTCGGCCTCGAGGCGCGCGCGAATCTTGCCGTTGACTTGCACCACCAGGACGATCGACTGCACGGCCAGCGCCTCGGCGCTCGCCTCCGGCCAACGCTGGAGGTGCACGGAGCCGGCGCGGCCCGCGCGGTGCCACAACTCCTCGGCGATGTGCGGTGCGAACGGCGCGAGCACCAGCGGCATCGTGGCGATCGCGTAGAGGAACGCGGGATCCGCCGCGTCGCCGCCTTCCGTCGCGAACTTCGTCACCGCGTTGGCGAGTTCGTCCAAGCGCGCCAGCGTCGTGTTGAAATGGAAGCGGCGGGTCGCGGCTTCGTCGGCGCCGGACCGCAGCACGGCGTGCACGCAGCGCACGATCTCGCGCTGCGCCGGGCCGGCTATGGCGGGCAGGCGATCCAGCGCGACCGAGCCCGCCGCGGCGGAGTGCGGGACGCACGCGCGCCAGATGCGGTCGAGGAAGCGCACGCGGCCGGCAATGCCCTCGTCGGTCCAGTCCATCGTGTCCTCGGGCGGCGTCGCCTTGAGGAGGAACAGGCGCATCGCGTCGACGCCGTACTTCTCGACCGTCTCGTCGATGCCGACGACGTTGCCGCGACTCTTCGACATCTTCTCGCCGTTGGCGAGCACCATGCCCTGATTGAAGAGGCGCTCGAACGGCTCTTCGCGGCCCGCAATCCAGCCTTCGTCGCAGAAGAACTTGTAGAAGAAACGCGCGTAGAGCAGGTGCAGCACGGCGTGCTCGGAGCCGCCGATGTACTGATCGACGTTGAGCCAGTTGCGGACGCGCTGCGGGTCGAACGGCAGGCGCTCGTCGTGCGGGTCGCAGTAGCGCACGTAGTACCACGACGACTCGAAGAACGTGTCGAGCGTGTCGCTCTCGCGGCGCGCCGGGCCGCCGCAGCGTGGGCAGGTCGTCTGCATGAAGCGCTCGTCGCGCGCGAGCGGGGAGCCCTCACCGGCGATCGGCACGTCCGTCGGCAGAATCACCGGCAGGTCGGCGTCCGGCACGGCGACCTCGCCGTGCTCGGGGCAGTACACGATCGGAATCGGCGTGCCCCAATAGCGCTGGCGCGACACGAGCCAGTCGCGGACGCGATAGTTGACCGTCTTTTCCCCGGCGCCGAGCGCGACGAGCCGGTCGGCGATCGCGCCGCGGGCGCGCGCCGACTGCATCTCGGTGAAGTCGCCGCTCGCGATCAGCCTGCCGTCGCCGGTGTACGCAGCCTGCATCGGCACGTCGCTGGGAACGCCCGGCTCCTCGATGACGCGCGCCACCGGCAGCCCGTAGGCGTGGGCGAAGGCGAAGTCGCGCTCGTCGTGCGCCGGCACGCCCATCACGGCGCCGGTGCCGTAGTCCGCGAGAACGTAGTTCGTCGCCCAGATCGGAATGCGCTCGCCCGACAACGGATTGCGCGCGTACGCGCCGGTGAAGACGCCGGCCTTCTCCATCAGGCTCGTCCGCTCGAGTTCCGAGCGGTTGCGGACCGATGCCGCGAACGCCTCGACCTTCTCGCGCTGCGCGGGATGCGCGGCGCCGATCCGCTCGACGATCGGGTGCTCGGGCGCGACGGCGAGATAGGTGGCGCCGAACAGCGTGTCGGCCCGGGTGGTGAACACGGAGATGCGATCGGCGAGCCCGTCGACCTCGAAGGCGAACGTCACGCCTTCGGAGCGGCCGATCCAGTTGCGCTGCATCGCCTTGATGCGATCCGGCCAGCCCGGCAGGTCGTCGAGGCCGTCCAGCAGCCGGTCGGCGTAGGCGGTGATGCGCAGGAACCACTGCGAGAGCAGACGCCGCTCGACCAGGTTATTGCAACGCCAGCAGCGCCCGTTCTCGACCTGCTCGTTGGCGAGCACCGTCTTGTCGAACGGACACCAGTTGACCGGAGCCTCGCGCTTGTAGGCGAGGCCGCGCTCGTAGAGGCGCAAGAACAGCCACTGGTTCCAGCGGTAGTACGACGGGTCGCAGGTCGCAAACTCGCGCGTCCAGTCGTAGCCGGTCCCGATGAGCCGGATCTGGCGCTGCATGTTCGCGATGTTCTCGTGCGTCCAGACCCCCGGGTCCGCGCCGCGCTGGATCGCCGCGTTCTCGGCCGGCAGGCCGAACGCGTCCCAGCCCATCGGGTGCAGCACCTTGTAGCCGTGCATGCGCGTCATCCGCGCGATGGCGTCGCCGAGCGAGTAGTTTTTCGCGTGACCGACGTGCAGATCGCCCGACGGATACGGCAGCATCTCGAGCACGTAGTACTTCGGGCGCGGGTCGTCGTCGGAGGCGCGGTAGAGACCGTCGCGTTCCCACGCGGCCTGCCACTTCGGTTCGATGGTGCGGAAATCGTACGTCGCCGCGGCGCGCTCGTCGAGCATCCGCGATAGGTTCAACCGCCTCTAGTCGCGGCCTTCGTCGCGCGTGATGGAGGAGCGTGAAAACGCCTGCAGCCGTCGCCCTTGCAGCGGTCGCGGCCGCCGCGGCCTTGGCGGTGCTGCGCCATCCGCCCGCGCCGCCGGCGCCCGCCGCGGGCGTCGCGCTGAACGCCGCCGCGCCGGTGGAGCGCGCGTCCGCCGCGGCCGGCAAGGTCGTCGTCTACGTCGCCGGCGAGGTCCGCAAGCCCGGCGTCTACACGCTCGCCGCCGGCTCGCGTGCCCAGGCCGCGGTCGCCGCGGCGGGCGGCTTCACCGCCGCGGCCGATCCGGTCGCGGTCAATCTCGCCGAGCCGCTCGCCGACGGGGCCCAGGTCGTCGTCGCCGCGCGGGGGGAGGCGCCGGCGTCGCGGACCGGCCGCCGCCGGCGTGCCAAGGGAGCGGGCGCGGGGCGCGGCTCTCACCGCCGCTCGCACGGTAAAGCGCACAAGGCGCCGCCGGCCGCGCCGGTCGATTTGAACGCCGCCGACGCCGGTGCGCTCGAGTCGCTACCCGGCGTCGGGCCGAGCTTGGCGGAACGGATCGTCGCCTTCCGCGACCTCAACGGCCCGTTCCGCTCGGCGGACGAGTTGCTCGACGTCGCCGGCATGAGCGAGCGGCGCCTCGACGAGATCTCGCCCTATCTCGTCGTCAAGTAGCCGGGCGGGGAGCTACCAGCTCCCGCCGTCGCCGCCGCCGCCGCCGTCGAACCCGCCGGAGTCCCCGCCGCCGCCGGCGTCAAAACCGCCGCCGGAGCCCCAGTCGCCGCCGCCGGCATTGCCGACGTCGGCTTGTCCCGCGTCGGACTGCCAGCCGGCGTTGTTGTTCTGGGCGTCGACGCCGCCGAAGCCGGGCTGCGCCGCATCGGCCGGTCCGCCGAGCGGCGTGCCGCCGCCCCGCCCGCCGAAGAGTTCGTTGCCGATGAAGGCGCCGCCGAGGCCGCCGAGCAGCCCGCTGAAGAAGCTGCCGCCGCCACCGCCGCCGCCGTAGCCCGGGCCGTACCCGCCGCCGCCATAGCCGGGGCCGTAACCCGGGCCCGCCATCGGCGGGCCGCCGGGTCCCGGCGGCATCATGCGCGGCGCCGACATCGCGCGGAAGATGGCGCGGATGATCAGGAAGCCGGCGAGCAAGATGATCAGAAGCCAGAAGAAGCTCATGTGCGAACCCGTCTTTCGAGTCGTGATAGGCGTCGTAGCGACCGGCTGCGCCTCGCCTTGCGGCGCCGCCATGTTGCCTTCGTGGCTGCGATACTGGTCGAGCACGAGGTTCACGCCGGTCGTCACGCCGGCGTCGAAATCGCCCTGCTTGAACGAGGTGGCCATCGCGTCGCTGATGTGCTTGAACGTGCCCGGCGGGAAGAAGGCCCGCGACGCGCGGTCGCCGAGGACGAGGTCCTTGCGGTCGTCCTTGGCGATGAAGATCAGCACGCCGTTGATCGCCTCGTCGCTGAAGGTCTTCGCGGCGGCGGCGTCCAGCGTCTGGCCGTCGAGCGACGGCACGGTGACGACGACGACCTCTTTACCGGTCTTCTGCTGGAACTCGCCGACCTGGCTGTCGATGGCGGTGATCGTGGCGGAGTTCAGCAGGCCGGCGCCGTCCTTGACGTAGGAGTCGCGCGCGAGCGCCGGGAGCTGGCCGAGGGTCATGGTCAGGGCGGCCGCCGCTGCGGCGGCCGCGAAGAATCGTTGCATCGTACTCCCCAAGGTGGTCATGCGGAACGTCCTACTGCCCGGCGGCCGTGAAAGTTCCGCCCCGCTAGCGATGGGCGGTCGAGGTGACGACGGCCACGCCGACGACGCTGAGCACGAACACGGCCAAGAACACCCAAACGACGCCGCGCAGCATCTTGTTGCGAAAGCTGAGCTGCTGGGAGCGCTTCGACGGCTTGGCGGCGACCTTGCGGGTGGAGCTCACGACGAGCTCGCGCGGCGGGCTTCCGGCGCTCCCCACAGGCGCTCGAGGTTGTAGAACGAGCGCAGTTCGGGGGTGAAAACGTGCACGACGACGGCGCCGAGGTCGATGAGAATCCAGCCGGCGTCGGCGTACCCTTCGGTGCGGGCGACGGTGTAGCCGGCAGCCTTCGCCGCGTCCACGACCGCGTCGGCGATCGAGCGCGTCTGAATCTTCGAGCGGCCCGTCACGACGACGAACGCGTCGGCGACGATCGTCCGGCCCGACAACTCGAGCGTGACGACGTCTTCGCCCTTCTTCTCGAGGGCGGCTGCGGTGACGATTTCGATCAAGTCCGGCAGAGTGTTCTCTCCTTGTCGTAGTAGGCGATCGCGGACTGCGTTTGGGGCGCGACGTCGAGCCTGCGCTCCCGCAGGTGTTCGACGGTGGACCCGAGCACGACCCGCATTCCCTCGTCCAGGCCGGCACGGGCCGCCCGCAGGAGCGACGCCCGCGCCGGGTAGTCGCGGCCGGGCTCGAGCGCGTCGGCCAGGAAGACCACCTTCGCCACGTCCGAGAGGGCGGGACCGCCCAGCGTGTGCGCCCGGATCGCCTCCAGCACTGCCTCGTCGCGGACCCCGTAGCGTTCGCGGGCGATTTCGGCGCCGACGCGCGCGTGCAGCACGACCGGGTTGGCGCGCTCGAAATCGTCGACCGGCAGGCCGCGCCGCGCACACTCGGCCAGCAGTGCCTCGCCCGGCCAGAGGCGCGCCACGTCGTGCAGGAGCCCGGCCTGCAAGGCGCGCCCGGCGTCTGCGCCGTGGGCGCGCGCGAGCGATGCGGCCAGCCGGGCGACGCGCAGCGTGTGCGCGTAGCGGTGCCGCTGGCCGAGCTCGGCGCGAACGCAACGCTGCAGTTCGCGCAGCGTCAATCGCGCGGCTCCGACAGCTTCTCGTCGAGTTGGGCGGCGAGCGCGTCGAGGCGGTTGCGGTAGAGGTCGCCGCGCAGGTTTCCGGCCCACATCACGAGCGCGTTTTCGCCGTTGTCGCTGTAGTAGGCGCGCCGCGTCGAGACGACGGTGAAGCCGTACTTCCGATAGAGGCTCTGCGCCTGTTCGTTCGACTCGCGCACTTCGAGCGTGATCCAGGACGCACCGCGCGCGACGGCTTCGCGCAACAGGTGCTGCACCATCTGTTCGCCGTAGCGACGGCCGCGCCAGTCGGGATGAACCGCGATCGTCGTGATGTGCGAGTCTTCGAGGATGACCCAGATCCCGCCGTACGCGACGATCGGCCCCGTCTGCGCGCCGCCGATGCGGCCGACGAAGTAGTGCGCGAGGCGGTTATCCTTGATCTCGCTGATGAACGCGTTTTGCGGCCACGAGGTCGAAAACGACAGGGACTCGATCCGCAGCACCGCCTGCAGGTCGTTCAGCGTCATCGGTTCGATCGCGAGCCGGCCCGGCCGGTCGGCGGACGGCGCGTCGAGTTCCGCTCTCACGCGCCGTAGTCTGGCCGCACGGCGTGCGCCGGTCCGAAGAGGTCGGGGCGTCGGGCGGCAAACGCTGCGACGGCGAGCGCGGCGGGTGTATCCGACAGGGGGTTGGCGCGCACGGTGAAGCCGCGTTCGCCGAGCCTCTCCGCCACGCCCTCCGTCAGGCCGCTGCAGGTGACCGTCAGGTCGCGAACCGGGGCGAGGGCCTCCGCGAGCTCCTCGGCCACCCGCTCGACCTGGCCGCAGAAGACGGCGGGGGCTGCGGAGGTGCCGGGCAGCCGCAAGCGGGCGCAGGCCAGCCCCGTCCGGCCGCTGACGATCGCCACCGCCGGGGCCTGGGCGGGCGGCTCTTCGACCGCGTCGTAGGACGAGACGCCGGCGACCGGCAGCCCGCGCGCGAGCGCGATGCCCTTGGCGTAACTCACGGCGATCCGCAGGCCGCTGAAGCCGCCCGGTCCGGTGCCGACCGCGATGCCGGTCAAGTTTTCGAGGCGCAGCCCGGCGGCGGCGAGCAGGCGGTCGACGAGCGCCAGGCCGCCTTCGAGCGCCCGGTAGGGGTCGATCCGCTCCGCCCCTGCGACGCCCTCGCCGGTGAGGGCGGCCGAGAAGCCGCCGACGGCGCCGTCGAGGGCGAGGATGAGGCGGCCGGCGGACGGCGCGGCGCTCACCGGCGCTCCGCCGCGATGGAGCGCGGCGCGGCGCCGGCGCCCTCGATGCGCACCCAGACGGAGCCGGCCGGCAGCAGGTGCGGCGCGCGCTCGGGCCATTCCACGAGCGTGACGCTCGCCGGGTCGAACGCCTCCTCGAGCCCCAGATCGGCGAGTTCGCCGGGCTGCTCGATCCGGTAGAGGTCGAGGTGGTTGACCGGCGGCGTCGTGGCGTAGCGGTGCCAGAAGGTGAAGGTCGGGCTCGTCGCCTCGTCGCCGCCGCCCAGCGCGCGGACCAGCGCCCGGACGAACGTCGTCTTGCCCGCCCCGAGGTCGCCCTGGAGCGCGACGGCGTCGCCCGGGCGTAGGGCCGGGGCCAGTTCGGCCGCCGCTTCCTCGAGCCGTTGGAGATCGGCCGCGGGCACGTCGATCAAGCGCATGGGGAAGAAATATGCTCCTTCGGCGCGAACACAAAACGTGAGATGCACAAAGCGAACGACGTCATCGTCGGGGTCGTCACCGGTGCGGTCGTCGCAATCGTGGCGGCCCTGATGGAGTTCTGGCTCGTCGCCGTCCGCTTCATGTCGCTCGGACAGCACGGCGGCGGGTTCGGAAGCGGCCTCGGGGTCATCATCATCGTAGGAGCGGTCGCCGGCGGATTGGTCGGTCTCCTCCTGAGCGGGCTCATCAAGCCTCGTTCGCCGGCACGTTGACGGTGTACCCCATGCCCCTAGCGGCCCCGCAGCGGGGCCCCGGGTTTTTCGCGTGCTCCGCTAGCGGGGCGGCTGCATGAGCGAGCATATCCAGCAGATCCTCGTCGAAGACGAAATGCGGGAGTCGTACCTCTCGTATGCGATGTCGGTCATCGCGTCGCGGGCGCTCCCGGACGTCCGCGACGGCCTTAAGCCCGTGCAGCGGCGCATCCTGTACGCGATGCGCGAGATGGGGCTGACGCCGGACAAGCAGCACCGCAAGTGTGCCGGTGTCATCGGCGAGGTGCTCAAGTCGTTCCACCCGCACGGTGACTCGTCGGTCTACGACGCGCTCGTGCGCCTCGCGCAAGACTTCACGCTGCGCTATCCCCTCGTCGACGGCCACGGCAACTTCGGCTCGATCGACGGCGACTCGCCTGCCGCCTACCGGTATACCGAGGCCCGGCTCGCGCGCATCGCGATGGAGATGCTGGCGGACATCGACAAAGACACCGTCGACTTCATCCCCAACTTCGACAATCAAGGCACCGAGCCGGTCGTGCTGCCGGGGCGCCTGCCGCAACTGCTCGTCAACGGCTCGAGCGGCATCGCCGTCGGGATGGCGACGAACATTCCGCCGCACAACGTCGGCGAGATCTGCGACGCGGTCGCGCTGCTGGTCGACAAAGAGTTCGACGGCCTCTCGGACGACGAACTGGACGACCAGCTCCACGCGATCGTGAAGGGCCCCGACTTTCCGACCGGCGGGATGCTGCTGGGCAAAGAGGCGATCCGCACCGCGTACAAGACGGGCCGCGGCTCGGTCACGATGCGCGGCAAGGCCGAGATCGTCGAGGACAAGGGCAAACACAAGATCGTCATCACGGAAGTGCCCTTCCAGACGACGACCGAACGGCTGGTCAAGGGCATCGTCGAGGCGCACGAGCAGAAGACCGTCGCCGGCATCAGCAAGCTCGACAACGAGTCGGACCGTCACGGCATCCGGATCGTCGTGGAACTCGCCCGCAACGCGACGCCGATGGTCGTGCTGAACCAGCTCTACAAGCACACGCCGCTGCAGACGAGCTTCGGCTTCAACATGCTGGCGCTGCTGCCGATCCCGATCACGAAGGCCGACGGCACGACGTTCACCGCGCTGGAGCCCCAGGTGCTCTCGCTGCGCGCCATGCTGCAGCACTTCATCGCGCACCGCAAGGTCGTGATCCGGCGCCGCACCGAGTTCGACCTCAACAAGGCCCGCGAGCGCGCGCACATCCTCGAAGGCTTCCGGATCGCCCTCGACAACGTCGACGAGGTCATCGAGACGATCCGCCGCAGCGACACGACCGAGGTCGCGCGCGAGCGCCTGATGACGCGCTTCAGCCTGTCGCTCGTGCAGGCCAACGCGATC
>Ga0182012_10008647_pt1 | contig 10052 bp, 10 predicted proteins | sample 612S2SmetaG_FD_120486 | JGI IMG/M metagenome (GOLD analysis project Ga0182012, IMG submission 120486) | Permafrost microbial communities from Stordalen Mire, Sweden - 612S2S metaG | ecosystem: Environmental > Terrestrial > Soil > Wetlands > Permafrost | place: Sweden: Stordalen | collected... | reverse complement strand
TGGTGGAAGCGACCTATCTGGCGCCTTTGCTGCCGCATTTCGGCGCCCTGTCGCGATGGAAAGAGGCACCCTATAAGGGCGCGGAACTATTCTCGTCGGAGATATTCGCTGTCGTTCTGACGGCCCTTATCTCGGAGCGGCTTTACTACTTCCGCTGCAGAAGGCTTTTCGTCTATGGCAGCATTGAGATCCTGTTCGGACTGGTGGCGGCCCTGATCGCCATCAATCAGTTATACGGCGCCAGCTTCGACAGGCTGATCGGAGCGTTTTTCTCGCAAATGGCAGCGTTGTATATCTGCGTCAGGGGACTGGATAATATTTATCGATCGCTGCCGGACGGCCGGTTCAAGGATTACTGGGAGGTGCATTTCTTCGACCGGCCGGCCGACTGATGGTGTTGGGTTAGCTGCCGAGGCGCCAGCCGATTTCGGCGGCGACGCGCTCGAAGAATTCGGTCTCGTAGGCCTGTTCGGGTGTTGCTCTGACCATCGAGTCTAGCGTGTGAGCGTCGTCGCCGACGAGGATGCGCCATTGGTCCGCCTTGACGCCGTTGAGGATCATGGTTGCGGCGGCGGCTGCAGTGGTCGGCGCCTCCTCGAGGAAGCGGCGGGCGCGTTCGGTCATCAGGTTGCGGATGTCGTCGTCCGACAGGGTGGAAGGGTCGGCGCCGGATGCGGCCATGCGGGTGCGGGCCTGAGCGATTTCAGTCTCGGTGATGGAGTCGGTTTCGTTGCCGGCCTGAATCTTGCGGGAGTTGGCGACGATCGAGGTGCCGATATGGCCGGGCATGACGACCGAACATTTGATGTGCGGCGCGTTGAGGCGGAGGTCGGTGATCAGGGCTTCGGTGAAGCCTTTGACAGCGAATTTGGCGGCGGAATAGGCGGTGTGCGGGGTGCGCGGGCCGACCGAGGCCCAGAAGCCGTTGACGCTGCTGGTGTTGACGATGTGGCCCTGGTCGGCCTTCAGCAGCATCGGCAGGAACGTGCGGGTGTTGAGGTAAACGCCGCCCCAGCAGACGTTGAAGGTCTTTTCCCATTCGTCGCGGCTGTTGGCGACCATGCTGCCGCCGCCGCCGATGCCGGCGTTGTTGAACAGCAGGTGGATCTTGTCGGTGTCCTGGCGGGCGGCGACCTCATCGCGGAAGCGCTGGACCTGGGCCTCGTCGGAGACGTCGGCGATGTGGGTGGTGATGCGGGTGCCCTGCGGCGGGCGGGCTTGCTCGCACAGGCGCTGGGTCTCGGCCATGTTCTGGGCGGACACGTCGCACATGGCGACGTTGCAGCCCTCGGCGACGAGTTGGCGGACGAGTTCGCGGCCCATGCCGGTGCCGCCCCCGGTGACGACTGCGATCCTGCCGGCGAAGTCTTTCATGTGCGGTTTCCCCTGTTTGCGCGTTGGGGTTCGATCTGAACGCTGTATTGGCGGACGTCAATCGGGGAGGCTGGCGCTGGGGAAAAATGTAACGTGGTGCGGCAAAGACGGGTAGATGTGGGGCATGTTGGATCTCGGACATACCCCGCCGTTCTCGTTCGTTGACCTGGCCTGGCGGGTGAGCTTTCGGCTTGGTTTCCCGCTGGCTCGTCTTTGGTGGCGGGTGCGGCGGCCGCCGCATGAAGGGGCGCTGGTGGCGGTGTATGTCGGGCCGGCGCTGCTGCTGCTGCGGTCGTCGTATCAGGTGAAGTGGTGTCTGCCGGGCGGCGGGGTGCAGCGGGGGGAAACGCCGGAAGCGGCGGCTCGGCGGGAACTGGTCGAGGAGATCGGGTTCGCGCCGGCGGAGCTGCGGCCGGTGTGCGTGCTGCGCGGCAACTGGGACGGGCGGGACGACACGGTGCATGTTTTCGAGCTGCGCCTGGACGCGTTGCCGGCGCTGCGGCTGGACAACCGGGAGATCGTGGCGGCGCGGCTGGTCTCGCCGGAGGTGTTGCGGGGAACGGCGTTGACCGGGCCGGTGGCGGCTTATGTGGCGCGGGCTATTGTTCCAGAAAGTGCTGGATGTGCCAGGTGAACTGGGCGGGATCCTGAAGAAACGAGAAGTGGCTGGTGTTGGGCAGGATCAACAGGCCGGCGCCGGGGATGGTGGCGGCGATCTGCTCGGTGTGCGGGCGCTTGATTGCCTCGTCGTGATCGCCGTCGACGACCAGGGTTGGGGTCTTGATGGCGGCGAGTTGGGCAGCGGTCCAGTTTGGCTGGGTCGCCCACATCTTGCTGATGGCATCGACGAACGCGTCGTAATCCTTCGGCGTGGCGGATAGCGCGGCGTATTCGTGGCCGGCACGGGCGATGTAGGCGGCGAACGTTGGGTTTTTCTCGACCCCGTCGACGACGCCGGAGGGATCGGTGTTGGCGGCGAAGGCGAAGACCTTGTCCAGGCGGTCCGGGTAGCGGATGGCGAGGTCGAGGCCGAGGATGCCGCCGTCGCTCCAACCGACGACAGAGGCGCGCCTGATGTTGAGGAAATCGAGCAGGCCGATGACGTCGTCGGCCATGAGGTCGTAGCCGTAGGGGCGGTCGTCGCAGGTGCTGCGGCCGTGGCCTCGGCTGTCCATGACGATGACCTGATGGTGGCGGGCGATCTCGGGGACCTGGAGGCCCCAATAGTTGGCGTTGGCGAGGCCGCCGTGGAGGAAGATGACCGGGTCGCCCTGGCCGAAGACGGCGTACCAGATTTTGATCCGGTTCACCGGCGCATAGCCGCTGCGCTCGGCGTGCGGGAGTTTCGGGGTTGGGGGGAGTTGGAGCCAGAACGGGTGGGGCTGCGCCCAGGTGGGGCGGGCGAGGAGGAGAGCGAGGGTGGCGAGGGAGAGGCGGCGGGTGATCATAGTGGGACTTCTCCCCTACTCCATTTCCTCATGCCAGGTGCGGCCGTCGCGTTCGATCAGGGCGATGGCGGCGGTGGGGCCCCAGCTTCCGGCCGGATAGGGGCGCGGATGCTCTGGCCGGGCGGCCCAGGCTTCAAGGATGGGTTCGACCCAGGCCCAGGCGGCCTCGACCTCGTCGTGGCGCATGAACAAGGTTGGGTCGCCGCGCACGGCATCCATCAGCAGACGCTCGTATGCGTCGGGGAAGCGCTGGCCGAAGGTCTTCTCGAAACTGATGTCCAGGCCGGTGGGGGACAGGCGGAGGCCTCCCGGACCGGGGTCCTTGGTCATCATTTCAAGCCGCATGCCTTCCTCAGGCTGCAGGCGGATGATCAGGGTGTTGGGGCGCCATTCCGCTGCCTCGGGCGGGAAGATGGCGAAGGGCGGCTTGCGGAACTGGATGATGATTTCCGACACTTTTGCCGGCAGGCGCTTGCCGGTGCGCAGGTAGAACGGCACGCCGTACCAGCGCCAGGTGCGGACCTCGGCTTTCAGGGCGACGAAGCTCTCGGTGCGTGACGGCTCATCCGCTCCCAGGTCGGTCAGGTAGCCGGGCACCGGCTTGCCGTCGATGGCGCCGTGGGTGTACTGGCCGCGGACGGTGTGGGTCGCGACCTCATGTGCGTCCATCGGTTTCAGGGCGCGCAGCACCTTCAGCTTCTCATCACGCACACGGTCGGCGGCGAGCGACACCGGCGGGTCCATCGCGATCAGGCACAGCAGTTGCAGCATGTGGTTCTGCACCATGTCGCGCATCGCGCCGGAGCGGTCGTAGTAGCCGCCGCGGCCCTCCAGGCCGACGGTCTCCGAGACGGTGATCTGCACGTGGTCGATCACATCGGCGGTCCACAGACGCTCAAAGATCGTGTTGGCGAAGCGCAGCGCCATGAGGTTCTGCACCGTCTCCTTGCCCAGGTAGTGGTCGATGCGGAAGGTCTGGGCCTCGGAGAAGACCTTGCCGACGTTTTCGATGATCGCGTGGGCGGATGCGGCGTCGTGACCGATCGGCTTTTCCAGCACGACGCGCGAGTTATCGGTGACCAGGCCGTTGACACCGAGCGCCTTGCAGGTGGGGCCGTAGAGGTCGGGCGAGGTGGCGAGGTAGAAGACGCGGATGCGGCCGGGATCGAGTATTTCGCACAGATGGCTCCAGTCCGTATCGGGTGCGGTGGCGTCGATCGCGACGTAATGCAACTGGCCGAGGAAGGCGTGGATGGTCTCGGAGTCCTGGTCGCCGGCGGCGACGTGGTGTTGCAGCGCCTTGTGGGCGCGTTCGCGATAATCGTCGTCGGACAGTTTGGAGCGGGCGGCGCCGATGATGCGGGACTCCTTGGGCACCTGGCCGTCACGGAAGCGGTAGTAGAGCGCGGGCAGCAGCTTGCGCAGCGTCAGGTCGCCGGTAGCGCCGAACACGACACAGTCAAAGACGTCGACGGGTATGATTTTCGGCATCCATGAGTCTCCTGGTTGATGCAGTGGGCGGCCTTCGCGGGTGCAGCATCCTTGCTACACGATACCACCAGGTTCGGCCACGGGCGGAATGTGATAGAAGAAGCCGGCGTGGCGAGGGGAAAGGAAACAACCGCATGACTGAAATCGTTCTGTTTGGTGTTTCGGGAAGTCCGTACGTGCGGACGGCGCAGATGGGGCTGGAGGAAAAGCAGGCGCCCTACCGGTTCGAAGCGATGGCGCTCGGTGCCTCCAAGTCGCCGGATTATCTGGCGCGAAATCCGTTCGGCCGGATTCCGCTGATCGAGATTGGCGATTTCCGGCTGTACGAGACGCAGGCGATACTGCGTTACCTGGATGCGGCGTTTCCGCAGCCGGCCTTGCAGCCGCCCGATCCGCAGGCGATCGGGCGGATGAACCAGATCATCGGGATCAACGACTGGTATCTGTTTCCGAAAGTCAACGCAGTGATTACGTTCAATCGCATTGTTGGCCCGGTGCTGTTGCGGACGACTCCGGATGAGGCGGCGATCGCGGCGGCACTGCCGATGGCGCGCACGTGCATTGGTGAACTCGAGCGTTTGCTTGGAGACCAGGCGTTCCTTGCGGGTGACAGCCTGACGCTGGCTGACCTGATGGTGGCGCCGCAACTGGATTTCCTGCAGGCCACGCCGGAGGGGAAAGCGTTACTGGCCGGGACCGCCCTGTCGGCTTGGCTGGGGCGGATGAATGAGCGGCCGAGCATGCAGCGGACGCGGCGGCCGGGGGCGTTGCAGGGCGGGTAGCGGGGTTTGGCGGCTCTTGCCTCCGGACCGATCCTGGTCCAATTCGTTTCCCGGGGGCAGGACAACAACGACGCGCGCTGCGGACGAACAAGCCCCGGAGAGGAGACGATTCCGATGTGGCGGAGTTTTGCGCTGACTGCGTTCCTGCTGGGCGGCTTGTCAACTGCGGTGCCGGCTCTGGCCGACAGGGTGTACGATCCCGGCATCACCGATACCGAGATCACGATCGGCAACACGATGGCCTATAGCGGACCGGTGTCCGCGGCGGGGATCGAGGGGCGGGTGATGTCGGCCTATTTCGACATGATCAACGAACAGGGCGGCATCAACGGGCGGAAGATCAAATTCCTCAGCTACGACGATGGGTTCAGCCCGCCGAAGACGGTGGAGCAGACGCGCAAGCTGGTGGAGCAGGATCATGTGGCGCTGATGTTCGCCACCATGGGCACGGCGCCGAGTTCGGCGATCCGGCAGTATCTGAACACGAAGAAGGTGCCGCAGCTTTTCGTCGTCAGCACGGCATCGAAATGGAACGATCCGAAGGGGTTCCCGTGGTCGATGCCGTTCCCGTGGTCGCCGAACTATGCGGCCGAAGCGGCGGCGCAGGTGCGGTATGTTCTGAAGGACAAGCCGGATGCGCGGTTCGCAGTGCTGTACGAGAACGATGATGCCGGGAAGGAATATCTGAGCGGCACGAAGGCAGCGCTGGGCGCCAATGCCGACAAGGCGCTGGTGGCGGTAGAGAGTTTCGAGGTGACCGATCCGTCGGTGGACAGCCAGATCATTTCGCTTTCCGCTTCGAAGGCGGATGTGTTCCTGAATTACAGCGTGACGCCGCGGGCATGTTCGCAGGCGATCCGGGAGGGCTACGACATCGGCTGGCTGCCGATCCGGATGCTGACCAGTGCCTGCACCAATCCCGATACGGTGCTGAAGCCGGCGGGGCTGGAGAAGGCGAAGGGTATGCTCAGCCTGATCGCGTTCAAGCAGGCGACCGAGGCATCCCGTTCGGATCCGGAAATGGCGAAGTACCTCGCGTTCATGCAGGCCCGGTTGCCGGAGGCGGAACCGAGGACGCTGTACGGCGTGTATGCCTACTCGGCGGCGCAGGCGATGATCGTGGTGCTGCAGCAGTGCGGCGATGATGTGTCGCGGGCGAATTTGATGCGGCAGGCGACCAACCTGCACGATGTGCCGCTGCCGCTGCTGCTGCCGGGCATCAAGATGAACACTTCACCCGAGGATTTCGCCCCCATTCAAAGCGCCTACATGGCTCGGTTTGATGGCGAAACATGGGTGCAGTTCGGCGATCTGATCTCCGCGAAGTAGGGGGTTCGGGTCAGCGCTGCTCGCCGGAGAAGGCGGCGGTCAGCGCGTTGAGGCGATCGAGGGCGGCTTGCGGCAAGGGGCCTTTCTGCACCGCGGCGAGGCTGCCCTGGAATTCGTCGACCGTTGCCATGCCGACAAGAATGGTGCCCATCGCGGGATGGGTGATGGCGAAACGAATGGCGGCTTCGGCGAGGTTTTCGGCGTAGCCCTCGGCAACCAGCGGCATCAGGCGGCGCGCGCGCTCGAGGTCCATGTCATAGCTGTGGGCGGAGCCGATGGGCGCGGGCGGCGGACTTGCGGTGGGGTGGCGTTCTGCTGTGCCGCTGAGCGCGCCGGCGGCGAGGACTCGGATGCCGACGACTCCGACGCCGGCTTTTTGCGTGTGGTCGAACAGGCGCGCGAAATCCTGGGCGGGGTAGTTCGACGGCGGGGCGGCGGCGGCCGAGGCGTTCAGCATGTTGTAGGCGACCTGGGCGCTGTCGAAACGTTCGGCGTCGATGACCTGATGCAGCGCCTGGGTGTCGCCGATGGCGGTGATGCCGAGGAAGCGGGTTTTTCCGGCTTTGCGGAGGGATTCGAAGGCGGGGACGACCTCATTCAGCACCTGGGCGACGCTGAGGGATTCGCCGCCGCCGGTCAGGGTGATCGCATTGTGCAAGTGGAAGATGTCGACGTCGTCCATTTTCAGGCGCTGCAGGCTGGCGTCGATGGAGTCGGCGACGGTTTTGGCGATGGGCGCGCCGGGTGGGATGCGGACCTTGGTGCCGACTGCGATGCCGGCGGGCTTGCGGGCACCGATGACGCGGCCGAGATTCGTTTCGGACGCGCCGTTGCCGTACTGCACCGCCGTATCGAAGTAGTTAATGCCGGCATCCAGCGCGAGGCCGATGGCTCGGTCCTGGTCGGCGGGGGAGCCGCGGACCATCAGGCCGCCGACGGCGCCGCAGCCAAACCCGAGGATGGAAAGCCGCATGCCGGAGCGGCCAAATACGCGTGTTTCCATCGGTGTGTTTCCTTCAGTTATACAGGCCGGCTGCGCGGGCTCGGAGTTTGCATAGCGCCACCAGCAGTTCAAGCGTCGGCACCTGAACGCCGGCGCGGTGGGCGAGAGCCAGGGGTGCATCGAACATGCCGTCGATTTCCATCGGTCGGCCGCGTTCGAGGTCCTGCAGGATGCTGGGCTTGTGGTCCATTGTGCGCTGGTTGCCGATGCGCTTCGCGTGGTCGGTGGTGGGATCAGCGCCGAGGGCCTGGGCGATGGCGGTGGCCTCCTGCATCAGGCGGAGCGCGGCATCGGCGACGGCTGGCTCGACATAGACGTTTTTCGGGGCGGTGCCGGTGAGAACGGCGAGGGTGCCGCCGGCGAGGTTGCTGATCAGCTTGTTCCAGATCTCGGTGCGGATGGCCGGCGTTGCCTCGCCGCTGACGCCGCCCTTTGTGATCAGGCCGGCCAGGGTTTGCACGCGATCGGACAGGGAGCCGTCGGGTTCGCCGAGGATGAAGCGGCTTTTCGGCTGCTCGACGTGGATGACGCCGGGTTCGGTGACGGCGCTGGCGGAATAGACCACGCCGCCAATGGTCCGGCCCGGCCCAAGGGCGCGGCGCAACGCGTTGTCGGGGTCGATTCGGGGGAGCGGGGTGCCCTCGTGCGGGCCTTTGAGGTGGTCGAAATACCACCAGGGGATGCCGTTCATGACGAAGGCGACAGGGGTTCTGTCGCCAAGCAAAGGGGCGATGGCGGCGGCAACAGCGGGGAGCGCGGGGGCTTTGACGGTGACGAAGACGGCGTCCTGTTTGCCGAGGTCCGCGGGGTTATCGGACGCTTTGACCTGGGCGTGGTGGGTGCCGTCGATGGCGTGGACGGTCAGGCCGTTGGCGCGTATGGCGGCGAGGTGGGCGCCTCGGGCGATGACGGAGATTTCGGCGCCGGCCTTGTGCAGGCGGGCGGCGAGATGGCCGCCGATGGCGCCGGCGCCGTAGATGCAGATCTTCATGGCGAACCCCCTGTGTCGGCGGTATCGGACGACGGGAGCGGCTTGGCGGTCAAGTCATGGTCTGGTCCGCGGGCTATTCTTGGCTTAGAACGCTGCGATCTGTCTCAATCTGGAGTGCTTCATGAGCAAGATCATCCGCACCGAACCCGGCCCGATCCTGTCCAAGGCCGTGGAATACCACGGATTTGTCTATCTGCCCGGCATCACCGCGCGGGACACCAAGCAGGACATCAAGGGGCAGACCGCCGACGTACTGGCGCAGATCGACGCGATGCTGGAGCATCACGGCACGGACAAGACGCGGCTGTTGCAGGCGACGATCTGGGTGAAGCACATCAAGGACCGGGTGCTGATGAACGAGATTTGGACGCCGTGGCTGCCGAAGGATGGCGCACCGGTGCGGGCCTGCGTGCAGGCGGAGATGGCGGCGCCGGAGGTGCTGGTGGAGATCATGATCACGGCCTGCAAGTAGGGCCGGGACGAGCCTGGGCGGTGCGCTCCGCCGTCGGGAGCGTATTTGGATTGCTCTCGAAAGGAGATCGCCGTGAGGAAATCGTTGTCTTTGCCCGTGGTGTTTCTGACCGGCATCGCCCTGGGCGCCGGCGGCTGGCATCTTCTGGCGCCGGACCGTGCCGACGCGCAGGGCGTGCGAGTCGGCTTCTCGCCTGTCACGGTCGCGTCGTCGCAAGGGGACAAGCAGGCCATTGCCTGGTTCATCGGCAAGGATGGGTCGGTGCAGGTCTGTGCCAGCAACGGGCCGGGTGGCGCGACGGCAACCAACTGCCAGAAGGTCAGTCTCCAACCGTAACGGGTTTGCCGATCCGACGGACGTGTCCGGCCGGCCGCTTGGCTATGCGGTTGAGCCGCCATCGACCGGGAGTGCGACGCCGTTGACGAACGATGCCTCGTCGGAGAGCAGGAACAGCGCGGCGTTGGCGATTTCCTCGGGCTGGGCGACGCGGCGCATCGGGTTCTGTCCGCCGCGCTTGGCGACCAGCGTTTCGGGGGTTTCGCCGGGCGGGAGCTGACTGTCCGGCCGCGCAACGAAGACGCGCAGCATGGGGGTATCGGTGGTGCCGGGGCAGACGGCGTTGACGCGAATATTTTCGTGACCGTAACGCTTGGCCAGACCCTTGACCAGGCCGACGACGCCGAACTTGGCGATATTGTAAACCGGGCTGTAGGGGGAGCCTTGCAGGCCGGAGGTCGAGGCGGTGAACAGAATCGAGCCGCCGCCACGGGCGCGGAGTTCCGGCAGGGCTGCCTCGGTCGTTACGAGAACCGAGCGGACGTTGAGGTTGAGGGCGAAGTCGAAATCGGCCCAGTCGAGGCCTTCGATCGAGGCCGGGCCGGGGGTGCCGACATGGTTCCAGACGAAATCAAGTGCGCCGAAGTGGCGGGTGGTCCGGCGGACGATGTCGCGGGCGAATTCGTCGCTGGTGAGGTCACCGGACAGGCCGATGGCCTTGCCGCCAGCGGTGGTGATCTGGTGCACGACGGCATCGGCGGCGTCCGGGTTGAGGTCCACCACCGCGATCGAGGCACCCTCCTTGGCGAAGCGGAGCGCTCCCGCTCGGCCCATGCCGGAGCCGGCGGCGGTGACGATGCCGATTTTGTTCTGTAGACGCATTGTT
>Ga0182012_10008646_pt1 | contig 10053 bp, 8 predicted proteins | sample 612S2SmetaG_FD_120486 | JGI IMG/M metagenome (GOLD analysis project Ga0182012, IMG submission 120486) | Permafrost microbial communities from Stordalen Mire, Sweden - 612S2S metaG | ecosystem: Environmental > Terrestrial > Soil > Wetlands > Permafrost | place: Sweden: Stordalen | collected... | reverse complement strand
GCGCGGGTCTATGCAAAGACCCTGGCGTTTTTCGCCGACACGCTGGCGGGCGGAGCCGGGCGCAGTGGTCAATAACTATGCCTCGCCTTGCGGCCGCCCTCTCCACCCCAGACCGGAGCGGAGAGGGAATCTCTCTTATTCGGCTGGCGTCGGCGCAGGATCGTGCGGCTCCGGATCATGCGGGGGCACGAAAGGCTTGACGGGCGTTGGCGGCGTCAGCTTGCGGTGGCGCAGATAGATGAAGAAGAGCGCGATCACGCCAATGGTGAGCAGAATATAGACCGGCAGCGTCCGCATGAAGCTCTTTCCGACCGAGAACGGAAAGCGGGAAACCCACCGCTCCCCGTGATCGCCGAGCACCGTGACGATGCCCACGAAATAGCCCGGCTCCGTGAAATTATGCTCGAAATTGATGGTGCCCGTCCGATATATCTTGGGTTCGCGATAGGCGACTGTCACGGCCTCCAAGTCTTCGTTCTCTTTTTCCTCGCTGCCGATGTCATTGATAATGCGAATTTCGACATTCATGTCGCGCAGTTCTTCCTGCTCGTAGTCGAGCACCATGATCATGCGCCCGATGGCCGGAATGTCTTCGCAGAATTCGCTTTTCGATGCGTCCGGCGTATAGCCGGTGAAATTCATGATGTCAGGACCGATGAAGAGGCGGCAGCGTCCCTCCGCCGCGCCGAGGCGGCCATGTGCGGCGGCGGGGGCCGTGGCGAAGGCGGTCGCTGCGACCATCAGTCCTATAGACAACGCGGCGCGAATTGTCGGACAAAGTGCGAATAGGCTCTTCAGGCGGTCGCTCTTGCTGGTCCGAGTACAGAGGGGCGCTGATTCTTCCTCACGCATGGTGTTCCTCCTGGTCTCCGTGTGGCAAGGACAGGCGACACATAGGTATTCAAAGTAGCGCGTCACAAGCTCCTCCCAACCCAGAAGGCAGGAGGCACATGACGCCAAGCCTGAATCTTACCCCATTATAGGTCGCCGACAAGTGTCTGCCCTGCCACAGGCGCCAGTTTTTTCGCGTCGACATTGCGCACGGGCACAATGGGGTTATTTTTCTAAAGGAATTCTTTTGTAATTTATAGCTATAAATATGAAAAAATGCAATCCTGGCGCGCAACTGTGGAGGATAATGTTGGATTCTATAAGTGCTGCTGTGTCCAACAAAGCATAATATTTAGTAATAGGATCTTATTACATTCATATTATCCATAAAAGAAATCCCTTGCCGGCGCATGCGATGGATATGCTTTACTTGAGTTTGCCCGGAGCTGCTGTATAATATGAGACTAGTGGCGCCGGCCCCAATTTCCGGGCTTTTCGCCCGATGCCGCTGCGGAAAGCTTAACAAGAGTTCATGCGCGGCTGTCTTGCCACTTTGACCGGCAAGCGCCATATTCCGGCCGAGGCTTATGCCGTAAGCTTTGTCGCTCCGGCCAGCATAGCCTGTACGAGGGGTTCTCATGTCCAACTATGACCGCAACATGCGCTTCGGCGCCAGCGTCGGCAGAAAAGCGACGGCGGAAATCGATCAGGGCCTGCGCGCCTATATGCTTGGCGTATATAACTATATGACGCTCGGGCTTGGCGTTACGGGACTGGTTGCGCTCGGCGCCCAGATGCTAGCCGTCACGCACAACGCCGCCGGCCGTATCGCTCTGACGCCTTTCGGCCAGGCTATTTACATGAGCCCGCTGCGCTGGGTGATCGTGCTCGCGCCTCTGGCCTTCGTGTTTTTCATCAGCGCTCGCGCCAACACAATGTCAGCGGCTACGGCGCGCACCTTGTTCTTGGCTTTCGCGGCGACGATCGGCCTTTCGATGTCGTTCCTGTTGCTGGTGTACACGGGCGGTTCCATCGCGCGTGTGTTCTTCATCACCTCGGCGGCCTTCGGCGGCCTGAGCCTATATGGCTACACGACAAATCGTGACCTTTCGCCGGTCGGGTCCTTCCTCATCATGGGCGTGTGGGGTCTCGTGATCGCGGGCCTCGTCAATATCTTCATGCAGAGCTCGGCGCTTCAGTTCGGCCTGTCGATCCTGTCGGTGCTCATCTTCTCGGGGCTGACAGCTTGGGATACGCAGTCGATCAAGGAAGAGTATTACGCTGGCGACGGCTATGAGGTCGCGCATAAGAAGAGCATCTTCGGCGCGCTGAGGCTCTACCTCGACTTCATCAACATGTTCCAGTCGCTGCTCTATCTGTTCGGCGACCGTAACAACTGAGCTTATTTGGAGGCTTGAGCGAAAGGCCCCGCGCATGCGGGGCCTTTTCGTTTGATCATTCGGCGCCGACCAGCCGCAGCTTGCGATCAAGCACGCCGACCACGCGGACCAGTTCCTGCCCCCGCCGCAGTATGAGGCCGCTCGAGTCTATGACGCTATAGGCGCCTTGCCGCCGGCCGAGCGCCGGGTTTTTTTCAATGCGGTAGAGTGGCGTTTCGCACGACCGCCGGAAAATCGAAAACACCGCCTTCGAAGTGGTGAAGTCCAGCGCGTAATCGCGCCATTCCCCCGCCGCAACTCGCGCTCCGTACAGATTGAAGATCACACGCAGTTCCCGCCGGTCGAAAGAAACAACCACCGCCCCGGCGTCTCGTTGTGGGGGTGGAGTCGCGGGGCGCTCCCGACGGTCCGCTTCGCCCGAAATAAGAACGAGGCGATTCCTGTTGGCCTGGCGATGCTTGGGCTCAATGTCGCTCATGAGTCGCTTCCTGAAAAGAGGCGTCCGTTTGGCGGTTAGATGCGGTTCTGATCGCCATGTTCGCCTGCGATCGCCCGAAGGGCAAGCGGGGGATGACGATTTTGTAACGCGGCCTCGCGCCGCTTCATGAAAAAGATTTCATGATTTCGTCGAGTTTGGGCCACTTGTAGGCCCAGAGCCGCGCCCAATATCTGTTGCATTGCCTCAGCCGGTCGTGGCGCGTTCTCTCCGGTTATCGTCAGCCCCCCAGCCCCCCGGAAGGGCGCGCGACCTAACATTCCGGTGCGTATGTGGCGATGGGCGGGTCGGCCAGGAGGGTTCTCCTGCCGGCCCGTCTTGTTTCCGGTCGGTCGCCCTTGCGCCGCGCCTTGCAACTTGCCCTCTCTTCGCCGATATGAGGCTCGAACCGATCCCGTCGTCCGGTTGGCCATGCGCTTGGGGAGATCCCCCTCATTATAGCAGCCCGGCGGGATCAATTGATTGCCCTTTCCGTATTGGAGCAGATTAAAGTGACCGACGCAGCCGCCACTCTTGATCCAAACGCGCAAGCGACCAGCCACGGCTTCACGGCCGACGTCGCCCGCTTGCTGCAGTTGATGGCTCATTCCGTCTATTCAGAGCGCGATGTCTTCCTGCGCGAACTTGTCTCCAATTCGGCGGACGCCTGCGAGAAACTGCGTTACGAGGCGCTGTCCAATGAGACGCTGGCGGCCGAGGCCGGCGCTCCGCTGGTCACGATCTCGCTCGACAAGGACAAGCGCACATTGACCGTCGCCGACAATGGCGTCGGCATGGGGCGCGAGGAACTAGTGTCGGCGCTCGGCACGATCGCCAATTCCGGCACGCGGGCCTTTCTGGACAAGATCAGCGCCGAGGGCGCCGGCGACAAGGGGCAGAGCCTTATCGGCCAGTTTGGCGTCGGCTTTTATTCGGTGTTCATGGTCGCCGACAAGGTGGAGGTCCTGACGCGCCGCGCTGGCTCGCAGGAGGCTTGGCTCTGGACTTCGGACGGCAAGGGCTCCTATCAGATTTCGTCCGCCGCGAGCGAAGACGCCCCCGCCGTTGGCACGCGCGTGACATTGCATCTCAACAGCGACAGCGACGAATTTCTCGAATCATATCGTGTCGAGAGCATTTTGCATGAACATTCCGGCGCCATCGCCATTCCAATCGAAATCGTCGGCGCGCCCGGCGAGGAGCCGCGCCGGCTGAGCGATGGGGCCGCACTCTGGACCAAGCCAAAATCTGAGATCACGACGGAAGAATACAACGACTTCTATCGCCAGCTCGCCGGCCAGTTCGATGAGCCGGCGCTGACCATCCATTGGCGGGCGGAGGGCCGCACCGAATATACGGTGCTCGCCTTCATCCCTGGGTCGCGCCCGATGGATCTCTTCGACCCCATTCGCAAGAGCAAGAGCAAGCTCTATGTGCGGCGCGTGCTGATGTCGAAGGAGATTCAGCTGTTGCCGGCTTGGCTGCGCTTCGTGCGGCTTGTCGTCGACAGCGCCGACATCCCGCTCAACGTTTCCCGCGAGATGGCGCAGCAGAGCCCGGTCATCGCCCAGATTGGCAAGGCGATCACGACGCGCATCATGCAGGAGCTTGGCAGGCTTGCGGAAAGCGAGCCTGAGAAATTCGCTAAGGTGTGGGAGAATTTCGGCGCGGTTCTGAAGGAAGGGCTGCACGAAGATCCGCAGCGGCGCGACGACATCTTCAAGATCGCGCGCTTCGCCTCCACCAGAACCAGCGAGAAAACGCGCACCCTCGCGGATTACATCGCCGATCTGCGGGAGAATCAGACGTCGATATTCTATCTCGTCGGCGACGATCTCAAGCGGCTTGCGCAGAGTCCCCAGATCGAGGAGTTCTCGGCGCGCGGAGTGGAGGTGCTGCTGCTTGATGATGCGGTCGACGCCTTTTGGGTGACGAGCTGCGTCGGCTTCGAGGGCAAGCCATTCAAATCGGTGACGCAGGGCGCGGCCGATATCTCGCTGGTTCCCCTCAAGGAGGGCGAGGCAGAGCCGCCGCCGCCGGAAGCCGCTGGAGAGATCGCCGGTCTGGTCGAGAGGCTGAAGGAGGCGCTCAAGGAACATGTCGGCGACGTTCGCGTCTCGACGCGGCTGCGCGAGAGCGCGGTGTGTCTGATCGCGCCGGAGCATGGGCTGGATCGCCAGCTCGCGCGTCTTCTGGCCGAACATGGTCAGGGCGGCGCCTTGGGCAAGCCCGTGCTGGAGATCAATCCGCGTCACGCCGCGATTATCGCTTTGGCGAATGCGCCGCAGGGAGCAGAGGCTGCAGACGGCTATTTCATGCTGCTTGATCTCGCCCGCATCGCCGATGGCGAGCCGCCTATTGACGCTGGCGCCTTTGCGCGCCGCCTCACGGCCCGTCTTGCAAAGGGCGTCGCCTGAGCGAGGCGCGCAATCCATTGGAGGCTGCGTGCATGAACGCGCCTCCTATTCTGGAAATCGGCGATGATGCTTCCAGGGCGCAAGCCCTCGCGCGCGTCGCCGAGCTTCTGGCGCGAAGCGGCGTCGAGGACGCAAAAACCGATGCGCGCATTTTGCTTCTGGCGGCGGCGGAGCTGACTCATGCGCAGCTGGTGCTTGATCCGCTGGCGTCGATCGGCGCAAAAGCCGCGCGTCGCTTGGCGGAATATGCAGCCCGGCGTGCGGCGCGCGAACCGGTGTCGCGCATACTCGCAACGCGCGGCTTCTGGACGCTCGATCTTCACGTGACGCCGGGCGTGCTCGATCCGCGCGCGGACACCGAGACGCTGGTGGAGCTGGCGTTGCGCCTGGTAGCCGATCGACGGCGCGAGTCTTTGTCGATTCTTGATCTGGGATCGGGATCGGGAGCGATCGTGTGCGCCTTGCTGAGCGAACTGCCGGAGGCGAAGGCCGTAGCGGTTGATCTTTCGGAAACGGCCTGCGGCGCGACCAAGGCGAATCTAGCCGCCTGTGGACTTGCGGCGCGTGGAACGGTGCTGAGGGGCCGCTGGGCGGAGGCGATTTCCGCGCGCTTCGATCTTGTAGTCTCGAATCCGCCCTATATTCGCAGTGAAGACATCCACTCCTTGTCTCCGGAGGTGGCGTTGCATGATCCCTTGCTGGCGCTCGACGGCGGCGGGGACGGCTTGGGCTGCTACAGGCAGATTGTCCAAGGCTTGCCGAACGTCCTGAATCCAGAAGGCCTAGTGCTTTTCGAACTGGGAGCGGGGCAGGCGTCCGACGTCGCGGAGCTCCTGGTGGAGGCAGGTCTGCAAATTGCTGCAATCGCCCGTGACGCGGGGGGGCATGAGCGCGCGGTTGCAGCGCGTCTTCCGCCGTCGGGAGCGTGACAATTTCGCTACAGTTTCGCTTTTTTGCGGAAGCAATGCGCGACACACTTGGCGTGGCGAGGTAATTCTTGTATAAGGGCGATCAACCGTTGAGTTTTGCTGATGCTCAGCATGTGCCGGTCGCCAGCGCTCTCGCCGTAACGGTACGTGGCAGCGAGGCCCTCCTGTTAGAGGCAGTGGTGATCAAACGGTAGCCGCGCCACTTCCGTGTAGACAGATTTTTGTCGCGGCGGCACGTTACTCGCCTGAAACGAAAACATGCATGGCGGGTACGCCATGCGGGGTTTGGATTTGTAAATTGGCTTCGGCGATTGCTGTTGGACATTCGGCGAGGGGCCGCCGGGAATTCGCGCAAGATCGTTGTATGCAGGAAACACAGCCGAAGGGCTGGCGTGTGAAACGGCCAGAAAGCGCCGCGTAAATCGAACTTTAAGGACGATGTTGGCGCGGTGGCGTCGATCGTCGAACAAGAGCGCTAATGTCGCCGTCGCGGTATTCTTAGCTGCTGCTTCAGGCAAGCGCGCCAATCAAGACAAGAGCATCTCGCTGCAAAGAGACCCTCGCTGCAAATAGACCATTGTCACAGCAAGTTTTCCGCGCTCCGCGCGATGCGATCACAAATAGGCGAGACCAGGCGTGAGCCGCTCGCCCTCACAGGGGGATTGTTGGGGAGTGTCAATGAGACCAGGACAGAACAAGAGGCTGCGCGGGCGCAACAATGGGCGCAAGGGGCCGAATCCCCTGACGCGCTCCTTCGAGTCGAACGGTCCCGACGTCAAGATTCGCGGCACAGCGCAGCATGTCGCGGAGAAATATCTCCAGCTCGCGCGAGACGCCCAGTCCTCCGGCGACATCGTCATGGCTGAAAACCTGCTGCAGCACGCGGAGCACTATTTTCGTCTGATTTCGGCCGCGCAACAGCAGGCAAATAATTTTGGCCGCCAATCCTTCGAGGCAGAGGATGAAGGCGAGGACGATGATGATTTCACGGGAATCCCCGATCGCTTCGCGCCACTGGCCGAGAGGCTGCCGACGCCGGCCGCCCCTGCTTTCCAGACCCAGCCGCCCTATCAGCCTCAGCAGCCTCAGCCTCAGGCTCAGCCGCATTTCGCGCCTCCACAACCGCAGCCCCAGCCTTTCGAGGAGCGGCCTTACGGCGAGCAGCGCCACGAGCGCCCGAATCGCCCGGATCGTCCCCAATTCGGCGGACGCAACCGCGGCCCGGATCGCAATCAGGATCGCGGCTTTGACCGCGGTCAGGATCGTGGCCCGAACGACCGCAATGCGGATCGGGGCGGCGAAGCCGGCGAGCAGCGAAGCCAGCAACACCCTGGCTTTGATCGCAACCGAGATCGAAACCGGTTCCAGCCGCGCCCTGAGCGCGGCGAGGCCCCCGTTAGCGGCGAACAGCCGGTGGTCGATGCGCCCGTTGGATTGCCGGCTTTCATAACCGCGCCCCCGGCGATCGCGGTCGCGCCGCGCCCCGCAGCGCCGCCGGTTGAGGCGGCTCCTTCGAGCGTCGAGCAGGCGCCGGGCGAGGAACAGGAGGGTGGCGGCTTCCATCTGGCCCAGCGACGTCGCCGCAGGCCGCGTCCGGCTTCGGGCGAGGCTGGCGGACCGGCGGAAGAAGCGCCCTTGCGCGGAGAGCTGCCTCTCGGCGATTGAGGGGCGGATCGCGACCGGACGGCGATTTAGGCGATCTTTTTTGCGTCCGCGCGAACAAGATCGCTCAGACGCTGGATCTCCTGCTTGCATATCCCCCGCGCGCGCCAGTCCCAGTTGCGTTCATAGGCGAGGCGCAGTCTCACCCGCCAGCTTTCTAGCTCCATCCGCAGCTGGCGGATTTGCGCGCCGGTTTCAAACGAGATGATCCTGGCCTCGGTCATTTCGAGCGCCTTTCCCGCGAGCGAAGTCTCACGAAAGTGGACTCCTTGCCAGTAAATATGGCGCGATCGGGATTTTGCATCGCCCGCCATCGACGCACCTTCGCGATCAGACCACGGGGTCGCCGCGCGCGATTCGTCCGCCCTTGACCACACGGGCATAGACGCCGCAATCGATATGGCCGAAGTTCTTGCGCAGCGTCTGCACCAGATCCATGTCGCGCGCGCCCGTGCCGGGCTCGACGCCGGTGGCCGCGCAGCGGTCCGTCATCTTGATGACCTCAAGGCGCGCCTCGCCAATCTTGAGGGTCTTGCCGACCAGTTCCGTCTCCGCCCAGGGCTCCAGACCTTCCAGATATACATTGGCGCGAAAGCGCAGCGGATCGACCGGACGCCCCTCGGCCTGTGCGATTGCGTCCACGCTGGCGAGATTGAGCAGCGAGACAAAGCCCGACTTCGAATCCGTGAAGCGGAATTTCTCCGGCGCGCCAAGCAGCCGCACCGTCCCGCGAATCTGCTCTCCGAGAAACTCCGTCATGAAATTCTCGATAGCGGCGCGTCCTTCCGCCGTGCGCAGATCCCCGCTGCCGACAACTGCGTCGCCCTGCTTCAGCGTGAGCACGCAGGTTTCCGCCTCGTAGCGGGTCGACAGGCCCGCAAGGGAGGCGTTGCGCATCAGCATCAGAAATTTGATCTTGGGCTGGTGTGCGGGAGCCGCCGGGTCGAAGCCGGAAGGGCCGTTTTCCAGCGCGAACAGCCGGTCGCAGGGAAAATAGCCGTCCTCCTTGAGTTCGGCGTCCTCGATCGGCTCGGGGGATAGGCCTTTCACAGGGTAGCGGTAGAGGTATTTTACGCGCATGCTTGCTCCAGAGGACGAATCCGGGATCATAATAATGCGATGCAAGGGCATGCCCAAGGGGCTCGGTCCAAGAACCGCAGCCAAGGCGCGGCGCTTTGCGGCGCCCCCTTTGTTTTTGAAAAGCCCTTTCCCATATCGCGCTTAAGGCCGCCGAAAGGGGCCAGGGTTATGACGCGAGGCGCGCCGCTATTTGGACCGCCTTCTGGTCTTGGGAGCATTTCATGAATATCGAGAAATACACGGAGCGCTCGCGCGGCTTCATTCAATCGGCGCAGTCGCTGGCGACCCGCGAGGGACATCAGCAATTCACCCCCGAACATATTTTGAAAGTTCTGCTCGACGACGAGGAAGGGCTCTCGGCGGGTTTGATCGACCGTGCGGGCGGACGCTCGCGCGAGGCCCTGCTCAAGACCGAAGCGGCTTTGGCGAAACTTCCCAAGGTCGCGGGTTCCGGCGCGGGCCAGCTTTATCTCGCGCCCGCCACTGCGCGGCACTTCGACAACGCCGAGCAGATCGCGCAGAAGGCGGGCGATTCCTTCGTCACGGTCGAGCGGCTGCTTCTCGCCCTGGCGCTGGAGAAGGGCTCCGACGCGGCGCGCATTCTCGCCGACGCGGGCGTAACCCCGCAGACGCTGAACGCCGCCATCGAGGATTTGCGCAAGGGCCGCAAGGCCGACAGCGCTTCGGCGGAAAACAGCTATGACGCCCTGAAGAAATATTCGCGGGATCTCACCGAGGCGGCGCGGGAGGGCAAGCTCGATCCCGTGATCGGCCGCGACGAGGAAATCCGCCGCACGATCCAGGTGCTGGCGCGCCGCACCAAGAACAATCCCGTGCTGATCGGCGAACCCGGCGTCGGCAAGACCGCCATCGTCGAAGGCTTGGCGCTGCGCATCGTCAATGGCGACGTGCCGGAATCGCTGCAGGACAAGAAGCTGCTCGCGTTGGACATGGGCTCGCTGATCGCGGGCGCGAAATATCGCGGCGAATTCGAGGAACGGCTCAAGGCGGTGCTGAACGAAGTCACCGCTGCGGAAGGCGGCATCATTCTGTTCATTGACGAGATGCACACGCTGGTCGGCGCCGGCAAGGCCGACGGCGCCATGGACGCCTCGAACTTGCTGAAGCCCGCTCTGGCGCGCGGCGAACTGCATTGCGTCGGCGCAACGACGCTTGACGAATATCGCAAGCATGTCGAAAAGGATGCGGCGCTGGCGCGGCGTTTCCAGCCCGTGTTCGTCGGCGAGCCCTCTGTCGAG
>Ga0182012_10008644_pt1 | contig 10054 bp, 7 predicted proteins | sample 612S2SmetaG_FD_120486 | JGI IMG/M metagenome (GOLD analysis project Ga0182012, IMG submission 120486) | Permafrost microbial communities from Stordalen Mire, Sweden - 612S2S metaG | ecosystem: Environmental > Terrestrial > Soil > Wetlands > Permafrost | place: Sweden: Stordalen | collected... | reverse complement strand
AGAACATGGGCCAGCAGTCCAGGTCCGGCAAGACCGCGTTCGATCGGACGCGATGGTGCAGGCGCTTCTACTACGCGGTCACAGCCGTTGCAGGCGAACTTCGGCCGCACATGGCGGATGACCTTGAAGCTATCGGGGATGTACTCCAGTTGCTCGGAAACATCCTCGCCGAACTGGCGCAACTGGCCGCCGCAGTCGGGACAGCAGTCGCCAGAAACGCCGTGCGTCACCACTTCGCGCGGCAGATGTTCAGGCAGCGGCTTGCGCCGCGATCTCGTCTTCGGTTCCCGAGCCGGGGTCACGCGATCGACAGCCGCTTCCATCTCGGCCTGCGTGGACTCCAGTTCTTCGAGATGGAGTTCGAGCTGTTCGAGCTGAACGACCATCTTCTCGCTCTTGACGCCGAACATCCTGCGCTTCAGCTTCTCGATGACCAGCTTAAGATGCTCGATCTGCTCGCCGTTGGAACGCAGTTGCTCATCTTGCTGGGAGAGTGTCTGGCGATGGCACTCAAGCTCAGCCTGGAGTGATAGCAACTCATCTTCATGAGCTCGAAGCTCCTCTTGATGCCGAACGATCAGCGCCAGCAATGCCTCTCGATCCAGCGAATCAAGGTCCGGCAAGGGAGCGCGATCCATGAACGCAGTATGCCATCGATGCGATCAGAATGCACTACAAAATGTGCATGAATACAGGGGAATCTCGCTGGTCAATCAAACCGCGATCTCTGGCGTCCAAGTCCTCTCGGGCCTGCGCCAATCGATGCCTTCGAGCAGCATCGAAAGCTGCGCACGCGTCAGACAGACAGTTCCTTCCGTAGCCTGCGGCCAGATGAATCGGCCTCGCTCCAATCGCTTGGCAAACAGACACAAGCCATCGCCATCGAACCAGAGAAGCTTGATCATGTCGCCTCTGCGCCCACGAAAGACGAACACGTGACCTGAGAACGGCTGCTGCTCCAGCACCGTCTGCACCTGTGCACTCAGGCCGTTGAAACCACGCCGCAGATCCGTCACGCCGGCGGCGATCCAGATCCTCGTCCCCGTGCGAAGCTCGATCACTTGCGCAAACTCGCCAGGATCGAACGCAACAATGCTGCATCAGCACCACACTCGACACTGATCGTCGCTCGGCCCGGGAACTCGATGTGAATCGCGCCGCCTGCGGTCGGCGCTTCCTTCACACCGGCCTCTCGCGTCTCGATAGCCGAAGCTGACAACGTAACCGGAAGCAACGCTGTCGATGCCACAACGGGATCGCCCAGTTCACCTCTCTCCAATGCGCGACGCCACTTGAACACCTGGTTGGCGTTCACCCCGTTGGCACGCGCCACCAACGCAACACTCGCACCCGGCTCTTGCGTCAACTCCACTATCCGGCGCTTCTCCGCCACCGAACGCCACCGCCGAACCCGACCCTCCGAAACCTCCCCCGCTGAATCCACCATGACCACATAGTCGCGCTCAGGCCGACTTCATGCCAGAGGGGAAGAATGGGACGCTTACAGAGTCGAAGACTCCGAAACGGTTTGAATGAGTTCCAGCATGACCACGGATCTATTGGAATCCAGGTTCTTTACGCACATACAGATGCATGAGCAGGTCAATCTATCGCCCCCCCTCCCCACTTGTGCAGAAAAGCACAGTTTCTTTCACCGGCAAGAGCGAGGATTGGGGGGATGTAGGTCCTGAGTGGGCTGGGGAGAGCGTCAATGCCAGCAAAAGAAGTGGCATCAGCTACTCCGTCAGTGACGCCGGTCCGGGGCGCTGCTGCGGATGGGTTTACCAGCCAAGAGGCGCGCATCCGTCTCGAAAAAGACGGCCCTAACGCGATGCCGGATACATCAGCTCATCCGCTTCGGAATCTGCTTGCCAAGTTCTGGGCGCCTGTCGCATGGCTGCTCGAAGCCTCCATTGTGCTCCAGTTGGTATTGCACAAGTATTTCGAGGCAATGGTGATTGCGGGCCTGCTGGTTTTCAACGCAGCCCTGGCTTACTTCCAGGAGGGCCGGGCCCAGGCAACGCTGGCCGCATTGAAGTCACGGTTGGCGCTGAGCGCTTCCGTGCGGCGCGATGGTGCGTGGAAGACGGTGCCGGCTACGGAACTGGTCTGCGGCGATGTGGTGAAGTTGTCGCTCGGAGGCGTGGTTGCGGCGGACGTGCATTTGCTGGATGGGTCCGTCCTGCTTGATCAGTCGATGCTTACTGGCGAATCTCTGCCAGTTGAAGCCGGCGCTGGGGCGGACACTTATGCGGGTGCACTGGTACGGCGAGGTGAGGCGACGGCCAAGGTGACCGCTACAGGTGCTCAGACCAAGTTTGGCCGCACCGCAGAACTGGTTCAAACTGCCCATGTGGTCAGTTCGCAGCAGAAGGCGGTGCTGCGGATCGTGCGTAACCTGGCCGTCTTCAACGGCCTCGTCATCGTGCTGATAGGGGGTTATGCCTATTTCCACGCCATGCCTTGGAGCGAGGTCGGCCCACTGTTGCTGACCTCGGTGCTCGCGGCGATCCCAGTAGCATTGCCTGCGACTTTCACCCTTGCGTCCGCGCTCGGCGCGCGCGCTCTGGCCAAGGTGGGTGTGCTCCCCACACGGCTCTCGGCGGTCGACGAAGCGGCAACCATCGACGTATTGTGCTCGGACAAGACGGGCACACTTACCCGCAACGAACTTTCAGTAACCTCCGTCCGGCCTATGCCTGGTTTCGACGAGGCTCACGTACTGGGATGGGCTGCGCTAGCAAGTTCCGACGGCGGCCAGGACTCGGTAGATGTGGCGATCCGTGCTGCCAGCATCCACCAGCCGGCGCAGGATCTTCCAAAGCTGACCAAGTTTGTGCCCTTCGATCCCGCGAAAAAGACATCCGAAGCAACAGCCACCAACGCGAACGGTGAAGTGCAACGCATTATCAAAGGAGCATTTGCCACGGTAAGCGGACTAGCGGCCCCTTCACCCACCGCGGCAGGAATGGCGGATGAACTAGAAAAGCAGGGTTTTAGGGTCTTGGCGGTGGCTGCGGGACCTCCGGCATCCATGCATCTGATCGGCTTTGTAGCTCTCAGCGACCCTCCTCGGGACGATTCCAGTTCGCTCATCTCGCAGCTTCAGAGCCTGGGTGTACGCACTGTGATGGTAACCGGGGACGCGCCGGCGACGGCCGCCATCGTTGCCCATGCCGTGGGACTAAACGGCGCGGTCTGTCCGCCCGGAGCGATCCCGGACAGCGTAAAACCAGAAGACTATGCCGTCTTCGCCAGCGTCCTGCCTGAGGGAAAATTCAATCTGGTCAGGGCCTTTCAGAAGAACGGGCACGCCGTGGGGATGTGTGGCGACGGAGCCAACGACGCGCCTGCGCTGCGCCAGGCGCAGATCGGCATCGCCGTATCGACGGCCACGGATGTGGCCAAGTCGGCCGCAGGCGTTGTGCTCACAACAGCAGGACTGGGCGGCATCGTGGCTGCCGTAAAAGAGGGCAGAACCACGTTTCAGCGCATCCTCACCTACACTTTGAACTCCATCCTCAAGAAGATCGTGCAGGTAATGTTGCTCGTAGTCGGCTTGGTACTGACGGGACATGCTGTCCTAACCCCCATGCTGATGGTGATTGTCATGATCACAGGGGACTTTCTTGCCATGTCCCTGACCACAGACAGAGTGCGGCCGTCGCCGCTTCCGAACTCCTGGAACATTGGCAAAATTACGGGCGCAGGCGTCATCCTGGGAATCTGTTTCCTGGCCTATTGCGTGACTATGCTGGCAATTGGCAAGTTCGAGTTGCGTCTCGGAATCGATGAACTGCGGACGCTTTGTGTCGTCTCCATCGTCTACGGTAGCCAAGCCACGATCTATGCGATACGAGACCGCGGCCATCTTTGGGGGTTGCGTCCGACGGCCTGGCTGGTATCGTCTTCTGTGTTGGATTTGCTCATCATCTCTGCGCTGGCTCTTCGCGGAATAGCCATGACGCCATTGCCGCTGACAATCCTCGCCGGCGAACTGGGAGCGGCTATCATCTTCGGACTCATTCTTGATGCTATAAAGATCCCGATATTCGCGCGCCTTCAAATTGCTTAGAGGATGTACCCAAAGTGGATGCCTTAGTATGCTGGAAGGAGGTATGGCGCCCCCATCTCTTCCAGTCCTGATCTTTTCGTTCGCAGATAGGCTCTGTGGATTCCTGCCTTTTGGGGCGGGAATGAGAGTCAAACTTCTGACGGGGTGCCCCAAGTCGCTGTGCCCAATTTTGTGCCCACGCTCCTTCGAAATCGGGAAATCGGGCATAATTGGGCTCATATGAGTAGCAATTCTCGAAGGGGAGGGTCAGCGGCAAGTTGGTCGTGGATAGCGGTTTATAGCAATTAATAGCAGTAGGCTGGAGCGACAAGTTGCGTGGCTGTTAACCGAAGGGTTGTAGGTTCGAGTCCTACCTCAGGAGCCAAATAAAATCAATAACTTAGAGAAAATAAGAGCACGGGTAACGACGGGAAAATACGCCGATTGTGCCCATTTTTGTGCCCACGCTCCTTCAAAACCGGTGCTGTTTCTATAGCAACCGCTCTCAGCTATGGCCTCCCGCACAGCTGAGAAAGCTGCGGGGAAAGCGGCAAGAACGGAACAGAGTTACGATCAAGATCACACCATCTTTTCAAAATGACGGGCCACCAGCGCATTCCTGGTGGTATGCCAGTGCCACATTGAAGATGAGAAGGCCGCTGATCGCGCCAGCTTCAGAGAAGCTATGAAGTACACCTGTAACATAACGGCTGCTTTCAGCGGCCACAGCACCGGTGCCCGAAAAACTCATCCTTAGTCGATGGTCGCACCTGTCCTCATCGCATGTGATCCATCTTTTGCAGGGCGGCTGCGTGTCGCACCGCTGGTCAATCCGCTCGACAGCGGGGCCATCGGTAAGAAGTCTGCTTGCTGATCCAGCCTTCCGGATCGCCTCCCTCACCGGTACCGAAACGCCATCATCTCCCGCATTGAAGAATGGCCAACTCTCGTGTGTGCCAAGCCTAATCCTTTAGTCCATCGTGATGCCTCACCTTGACACCAACGACAGCGGCTCTTCTCAATGCCGTTTGTGACAGTCTGGGTCCGGTTTCCACAAGGGGAGCACTTGTCGAGTTTTGCCGGGACGGCTGATCGTGAAGAATCACATTGAGCAGTGATTTATGTACGCGGATGCGGCCGTTGTATTCGATGAATCCGTGCTGCCGAAAACGGTTCATGAAGAAGCTGACGCGGGAGCGTGTGGTGCCGATCATCTCGGCGAGCGTCTCCTGGGTGATCTTTGGAATGAGCGATTCGGGTTCGCCGGGTTGGCCGAACTCCGCCATCAGCAACAGGATGCGGGCTAGGCGCTTCTCGCTGGAGTTGAAGAGTTGATCCACCAAATCGGCCTGGGTCCGCATCGCGCGGGCGAGCAGAAACTTGAGGAAGAGATCGGAGAAGCCATGCTCGTCATGCATGACGCGGATCAGTTCGTCGCGGTCGATCCTGAGCGCGGTGCATGCGGTGACTGCGGTGGCGGTTGTTAGGCGCAGGCCGTGGACGCTGGCGATCGACTCTTCTCCAATGAACTCGCCGGCGGCGATCAGGCTGATGATGGCCTCCTTGCCAACTGCCGAGACGACGGTGAGCTTGGCACGACCGGCCTGCAGGTAGAAAACGCAGTCGGCAGGTCTCCCTGCGAAAAGAAGGCCTGCTTGGCGCTGAGACGGACGAGATGACGTCCCAGTCCAGCGCTGGAGAGGAAGGTGGTGATGTCGAACTTCGAATCTGTGACTACGGTCATGACGATCGCCTCTGTGCAGAAGCGACTGCGCGGAACGACAGTCCATATCATCCGTCGCCGCGTGCAGTTCGGAATCAGCACTGCATGGCGCAATGGGCTTTGGCCTCTGGAACTACCGAATGGCCTAGGTACCCACACGACCCATTCCCTTGTGAGGCGGATGTCCTGAAAGCAGGGACACCCGTGAGAACGGGATGCACTTAATGTAACCCATGCGACACAGTAATATGCGAATTATTTGAATGAATTGCGCAAGCTCGGTTCAAGCTGTGGGGCTGAGGATCGCAGGGAGTTTGGGGTGTTACGGGCTCACGCATCCGCATCTCGGATCTATCACAAAACGCGACGTTTTCCCATAAGCTGAGAACAAGATCCGGGTTTGGCCGTCATCCCTAAAACGATCCCGCCGCTACCACTGCCAGACCTGGACCGATCACCTCGGACAACACTGACGAAGTATCTTTGATTCTGCGCGAACTCAGGCATGTCTGGACTGCTCTTGCTGTTGCGCTTTGACCAACGAATAACGCATGTAAAAGCGTTTGTCACAGGTGCAGCATTGCACAGGTCTGACGCCGAGGTTGGACATCAACCAGTCGAGACCTTTGCGGTGTGCACGAAGAGCAGCGTTACATTTGCAGCGAGGGCAGAAAAAAGTCGGCGGGAGCATAGTTAGCGACGACCGTTCATCATTCTGAGTCATGGTCTGTTTGCCAGTCGTGCAAGTTGAAATTGTCAGGCGTACCCGGCTAGGACTTACTGTAATGGCGGTCAAGCTAAAGCCATCCTGCCGCCATAGCTGGGTTCATCGTTGGCATGCACCGGAGGCTTTCTCGTCTGAGTGGCCAGCAACTCTCCGATCCGTCGCGGCAGCGCATGGGGCTCATTCTTGATCGTCGAGTACGCCAAGTCCTCTGGGTTATCGGATGAGTCCGTGATGCAAGCTACCGGCGTGCGGGAACCGGACGATCGAATCCAGGAGGTCAGTCTGTCTCTGTCCTCCGTCGGGATGGATTGGTCCAGGAGGACCAGATCAAAGTCACCACCCATGAACTCGCCGAGCGCCTCTCTCATCGACTGCGCCGCCGTGATGAAGCATCCAGCGGATCTCCACACTGTTCTTTGAGCTTCAATTAGCCATGGATCGAAGCCAATGGCGAGGACGACGGCGATGGCCATAGGCACCTCTGGTATGGAGTAGCTCTAGTCACCGAATCTCACATGTTCGACCGGTAGCGTATACAAACAGACCGGAAGAACGACAGTAGTTTAAGAATTCCGTGGCCGCCAGTCTGTTCACAATTGATCACTTTTCTGTATGAGCCGCCGGTTCCTTTCACGGCCCCTGAGACGAGCCTGGGCCGATCCCATTGTGAGAGGCCCGTAGCTGGATGTCGCACGGACTCCGCTCGGCTCAACGAGCGAGCGCCGGACATCGGACCAATAGCTAAACCAAGGGGGAATTTCACTAGCAGTCTGACAAAACGATTACATCGAGGCTTGCAAAGACAGGCGTCCAATTGTTGTCAGGAGGCCAACCGATGCAGACCCATCCCAAGGGCGCGCGGGCCCGAGTGTTACTGTCATCTGTTTTTGGACCCTATGCGCAGGATGATGAATTTGGCAGCCGCTCGATCAATCCGATGGAGTTGTATCACAACCAGGTGACCCGGGCGCAGGGCGCATTCTCGCTAAGGATGTTCCACAGAAGCTGGGGCATCATGATGATCCAGGCAAACATTTCAGCGCCGACCACGGTGCTGGATTTTCCGACCAGTGAGGCCTTCGAACGAGAGCTGCGCGAGCACGACTATGACATTGTCGGGATCACGTCGATCATCGTGAACGTCGGCAAGGTGCGCGAGATGTGCCGCATGGTGCGCGAGATCTCGCCGCGGTCTACGATCGTGGTCGGCGGGCACGTGACCGCGATTCCGACGATTGAGACAATGATCGACGCGGACTTTATCGTACGCGGCGAAGGAATCTCATGGATGAGACGTTTCCTCGGCCTCGATGACAAGGCTCCCATCGTGCATCCGGCGATTGTTTCGGGCTTCGGTCATCGCGTGATGGGGCTGAAGCTGCCGTTCAAGCTCGGTTCTACGGCGGCAACTATTGTGCCTTCGGTGGGATGCCCCATGGGCTGCAACTTCTGCACAACATCCGCGTTCTTTGGCGGAAAGGGCAAAGTCCTCAACTTCTACAACACGGGTGAGGAGCTTTACGGAGTCATGTCCGAGATGGAGGGTAAGCTCGGCGTGAGTTCGTTCTTCGTTATGGACGAGAATTTTCTCCTGAACAAGCGCCGCGCAATGGAACTGCTCGCGTACATGAAGCGGGATGGTAAATCCTGGGAATTCTATGTGTTCTCGTCAGCGAACGCGATTGCCAAGTACACGATGGATGAATTGGTGGAACTGGGCATCTCCTGGGTTTGGATGGGGCTGGAGTCGCCGAAGTCGGGTTACAGTAAGCTGGATGGCGTCGATACGCTTGCAATGACGGGGGAGCTGCGACAGCACGGCATTCGGGTACTGGGTTCGACGATTGTGGGCATGGAGCATCACACGCCCGAGAATATCGGTGAAGAGCTGGAGCATGCGGTTGCGCACGACACCGATTTTCACCAGTTCATGTTGTACACGCCGGTGCCGGGAACGCCACTCTATCAGCAGATGCAGCGCGAAGACCGACTAGTGGAGGGCGATCTGGCGGACATCCACGGACAATTCAAGTTCAATTTTCGGCATCCGGCGATCTCGCGGGACCAGTCGAAGGAGTTTCTGGACGGGGCGTTCCGACGCGACTTCGAGCGCAACGGGCCGAGCTTGTTTAGGGTCTGCAGGACGACGCTGCTGGGATGGATGCGATACAAAAACCATCCGGATCTGCGGATTCGCCGGAGGTTTTGCCACGAGGCGAGGGCGTTGAAGTGGAGCTATCCCGGACTGCTGTGGGCGATGGAACGCATTCTCAGGCCCACAAATGAACGCCTGGCAGAACAGATTCGGGTATTGCGCGATGAGCTTCGGCGGGAGTTCGGACTTGCATCCGTGTTGTCGGAATGGTTGTTCGGGCCTTTATTGCTAGCGACAGCGAAACGGGAGGAGCGGCGACTTGCGGAAGGCATAACCTACGAACCGAAAGCAATTATTGAGCGGACCAATTGGGTCGGCAAGGCCGATACTACCGTGCGTACTAAGAGTACTGGCTCAGTATTCCAGCCGGATCATGCTGTTGCGGGTAGTTCCTCAATTCGTCCTCCATCGATTGCGGCGTCTGGATCCTCTCCATTTCCTATATTGAGATGACACCGGGCATTTCCGAACAGTGCGATGGATACTGCTCTCCGCGGAGAACGACTTCGATTGTGTGATGCAAAGGGATATTTGATTGCGACAGTGCTTAGAGAAGCCCCAAACGTGATCTGTCCGGAGGGTCGCGCTGGGACGTGGGCGCAGCAGTGTGCCTCATGGATTCGGCCCGGCTCAGGCAACCACGTTCCGCGAGAAAAGCCGAATTGCAGATATGGGTCTTCTGATTCTCAGCGAGCTCGGACCTAGCCATAGAACAGGCGACAGCCGCAAGGCACGTCCGGCAAATCGAGTCGTATGACCCATCTTCGTTTCGCCGATGTAGAAAGCGAGTTGACTTGTCAGTCATGTTGCCACCCCCGTGGGTGCTTGACGCTGTAACGCACGGGAAGCCGAAGCTCCATTCGAATCAGCGCGAAAGCGGTGCGGAACTCGTGGGTTCATCGGTTGGACGGTCGCATAGTGAATTGCGGTTCTACAGTACACGCAGCTTGTCTCATGAATAACAAAATCTGCCGCACCGACGGAGAGCGAGAAGGCTCGCAGGCATTCCGGGCACGTTATCAGGACCGACGCCTCGGACGATACGTTCTGCCTGACGGGCGAGATCCAGATCGGAGCCGATGCGTCGGCTCCTGCCCGAACGTGCTTCCCAAGCTTCGCGGCCGTCTTCACGAGTTGGAACAGGTTGTCCAGGCCCGTCGCCTTTTCGTGGAATGCATCCGCAGCGATTCCGTGTGGAACACAGTCGCCCGAGAACGCCCCGCTGGTCGCAATCACGTAGATATGGGGAATCCTTCGCCGAACCACGGAGAGCAGTTCAAAGCCGGACATTCCCGGCATGTTGAGATCGGAGAGCAGGATATCCGGTTCCTCTTCACGTATCTGCTCCAGGGCAGAAAAACCGTCTTCAGCAGCCCGTACAGGGTGGCCTAAGTT
>Ga0182012_10008642_pt1 | contig 10055 bp, 10 predicted proteins | sample 612S2SmetaG_FD_120486 | JGI IMG/M metagenome (GOLD analysis project Ga0182012, IMG submission 120486) | Permafrost microbial communities from Stordalen Mire, Sweden - 612S2S metaG | ecosystem: Environmental > Terrestrial > Soil > Wetlands > Permafrost | place: Sweden: Stordalen | collected... | reverse complement strand
GTACAGTTGTCCGATTAACGGATGTAGCGAGTGATGCGAGTCGAGGGGCGAGGCGGAACTGAAGTTCCGCGCGGACTAAAAGTCCGCCCTCCGAGCGAGCGGCCGGGGCTACAAGATGCGGCCGGAGGATTGGTGGCCGGCGAGGGGTTTGAGGGGGAAGGCTTGGGCGATGTAGTAGCCGAGGGCATCGGAGCAGTGGGTGCGGGCGCGGTCGGATTTGTCGAGGTCGGAGGTGACGGCGCCGGTGGAGTCGGTGGCCCAGGCGACTTGTTCGAGGTCTTTGATGAGTTCGCGGCAGCGGGGATCGATGAGGAGGCGGGGTTCGTCGTCGTTGGCGGCGTTGCGGAGGCGGCTGTTGACGCAGTTGATGCGGTCACGGACGGGGGGATTGGCGGTGGTGAGGCGGAAGACGGGCTGATAGGTGCCGACCCAAGTGGTGAAAAATTTCCTGACAATGGCCCAATCGGTGGCGGAGGCGGAGGTACGTTTCTGGTTGCCGCTGGCATCGCCATAAACGTGGACGGTGATGGGGCGCAGGTGGCTGGGAATACGGCGATAGATGGGTTCGACGCGTTCGAGAAAGGCCTGGCAGGCGAATTCGGTATTGGCGTCGGGCAGAACGATTTCGTCAAAAACGTAGACCATGTCACCGATGCGCTGGATGAGGAGCATGCACATGGGATTGACGTTGAAATCGAGCGACCAGACGAGGGGATAGGCGCCGTCGAATTGGACGGATGCGAGGTGGCGGGCGCGGTCGAAGGGGTAATAAACGCGATGGCGGCTGGCTGAGACGAATTCGGCGTTGAATTCCTGGGCGAAGGAGTGGGGGTCGAGTTCGCGGGCGGAGGCGTTGATTTCGTCGGGCGTGACGAGGCCGCCGTCGGCGGTGGTGAATTGGAAGGCGGCCCAATCGGAGGCGTTGTGGGCGTATTCGAATTGCTCATATAAATGGTTGCGGCCCTGGGGCGTGCCGATGAAGAGGGCGCGGCCGAGGCGGTCGGAGAGGGCGGGGCGGAGGACCTCGGACCAGGCGGCGGGTTTCATGGAGGCGTATTCGTCGAGGACGATGAGATCGAGGCCGTCGCCACGGAGGGCGGCGGGGTTGAACGCGCCGGTGACGAGGATGCGGGAGCCGGTCTTGAGGTCGATGCGGAGCTCGGTTTCGTGGGGGCGATGGGCCCAGAAGGGGCGCGTGAGAGATTTGAGGCGGTCCCAGACGATGCGCTTGGTTTGGTGGTCGTTGGGGCCGACGTACCAGATGACCTTGTTGGGTTCGAGGGCGGTGCGGAGGATTTCGGCGAGGGCGAGATAGGTTTTGCCGAAGCGGCGGCCGGCGACGAGGACGCGGAAACGGGCGGGGGAGTTGAAGACTTTGAGCTGGTTGGGTTTTAGGGGGAGGAGTGCGCGGTGGCGGGTTGAGTTGGATGGATGCATGGATAAGGTATTCCCGTCACCAATATGGAATGGGGGTGTGCGGGAGGGAGGGTTGGAGGTGGGGTAAGTGGTTGAAAGGAGGGCAAATAATTTTTTTGGTGGGGCTGTGACTCGAAAAAATGGCCGCAGATGGAAGAAAGAAGAATGGCCGCAGATGAATGGGATGAACGCAGATAAAGGACAAGAATTAGCCACGGATGAACACGGATGAACACGGATAAGAACAAGGTTTACGGAACGAACTTGGAATGGGTTTGTTTTTTCAGGATTAGTTAGCTCAGCAAGAACATTCAGCAGATTGCTGGCAAGCAGTTCAGCAGCGCGCCTGAGGCCGACCAGCCGCGTTTAACCTTTGTGGGGCGGCTGTTCCCGCGAGGTTCAAGAGCGTGTGGACGGCTTCTTAGGGGGGAGTGGTATTTCAACTTCGACAAAACTGCCGGGGATAGCGGCGTTCACGGCAGTAACAATTTCGGCGATATGCAAACGAACAAGCTGCCAAGGTGAGTTGCCGAGAACGATAAGAGCAATCTTGCGGTCTGAAAGGTTTTGCTGGTAACGGATGTTTTTGTCGGCGGTGAGAAACAGATCGAAACCATCTTTTTCGGCTGCCGCCAGTAGGTCTCCGTTGGTGAGGCGGTCCCATCCGCATTCTTCCGCTGTGGCAACCGAATGGCCTTCGAGGTAACGGGCAAGGCCATACGGGGCGCTTTGGTCAAAGAGGACGTGCATCAAGCATATTCGTCACTGTGCCGACCGGGACCGGCGGAGCTGCGCTACGGGCTGCAAATTCGAGAACAACCTGAATTTGCTCACGGGTCACCCGGTAGTTTTCCATAATTTCTTCAATGCTTGAACCATATTCGAGGTTTTCGAAAACGATTGAGATTGGCAGACGGGAATCCTTAAACAGCCATGCGCCGCCGACCTTGCCGGGAATACTTTCCACTGCAGGACATTGTGCCCAATCCAGACTTGCCATTGTAATTACCCTGGTTTCATCGTAGCGCTTTAGGATGTTTCGGCTCGGCGTAAGGCCAAAGAAAACAAGACGGCGTATGGTTGCGGGGATTACAGATCGGGGCCCTGGGCGATGTCGCTGCTGGCAAAGTGACGTCGGGGGTGCGGCCTTCGGAGCGATAACGGAGCGATTCCACAAACGATTTCATGCGATTAGCGATTCGGGTTACCTTGCCGTCGAAGTGGGCGTTGGGGTCGATCATGGAGACGAGGTCGGTTTTTTCGACTATGGCAGAGGGGCGGTTTATTGTTGGGTGGATTTGGCGTAGCATTGTTCCAGGCGGCGGGCGTCGTCAGTTGGCGAAGGCAATGGGCTAGCCCGGCGCGCCTGCTTTCTCGTTCAACTCACGCGTTTTGCTTTGGAGAAGCCGTCCCCGCCACATTGTGAACTCCATATCGGGTTGGATGACAAGATCCCTCGGGTGGTTCATAAGCTTGAGGATCATCACGGGAAGGCTCTCCGAGCGAAGCTCCAGGCGCCTTTCGCAGAGCGAAGGGCGGTTGAGGTCGCAGATCTCAATCGTGGCCCGGCCGCGCTCGTCTAGCGAGACGGCCATGCCGGTTTCGGGTTGAAAATCGATGTGCTGCTCCGGATGATCGAAGTATGGGTTCAGAAGGAGCGCTTCTTCTTCGTTTAATGACCCCAACCATTGGTCCGGGTCGCCAGTGGGCGCTTGGACTCGCTCCCTCCGCACAGGGAACTCATTTTTCTTGCCGGGGTGTGATTTTTCCCTTATCGGATCTGTATGGTCGGTGTTGCAGTATGCGCAACTTAGTAGTAGGTTCCACCATTCGTATGCTAACCAGAAATAGCCAGGGTGGGCCGTTGACTTGCGCCCTTGTGTCACCGCGGCCTTGGGCCGGTAGTGCTCTACCTGAACTGCGTAGTTCGCACTGGCGTTAGCCTCGCAATATGCACATTTCTTGTGGAACGCATCAAATAGAAAAATCTGCCGCAGTTCCTTGTACAAGCGCTCGTCTATGCTGGGTGCCCAGTCGGGTGTGCGCTCGCCGCTCTCTGCCGATTCGTGGGCAATTTCCCAGCTTCTAACTAGGGCAAGGCTGGCTTCACGGGCCTTTTGGCTCCAGTTCTCAAAGGCTTCGCCGGACGGGCGCTGCGCTACGTGTCTCATTGTGGTTGTGAGAGTAAAAGGCCAGCTTTAGCTAGGACCAGTTTCCGCGTGTCGTTGTCGAGTGCGCGGAAGCGCTCAACGAGGACTTGATTAACCAACTCGTGAGTAATTCTATCAACTTTTCCTTCTCCTTCTATTTTCATTGCCTTCGCGACTTCCGAGCCGAGGGCGTGAGTTTCGCCATCGTCGGGGCCAAACTCGGACGGCCTCTCTGCGTAGCGGCGCAGAAGTTGCTCGGTCTCGGGGTCTCCCTTTTCCCATTCCAGTACGGCGCGCTGATGCCAGGGCTGCGCTTCTACAAAGCGACCTATCCGGTGAAGCGCGCGCCCGATTTGTTCGCCGTCTTCGATGGAGATCTCAACTCCGAGGGAGCTCCAGGTTTCGGGTTTGAGCGGATAGTTGAGAAGAATAGCTGCGGTTTCTAAGTCTGCTGGATTCGAAGACACCAACGAGGCGAGTTCGACGAAGCGGGCCGCTTGGACCGGGACGATACGCGCAAAGACAAGTTGATCTTCGGCGCTCAATGGCAGCTCGCGGACGAAGGAGGCGAATAATTGGTGCATGCGCGGGTTGGGCCAGTCTTCGAGGAGATGAAGGTCGAGGCAGGTGTCGAAGGTTCGTTGGACGTCGCCGTCGGTCCAGTTTAGGGCCTGGGTGAGATGACGAGAGACCTCGGGGGTCGGGATGGGCTGGGTATTGAGAACGGCCGCGGCGTGAAGGAGAAGGCGGGCGGGTTGATCGAGGCGGTCATACGCGGCGCGGAAGCTCAAGTTTGTTTGTTGCGCGATAGGGAGATGGGCGGGGATTGGACGGCCGCGACGTTGCTCATAGGCGAGTGTCGCGGCGTCGGGCAGGATTTGGACGGGAAGGCCTTTGGCGTGGTTGGCGATGGCATTGGCCGCGGCGGCGGGCAGTTGGCCGTTGGTGACTTGCTCCACGATTTCGAGCGATTGTTCATGCGAGAGAGGTTGGACCTCCAGGCAGGGCCAAGGCGAAACGGCGGGGTCGGCGAGGGTGGTGATGAGGACATGGCAGGGCATGCCGGCGAAGGGAAGCCAAGGGATGGCTTGGTCGAAGGCGACGACGTTGTCATAGATGAGAAGGGCGGAGGCGGTTCCGAGGGCGGCGAGGGTGGATAGGGCGCGGTCATCGAATTTGGTATCGGGCGGGAAGGCGATATCGAGAATATTCTGGCCGAGTGAGGCGAGGTTGATGGCGAAGGCGTTGGTGGTGGCGTCGACGAGGAAGGTGCCGCCGGGGTAGCGGTCGCGGTGGCGGCGGGCGAATTCGCGGGCTAGCTCGCTTTTGCCGACGCCGGGAGGGCCGTGGAGGATGATAACGCGCTCGCGGGTCGGTTCGTTCAACAGAGAGGCGAGCTCCTGGATGAGAGGTTCGCGGCCGACGAAGGGGCGATTGCCGCGCGCGTTGATGTTGCTGCGGAAACGGGCAGTGGGCGGAGCTTTTGAAGGAGCTTTTGGAGGAGGAGGAGACGCCGCGGGCTTTTGACGGCGGATGGGAAAGGTTTTGGAGTGGGAGGGTTCGAGGGGGAAGACGCCGGGGTCGGTGGTCCAGACTTCGGTGGGATTGTCGATGTAGGCGATGGGGACGATGGAGACTTGGCCGTCGTTAAAGGTTCCGTAGAGGGCGCGATTGGGCCATTGACGAGTCTGATAGGCTGCGCCGGCGGCACAGCGCAGGATTTCGCCTTCGGCGGAGACAACGGACTCGACGCGGGTTTCGTGGAGGTGGCCGCGGAGGAGGATATCGGTGGAGGATTCGAGGGCGGCTTGGATGTTGCCGGCTTCGATGGGATGGAGCCAATCGAGCGGGTGGTGGATGAGCACCATATTTAGGCTGGCGTTGGCGGCGGTTAGATCCGACAAGCTTTTGTCGAGGCAGCGGCGGCCGACCCAGAGCTTGGCGTGATCGTTATCGTCCTGGCAGAAGAGGGCGGAGTTGATGGGGAGGATGGCGAGGTTGCCGCCGTTGAGCGAGAGTAGTTCGACGGGGCCGCAGGTGGAATCCTCCGCCGGTTGGCGGATGCCGCTGAAATATTTGGCGTACCAGGCGAGGTAAGCCTGCAGTTTCTGGGTGAGGTGGGGTTTGGGAAGGTTCGGGTTGAAGTAGGTATCGGATTGTTCGCGGGAATCGAGGGTGCGGGCGAGGCCGATGCCCAGGTCGCGGTGGACGTCGTGATTGCCGGGGATGAGGAAGAGGCGGGGGCGATCGAGATGGGCGACGGCGAGGAGTTCGTTGAAGAAGCTTTCGGCGATTTGGTATTCGTTGGCTTTGCCGGAGTGGGCGATGTCGCCGGTGGCGAAGATGATGTCGGGCGCGCGGCCCTCGGAGCGATAGCGGGCAACGGATTTGACGAGGGCGCGGAGGACGACGTCGCGGTCGTAGGGGTCGCCGCCGCGGATGTGGAAGTCGGAGATGTGAAGCCAGGTGAAATGCATGGCGGCTTGAGTTAGTACAAAAGGGCAGGTTAGCAGGGTGGGAGTGAGTCGGGGGAATGGGTGCGGATACTTTTGGGGCGCAGAGCTGAAGGGCGGCACGTTACCTTAAATGTGAGACTTTCGATGCCGCCACTTCCTGAACAACTCCGATTGATGCAAGCCGAAGAACGCACCAAGCATTGGAAACGCTGGGGGCCTTATTTGAGCGAGCGCGCCTGGGGGACGGTGCGCGAGGATTACAGCGCGAACGGAACGGCGTGGGAGTATTTTCCGCACGATGTGGCGCGGTCGCGGGTGTATCGCTGGAGCGAAGACGGAATTCTGGGGTATTGCGACAACCATCAATATCTGTGCTTCGCGCTAGCGTTCTGGAATGGCAAGGACCCGATTCTCAAGGAAAGGCTGTTCGGGCTTACGGGAAATCAAGGGAATCATGGGGAGGATGTAAAAGAACTCTATTATTATCTGGAAGGGACGCCCACTAACTCCTATCTAAAAGGACTCTATAAATATCCGCAGGCTGCTTACCCCTACAGCGATTTAGTGGAGGAAACGAGCCGGAGGACGCGGCGTGATCCCGAATATGAGTTGGAAGATACCGGCATCTTTCGAGAGCTGCGCTACTTCGATATTTTTGCCGAGTACGCCAAGAACGATGTGGATGATACGCTGATTCGCGTGCGGATTGTGAACCGCGGGCCGGATAAAGCAGAGCTTTGCTTCCTGCCGACGTTATGGTTCCGCAATACGTGGTCTTGGGGAGACGAGGGCAGCGAAAGCAAGCCGCGTGTTTCGAGAGAAGGCGCCTGCACCATTCTGGCGGAACACAGCGTACTGGGCAATTTCCGGCTGACGCTGGATGGCGAACCGGAAACGTTATTTACCGAAAACGAAACGAACACGGAGCGAATTTGGGGGTGGCGCGGGGACAACACATTTTATAAAGATGCGTTTCACGAATATCTGATTCATGGCAACAAGGCCGCGGTTAATCCGCACATGCAAGGGACGAAGGCGTGCGCGGTTTACCGGCTTTCGATTGAGGGGCAGAATCAGGTGGTGCTGCATTTCCGGTTGGCGCGCGACGGTTCGGCCGATTTGCCGAGTGCGAAATGGGACAGCCTGTTTGACGACCGTATCCGCGAGTGCATGGAATTCTATGGGAGCTTTGACGAGGGGTTGAGTGAAGAAGCGCGGCATGTGCAGCGGCAGGCTTTTGCCGGCATGTTCTGGAGCAAACAGTATTACCACTTTGTGGTGGAGAACTGGCTGAAGGGCGATCCGAAAATGCCGAAGCCTCCGGTGGAGCGCTTGACGGGGCGCGACTCGGCTTGGCGTCATCTGTTCAACGAAGACGTGATTTCGATGCCGGATAAGTGGGAGTATCCGTGGTATGCGGCGTGGGATCTGGCGTTTCATGCGGTGGCGATGGCGCCGGCCGATCCGGATTTTGCCAAGTCGCAGCTGCAATTGTTTCTGCGGGAATGGTATATGCATCCGAACGGCCAGATTCCGGCTTATGAGTGGGCATTTGGCGATGTGAATCCGCCGGTGCATGCCTGGGCGGCGTGGCGCGTTTTCAAAATCGATCAACGGCTGAAGGGCAAGCCGGACATGGGTTTTTTGGAGCGCGTGTTTCACAAGCTGCTGATGAACTTTACGTGGTGGGTGAACCGCAAGGACTCCGAGGGGGCCAATATTTTTGAGGGCGGATTTCTGGGTTTGGATAACATCGGAATTTTTGACCGGAGCGCGCCGCTGCCGACCGGCTGGACGCTGGAGCAATCGGATGGCTCGGCGTGGATGGGGATGTATTGCCTGAATATGTTGAAGATCGCACTGCAGTTGGCGTTCTTGAATCCGGCCTACGAAGATATCGCGAGCAAGTTCTTCGAACATTTTCTTTATATTTCGGATGCCATCAACCATCACGAAGGGTCGGGGTTATGGGATGAAGAAGACGGGTTTTACTATGACCGGCTGCGTTTGGCGGACGGCGAGCACACGCTGCTGAGGGTTCGTTCGCTGGTGGGGTTGGTGCCGTTGTTTGCCACGGACACGATTGAGCAGCAGAGCATCGACCGGCATCCGGGGTTCAAGAAGCGCATGCAATGGTTTATCGATAACCGGAAGGATTTGACGGAAGGCCTGGCGTCGATGACGGAGGGCGGGATGGAGCAGCGGCGGCTGTTGTCGGTGGTGAATCGCGGCAGGATGGAGCGGATGCTGCAACGTTTGTTCGATGAGAGTGAGTTTCTTTCGCCGTATGGAATTCGCTCGGTGTCGCGTTATCATGCCGACCATCCTTACGAGTTGCATCTGAATGGGTCTAACTTTCGCATTGCGTATGAACCGGCGGAATCGGAGAGCGGGACGTTTGGGGGGAATTCCAATTGGCGCGGGCCGATCTGGTTTCCGATGAATTATTTAATTATTGAAGCGCTGCAAAGGCTGGCGCACTATTACGGGGATTCGTTGACGGTGGAGTTTCCGACGGGGTCGGGCAAGCGGACGAGTGGACGGCAGGCGGCGCAGTTGTTATCGGTGCGGCTGGCGCAGATTTTTTTGCGGGATGAGAAGGGGCGGCGGCCGGTGGATGGCACTAGCAAGATGCTGCAGGAGGATCCGAATTTTTGTAACTATACGTTGTTCTATGAGTTTTTCCACGGGGATACGGGGAAGGGATTGGGCGCGAGCCATCAGACGGGGTGGACGGGGTTGATTGCGAAGCTATTGCAGCAGAATGGGTTTCAGGCGGGAGGGTGAGAGAGTGTTAGTTATCGCGTTAGAACGACCCGGCCAGACGCATGAACCGTTCTTTGACTTGCCCAATATTTTCATCAATCTTATCTAAGCGCAGCTCGATTCGGTCGAGCCGTTTTCCTACATCGTCCATGCGCTTATTACTACTGATGAGCGCGAAAACAGCCGTTCCCGTTGGGCCGGCTGCCGCAATGAATGCCACGATGATGGTGATCCATTGATTAGCATCGAAGTGCATGATTTGATTGAATTATACACGAGAAGAGCTTCGATCCATTTCCCGGTGAATATCGGGCCGTACACTTGGCTTGCGGTGCCCCCGTTTTGCCGGGTTTAGCGAGGTGGAGGGTTTTCCTCACCCCAAATAGCTAGGAATCCCGGAACAAAGCCTGGAAACCTTCCTGCTCGAAGTGCCGGTCATTGGTCAATACGTCGGTCAAGCCTTCGCGCCGCATGGTCTGCATCGAAATGCAGTCGGTGAGGCTGTAGCCTTTGTCGGGGCGGCTGGCGTAAAGATCGAACCCGGCCTGAAAGGACTCGCGCGTTTGCGGAATAATGTGAACTCTCCGGTTTCGGGCGAGGGCCTTCACCGCCGCAATTGCCCGCTCGCGCAACCAGCGATCTCCAGCAAAAAATGTTAGGAATTCCGATAAGACTTCATCGGTAGTTAAGATCACGAGACCCGCATTTTTGGCGTCAAGCGCCAGCGCATGCCGGTATCGACTCTCGGCAGGATTGGAAAGGGCGATCCAATAAAACGTGTCGGCAAAAACCGCCCTCACACTGCTCGCTTGGGTGTGCCGTAAATGTAATGGTCGTGCTGGTCGGCTCCATCGCTCGGCAGCTTCGCCCGGACTTCATGCGGCATATCGGCCCATATTTCACCAAACATGGCGGATAGGGGGCGATCATCCTCATCCGGCGTATCCAACGGCGCAACGGGCGCGGCCTTATCTACCAGCTGCGTCAGCCATTGCTCGACCGAGAGGCCCTGAGCCTGCGCCAGCGCCTGGCAGGCGGCCTCTTTTTCAGGGGAGATGTTTATGGTCAGGGTCATTAGGGAGGGGCCCTTCGTGTCCTGCTTTCAGAATAAACGACTATACAGCGAAATTGCCACGAATGGCAAGAAAGACGCCGAATACGCGCGCAAAAGACTTTGTACACTAATCCATTAAGGGGTGTGCGTCCATGATTCGACTGAAAGTGAACGGAACGCCGAAGGACTACCAAGGCGACCCGGAGATGCCGC
>Ga0182012_10008638_pt1 | contig 10058 bp, 12 predicted proteins | sample 612S2SmetaG_FD_120486 | JGI IMG/M metagenome (GOLD analysis project Ga0182012, IMG submission 120486) | Permafrost microbial communities from Stordalen Mire, Sweden - 612S2S metaG | ecosystem: Environmental > Terrestrial > Soil > Wetlands > Permafrost | place: Sweden: Stordalen | collected... | reverse complement strand
CGCCCGGCGATCGTCGCCGCGGCCGTGCTGGCGACCGCCCGCGCGCTCGGCGAGGCGATCATGATCTCGATGGTCTCCGGTGCCCGCGACTTCGCGCCGCGGGTCGGGGACGGCGTGACGTTCCTGTTCGAGCCGCTGCGCACGCTCGCCTCGGCGATCGTCGACTACCACGAAGGGATCGGCGCACCCGCACTCAGCTCGGCCCTCTATGCGTTCGCCCTGCTGCTGCTCTTCTCGGCGCTCGTCCTGTCGGTCGCCGGCTACCTGATCAAGCTGCCCCTGCGTCGCTACCAGGTGCGGGGATGAGCGCCGTCTACGCGCACCGGCCCCGGCCCGAGATGAGCAGTGGCCCCGGCCGTCGCTCGTCCCCGCTGAGCTGGCGCTGGCGCGACCGGATCGTGCTGGGGCTCGCCTGGGCGGCGGGCCTCGGGCTCTGTCTGATCGCCTTCTCGATCGTCATCTACATGGGCTACCGGGGCGTCGAGTACCTGCGCCCCAAGCTGCTCGTCACGAGGCCCGACATCAGCACCGAACAGCGAGGCAGCGGCGGCTTTCTCGACCCGCTGATCGGCACGGCCCTGCTGACGCTGATCGGGATCCTGCTGGCGCTGCCGCTCGCCGTGGCGAGCGCCGTATGGGTCGCCGAGTACGCGCGGCCCCGCTGGCTGGCGCGGGTCGTCGAGTCGAGCATCGAGGTCGTCGCGGGGACGCCGGACATCGTCATCGCCCTGTTCGGGCTGGCGCTCTTCCAGCTGAAGCTGCTGGCCCCGTTCTCGTTCACCGCGTCGGGCGGCGGCGTCTACGGCAGGTCGTTCCTCGCGGCCGGCTCGATGATGTCGCTGATCGCCCTGCCGCCGGTCTTCGCCGCGACCAGGGACGGCCTGCAGGCCGTCCCGGCCCACCTTCGCGAGGCCGCGTTCGCGCTGGGCAAGACCAGGATCACGACCATTCGCCGCGTGCTGCTGCCGAGTGTGCGGTCCAATATCGCGACCGGCGCCACGCTGGGCGTGAGCCGGATCATCGGCGACACGGCGATCGTCGTCGTCGTCCTGGGTGGGACCCTGCGGCTGGAAAGCCAGGGCTCGACGCCCGTGCTCGGGCTGTTGCGCGGTACCGGCTCGACGCTGACCAGCTATGTCTACGACAACTCCCCGGCCGGCGAATCGGCGGCCCCGCAGAAGGCCTACGCGGCGGCCTTCGTGTTGCTGATGTTCGTGCTCGCCCTGAACCTGCTCGTCCAGCGGATCGGGCGCTCGCAGGCGGACACGATGGGGATGGGGGCCACCGGCGGCGTTGTCTGAGCTCGGACCGCCAGCCGCAGGCGCTTTACAACCCGCTCCTAATGTGCTTAGCTCATCGAGCCGATGAACATAGTGTTCGACAAACTCGATGAGGAAAATGGGCGATGAGTCCTGAGGAGATGCTGCTCGAGCGGCCGCCAGTGGCGATGGACAGCGAGGATCACCGGCGCGAGCCCCGCGCCGCCCAAGGCCCCGAGCCCGCCACGCAGGTCCCCGCGCTCGTCCCGCCCGTGCGGACGATCGTCCTCGACCGCGCGCCGACCCCGGCGCGGGTCCCGGCGGACAGGCATTCGATCCGCCCCGCGTCCGGCGCCGGCCCCGAGCGCCTGCGGGTCGAAGACGTGTCGATCAGCTACGGCGCCAAGGAGGCCGTCAGGTCGGTGTCGCTGTCGATCCACCAGGGCGAGGTGCTGGCTCTGATCGGCCCGTCGGGCTGCGGCAAGACGACGCTCCTGCGGACGCTCAACCGGCTCACCGAGCTGACGCCGAGCGCCTCCCGGGCAGGCCGGATCAGGCTCGACGGCGAGGACATCCACGAGCTCGCCGACACGACCCTGCGGGCGCGTGTGGCGATGGTCTTCCAGCAGCCCAACCCGTTCCCGATGTCCATCTTCGACAACGTCGCCTTCGCCCTGCGCGAACAGTCGCGCCGGCGTCCCGGCCGGCGCGAGCTCGAGCCGCTGGTGATCGATGCCCTGCAGCGCGCCGGCCTCTACGACGAGGTCCGCGAGAACCTCGACGGTCCTGCGCTGCGGCTCTCCGGCGGACAGCAGCAGCGGCTGTGCATCGCGCGCGCCATCGCCCTGCGCCCCGAGGTGCTGCTGATGGACGAGCCCTGCAGCGCGCTGGACCCGATCTCGACGAACACGATCGAGAAGCTGATCGGCGAGCTGCGCCGTGAGCTGGCGGTCGTCGTCGTGACCCACAATCTCGCGCAGGCCCACCGCATCGCCGACAAGGTCGCGTTCATGTACCTCGGCGACCTCGTCGAGTACGGCCCCGTCGAGCAGATCTTCGAGGACCCGCGGGCAAGCCGCACGCGCGACTACGTCAGCGGCGCCTTCGGGTGATCCGCGCGACCGAACTGTGAGTAACGTGAGCCTCATGCCGGTCCCCGCTGAGCAGTCGGCGAGTACGTGCGCGAACTGCGGCGCCGCGCTCGTCGCCGACCAGCGGTACTGCCTGAACTGCGGCAAGCCGGCCTCACCCGTCCGTCTCGCCTTCCTCGACGTGCTGCAGGGCGAACAGGCCCGTCCCGGTAGCCCGCCGCCCCCGGCCTGGGCGGTGCCCGGGGCGATCGAGCTCGGCCCGTCCGGCTACCTGCCCGTCCAGGGGCAGGGGGGTGTCAACGGCTGGCTGCGGCGCAACTCGGGCCTGCTGAGTCTCCTCACCGTCCTGTTGATGTGCCTCTTCGTCGGGCTGCTGGTCGGCCACTGGGCGAGCCAGAGCAAGAGCCCGGGCACCCAGGTCTACAAGATCGAAGGCCTCAACCTGGGAACGGCCGGCACGGCCGCGGCGGGTGGCGCGAGCTCCACGGCCCCCGCGGTGACGACGCCCAAGTCGAGCGCGTCGCAGGAAACCAAGGAAGCAGCCGAAGGCGCGAAAGAAACAGCCAAGGAAAAGGTGCTGCCGACGAAAGCCAAGCCGGTGACGAGCACCGATCTGAAAAAGATCGCGAGCTCGCACGGGAAAAAGCACGAGGAAGAAATCAACGCCCTGGGCAACGAACCGATCGAAGTGAAGTAGGGAGCTCGTGAACGCCAGAACCAGCGGAGCCTCGACGCCCTCCGACGGCGCTGTGAACGACCCCCCGGCCGGCACGATGGCCCCGGTCGGCGGCCTTGTGCGCGTCGAGAACCTGGGCAGCGGCGGCTCGATGGCCGAGCTGCGCCGGCGCCGGCGCGAGCTCGCAGAAAGGGTTGCGGAACTGACCTTCGACCTCGGCGGCCTGGCCTACGAGATGGCGATCCGCGACCACTACCGCCTCGATGTCCTGGCGCGCAAAGCCTCCGAGCTGCAGGCCGCCGACGGGGAGCTGGCCGAGATTCAGCGGCTGCTCGCCGGCGCCGATGCGGGGATCCACGGCGAGTGCCGATCCTGTGGGGCCGTTCACAGCCGGGGCGCCGCCTTCTGCTGGCATTGCGGCGCGCCCCTGCTGAGCGAGGCGACTCCGGCGATCCTCGAGCACGCCGCCGCCCCGAACCGCAGCGCCTGACCGCGGCCTCGGGCCCGTCGGCGTTTCGTCCAGAACCCGCGCGAGCCCGGCCCGGCCCGGGCTAGGATGGGCCACAGGGTGAGAGGAGCAGTGCGCTCAGTCGCGTCGCGACGCGTCCTCCGATGGGTGGCGACGATGCTCGTCTGTGCCTGCCCGCTCGTGGTCTGGGCAGCGCCGGCGGGGGCTCGCCGCCGCCATCGCGACGTGCAGGTGATCCCGGGCGTCAGCGAGTACGGCTGCCCGATCTTCCCGGCCGATGACCCGCTCAACCAGGAAGTGGCGAACCTCCCCGAGAGCCCCGACTCGCAGGCCTACATCGAAAGCATCGGCCTCAGCGCCCATCTGCACCCGGACTTCGGCAACAACCCGAGCTATGGGATCCCCTATGTCGTCGTCGGCCCCGAACAGCCGAAGGTGCCGATCAAGTTCACCGCCTACAAGGCCGAATCCGACCCAGGGCCCTACCCGGTGCCGCTGAACGCGCCGGTCGAGGGCGGGGGCAGGCGCGGCAAGGGCGACAGGCATGTGCTGGTCCTGCAGGAAGAAACCTGCATCGACTACGAGCTCTACAAAGCGACCCAGAAGGGGTCCGGCTGGCGGGCCTTCTCGGGCGCCGTCTTCAACCTGCGCAGCGCCGCCCTGCGTCCCGAAGGCTGGACCTCGGCCGACGCGGCGGGGTTGCCGATCCTCCCGCTGCTGGCACGCTATCCGGAGGTCGCGGCGGGCGCGATCGACCATGCGCTGCGGGTCACGGTGCCGGTGACCCAGAAGGGGTACATCCACCCCGCGACCCACTTCGCCTCCTCGAGCTCGAACCCGGACCTGCCGCCGATGGGCCTGCGGCTGCGCCTGGAGGCCGACTACCCGCTGGCCGGCTTCTCCGGCCAGGCGCTGGTCATCATGGAAGCCCTCAAGCGCTACGGCCTGATCGTCGCGGACAACGGCTCACCGTGGTACATCACCGGCGCGCCGTCGCCGGGCTGGAACGAAGCGAGCCTGGAACAGCTGAAGACGGTTCCCGGCTCGGCCTTCGAAGCCGTCGAAACGGGGCCGGTCATCCACTAGCCGCCACGGCCGGCGGGCAGCGTGCCGCAGAGCAGCGTCGTCGCGGTCCGCCGCTACCGGCGAGGCCGGACTCAGGCGGAGCCGAAGGGGTTTGGCTGCTCAGCCTGAGGAGCGGCCGCAGGAGCCTGCACCGGAGCCGCCTGCTGGGGCGCCGGCGGCGGCGGGGTCTGCGTCGTCTGGCTCAGCGAGGGCTGTTTGGACTCCCCGCTGACCGAGTCCTTGAACTCACGCATGCCGGAACCGAGCGAACGGCCTATTTCGGGCAGCCGCTTGGCGCCGAAGACGAGCAGCAGGATCACGACCAGGAAAGCTATGTGGAGCGGGTTGTCTAGTCCCATGCCCTCAGTCTAGGCGATTTCAGGGCGGCGGAGGAGGCAGTGGACGGACGGCCGCGGAGTCGGCGGCGATCGGCGCGGAAGGCGCCCGCGGGAGGAGGGCCCGGCGCACGAGTTGGGCGGCCACGGCGATCATCAACGCAGCGAAGGCATCGCGCAGGACCAGGCCGCTGAGGGCGTTCGCCAGCGCGACACCGGCGCCGGCCCCGGCGAGCGAGAGCAGGCCCAGCAGCAGGGCATCGTCGCGGCGGACGTTGCCGTAGTGGTCCTGGCGGATCGTCCCGACGATCGCCACGGGAACGATCGCCAAGAGCGAGGTCGCCTCCGCCTGATGCTGGCCGAGGCCGAGGAAGATGACGAGGCCGGGCACGAACACCACGCCGCCGCCCACCCCGAGCAGCCCCGCGATGACCCCGCCGGCCAGCCCGACGGCGATCGCGCCGGTCACCGGAGCACCAGCTCGACGGCAGAAGCCAGGAGGATGGCGGCGAACATCAGGGCGATTGAGCGGGCCTGCAGCCGCTGTTGCAGCCAGGTGCCGATCAGCACGCCGGCGACGGCCGGCAGCCCGATCTCCAGTGCGTCGAGCAGGCGGACGTTGCCGTAGAGACCCTGGACGGCCGCGGCGAAGGCGGCGATGAAGACGATCGCGGCGAGCGAGGTCGCCGTCGCCAGCCGCTCTTCGTAGCCCAGCCAGAGCATCAGCAGCGGGACGACGACGGTGCCGCCGCCGACGCCGAAGAGGCCGCTGAAAAGACCGGCCATCGTGCCGATCGTGGCGAGCTTCAGCGCCCGGCCGGTTGAGCCTTCAGCGCCCACGGTTATCGGCGGACGGGCCGGCCACGATGCGCGCCATACTAGAGCGGTGTCGCCTTCCGCAACGCTCGTGGAGGCGCTCGGGCCGATCCGCTCCGATCCCGAGCACGCCGCCGTCCTGTTGGACATCGATGGCACCCTGGCGCCGATCGTCCGCCATGCCGACGATGCGCACGTGCCCGAGGCCACGCGTGCGGTCCTGATCGAGGTCTCGCGCCGCTACGGCCTGGTCGGCTGCGTCAGCGGGCGCCGCGCCGCGTCGGCCCGCTCGATCGTCGCGATCGGGACGATCGCCTACCTCGGCAACCACGGCGGCGAACTGCTGCTCCCGGGCTCCACCCGGGCCGAGGTCGACCCCGAACTGGAGGCCTGGACGGCCAGGGTGCGTGACTTCGCCGAGCGGATCCTGACGGCCGAGCACCACCGCGCGAGGGTTCGCGCCGAGGACAAGGAGGCGATCGCGGCCTTCCACTGGCGGGGAGCACCCGACGAGGCGGCGGCCGAGGCCGCCGTGCGGGCGATCGCCGAGCGGGCCGAGGCCGAGGGGTTCGCGGTCCATTGGGGGCGCAAGGTGCTGGAGGTCCGGCCCCCGGTCGCGTTCGACAAGGGCCTCGGCATCACGTCGCTGCTGCGTGCCGAGCTAATCGAGGCCGCCGTCTACGTGGGCGACGACACGACCGATCTGGATGCCTTCAGGGGGCTGCGGGCGCTGCTCGGCGCCGGCGAGCTGCAGTCGGCCCTGTGCGTCGCGGTCGCCTCCGACGAGACGCCTGCTGCGCTCGCCGAGGAGGCCGACATCGCCGTCGACGGGCCCGCCGGCGTGCGCGGCCTGCTGGAGGCACTGCTCTAAGGCCGTGCGCTTCGTCGATTTCCTCCGGACGACCGTGCTGCTCAGCGCCGGGGCCGCCACGGCGCTGGGGGCGGTCTGCGTCCTCGCGGGGGCGGCCGACGCCAACACCCTCGTCGTCGCCTTCTCGGTCGGCTGGTGGGTGATCGCGACCGTGATCGGGCTCAGGCTGGGCTCCCGGGCCGAGACCAGCCAGCCGATCGCCCGCCTGCTCTCGGGCGCCCAGTCCAGCACGACGCTGCCGGAGCATCGCCCGAGCGCGATCATTGTCAACCGGCTCTGGCCGCTGATCGTCTTCACTTTGCTCGGCGGCGGACTCGCCTTCCTGGCCCCGCAGATCCCGGGGATCGCGGCCGGCTTCGCGATCATCTGGTCGCTTGCCTGGCGCCGCCAGGACGCGGCGGTGGCGGCCGTCGAGGAGCGTGACGGCGCCAGCTTCTACGTCAAGCGCACCTCGCCGGTGCGGCCGATGTCACTGCTGCGGACACCCGGCTTCAAGTCGAGCCGGGCCGAGCAGATGAACGGCGCCGTCACCTGAATGGGCGCCCCTGGCGCGCTCGACGTGCTGATCGTCTCGCTCGGCTCGACCACCGGCCTGCGGACGGCCGACGCGGAGCTCGCCGCCTCGATCGAGCGCGCCGGGGCCAGCGTTGCGCTCACCGGAGCCGGGCCGCAGCGGCAGGTCCGCACGATGATGCTGACCGACCTGCTCTGGGCACGGGGGGCCCGCAAGGCGGCGGCGCGGGCGCTCGCAGAGGGCCCGGCGCCGCGGGCGATCATCTACTCGAGCACGACCGCCGCGCTGCTGTGGCCGAGGCCCGGAGCGATCCGCTTCGACGCGCCCGCGGCCGGCAACCGGCCGGGTCGTGAGGGCCTGTGGCAGCGACCCCTGGAGCGCAGGCGACTTGCCGAAGCGCCACTCCTGCTCCCGCTCAGCGCAGGGGCGCTCGAGGAGCTGCCCGCGGTGGTGCGGGGCGGTGGCCGAGCACTGGTGCTCGGCCTCGTCGCCGAGCCCTCGGGTCCGGCGGCGCCCGCGCGGGACATCGCCGCGATCACCTACGCGGCCAACCCCCGCAAGAAGGGACTCGACAGGGTGCTCGCGGCGTGGCGCGAGCTTCTCGCCGAGCGCCAGGCGCCCGGCGAGCTGATCGTCGCGGGGGCATCCGAGCGCGAACTCGCGGCGGCCGGGATCGCGCTTTCGGCCGAGCCGGGCGTCCGCTCGGTCGGGCGACTCGAGCCGGCCGAGTACCGTGCGCTGCTGCGGCGCGCGCGGGTGTTCGTCTGCGCCCCCCGCCGCGAGGACTACGGCGCCGCCCAGCTCGAGGCCCTGGCCGACGGCTGCATGCTCGTCTCGACCCCGGCGCCGGGCCCCTACGCCGCGCTCGAGATCGCGCGGCGGCTCGACGGGCGCCTGATCGGCGAGCAGCTGCTGCAGGGTCTGCGGGCCGCGTTCGATGAGCCCTCGCCGGGCTACGGCGAGCGTGCGCTGGCCGAGCTCGCGCCCTTCAGCCGGGCCGCGATCGACGAGCGGGTCGCACACGAGCTGCTGCCGCGCCTGCTGGCCTCGCACTAGGCGCCGCGACGCAGCTCGGCCCAGGGGCGGGTGTTGGCGACGTCCTCGCTGCGCAGCCAGGCGCGCCGGGCGGTGGCGATGCCCCAGCGCATGTTTGCAAGCGTCGCCGTCCGATGAGCGTCGGAGTCGATCACGATCGTGACACCGGCGCGGGCGGCGGCCCGGGCGTTCAGATCGGAGAGGTCGCGGCGATCGGGGTTGGCATTGATCTCGAGCATCGTCGCGCTGCGCGCGGCCGCCGCGAAGACCGCCTCGAGGTCGACCGCGTAGGGCTGGCGGCGCTCGATCAGACGGCCCGTCGGGTGGGCGATCGCACGGACGAGCGGGTGCTCGATCGCGGTGATGATGCGCTCGGTCATCGCCTGTTCGGAGGACCCGAAGGAGGTGTGGACGCTCGCGATCACCCAGTCGAGCTCGGCCAGCAGCTCGTCGTCGTAGTCGAGTGCGCCGTCGGGCAGGATGTTGACCTCCGAGCCGGCCAGCAGCTGGATCCCCTCGAGGCGCGCGTCGGCGTCGCGGACCAGCTCGATCTGGCGGCGCAGCTGCTCGGGTGAGACGTCGTCGCCGAAGCCGTGGCTTGCCGAGTGGTCGGTGATCGCCAGGTACTCATAGCCCCGCTCGCGGGCCGCCCGGCCCATCTCCTCGATCGTGTTGTGCCCGTCGGAGGCCGTCGTGTGGCTGTGCAGGTCGCCGCGGATGTCGCCCAGCTCGATCAGCCGGGGCAGGCCTCCCGCCGAGGCGGCGGCCTCGAGCTCGCCGCGGTCCTCGCGCAGCTCGGGCTCGATGTAGGCGAGGCCGAGGCGCTCGTAGACCTCCCGCTCGGTCGCGCACTCGAGCGTGCCGGCGGTGGCGTCGTCGAGGATCCCGTACTCCGAGACGTGCAGGCCGCGCCGGACGGCGGCCTCGCGCAGGGCCGCGTTGTGTCTGCCCGAGCCCGTCAGGTGCTGGAGCAGGTTGCCGCGCTGGCTGGGCTTGGCGATCCGCAGCTCGACGTCGATCCCCGCGTGGGTTCGGCCCCTGGCGCCGGCCTTCCCGGCCGAGCTGACCGACTCGATCTCATCGAGCTTGGCAAGGCCCCGGGCCAGGGCGGTGGGGCGCGTGGTGGTCGCGACGATGTCGAGATCCTTGACGCTGTCGGCGAGGCGGCGGACCGAGCCGGCGAGCTCGACGTGGGTTCCGCGACCGCCGAGATCCTGCAGCCCGGCCACGATCTGCTCGCCGAGCTCGAGCGCGCGCGGCAGGATCACACGCCCCCCTCGCCCCTCGGGTCGCTCGCGTTGCGTCTGCAGGGCGGCGAGCATGTTCGCCTCGAACTTGGGCCCGAGTCCCCTGACCGAGCGAAGCCGCTGTGCCCGGGCGGCCTGCTCGAGTGCCTCCGGCGAGTCGATGCCGAGCTCGGAATGGAGCATCCGGGCGCGCTTCGGGCCCAGCCCCGGGAGCCGCGTCAGCGCGATCAGCCCGGGGGGAAACTTTGCCCGCAGCTTGACGGCCGCCGGGATCTCGCCGGTCGCGGCGAGCGCCTGGATCTTCTCCTGCAGCGTCTTGCCGATTCCCGCCAGCTCGGTCGCGCGCCCCTCGGCGGCGAGCGTCGCGACCGAGACCGAGGCCTCACGGACGGCCTTGGCCGCCGAGCGGTAGGCGACGACCCGGTGGACGATCGCCCCGTCGAGCTCGTAGAGGTCGCCGAGCTCATCGAGCGCATCGGCGATCACGGCGTTCGACGGCGGGGCGCTGGGCACCGACTCAGCCTAGGGAAGCGCCGCTGCCGCGTGCGAGGACCGGACGAGGGACCCCCGCCGCGCTCTAGGGTAGGCGACTCCATGCCCGGCGAGCCCTGGTTGATACTCCCGACATACAACGAGGCGGCCAACGTCGAGGCGATCCTGACGGCGGCCGGCGGCGTCCT
>Ga0182012_10008635_pt1 | contig 10060 bp, 6 predicted proteins | sample 612S2SmetaG_FD_120486 | JGI IMG/M metagenome (GOLD analysis project Ga0182012, IMG submission 120486) | Permafrost microbial communities from Stordalen Mire, Sweden - 612S2S metaG | ecosystem: Environmental > Terrestrial > Soil > Wetlands > Permafrost | place: Sweden: Stordalen | collected... | reverse complement strand
GTGTTCGTAAATACCGCCTGGGCAACACCCAATGATGAGATGTTCTGGATCAACGTTTCGCGAAATGCAGCGTCAAGAGAGTGCGATATCGTTCCACCGTTGGCAAGTACACGGTGGTACTCTCTGTCCAACCCGTCCCACTGGATCGTCGTTGTCTCGTTTACGGGGTTGACGATCTGGATATTGCGCGACTGTGCATCGTAAGCATAGGTCGTTATTCCGCACCTAAATCCACCACAGTAATCTACCGATCAGCGACGATGTTTAACCGGCGTAAGAACGAAACCGACTGACTTGCCGCCTAGCCTTCCGTTTCCGATTATCCGGCCATGATTATCGATTCCGATTGCCTCTTCAAGGATCGCACCGTGCGGCAGCGGTACAAGGTCGTTTAAATCAACCATTTTGGAGCCGCGATATAGAACGGCGTACGGCTCTGCTTTGTCCCTTTCCGCCGTCCCAACTACGACGCACGAGTCATTAATTGCCAACGCTGAACAGTAGGAAAACCCTGTGAGCGTGCCAATATCACGCGGCTTGCCGGCCTGCCAGAGGCACATACGGAAACCGGGGCCATCCTTGGGGAATTCTGCAGTACCGGCGATACCGCCTCTAGCGTTGACACAATTAGCCTCGGACAAACTTACACCGTTGCTGGGCAATTTAGTCGCCTGCCCATTTCGCCAAACAATGCCGTTAAACATGTCGAAACCAACAACGAGGCCAGAGTCATTTACTGCCACGGCCCTGGCGTTTCCCCTTTCAAATTTCGGTAGAGATCGAGCAGCTCCGGCGTTATACATAAGCGTCGAACAGCGCACACATTGCATTGACAATGCAGTGTGTGCGCTGTTGACGCTTACGATTTGGATGTCTTTGGCTTCACTTTGCGTCCGACATTGCAGCACCTGGCATTCTTCGGCGGATTTGGTAGGAAGACAGGCCGCGCGGGGGGCGGAGGGTGAGTAAAGAGAAGAGGTATCACCAAATCTCCCTCCCCGAACCCCTCCCGCATTTGCTCGCAAGCTCGCGGGGCGGGGACACACAACCAAACCTGCCGGATGTTGGCCTATCTTCCCGTGCGCCGTGAACCAAGACAAGCTCGCGAGGGGACTCAATGCGCGCCTCCGGACACAGGCGCGCCACTGAGTTGCCGGATGGCGGATATTGCCGTGTTGACTTCGGTATCGCTCTCGGCTTCGGAATAGACAACATACTCATCGGCGCCGCTTGCAGAGTGAAGCACGATGCACGGCTCGGTGCCCCAATCCCCGGTCTCGACGCCAACAAATTCGATTTTCGCCCATCTGCACACCGATTTCACACGAATGGGCCACCGAACGCCTGCCATTAAGTTGATCCCCTCGCCATCCACCAGGTAGTACCATGGCGTGAACATGATAGCTAACAGGACTGCCAACTGCGCTACAGGGAGTGCGTAGGCAAAGTAGATGCGGCGGCCATAGTCGCCCGGCAACATCGCCTGAAGAAAAATGATGGCAAACACGAGCAGAATGATATAGGTGGTGCGGGCCGATAGAAGCGTTTGACGCATTCTTCTCGCCGCACTGATCGTTATAGACATGTCAGGTTTTGTTCCCATAGGTTACGGGTTACGTTGATTTCGAGGCGACAATCCGCCTGGAGCGCGGCCAACTATGCTCATAGCGAACCGATAGATCTCCTGAGAATCCTACCACTGATGCTGATTTTGTGCAATGTTCTGAAGGTTATGCCATATTTCTCAAAACGCGTGCCCTGTTTTCGGATAGAATATTCTACGGTATAGATTGTATCAAGAGCTGTCGATTGGTGTTCGTATAACACGAACAGGAGCGCGCGCATGATGAGGGCTACTCAAAACTGGCTGTTCGCGATGGCATGCGTCTCGGGGATTGGGGCCGTTCTGATCACCCGTCCGCATGTCCACAGCCGACCGCCGCAACGCAGCGTATCTCTACCACAGACAACGGTGATGCTGCCACAGCAGCCGTCGTCCACTACTGTACCAACCTCTCCGACGGTAAGCGAATTCGCGGTTCCAGTGCTGATGTACCATCGCATCTGTGATCTCACCCCCGACGAAGCGAAGAGTCCGCTGATGCGGGATCTCACGGTCTCGCCGGCAAACTTTGAACACCAGGTCGCCTACCTTCAACAGAAAGGGTTCACCTGCCTGCTCGCAAGCGACGTGGAAGCGGCATTGCGTGAGAGAAGGCCACTGCCGGAGCGATCGGTCGCCATCACGCTGGACGATGGCTACCGTGATAACTTCGATTGCGCGTTCCCTATTCTCAAGCGTTACGGTGTACCGGCGACGATCTTTCTGGTTACGAGCACCGTTGATACCGCCGGCCATCTTACCTGGAGCAATGTGGCCGAGATGCGCCCACATCCGGTAGGCTACGGTTCGCATACTGTGACCCACGCAGATCTGACTTCGCTCTCACTGGATCGGCTGGACTACGAGCTACGCGAATCGAAGCGAGTTCTGGAGAGCAGGTTGATCGAACGGATATCCGCAATCGCCTATCCCTCCGGAAAGTATAATCGAATGGTAGCGGAGCGCACCCGCGAAGCCGGATACCTTGCAGGATGGAAGAAGGGCGGCGGCCCGGTGCAGCCGGGCGCTGATCCTTATTTGCTGCCGCGAATGCGTGTTAAGGGCTCGACAAACCTTGACGAGTTCAAGAGGATTGTCTGGAGTGGCGTGATGCGGCACAAGATCGATTCGGAAAGCTCTGCCGGTCCTCGTTTCTCATTTGGGAGGCTGCAGGGGTTCCGGTAGTAAACACTCCGGTAGTTTTAGGTAAAGCTCTCAATTCCTTGCCATGATGCAGGTTATCTCGCCCTGTGTTGCGAATTACCGGTTAGTTTTCCCCAGAGGTGCTCGTTTTATGCCCTGGACATCCGAACAGGTTATTGCTCTGGCGCCCGATGCCTCCTCCGCGAGCGCCGGTCGCAGTCTGGCATCTCCCCGGCGGTGGGGTGTTCTTGGCACAGACCCGCCGGGCGGCCGCTCACTCTGGGGAGAATGTCAGGGCAGTGGCGCCAAACCCTATCTGGTTCAGATCGATCTCTCCGGACCGGCATTCAACTGCAGCTGCCCCAGCCGCAAATTCCCCTGCAAACATGGCGTCGCCCTGCTCCTCCTGTTTGCGGAACAGCCTTCAAATTTTGTAACCGGCGACGCGCCACCACGTGTTATCGAGTGGCTGGAGAAGCGCGACGCGAAGTCTCAGAGCCGTGCAGAGGCATCTCAATCCAAAGCGGATGCGAGCGCACCGGGAACAGAGACAGCAGCCGGTGCTCAAGCTGAGGCTGAAGCTGAGAAAAAGAGTGCGGATGCACAGGCAAAAAGAGCCTCGGATCGCGAAGCTCGCGTCGCCGTAGGCCTGGAGGAGCTCGATCTCTGGCTGAAGGATATCGTTCGGCAGGGGCTCGCGGCGGTGCAGACGCGCCCGAACAGCTTCTGGTTGGAAAAGGCAGCGCGGCTGGTAGATGCCCAGGCACCCGGAGTGGCCCGGAGCGTTCGAGAGCTGGCATCGCTGGTTAGCGGCGATGGCTGGGCGGAGAGGCTGCTGGTGGCGCTGGGCAAGTTGCATCTGCTTATCGAGGCCTACCGTAGACTGGACACTCTACCGGAGGCGATGCAGGCGACGGTGCGAACGCGCATCGGATGGACACAGAAGCAGGATGAACTGCTGGAGCTGCCCGGTGTAAGCGCAACCTGGTATGTGCTCGGCTCGAAAACAGTATTTGAGGACAAGCTTACGGCACAGAGAACCTGGCTGGTGAGCAGTGACGGCGCTTCCATCGCGCTTGTACTTGGCTATGTAGGCCCCGGGCAGTATCTAGATACTAGCCTGAAGATAGGTTTTCAGCTGCAGGCCGAGCTGGTCTACTACCCAGGATCGCTCCCATTGCGTGTTGCGGTGAAGGACAAACAACCTCTAGAGCCCATCTCCGGCATCCCCGGCATCTTTGGAAAGATATCGGGGTGGACCGATCGGTACGCCGCAGCGCTCGCGCTCGACCCCTGGCTGGAGCGCTTTCCAATGGCCATCGCCGAAATCACCCCGCAATACAACCCTCGGGACGGAAAATGGACGCTAACCGACCCGGATATGGTTTCGATACCGTTGAGCCCCGATTTTGAACTGCCCTGGTACATGCTGGCGGCCGGCGGCGGACGCCCTATCCACCTTTTTGGTGAGTGGGACGGTTATGCCTTTTTTCCACAACTAATCCTCACCGAAGACCAGCGCATAGAGCTCATCGGTTTCATCCGAGAGCAGAAGCCGCAGGTATCGCAAACTGCCGGCACCGGATTGCGGTCTCTTTCTCGGTTAGCTCTTGCGGGTGGGGACCGAAGGCCGATAACGCCGCTTTTGGCGGATGACGGGCCTGGCAGGTTGCTGGGCCATTTGAAGCAAACCGAGCGTGAGGCGTCGCTTCTCACTGCTGCAGGCGTCCATGGAGTCTATGCGGCAGCGGGGAATCGGCTCTCTTCCGTAGCCGATTCGCTGGTTCGTCCCGGCTATGGCCTGTCTCCACCGGAAACTCGCCGACGTTGGAACGATGAGGCGGGAGCGCTTCTGCGCCAGGCGGGTTATGGCCACCTCGGAGGCTCTGAACTCCGTATGCAGTGCCTATCACTGGCAGCGGAGCGTGGATTGGTTTCGCCGCCGGGTCAGCTGCCGAAACTGCTCGATAGCGGTCGCAGGGACAAGGACGAGCGAGAACAGATACTACGGGTGATCGGGGAGCGTGGTCGATGGCTGGCATCGATTAATCCCGAATGGAGTTATGCCATCGGTCCGTCTAGCGCGTTGACCAACCCCGATGCCATTAAGAACGTCTGGGAGACAGGCAGCGAGGAGGAGCGACGCCATCTGCTTACGGACTACCGCGCGATTCAACCTGCTGCGGCTCGAGCTTTGCTTGAGGATACCTGGGATAGCGAGACCCCGGAGGACCGCACTGCGTTTCTGGGTATTCTGGGTAAAAATCTGGAGCCGGGAGATGAGCCGTTGCTGGAGAAGGCGCTGGATGACCGGCGCAAAGAGGTTCGCAGCGCTGCGTCAAACCTGCTGGCCCACCTACCGCAATCTGCACTGTGCCGGCGCATGTTGGAGCGCGTGGTCCCTGCTATCTCCTTGAAGAAGCGGCTGCTTTCTGCCGAGACACTGGAGTTGGAGCTACCTGCCGAGTGTGACGCTGCAATGCAGCGCGACGGTATCGAAACAGCGCCTCGTGATACCGGCATCGGCGAGCGCACCTTCTGGCTGCGCGAAATGCTCAAGTTGACGCCAGGCCAGGCGCTCTGCAATCGGCTGGATCGGACACCCGCGCAGATAGTTCGAGCAGCCATTAAGAGTGAATGGAAGAGCCCCATTATCGCGGCGTTGAGCGCGGCTGCCGTGCGATCCCGGGATGTTGAGATGGCAAGGGAACTGGTAAATACGGCGGTGGCAGATGCCACCGTCATGTCCGCAATCGGCACGGAATACCTGCCTGGCCTGAACGCGTTTCTGCCGGCCGCGGAGATGGAGGCTATCGCCATTCGTTTAATGCGATCGCCAGACTACAAGCCGGCATCGCACCCGGCGATCCCTTTGATACAGGCGCTTCCCGGACCGTGGAGCAAGAACCTTACCGCCTCGGTGGCTGCATTTGTGAGCGCGGGAATGAATGAGTGTACGCCACCGTGCTGGGATGCCTACCTTTATCGTTATCTGCTTGAGCGGCTGGGTGTTAACGCTCCAACAGAGATCGGCGAGCAGATCAGCGCCATCTTCGCGGCAAAAGGCGGAAACGCCGAATGGGAGGAGCACTGGCGCGAAGCACTGACCAAATTCCAGGATCTGTTTCCGTTCCGAAAACAGTTTATTGAGGCCTTAGACAAGAGTGTGCAGGAGGGTTAGCAATGGCGGAGATTTTGAGACAGCATGCGGAGGAGCAGTTCGCAGAGGAGTTGGCAGCCCTTGCGGCCACCGACACGCGACAACGGCCGCCTAACTGGCGGCTATCGCCATGGGCGGTGACGGTCTACCTGCTGGGTGGCACTCTGGAGAATGGCGTTACGATATCGCCAAAGTATGTTGGCTCTCGCAGGCTGATGGAGATTGCGGTGGCGACTCTGGCCACCGATCGAGCTCTGCTGCTGCTTGGCGTGCCCGGCACGGCAAAGACCTGGGTTGCGGAGCATCTCGCAGCAGCCATTGCGAACGATTCGACGCTGTTAGTGCAGGGAACGGCCGGCACCAGTGAAGATTCGGTACGCTACGGATGGAACTACGCCCGGCTCCTGGCGGATGGCCCCTCCCGGCAGGCACTTGTGCCCAGCCCGATTATGCGGGCCATGGAGGACGGCAAGATTGCACGCGTCGAGGAGCTAACTCGCGTTCCCTCCGAAGTGCAGGACTCGCTTATCACCATCCTCTCGGAGAAGACTCTGCCGATACCGGAGCTGAACACCGAGGTGCAGGCGACGCAGGGCTTCAACATCATCGCCACAGCGAACGATCGAGATCGCGGTGTCAACGAGCTCTCCGGGGCGCTCAAACGGCGCTTTAATACGGTGGTTCTGCCGCTACCTGCAAGCATGGAGGCGGAGGTCGAGATCGTGCAGCGCCGCTCTGCGGAGCTGGGAAGGGCGCTAGAGCTGCCTGCCGAAGCACCCGCTATCGAAGAGATCCGCCGCATTGTAACCATCTTCCGCGAGCTGCGCACCGGAGTTACTGCCGATGGCAAAACGAAGATAAAGTCGCCGAGTAGCACGCTCAGTACCGCCGAGGCGATCTCGGTGGTCAATAATGGCGTTGCGCTGGCTGCGCATTTTGGAGATGGGACACTGCGAGCCACCGACATGGCTTCCGGGCTGCTTGGTGCTATCGTCAAAGATCCCGTTCAGGACCAGCTGGTGTGGAAAGAGTATCTTGAGACCGTTGTTAAGGAGAGGGACGGCTGGCGCGATCTGCATCGTGCGTGCCGTGCACTGAGTTAATGCCGACCCATCTGCTGGGAATTCGACACCACGGTCCGGGCTCCGCACGCAGCGTTTTGAAGGCGCTTGAGGTGATTGAGCCGGATATATTGCTGCTGGAGGGCCCGCCGGAGGCTGAGCCCGTGCTGGCAACGGTTGGTCACGCCGACCTGCAGCCGCCCGTGGCGCTGCTGCTCTATGTTCCGGATGCACCCAAACGCTCCGTGTTCTACCCCTTTGCGCGCTTCTCTCCGGAGTGGCAGGCGTTGCTGTTTGCCAACTCCCGGCAGATACCGGTTCGGTTGATCGATCTTCCGCAGAGCCATCAGCTGGCAACGGAATCTACAGGAGCTACAGAAACTAAGGAAGCAGAGGAGACCGCTGAGGCTGCGGGGAGCGGTGGATCTGATGAACCAGTTGAGACGGACGCGAGTGAAGGGGATGTTGATGCGGAGCCGGAAGTTGCGCCGGCATCAATTCGGCGAGATCCGATGGCCTGGGTCGCCGAAGCGGCGGGATATACCGACAGCGAGCGCTTCTGGGAGCATCTGGTGGAGATGCGCAGCTCCGATGCACAGGAGGATGGCGAAACCGAATCGGTACCTCCGATCTTTGCCGCGGTGCAGGAGCTGATGACCGCACTGCGTGCCGATCTACCTGCGGAAGAGCGGGGGGTGTCGCCGGAGCAGCAGCTTCTGGAGGTTCGACGTGAGGCATGGATGCGCCAATCGATCCGTGCGGCTCAGAAAGAGGGATACCAGCGGATCGCCGTTGTTTGCGGTGCCTGGCATGTGCCGGCGCTCGCCGAAGCCGTGCCGGCCAAGCGTGATGCCGAACTGCTGAAGGGGCTACCGAAGGTGAAGCTGACCGCTACCTGGGCGCCCTGGACCTATAACAGGCTCTCCATGCAGAGTGGATATGGCGCCGGCATCGAATCGCCGGGCTACTACGATCAGCTCTGGAGCCACCCACAGGATGTAGCATCCCACTGGATGGGCAGCAGCGCACGCCTGTTGCGAGAAGAGGATCTGGACGCATCGCCCGCGTCGCTCATCGAGGCGGTGAGGCTGGCCGAGACGCTCGCAGCGCTCCGCGAGCTGAGCAAGCCCGGGCTGATTGAGCTGATGGAGGCGATCCGCACCGTGTTATGCGGTGGCAGTGAGACGGCTCTGGCGTTAATTGGCAGGCGGCTGGTGGTGGGTGAGGTTCTGGGGCGCGTGCCGGACGACACCCCCATGCCCCCGATGCAGCGCGACCTGCAGAAGGAGCAGAAGCGGTTGCGCCTCCCGGCGGAGGCGACGGAGAGAGCGCTCGATCTCGATCTGCGAAAGTCGGTTGATCTGGATCGAAGTCGGCTGCTGCACCGTCTCGCCCTGATGGGGATCGACTGGGGGCGTGAGGACAGATCGTTCGGAAAGTCACTCACAAGCACCTTTCATGAGCGATGGAAGATTGCCTGGAAACCCGAGCTGGTGGTCAACGTGATCGAGGCCGGAATGTGGGGCAACACGGTGTTGACCGCGGCCTCGGCACACGCCATTGCAGTTGCTGAGGCGACCAGGGAGTTGCCGGCGCTGACGGCTCTTATCGAGCGGACCCTGCTTGCCGAGTTGCCCGATGCCGTTAAGGTGATGATGGTCCGCCTGGAGGCGCTTGCCGGCCTGACGAGCGATGTGCAACATTTGATGGCGGCTCTCCCACCCCTTGCATCCATCGTGCGCTATGGCAACGTGCGGGGAACGGATACCACGCTGGTAAACCATGTGGTGGAGGGATTGGTGACGCGCGCATGTGTTGGATTGCCGGCGGCGTGCAGCTCCCTCAACGATGAAGCGGCGGGAAAGATGTACCTGCATCTGCTGAAGATGAACGATGCCTTGTTGCTGCTGGAGCAGGAGGACCAGATCGCAACCTGGCATGAGGCGGTGGCGCGTGTGGCAGACCTGGCCGGCGTGCATGGATTGGTGGCCGGCAGGTGCTGCCGCCTACTGCTGGACCAGTATGTTTTGAACGCAGAGGAGGTTGGCAATCGGATTGGGTTCGCCCTTTCGCAAGCCACTTCGCCACAGGACGCGGCGACCTGGGTGGAAGGATTCTTACGGGGCAGCGGCCTGATGCTGCTGCACACCGATGCGCTCTGGCAGATTCTTGATGGCTGGGTTGCGGGCCTGAGTGACGAGAACTTCGCACTGCTGCTGCCGGTGGTTCGGCGCACCTTTTCGACCTTCCCCACCGGCGAAAGGCGGCAGATGGGGGAGCGCGCGAAGCAGGCAGAGCGCGGCGCGCAGCATGCTGAAGTGGATGATGCGATTGATGCCGAGCGCGGCGACATCACGCTCCCCACCCTCGCCATGCTGCTCGGCATTCCCTTCGAGGCAGGACTTCCGCTATGATCGATCCCGAAGCGACAATGAGTTCGAGCAAACAGGCGGAACCGGAAGCCCATGGTGCCGCGGCAAGTGAGGAGGAGCGGCTGCGCCGCTGGCGCTTGATCCTTGGTGGAGGCGCATCGGATGGAACGGGCGTATCGCTCACAGACGACGACATCTTTATCGATCAGGCTCTAACAGCGCTGTATGATGGAGACCGGAAAGGCGGATTGTCCGGCTCTTCGCCCAATGTCTCGCGCTGGCTAGGAGATATCCGCACCTACTTCCCGACCGGAGTGGTGCAGGTGATGCAGCAGGATGCGATCGAGCGGCTCGGGCTCAAGAAGATGCTACTTGAACCGGAGTTGCTGAAGGCGGTGGAACCGGATATCCACCTGGTGGCAACTCTGCTCTCGCTGAGCAAGGTTATTCCCAATAAGACCCGGGAGACCGCCCGAATGGTGGTGCGCAAGGTGGTAGAGGATCTGGAGCGGCGACTGGCGGGTCCGCTGCGTCAGGCCATTACCGGGAGCCTGAACCGAGCTGTTAGGAACCGGCGTCCGCGCCTGAGTGAGATGGACTGGGACAGGACGATTCGGGCAAACCTGAAGCACTATCAGCCCGAACTGAAGACGATCATCGCGGAGCATCGGATAGGCCATGGTCGAAAGGGGCAGTCTCTGCGGGATATCATTCTCTGCAT
>Ga0182012_10008634_pt1 | contig 10060 bp, 5 predicted proteins | sample 612S2SmetaG_FD_120486 | JGI IMG/M metagenome (GOLD analysis project Ga0182012, IMG submission 120486) | Permafrost microbial communities from Stordalen Mire, Sweden - 612S2S metaG | ecosystem: Environmental > Terrestrial > Soil > Wetlands > Permafrost | place: Sweden: Stordalen | collected... | reverse complement strand
ACTCGAAGCGGAGCGTTCCGCCCTGGATCAGTTCTTCATGAGTGACGGTGATGCTTTTCGGCTGCCGGTTCAGCGTGACACTCTTGACTTGGGATTTCTCCGGGCTGTTGCCGGGGGCTTCGACGATCAGCGTCTTTTTGCCGGGCAGATGTACGATGGCGCGGGGGAAGAGCGGGCTGCCTAGCGTGTACTCCGGCTTGCCGGGGCAGACCTGGTAGAGGCCCAACGCGCTCATCACATACCAGGCGGCCATGGAGCCGGTGTCTTCGTCGCCGGGGAACTTATCCACCGTGTACAGCTCGTTCAGAACGCGGCGAACCCAATGCTGGGTGCGGTCGGCGCGGCCCGCGTGGGCGAAGAAATAGAGGATGTGATGCACCGGCTGGTTGGAGTGGGCATACTGGCCGAAGGGAACGGCGGCCATCTCCGACATTTCGTGAATCTCAAAGCCGTACATGCCGACGTTGAAGGCGGCCGGGACGGTGAGCATCTCTTCTAGCAGCGCTGCGGCCTGCGCTGGCCCACCCATGAGTTCGATCAGCTTGGGAATGTCGTGCGGGACATGGAAGCGATATTGCCATGCTGCTCCCTCGACGTAAGGATTGCCCCAGGTGGCGGGATCGAAGGGCGTGAGCCATGAGCCATCGGCACGCTTACCGCGGAAGAACTTGGTTTCTGTGTCGAAGATGTGTTGCCAGCTTGCGGAGCGCTTGAGGAAGAAATCCGCGTCCTCGTGCTTGTCGAGGACCTTGGCGACCTGGGCGATGCAGTAGTCGCCGTAGGCGAAGTCGACGGCTTGGGCGACGGAGGTTTCGGTGTTGTCGGCGGGGATGTAGTTGAGGCGGGCGTATTCGGCGAAATTGACGCGGCCGTAGCCTTTTTCGGGATCGCCGGCCTGGGCGGCGTTTTTCCGAATGCCTTCATAGGCGGTTTGAAGGTCGAAACCTGGGATTTTCTTGATCGCGGCGTCGCCGATGACCGAGTCCATGAGGGTGCCGGTCATGATGTCGCGGTAGCCGGGACCAGGGCACTGCGGCATCCAGCCGCCTTCGCGATAGATGTTGACCCACGCGGCGAGAATTTCGCCGAGGCGCTCGGGGAAGAGCAGGGTCATCATCGGGTACCAGGCGCGATACATATCCCAGTAGACGTGGTCGGCGTACATGGGGCCTGGCATGACCTGGCCGTTGAAGCAACTGAAGTGCTGCATCGCTCCTGACGCGTCGAATTCGTGCCAGACGCGGGGGAAGAGCAGTGTGCGGTAGAGGCAGGAGTAGAAGATGCGCCGCTGCGATTCGCTTGCGCCTTCGATTTCGATGCGGAGCAGATGCTCGTTCCAGCGCGCTGCTGCGGCATGGCGCAGCGAGTCGATGGATTTGCTGCCGACTTCGCGTTGCAGATTGCGCTCGGCTTGTTCGAAAGAGATGAATGAGGTGCCGATGCGGGCTTCGATGGATTGGCCCGGTTGGAAGGAAGCGATGCCGATCTGACCGCTGATTTTTCTGGCGGATTCGACGGGCTTGACATTGAAGCTGGCCCAGTTTTCGGGGAATTCGAGGACGTAGTAGGTGGCGAAGTTGTTGGGGACTCCGCCGGAGTTGGCTGTGGAGGTGAAGCGGATCTGGCGGCGATCTGCGTCGGCCTCGATTTTGCTTTCTCCGGGTACCTCGAAGATGAGCCCGGGAGTTTTCTGGGCTTGGTCGGCTTCGAAACGGGCGGTGAGCGCGGCGCAACGCTCGGTTGGGACCAGTTCGACGTGGGCGCGGTAGCGGAGCAGAAAAAGCTGGAGCGAATAAGGAGTGAGTTTTGCGGATTCGGCCAGGTAGGACGAGGCGCGGCCGGAGGCATCGGGATGCGGGTCAGGACTCGAATCTCCGCAGAAGGGCATGAAGGTGGCCTGGCCGTAGTCGCCCATCCACGGGCTGAACTGGTGGGTGGAGCGGAAGCCCTGGATGCGCCGGTCATCGGGGTGGAACATCCACGGGGTGCGGGCGCGGGACTGGAGGGTCCAGTGGGCCATGCCGAAGGGCACAGCGGCGATCGGCAGCGTGTTTCCGCGGGAGAATTCGGGATTCGAGTCGGTCCCTTGCAGCAGATTGACGAGATCGGCAGGGTTTCGCGTTGATTCTGTTGCGCCTGGGTTAACTTGTGGATCGGCGGAAAACGGCTTCGCGTGCGCTTCGCCGGGGATTGCGGCGGCGAGGGTGGCCAGGCTGGAGGCTTTGAGGAAGCTGCGTCGGCTGGGCAGGATGGATTTGGATGGCACTGCGGTTTGGACCCTCTCAGACGGAACGGACTTTTTCATTATTCACTGCCGGGTGCGGTCAGAGTCCTGCGTACCAGTCGTAGCCGAGTTTGGTCCAGTAGTCGTCAGGCTTTAGGTTGGAGTAGGCGATGACGCCGATGCGCTTGATTTGCTTGTAGCCGTACTTGGTGGGGGCGTGCAGGCGGAGGGGCGCGCCGTGGACCTGGGTGAGGGCTTCGCCTCCCATCTCCGTGACCAGGAGGGTTTGCGGATGGCGGCAGACGTGGAGATCGTAGCCGACGTAGTAGTCGCCGTTAGGGGTTTCCATGTAGACGTAGCGGGGCTCGGTACCGTCGGGGTTCGGCGCGGGCGGGTAGGCTTCGAGGAAGTCAGCCATGCGCACGCCGGCCCAGTGGATGATCTGGCTCCAGCCCTCGATGCACTTGAACTCGGTGACGAGTTCGTGGCGGGAGAATCTGACGACGTCGGCGAGGGTGAGCAGCAGACCGGGCGTGCCGGGCCGGAGGGTTGAGGCGCTCAGGCCGGCTTCCGCTGTGCCGCGCGGGAAGGCTCCGGCGCGCACTTCGCGTAACTTTGGCGCTTTTGCATCGGAATATTGATAGTTCCACGCGGTTACGTCGGGGACGTATTGGGAGTAGCTTTTCTCGTTCCGGACGCCGACCAGTTGCAGACGCCAGCTTTCCAAAGCCAGTTCGTTGTCGAGGCCGATATAGCCGTTGGTGCGGGGCTTTTCCGCGCGGCTCAGGGGGTAGGTTGGCGCGAGGGCGCGTTCGTTGAAGATGGCCCTGGAGAGCGCGGCTTCGGCCTGAATGGTGCGGCGCAGGACGAGTGGCTGCTTGCCAAGGATGGGGCCGCCTTCGACCCAGCGGTAGACGCCGTATCCTGCAGCCGCGCTCATCGCTGCGACGGCGAAGCTACGGCGGGTGCGTTTGCGGGAGGCTGCGAGGATAGCGGCGTCGGATTCGTATTTGGCTTGAGCAACTGGCTCTGGCGCGGGAGTCGCTTCCTCCTCGGTTTCGATTGCCGGCTGGGTTTCGAGTTCCGGATTTAATTGGGTCGCGGAATCTTCCGGAGGCTCGGGTCGCGATTCCGAGGTGGGATCTTGTTCGCTCATTGCCAACCCTGCCTTTCTGCTTCGATCGACGGCGCGATGGCGGGGCGAATTTCGTAGCCGCTGATCATGCCGCGGAAGTTGTTCCAACCAGCGAAGATGACCTGCACAACGTGGACAAGGAAGAAGGCGCAGAAGCCCATGGCCAGCCAGAAATGCTCCCAGCGAGCCCACTCGTACCCGCCGAGTAGACTGGTGACGAGATGCGCCTGGGTGGGCTTCCAGATGGCGAGGCCGGTAATGAGGCTGCCTGCACCCATGAGGATGGTGGCAGAGTAGGCGATCCTTTGCGCGGCGTTGTACTTGGAGTTGCTGGCTGGTTTGCGGCGAAATAGGAGCGCGGCCCAGACGACCTTCGCTGCTTCGCGGAGGCTGCCGCGCCGGGGTATCAGGAAGCGCCATTCGCCGGAGATGGCGAGGAAGAGCACGTATGCGAGGCCGTTGATGGCGAAGATCCAGAAGAAGAAGAGATGATCGCCCAGGCCTTCCGTTACGTGCCAGGGAATGTGCAGCGCATTCCAGACCGGCTCGGGAAACATTGACATCAGCGTCCAGGAGCCGAAGCCGATGCGGTAGACGGCGTGGGGATGCAGATGGGCGTTGTCGGTAGTGTTCCAGTAGAGGCGAATACCGCTGAGGACCATGAGGAAGAGAACGGGGAAGTTAATCCAGTGCATCCATCGGATGGCGAGGGGATGTTTGCGTTCCAGGCGAATGGTCGCGGGTGATGCAGTTTTTTCGGCGGTCTCCGGTAACGTGACTGAAGCCATGTTCGCCTTGTCCAAGGAACGCAACGACCGCGTCGATGGTCTTGATTCTGGAAGGGAAGAGTCGGCGAGTTTCGCAGTGAACAGGTCACAGGAACTCGATCCTACGATTCTCGGCACGCGAAGGAACCGCAAGAGGGAGTATAAGCTGCGGGGAAAGTCTGCCGCAAATGACTAAGCTGCGCGGCCGCGTCGAAAGGGGTAGGGTCTCCGAAAATGCGGGTTCTTGCGCAAATGAATGTATACGGTTACATTCTTGGTGAGGAAAAACTTCATGCGCGTGTTGAATCTCAGTCTGGCTTGCCGGATCTTTGCGTTTGTTTGCTTGATACACCTTGGTTTTGCTTCGGCTCCCTTCGCCCTTTCCGTCGAACCGCCTCAACTGGTGGAGAAGGATGGGCGCTTTGCTCTCATGGTCGAGGGCCGGCCGTACCTGATTCTGGGCGGCCAGATTCACAACTCGAGCGGCTGGCCCAGCGAACTGCCGCAGGTCTGGCGTTCGATGGAGGCGCTGCACGCCAATACGATAGAGGCGCCGGTGTACTGGGAGCAGTTTGAGGGGAAAGAGGGCGAGTTCGACTACGCGAATGTCGACCAGATTGTGGACGGCGCGCGGCAGCACGGGCTGCATGTCGTGCTGCTGTGGTTCGGTACCTGGAAGAACGGGAACATGCATTATGCTCCGGCGTGGGTGAAGGACGATCCGAAACGCTTTCCTCATACCATTCGGCCGGACGGCGAACCAATCGATGTGCTGTCGCCGATGACGCGCAACACGCTGGAGGCAGATAAATCTGCGTTTACGGCCCTCATGCGCCATCTGAAGCAGATTGACGGCGAGAAGCATACCGTCCTGATGGTCCAGGTGGAAAACGAGTCGGGCAATATCGGGAGCGTGCGGGATAATTCCGAGGAGTCCAACAAGAAGTTCGCGGGTCAGGTGCCTGTGGATCTGCTGGCCGCGGCGCATAAGCAGGAGGGGACATGGAGCCAGGTCTTTGGCGGCCAAGCGGATGAGATTTTTCAGGCGTATCACCAGGCGAAATATATTAACGAAATTGCGGCCGCGGGCAAGGCGGAATTTGCAATCCCGTTTTACGTTAACGTTTGGATCGATTACCCGTTGCCGGAACTGCCGCAGCGTCAGTTGGATACGCCGGGGATTGGGTATCCGAGCGGCGGCGCGGTGCAGAAGCTGGTTGGGCTGTGGCGTGCATTGGCGCCCTCGATCGACATGATTGGGCCCGACATTTATGCCGCGGATTCGCCTTTTTATCGGGAAACGATTGCGGCTTATAAGCGTCCGGACAATCCACTTTGGATACCGGAGACCGGGCGGGGAGATAACTTTGGCAAGTTTCTGTTTTATGCGCTGGGCGATGGAGCGATCGGGTTTTCACCGTTCGGGGTGGATGAGACGGGATGGAACATTCTGGGCGACGAGCCGTGGAAGCAGCACTCCAGCAATTTCGCGCTGATTGCGCCGATGAGCCGCGAGATTGCGAAGCTGGAATTTGAGGGCAAGCTCAAGACCGCGGTGGAAGAGCCAGGGCAGACCGCGCAGGAGATCGACTTCGGCGGCTGGCAGGCGACGGTGACTTACGGATTTCCTCAACCGGATGGAGGGCGGCCGCCTGGGACCAAGGACGCGCATGGAGCCGCGATTGTGGCTCAACTTGGACCGGACGAGTTTCTGGTGACCGGCGTAGACGCGAGCATCAGCTTCCATCTTCCGGGAAAGCTGCCGTGGATTCACAGCCAGATTGTCTCGGCGGAGCAGGGAAATTACGAGGATGGCGTCTGGAAGCCTTTGCGGCTATGGAATGGCGATGAAACGGACCGTGGACTTTGCTTTTATCAGAAACCACAGGTGGTCCGGGTCCGCATGGGGAGGTTCTAGAGCAGTTCTCCGTCTGCGATTCGTTTCCAAAGTCCGCGATGTGCGGTTTTTCTTGACGAAAAACCGCGAATACCTTTGCTGCTTCGGGGTACATCGGAAGCAGAATTGCTGTGAACAAGTCTCATATCGATCCGTTAGAATCTGGTAGCCCTCCGGAGCAATTCACCCAAGTCTTGTCCGTTGGCGCAATAATGCGCATTTCTTCTTGCGTTTAGTGGAACGGATCTCAGATGCAATGGAACGGATTTCACCTGGCCCTGGCCATTGTGTACTTGGCCGGACTGATGGCTGCGGGCATTTTGACTGGGCGCAGGAAGGTGGACGCGAACCAGTTCCTGAACGCGACAGGCGCGTTGCCGCTATGGGTTTGCATTACGGCCAGCATTGCCGCAAATTGCGGTTCGCTCGATGTGGTGGCCATGATGGCGCTGGGTGCACAGTATGGGATGCTGGCCTGCCACTTCTACTGGATCGGGGCGATTCCCGCGCTGCTGGTGCTGGTTTTCTGGCTTTTGCCGTCGTACACACAGGGGCGATACCCATCCGTTCTTGATTTCATTGAGCGCCACTACGGAGCGCGGCTACGATCCGTAGTCGCCTTCTGCATGGCGGCGATGATGCTGCTGCTGGCCGGCGTTTGCCTTTGCGCCGTAGCGCAGGTTGGGGTGGTCTTTCTGGGCTGGAGCTTCCTGCGGGGCGTGCTCGTAGCGGTGCCGGTGGTGCTGTTTTACACCTGGGTCGGCGGATTCCGGGCAACGGTCTACACCGAATTGTTGCACTTTGCCCTGGTGCTGGCGGCCGTGGTCCCGCTGTTCTTTCTGGTGGTCCACGACTTGGGTGGAATGGCGCGTTTGCAGGAAAACATTCCCGCAGACAGGGCGCATGCCTGGCAAACGCTGCCACTCTTTTCGCCGCACGCCACGATGGACCGGGTGGGCCTCATCTTCGGCCTGGGAGGAGTGCTGAGCTTTGGCTACTGGAGCATGGATTTCGTACTGATGCAGCGTGCCCTGGCGGTGCGGCGGCCTGAGGATGTCCGTTATGTTCCGTTGGCGATGGCGGCGGCAAAGCTGGTCTTTGCATTTCTGATCGTCTTTCCCGGGGTGGTCGCGCCGTTGGTGCTGCGCGGGTTTGAAGCGAAAGGCTGGAGTTCTACGCTGCCTTCCCTGATGTTGCATTACTACAAGCCGTCTTGGGCGGTGATCGGTATCATGGGGCTCGCGGCCTGCCTGATCTCTACGTTCGCGAACAATGTATCCGGTTTCAGTTCGGCCTGGGTGCAGGGGATTTACCGGCAGTGGATCCGCCCGGGGGCTTCGGAAGCGCACTATGTGGGGATGGGGCGCGTGGCGAATGCTTCGGCCATCGCTCTGTCTGTCGGCGCGGCTTATGCGGCGCGGGATTTTCAGAGTCTGATGGATTACATCCAGTTGATTTTCTCCACATTCAACGCCCCGTTGTTTGCTTTGTTTGCTCTGGCCGGCCTGGCGCCGCAACGACCTGCGCGGGGCGGCCTAGGAGGCTTCTTGCTGGGCCTGGCAAGCACCATAGTGCATCAGGCATTGGCGCGCGCCGGAGTGCTGCACTACGGAAGCCAGATGAATGCCAATTTTTACGCGGCCATTACCGGCTTTACTGTGGCGGGCGCGAGCACCCTGCTGATTCACCGATTCTCAGGTGAGCCGCCGTTGGCCGACGTTGCGCCGCCGCTTCGATCCCCGATCCGGTTCTCGACCACAACGACGCTGGTCGCAATCGCTATTGGGGGATTTTGCGTGGTGCTCAACGTGATTTACTGGTAGCCGCTTTCGCGCTTTTTCCGCGCCTTTGCGAGGGGGCCGGTCCGGTTGATTCCCGCAGGACCAAGGTCATGGGCAAGGTAAACTGGCGTCCGGGAAGATGAACTGCGTCGCCTGTGTTTTGGAGTGCTTCCATGAGCATTCTTGCGTATTCCCGGCGGGAGATGCGCAGTGTGGTGAGAGGCGGATAGACGATGTCGCTCATCTCGATGTCGTCGCAGCCGGCAACGGAAATATCCTGCGGGACCCTGAGGCCCCTGGCGTGGGCTTTGCGCAGCGCTCCGATCGCGGTCAGGTCGTTGGCGGTCACAACGGCGGTGGGAGTTTCCTCCAGCGACAGGATTTTATCCATGGCCGCTGCTCCGCCGTCGATTTTGAAGTTGCTTTCCACAATCCATCCTTCCCTCGAGGACATCCCCTGTTTGACCACTGCATCGAGGAAAGATTCCCGGCGAACCCGGGATGTTAACAGCCCAGCGGTTCCACCGATAAACCCGACGTTGGTATGCCCGAGTTGCTTTAGGTGCGCCACTAATTTAGCCATACCGCCAGCGAAATCGACCACGATGTCGCTGAGTCCGGGGCCGGTGCGGTAGTGATCCGTGGTCACTACGGGGATGCGGTTTTTGATCAGCGATTCCAGGGATGCGGTCTCCATTTCCGAGACCAGAATTGCTACGCCGTCGACGCGACGGAGGAGCATTCGACGCACCGATCGCTGAGTGCGGGTGGAGTGGAAATCGGTGTTCGCGACCAGCAGTTCCTGGTCGTTTTCCACCAGGAGTTCCTCAAAGACCTTGACTAATTCGGTAAAGAAAGGGTTGGTGAGGTCGGGAATGATGATGCCGTAGATCTGGCTTTTGCCGTTTTTAAGGTGGATGGCGCTGTTGTTGGGCACGAAGCCGGTGTCTTTGATGATTCTCTGAATTCGGCGCGTGGTCTCTTCGGTGACTAAGTTCGAACCGTTGATCACGCGGGATACCGTTGCGCTCGAAACCCCAGCCATTCTGGCGATTTCACGGATGCTGATGGACAAAAGCCACCCCAAGGGCGAACAAATTTTCTTGATTGTATCCTTCCCGGGCAGGAATACGAAGTGGCTTTTGGGGTGAAAAATAAAGTCGGCAAGACTATTGACAACGTTTTCAGACCGGGCGTAATGTTCTCGTCGAAGTTCAGCTTCCCTGAAATGTAACCGTGTACATTGTTTCAACAAAGGATCCCCATCGAGTCGGATCGGGGCGGTATTCCGGGAATGTCGGCTTCGACGAGAGCACCCACGAAATAGCAAAGTCATTCACTTGGAGGCAATGGATTATGTTCAAACGTCATTGGATGTTGACAGTGATAGCGCTCGTTCTTCTGTTCCCATCCGTGCGGAGCATGCTCGGCCAGGCCGATCAGGGCACCATCACGGGTGTGATTCAGGACCCAACCGGAGCAGTCGTCACCGGCGCCAGCGTAACTCTCACCAACGTTGACACCGGTCTGGTGGTCAAGGCGAAGGCCGATTCCGGGGGTGTGTATGTATTCTCCCCGGTCAAGATCGGCAGTTACACCGTCACAGCGGTTGCCGGGGGATTTGAGACCACAACCGAAACCAATGTGCACCTGGATCTGCAGCAGCGGCTCAATGTTGTGATCACGCTGAAGCCGGGAGCTGCGACCGAGACGGTAACCGTTTCCTCGGAAGCGCCGCTGATGCAAACCCAGGAGAGCTCGGTTGGACAGGTCATCGATACCGAGACTGTCAACGATGTTCCGCTCAACGGCCGCAACTGGGTCTTCATCGCGCAGCTTTCGGCTGGTGCGGTTCCTTCCGAGGGTTCGCGGGGCGCAGGCAAGGGAGACTTCAACGCCAACGGTCAGCGCGCCGAACAGAACAACTTCATCCTCGACGGCGTGGACAACAACGTGAACGTGGTGGACTACTACAACGGAGCCAGCTTTGTGGCCCAGCCCCCGCCGGATGGTCTTGCGGAATTCAAGGTGCAGACCAGCAACTACTCCGCGGAAATCGGGCATGGCGCGGGCGCGGTGGTCAACGCAAGTCTGAAGTCGGGAACAAACCAAATCCATGGCAGCGCGTGGGAGTATCTGCGCAATACCGTCTTCGACACGCATGACTGGAATAACGAATCGCTCCCTGTCCCCGATTACCACGAGAACCAGTTCGGCGCGACTCTTGGATTGCCGATTCTCAAAAACAAGATATTT
>Ga0182012_10008633_pt1 | contig 10062 bp, 13 predicted proteins | sample 612S2SmetaG_FD_120486 | JGI IMG/M metagenome (GOLD analysis project Ga0182012, IMG submission 120486) | Permafrost microbial communities from Stordalen Mire, Sweden - 612S2S metaG | ecosystem: Environmental > Terrestrial > Soil > Wetlands > Permafrost | place: Sweden: Stordalen | collected... | reverse complement strand
CCCTGGCGAACCTCGGACACTTCGCCCTTCGCTCTGCATAGGAAGGTGAAGCCGCAGAAAAGAATGCCTGCTTCAATTTCAACGAAAGAAAGGTACCAACCCCTATGACGAATCTCAACAAAATCATGATCCTCGGGAACACCGGCAAGGATCAACCGAAACACTCCGCTACCGCTAACGGCAAGCAAGTCACTCGGCTCACCGTCGCGACGAATAAGCGTTACAAAGACGCCGCGTCAGGCGAATGGACGACTGAGGCAATCTGGCACAAGCTAGTGGTATGGGGAGATGGGGCTGCTTATGCTTCGCGCATTCAGCCTGGCTCGCTGGTCTTCCTCGAAGGCGAGATGAGCTATCGCGACTATGAGCGCGAGATCGACACGCCCGATGGACCAGTCAAGGTCCAATGGCCGGTTGCCGAGATTGTTGTATCGACGATCAGTGTAATCCACAGCAAATCAGCATCTAAAGGGGAGGCCGCATGAGCGGCTTTCTCCTCTTCGGAGAGGAGACGTTATGACAACACTCGAACAAGGCGCCAGCGTCACGCGTAAGACCAAGGCGACGATCCAACACAGGGCTCTAGTCGCCACCCTACATGCCGAGTTTCTGGAGCTACGGCGATTTGGCAAGCGGGAGAGCCTAACCGCTACTTACGAATCCATCTACCAAGCCGCCGCGATGCGCCAGGCAGAGCGGGATCGGCGCGAACGCTTGATTCTGAAACGGAGCCGACTCGCGGGAGGTGCGCCGTGACGGCCACCTCTTTCTACTCATTGGATTGTGTTTGCGGACAGCGCCTGCAAAGTGAAACTCGTGATTTGGTCTGTCCAGTTTGTGGGCGCCAGATCCATATCGAATGGCCTGCAGCGGCCGACGAAGACGCCTCCGAGGGAGAGCTACGGGAGACGAAAAGCACCGCTGCCTAAGTAATTGAAACGGAAGCCCGGATCAGGTAGAAGCTGATCCGGGCGGAAAAGGATGATCTGTGTTATCGGAGAGATTACGAACCTCTCAATCGCAGTATACGCCGACTGGCCAGTCTGCTTCAACAGAAAAAACCACCAGTCAGGTGCGCTACATTTCGAAGAAACCACCCTCCTCTGAAGGCGGAATGCGGCGCGCGCACCGGCGCGATGTTGAAAACTCGCCGCTCAAGCGGACCGCGGGCCAACTCTACGGAGCGCTCTGCGACTGTCTCGACCATGGCGCCTACACCGGTCTCGCCTGGCCCAAAATTGATACGCTCGCCCGTCGCATGAAAGTGACGGCTAGGACCGTGCAAACTGCGGTGAAAGACCTGACTTTAGCCGGGTGGATCGGCACGCCCCTTGGCGACGCCGGCGGCGCGCGTGAAGGAGTCGTCTACCACCTTCACCCTGACGGCAAACCGTGCTTGTTCTGTGTCGCGGCGGATCGTACGGTTAATCAGCGCGGCAGGACTCCCGACCGCCGTTTAACGGGTGAAGAAATTTCACCCCTTATTCCGGCGACGGGTGAAATTCCTGCACCCGTGACCCCCGAAAATTCTTCACCCGTTCCCGCCCTGACGGGTGAAGTTTTTGCAGCGACGGGTGAAATTTCCGACAGTGCATATAAGGAATATAGTTCCCTAAGTAATTTACCTAAATCGACGACGACGACGGCGCCGCCGGCTGCTCAGCCAACTCCCTGCAATCCGCCCGAAGAATTTCTACAGATCATGGACGCTTACATCGAACTCGACGAAAGCGCTCTGCGGCGGCTCTGGAGGGATGCACGCCAAATCATGCCCGATGCGACTCCCGAAGAAGTCCGCCATTTCTTCGGCGAACGATCCCACAAAGTCTTCCGCAATCGCAGAGTAGAGAGCCCGGTTGGCTTGCTGCTCAGTAGCATCGCGGATTGGTTCGTGAAACGGAGAGTACTGCAAAGGCGAGAGGAGCAGCGCCGTGCAGCCGAGGAGTACGAAATACTGAAACGGCAGTTGGCGGAAGCGGAAGAAAAGCAGACGCCGCCAATGCTGAGCCCTCCCGAAACGCTTGTGCAAGTTGACGCCACAGCGCCGCGAGAACGGTTCGACATGACTGAAGAAATCCGCGCTGCCGCGGCAAGGAAGGCTTTCCGATGAAGGAGCAACGGGCGCACTCTGAAAAGCCTTGGCGCGAACTGCTCGGCGAATCATTCGATTTCGTTCAAGCAGAGGCAGGCTTATTCGCGTTGGATCTTGAATACTACGCCGACAGAAAAAGAAAACGAGTGCGCTGCTACAGGCTGTTGTGGACCAACCGTCTTGCCGCGGAAACCAAGTCTGGCCGCTTATTGCGCCACGAAGGTGGAGTTTTACGAACCGGACCGGTGTCTGAGACAATGAGCGCTGTCGCCGAGGTACTCGCGGAACTGCGCCAAATTCGCGAACAACAGCGCAACTCGATGAAGCGAGCCGCCGCATAAATCCGCATGGCATACATAGAACCGATCATTCGACGAGAATTATCACAGCCGGATCGCGCTGCCGTCCAGGAACAGGTTTGCCTGGCTGTCGAAGGCGATCCCGAGCGCTTCCTCAATGCATATCGTCTCGATTCGCGCTCGTTTCACGGCCGCTACGTCAATTCGGACCTGATGAAAGAAATGTTCCCCGACTATAATGTTTCGAAAGCACACCGCAATCGCTACAATTTGCCTGTGCACAACGCTGCCGCAGTATTGGCCGCCGCGCAGTTCCGCGCAGCGATCGCCGATGATTTCGTTCTCGAGCGGACGAATGCCCTTTTCTTAACTGGAGTCCCAGGCGCGGGCAAAACTACCGCCGTACTTAACAACAGAGAACAGTTCCCGCAAGACGCCCGCGTTGTGTACGAACGGCAACTTTCTGACCTGGTGAATGCCAATCCCAAGTTTGAAGCGGCTCTCGGCAGAGGATTGGACGTTGAAATTGTTGCGATCCATGTACTGTCCGAGCAGGCCTTGGCAAACACGATTCTTCGCTTTGAACGCGAGGGGCGCGGCGCAACAATTGAAGCCCCTGAGCCGAATTCAGGTCTCTTGCCGACTGATCTCATCCGGATTTTCGCCCGTTTGGCGACAGAATCGCTTCAGCGTTGTTTAGAGGCGCGATACAGTAACGTTATATGCTTTACGCGGCTGGGAGGCGCTCCCGCTGCTGGAATCGGAAGGAAATCATGAGCACATCAAACGAAGGCTTGCCGGAACCCTCGAAGCCCGTCACTCCGACGCCCTCATCTCTGCACGAGCCTACCAACAAGCTCTCGGCGAAGCCACTGCCACCTTCGATTGATCTATTCATTGACACGGCGATTGCTAGATTTTGTGATCGCACAAAGCCGTTTCCGAAAGTTTGGTAAATCATGATAGTTGCCCTGTTCTAAAACTTCCAAGCGGAAGTCGCCATTTCGAGCCCGGTCGCGCTCCATCGAATCGTGTTGAGGTATAGGTGGCGGATTTTGAGTTTGCCTAGCGCGACATTTTCCAATGCTAGCGTGGTGATCATGTTCGATGGTGAGGTTGCTATGTATAGGGGTGACTACGCAAATTCTCGACTAACCCGCGCTCTCAGCGCTGCGGCTATACCCAAGCTGGCTCTAAGATTTTTACTTGTGGCTACTTTTCTGGCCTTATGTATTTTGTCCGCTTCAAACTGTGGATCCCGATCGCCACGAGGACCTCTCTCTGAGAAAGCCGATCTAGTCACTTTGGGGGTCGAGCCTGATCCGCTCCCAGATGCCCAATTGACTCCGGGTGACGTCCTTAATGTCACCCGCAATGACATCTGTACGAAGGGGTACACCAAAAAAATCCGTGAAGTGTCCGCGAGCATAAAACGCCACGTTTATGACTCATACAAGCGAATCAAAGCGAAAGGGATTTGCTGCGAGGTCGACCACCTAATTCCGCTTGAGTTAGGTGGATCAAACCGGGAAAAAAATCTTTGGCCGGAGCCGTATCAAACTCAATGGAACGCCAAGGCAAAGGATCGACTTGAGGGTCGCTTACACAAACTTGTCTGCGAAGGCTCCCTCGATTTGGCGGAAGCCCAAAGAGAAATCGCAGCCAACTGGATTGTTGCTTACAAAAAGTACCTTGCCACTCCGAATTCGACGCGCAAACATGGGCGCCGATAAAATTAGGCAATGCCAGTTAATCTTAAGCTGACGCGGGTAATCGCAGACCGAATTGTCGCTAGCGCCTCACAGGAGGATCGTAGCTTGCGAATTCAGTTTACGGACGGCTCAGTCCTGCAAATACGACTTGAAGATCCCATGTCCTCAGTCATGGTGAGAGATGCACGAGGGCAGATAGAATATGCCGATTAAATCTTACGCCAAGATTGAACAGTGAGGCGAAACATTAGGCTGCCACCGCAACCGGGCAAAGCGAATTGCGATCACCGGCGTCTTCCATCGAGAAATAGTCTTTGATTTTGTTTCCGGCATAGTCCCGCGCGTGAAGGAGCGTCAGCGCGATCGGCATGGGAACCCTGTCGGGTTGGCCCCATGCTTCTGAAAAGAGGTCAGATAAGATGCGGTATGCCTCCAGGTCAGCCTGATATTGATTCATATTCTCTTGCCTGACCAAATTATCGGCAACTGTACAACAAAAGTTTCCAGATTTTGAAAATAAATTATTTGACTGCGGAGCATCCCGCCATTTGAGCACCATATCGGAGGAGAAGTTCGACCCGGCGATTCTTCTGCATCAGTTCGTCAGTTGAATTAGCCTGTTCCCACTGTGGGTCTGAATACGGTTTTCCAATCTCGCGGTTGGCTGGGAAAAACTCGCCGTATGACGTTGCTGACATGGCGTGTTCCGTTGGCGAGATGCCCACATCATTCTGAAGAAAGAGGAATACAGAATCGGCCCGAGCCGACGCCAAGTGAAGATTATCATCAAATTGACAAAACTTGGAACGTTTAATGTGGCGGCTGTCAGCGTGTCCAAGAATTCCGATCTCAACTATCGAATTCGCTTGATTCCTGATTTCCTGGCCAATCTCACGCAGCACGCCCTGGCCTTTGACTCCAAGACTGTCGTCGCAATCTGCGAACAGAGTAGATTCGCTGAATGTAATGTGAAGAAGCAACTTATCGTGCGGGTCTTGCCGCAGCGAAACAATCGACTGCTTTGTTTGGGGGTCGAACACCTCCCAGCCAGAAACATTTGATGTCGAAACCCTTCTCACATGCAGAAGCCCTGACGCAAACTGCTGCTGGCAATCCTCCGCTTTCTTAATCTTTTGTCCGAGCACCAGATAAACGGCCCCTAGAACCAGCAATAAGACAAGAATTACGGAGAGCATCGAGTCTCCAAATGCCGGCCAAAAGTTTATCTCTTCTGAATGTTCGTCGCTCATAAAGTCCGCAGGCTATGAAACTACTTCCGCCTGAATAAGCGCTTCAGAAATCCTGGTCTTCGTTGGCCACGAGTCGCGGAAGCGAAATCCCGAATCGCATCTTCTAATCCCTTAAGCCTAGTATCGAGGTTTCCGTTCGCCGACGTGCCAAATATCCCGCTGTTTGAACCATGGCCAGTCCGACCCTGCGATACTTCCCTAGCCGCTAGTTGACGCAAGGGGTCAACAACGTCGCTTAAGCTGCTAACCAGAGTGGTTCCTCTCGCGCTCAGCTCGCTTAAGAGAGTTGACATCTGATGTATCGAATTCGCCGATTGCTCACGAAGCCTCTCTGCCGACTGCTCGAAGGGCACTTTCAGATTGTCAAGCGATCGTTTAGCGGCTGTCGCACCCTGATCCAACTCGACCCGCCAGGAGCTAAACTGTGTTCCGAGTACGCCGGTCTGCTCTTTGGATACTTCAGTTAACTCGGTAATCAAGGCTTCACACACCTGAGTGAAGATAGTCGAAGTCTTAGCTATCTCAGTTGCAGACTCCCTGACAGGTTTATAGAGTTCCCGGGTGGCACTCAGCAAATCGCTTGTACCCTTGCGAATGAATTCACTCATATCGCCCGACACGCTGGCGTTACTATCCGCAAGTTCCTTAAACTGCTGCAGCAAACTGGTAACGCGGGCTTCGTGAAGATCCATCGCTTCGCAGAACACCGCAATGCGGTCAAACGTGCCTGATAGGACCAGGATTTTGTCGTTTAAGGTTGCCAAGGATTTGTCGACTAGGTCGCTCGCTGACTTAATATTCCCAGACATGCCTTGCATCGCGGTTGAGATGGTTTGGGCGTATGAAGCGGCGTCCTTGAGCGACAGATCGAGCTCAGCAGACTTCCCTTCTATGCTTTCGGCAAATTCCACGATGCGCTGTGACGTCGCTAGAGCCTTGCTTGCCGCCTGATCGAGTTTCTGGCTTCGACTGGGAAGGAGCTTCGGGACAAGCACTTCCTGGGTTTTGGCCCGCAGATTATTAGAGAAATCCGAAACCCTGGATCGGGTAAACACGAGCAGCAGGGATCCCAGTATAGAGAAACTGACGCCCCAAATGCTCGGAGTAAACGCTCCCGGCAGGCGTTGAAGCAGATCCTTGGCAGACGGTTCATCTCCACCGAACACAGCGACTGCGCGGGCGATGCCAAAAAGAGTCCCCAAAAGTCCGACAATTACAAAGGTTGCCAAAAGGCCCCGAAGCATCGGCTCCAATCGCAGTACTCCTCCAGAAGTGCTGCGGTTCAGTTCGCTGAGGTCCAACGTGCTCTCCCGTACGCCATTCAAGAAGATAGTTTTGATATGCCGTCCGATATGTCCTTGGGGGGATATTGCAGTGTAATCTAGAACCCGATCACAGTCCAACTCCGACACGCTACTGCCGTCAGTTTGCTGATTTACCTTATCAAGTAGCTTACTAGCGGCAGTGTCCGAGTTAGACAAATCTCTTTGAGCGCTCCAAACGCTCAACATGAGACGCACCCAATAGGATAGCCAAAGAACAAATAGGAAGATGAGAAATCCTATGATGGCTTCAGCGACAAGGGAATCCTTCGGCCAGAGTTGCAAGTCAGTCATCTGAGTGTCATTGCGCTCCGTCGCTTGTAACTACTAATCGCCCCATCTGACGAACAACCCAGCTTCCGTCGTTCTCATCTACGATTTCAGCGGGGGCCTCAAGGCGAAATCCTTGCTCACGGCCTGCAGGATTGTATCCTGCGTATTGGAACAGATTCTTCAGGCCAATATTCTCATGTAAAGTTGCTGTAATCTTTCGCGGCCGCGGAACGCAAAAGGTGCTTCCATCAACTGTACTTCGAACTATCCAGAAACTCCCTCCATCGCGTGGTTTTAGAATCCTTATTCCATCGAACTCTGCAGCTCTAGGAGAGAACCTACTTCTAAACTCTTCTTGGCTGGCAAAATTGTAATCATCGACCATCGTTTGAAAAAATTCAGCTGGGGAAATAAGAGTTACAACGGGCGGATTTGGATTGTCCGAAACCGGGGAAGCCTCTTCTGCTGCGCCGGGCCTCAACATGTCCATCACCTTGTGGATATCACCGCGAAGACTCGCAATTTCGGACGGTAGATCTGGACCATGCTTGCTCGTACGATGACCTTCGCGGACGCCTCTGATCTCCGACCGCGTATCACGGATTTGCTCGCGGTTTGGGATTTCAGGTGTCTGATTTCGAATTCCTACCGAAATTTGGTCCCGAATCTCCCCCAGGGCCTTGAGTATCCGACTCACGTCCCTTGATCTCCATTGCCTACGCAGCACGATAATCAAAAGAACCAAGATTACGGAACTCTCGAGAAAGCAACACAGCAAAAGGCTATCCTGAAACTGCATGCTTAGTCGCCGCCCTCCACTTAATCAATGAAAAAGCATGAACGGCCCCAGTTATAAACAAAGGCTCCAGGCTTATGTCTTTTATATCGAGATGAGTCCGTTCGAGCGCTCGTTCGTTGATCTCATCTATGGCACGATCAACCACGAGTTGAACGTTGCTTACCGGCAAAAGAATAGCGCCGAAGCGATCTGCAAAGTCATTGTAGATTCGCAGAAGGTTCTGGATTTCATCCGCTCTAGTAACGTGAATGCCCTGCTTCAGAATTTGCGAAGAGAGCGAGTCGGTCTGCTTTTTTGCTACTCCGTTTGAATCGAAAGCCTCACCCGCGATAGTTTGAACCGCATCGTCGGGCTTGGCCAATTTCATTTCAAGAGAATAAACCAATCCGCACGCGACCTCTGATTTAGGTTCCGAGGATAAGATAAGCCTGGAAGACGGTGTTTGATCGAGCCCGGCACCGGCAGCGTATGCGCCCATGAGAAGCTTATGGATAGGGTGACTTTCCTGATATTGAGGTGGCGCGAGCCAGTTAAAAACTCGAGAACCATTTCCTCCAACGTAAATATCTGGTAGCGGCGCACCGGTTTCAAGCCAATTGAGCCGCCGAAGGAGCAACCCCGAATAGTACATTAATGCCGCCACCCGAATAGCTATTTCACTTCTGAAACGTTCGAAGTCGTCTACCATCAACAAAGAATTAAGCCGTGAAAGCAAGTGATCCCCGTTGCTCCTAAGGATAGCGTCGGCACGACGGAAGAACCGCTCTCCTATTAGTTCAGTGAGCGGGCTCAAAATCGCTTCCCCATCGTCCATGCAGCGTGCAAGCATTGGCAGGACGTACTCCTTATTTTCTTGGAGTGGACCAAGTAGAATTTCTCGCCCTGAAAGTCGCACCGAGGTTTGTATCTCGAGTTTGTTCTTGCTCCAAATCGAGATGTCGGTTGTACCGCCTCCGATATCCATGACAAGTGCTCCAACGCCGAGTAGTGCACGCTGGGCCGCCTTGATGTTGTTGAAGTAGTAGGCCGTCGCGATGCTCTCTGTCTGTTTAGCGGCGAATTGGCACCTGATGCCAACGTCTGCCGTCATCTTCGGGACGTCCGATGACCAAAAGCTCTCGAGCACTTCACTAGTTCTTTCATCGAAGGCCGTCGGATACGAGTAAATGAATTGAAGACTCTGAGCACCGTTTAATCTGGCGCAATAGGCGGCGTGAAGTACCAACTGGGAGAGAAAGGCGGTCCGATCGTCATTTAGCCTGTTGTTCCACTTCAAATACGATTCAACCGTTTGATCTTCGAATTGTGCGCTTTCCACCTCCCGGTTATAAAAGAGTACATGCGCGTCTCGTATAGCTACAAAACCTCCTGTTGGCGAAATGCGCCGCCTCAGCAGGCTCAGGAACGGTGCGCTCTCTTTCTCGGGCGGGAGGAAGAGTCTGTACATAAGTCCCTCTCTTTTACGTTCTTCATTCTTGAAGATCCTGACCGTTTCAGGTGGAATCACGAGAGGAACGGGCTTTTCGCCTATACCCGAAAGAAAGATATTGGTATTAGTTGTGCCGAAATCAAATCCAATGGTAAACGCCCGCGGATTTGGAGAAGGGTCAAGTGCTTTGTACGAAGGCAAGACAAGACCAAGGGGTTCAAACTGAACCCCAACTGCCGTTGATTTCATTTCGGAGCACGTCAAATACTGCGGTGGCTGGCTCGTTATTGTTACTTCTTCTTTTGTCGATAGATCTATGCTTTTTTTTGCCTTGACAATTGGTACGCCGCACGGGCGAACGTAAAACCGGCTTGTCTCATCGTCTCGTCCCCAGAATGTACAGAAGTATTTCCAACCTTCGAGCCTTCGAGCGGGCCAAATTTCTGTGACCGGCAGGTCATATGCATCAACTCGGTTTAGATCGGCAAATTTGTAAGATCGACTTCCTTCAAGGTGCGAACCCTCCGACATTGGCAGCTTTACCTTGAATATAAATTCCTCTGCAGTGCGTTCAAACCAACAGTTATCTTGAACATAGTCGGCTTCAAGATAGGTCGAGATCTCTTCCTTGAACGGTGGTATCGGAGAACTGTCCGTTGGTCGGCCTTGATACGTTTGGATATTGGCGACGTTCACGAAAGCATCTAGGCTTTCTATAACCGTCAGCTTCGGGAGCAGAAAGTAATCAGGACGAACCCATCTCCAACCGCTCGGCAATTCGTGCCTTCCCAAATGGCGTGGGTCGCTCCCGAGAGGTTGGTTCTTAAGAAGTGATGCAGTGATTCCATGGAGTATTTCTGTGTCGGCCGGAAGCTGACGGATTATT
>Ga0182012_10008630_pt1 | contig 10065 bp, 7 predicted proteins | sample 612S2SmetaG_FD_120486 | JGI IMG/M metagenome (GOLD analysis project Ga0182012, IMG submission 120486) | Permafrost microbial communities from Stordalen Mire, Sweden - 612S2S metaG | ecosystem: Environmental > Terrestrial > Soil > Wetlands > Permafrost | place: Sweden: Stordalen | collected... | reverse complement strand
CTTTCGCTCGGTCGTCAGCACCGCCAAAGCCAACAAACGCGCCGTCCTCGACGACCTACGCCGTGCGCTGGCAACACCCACCGAAACCAACCCCCTCGCCCAACCGGGGTGAGCAATTACCCGCGTAGTCTTACATGGGAATTCCAGATTGGCAACGGAGAGTATCGTCCGGTTTCAGCAACAATAGAGGACTCATTCAACGGTTTCGATATATCTGAGCGACATGGCAAAACAATCATATCAATCCCGGCTGCTTCCGCGCACAAAATTAAGGCATGCATATACACCGATATACGAGGTGGTCTGTGGTTTATAGAGAATCCATTTTATCCGATTATACTTCCTGAGGTTTGTACGCACTTCCTTATTAACAGCATATTTTCAAACGTCATGAGGTATCGCCCCGATGAATGGGGAAGTGTATTACTAAACGAGGTTTCTTCGAGCATATCATTGTTAACAAGGCATTATTTTTCGTCGTTCCAAAGGAAGATTTTCATAGTTATACTTAGATCAATTTCACGGTACACGCCGTATGTTGCGGAGCCAAGGCGATAGTGCGTTTGATCGGCTTGAGCGGGGTGCGTCGAACTTGGCGGTAGCCCGGTTTCCGCTCGGACCGCGAGCTGCATGAGGGTGGGGGGTGGACGCACCCATGATCGACAAGCTCGAAATGCTCCTGGCCCTCGCCCGCGAGCAGCATTTCGGCCGCGCCGCGGAGGCGTGCGGCATCACCCAGCCGACCCTCTCCGCCGGCCTGAAGCAGCTTGAGGACACGCTCGGCGTCCTGCTCGTCAACCGCCAGTCCCGCTTCATCGGCTTCACGCCGGAGGGCCAGCGTGTGCTGGACTGGGCGAGGCGGATCGTCGCAGACAGCCGCGCCATGCGCCAGGAACTGCGTGCCCTGAAGGACGGCCTCGTCGGCCATCTGCGCCTCGCCGCCATCCCCACCGCCCTGCCGATCATCGCCGCACTCACCACGCCGCTGCGGATCAAGCATCCGGACCTCGTGTTCACCGCCCTCTCGCGCACCTCCATCGACGTGCTGACCCTGCTGGAAAATCTCGAGATCGACGCCGGCCTGACCTACATCGACAACGAGCCGCTCGGCCGGGTGCGCGCCATCCCGCTCTACCACGAGCACTACTGCCTGCTGACCGCATCCGACGCCCCCCTCGGCGACCGCGGCGCCGTCACCTGGGCGGAGGTCGGGCGCATCCCGCTCTGCCTGCTGACGCCGGACATGCAGAACCGCCGCATCATCGACAGCCGGCTGCGCGACGCGGGCATGGAGCCGCAACCGACGCTGCAATCGAACTCCATGCTGGTGCTGTTCTCGCATGTGCGCACCGGGCGCTGGGCCAGCGTCTGGCCGGCGGTGCTGGCCGAGACGCTGGGTCTCGCCCCGCCGATCCGCTCCATCCCGATCACGGAGGCCCGCCCGCCGCCGGTGGTCGGCCTGGTCTACCCGCAGCGCGAGCCGATGGCCCCGGCGACCGCCGCGGCTGGTCACGGAGGCCCGCCGGTTCGGCCAGACGGTGGAACCAAGGCGATAGAGTTGTTCTATCGCAGCATAACGCGGGCCGGCTTGCAGACGGCGGCGCCATCCCTTCTAGTAGCGATAACAAACCGGTCAGTTTCCGGGAGGAGGGCGCCGTGGACGCCACACTTGTCGCCAGCGAACCGTGGTCGGACGAGCGGGCAACCGCCATCATCGCCGCCCATACCGGGCGCGAGGGCGCCGCGCTCCCGATCCTGCACGATCTGCAAGCGGCGTTCGGCCACATCCCGAACCAGGCCGTTCTGCTGATCGCCGACGCGCTGAACCTGACCCGCGCCGAGGTTCACGGGATCGTCACTTTCTATCACGACTTCCGCCGCCATCCGCCGGGCCGGCACGTGCTGCGCCTGTGCCGGGCGGAAGCCTGCCAGGCGGTCGGCGCGGAAGCTCTCGGAGACCACGTGCGGCGGCACCTCGGCATCGATTGGCACGGGACGAGCGCGGATGGCGCGGTGACGCTGGAACCGGTGTTCTGCCTCGGCCTGTGCGCCGTCGGTCCTTCGGCGTTGTTGGACGGTCAGCCGCTGGCCCGGCTCGACCCCGACCGGCTCGACGCCGCATTGAGTGCCGCGCCATGACCGCCACCGCCCCGCAAGCCCCCAACCCGACCGTGCGCGTCTTCGTGCCGCGCGACGTGGTGGCCCTGGCGCTGGGCGCCGACGCTGTGGCGGTGCGGCTTGCGGCAATGGTGGATGGCGCTGCGCTTATCCACCCTACGCCGGCGCCGCAAGCAACCCCGCAGGCGTTGCAAGCAGTCCCGCCGGCGTTGCAAGCACCCACGGCGGCGTTGCAAGCAGCCGCGGCGGCGATGCAAGCAGCCCCGCAAGCCACCGCGGTAGAGATCGTGCGCACCGGATCGCGCGGTCTGTTCTGGCTGGAGCCGATGATCGAGGTCGCCACGCCCGCCGGCCGCATTGCCTACGGCCCGGTGGCGGCGTCCGACGTGCCCGGCCTGTTGGCGGCCGGCATGCTGCAAGGCGGGGCGCACCCGTTGCGGCTGGGGCGCGCTGAAGACATACCGTTCCTCGCCCGCCAGACCCGGCTCACCTTCGCCCGTTGCGGCATCGTCGATCCGCTGTCGCTCCCGGAGTATCGCGCGCATGGCGGGCTGCGCGGTCTGGAACGTGCCCTCACACTGGGCGCACACGCGGTGATCGACGAAGTGACGCGCTCCGGCCTGCGCGGCCGAGGCGGCGCCGGCTTCCCCACCGGCATCAAGTGGAAGACCACGGCGGACGCGCCGGGCGCCCGCAAATACGTCGTGTGCAACGCCGACGAGGGCGACTCCGGCACCTTCGCCGATCGCATGCTGATGGAAGGCGACCCCTTCGTCCTGATCGAAGGCATGGCAATCTGCGCCGTCGCGGTCGGTGCCACGCAGGGCTACGTCTACACGCGCTCGGAATATCCGCACGCCATCGCTGCTTTCGACGCCGCGCTGCGGATTGCGCGTCGCGAAGGGGTGATCGGCCCGCACGTGCTCGGCTCCGATTTCGCCTTCGAATTGGAGCAACGGGTCGGCGCGGGTGCCTATATCTGCGGCGAGGAAACGTCGCTGTTGGAGAGCCTGGAAGGCAAGCGAGGTCAGGTGCGCGCGAAGCCGCCGCTGCCGGCGCACAAAGGCCTGTTCGGTTGTCCGACCGTGGTGAACAACATGGTCACGCTGGCGAGCCTGCCGATGATCCTGGAACACGGCCCGGACGCCTACCACGAGATCGGCATGGGCCGCTCGCGCGGCACGATGCCGATCCAGCTTGCCGGCAACATCCGCTATGGCGGACTGTTCGAGGCCGGGTTCGGCGTGACACTTGGCGAGCTGGTGAACGACATCGGCGGCGGCACGCTGTCCGGACGCCCGGTGCGCGCGGTGCAGGTCGGCGGCCCGCTGGGCGCCTATTTTCCCCCAGGGCTGTTCGACACGCCGTTCGACTACGAGGCGTTCGCCGCGCGCGACGGGCTGATCGGCCATGGCGGCGTCGTGGTGTTCGACGACACGGTGGACCTGGCCCGCCAAGCGCGCTTCGCCATGGAGTTTTGCGCCGCGGAATCCTGCGGCAAGTGTACGCCGTGCCGGATCGGGTCGGTGCGCGGCGTGGAAGTCCTGGACCGCATCATCGCCGGCGAGCGCGTCGCGGAAAACCTGGCGCTGCTGCGCGACCTTTGCAACACGCTGAAGTTTGGCTCCCTGTGCGCGCTGGGTGGTTTCATTCCGTCCCCAGTGATCAGCGCACTGACGCATTTCCCGGAAGACTTTGCCAGCCCCGCGCTGCCACGCGTCGCGGCGGAATAAGGAGGCAGCCATGCCGCTGATCCAGGAAACCGATTACGGCACACCGCTCAGCGATGGCGTCCGCCCGGTGCTGCTGACCATCGACGGGCAGTCGGTAACCGTGCCCGAAGGCACCTCGATCATGCGCGCGGCGATGGAGGCCGGCATCAAAGTGCCAAAACTCTGCGCCACGGACATGCTGGCCAGCTTCGGGTCCTGCCGGCTGTGCCTGGTGGAGATCGAGGGCCGCCCCGGCACTCCCGCTTCCTGCACCACGCCGGTCGCACCCGGCATGATCGTGCGCACCACCACCGACCGCCTGCGCCAAATCCGGCGCGGGGTGATGGAGCTTTATATCTCCGACCATCCGCTCGACTGCCTGACCTGTGCCGCCAACGGCAATTGCGAGTTGCAAGACGCCGCCGGCGAAGTCGGGCTGCGGGATGTGCGCTACGGATACGCAGGCGCCAACCACCTTCAAGCGAAGGTCGATTCGTCCAACCCGTATTTCCAGTTCGATCCGGCGAAGTGCATCGTCTGCTCGCGCTGCGTGCGCGCCTGCGAGGACGTGCAGGGGACGTTTGCCCTGACCATCGAGGGGCGGGGCTTTGCCTCCAAGGTCGCCGCCGGCATGGACGAACCGTTCCTGGCCTCGGAATGCGTCTCCTGCGGCGCCTGCGTGCAGGCTTGCCCGACCGCGACGCTAATAGAGAAAACCGTGGTCGATCTCGGCCAGCCCGAACACTCGGTGGTCACGACCTGCGCCTATTGCGGCGTGGGGTGCAGCTTCAAGGCGGAGATGCGCGGCGATACCGTGGTGCGCATGGTGCCGTACAAGGATGGCGCCGCGAATCACGGCCATTCCTGCGTGAAGGGGCGCTTCGCCTGGGGCTACGCGATGCACCCGGACCGCATCCTGAAGCCGATGGTGCGAGCCCGCATCACCGATCCGTGGCGCGAGGTAAGCTGGCAGGAGGCGATCGCGCATGTCGCCTCCGAGTTCCGGCGTTTGCAGGCCGAGCACGGCAAGGCGTCGATCGGCGGGATCACGTCGTCTCGGTGCACCAACGAGGAAGCCTATCTCGTGCAGAAGCTGGTCCGCGCCGGTTTCGGCAACAACAATGTCGATACCTGCGCGCGGGTTTGTCACTCCCCCACCGGCTACGGGCTGAAGACGACGTTTGGCACATCGGCCGGCACGCAGGATTTCGACTCGGTCGAGCATGCCGACGTGGTGCTGGTGATCGGCGCCAACCCGACCGACGGGCATCCGGTGTTTGCGTCCCGGCTGAAGCAGAGGCTGCGCGGCGAGGGCGGCGCGAAACTGATCGTGGTCGATCCGCGCCGCATCGATCTGGTGCGCACGCCGCATGTCGCGGCCGACTATCACTTGAAGCTGCGGCCCGGCACCAACGTTGCGGTGCTGAATGCGCTGGCCCATGTGATCGTCACCGAGGGGCTGGTGAACCAGTCCTTCGTGCGGGAACGGTGCGAGCCCGACACCTTCGCCGACTGGGCCGCCTTCGTCGCCGAGCCGGGCAACAGTCCGGAAGCGGCGGAACTAGCTACCGGCGTGCCGGCTCAGCTAGTGCGCGAAGCCGCCCGGCTGTACGCGACGGGCGGCAACGGGGCGATCTATTATGGACTCGGCGTCACCGAGCACAGCCAGGGCACTACTGCAGTAATCGCGATCGCCAATCTGGCGATGGCGACCGGCAATATCGGCCGGCTCGGCGTGGGCGTGAACCCGCTGCGCGGCCAGAACAACGTGCAGGGCTCGTGCGACATGGGCTCGTTCCCGCACGAACTGCCCGGCTACCGCCACATCAGCGACCCCGCCGCGCGGGCGATCTACGACACGCTGTGGGGCGTGACGCTGGACTCGGAACCGGGGCTGCGCATCCCCAACATGCTGGACGCCGCTGTGGGGGGCACGTTCAGGGGGCTATACATCCAGGGCGAGGACATCGTGCAGTCCGATCCGGACACGCAGCACGTCACCGCCGGTCTTGCCGCGATGGAATGCGTGGTGGTCCACGACCTGTTCCTGAACGAAACGGCGAACTACGCGCACGTCTTCCTGCCCGGATCGAGCTTCCTGGAGAAAGACGGCACCTTCACCAACGCCGAGCGCCGCATCAACCGGGTGCGCCGCGTGATGGCGCCGCTGGCCGGCATGGCAGATTGGGAGGCGACGCAGGCGATCGCGCAGGCGATGGGCATGGACTTGCGCTACACCTATCCCTCCGAGATCATGGACGAGATCGCCGCCACCACGCCAAGCTTTGCCGGCGTGTCTTATGCGAGGCTCGAAGCTCTGGGCTCGATCCAGTGGCCGTGCAACGCGGCTGCTCCCGAGGGTACGCCGGTGATGCACAGGGATCACTTCGTCCGCGGCCTCGGCCACTTCGTCGTCACCGAGTTCTTCCCGACCGACGAACGCGTCGGCCCGCGCTATCCGCTGCTGCTGACCACCGGCCGCATATTGTCACAATACAACGTAGGCGCGCAGACCCGGCGCACGGCTAACGTGGTCTGGCATGACGAAGACCGGCTGGAGATCCATTCGCACGACGCCGAACAGCGCGGCATTCGCGATGGCGATTCCGTGCGGCTCGCCAGCCGCTCGGGGGAGACCACGTTGCGTGCGCGCGTCACCGACCGCGTGGCACCCGGCGTGGTCTACACCACGTTCCACCACCCGATGACCCAGGCGAACGTGGTCACCACCGATTACAGCGACTGGGCGACGAACTGCCCCGAATACAAAGTGACGGCGGTGCAGGTCTCACCGTCGAACGGACCCAGCCAGTGGCAGGAAAGCTACCGCGAGCATGCCGAGCGGAGCCGGCGGATCGAGGCGCCGGCGGAGTGATGCCGTCCGTCGCAGGGCCGGACAAACCCGCCGCTGGACTGATCCCGCCGCCGCTGCGGACCGTGGCGCGCACCGCCTGGCGCGACGGCGAATCGGCGCTGGGCACGCGCGACGTGCCTGAAGAAACGCCGGTGGCGTTCACCTATAACCGGGCGACGCACGCGGTGATGCTGGCATCGCCCTCGGACCTGCACGACTTTGCCATCGGCTTCAGCCTGACCGAAGCCATCGTGCGGCATGCGGACGACATTGAGGCGTTGGAGGTCGTTCCCGTCGGCCTCGGCATTGAACTCCGCATGTCACTGACGGGTGAGCGGCTCGATGCGCTGACCCGCCGCCAGCGCAGACTGGCCGGACCCAGCGGCTGCGGCCTGTGCGGGATGGACAGCCTTGCGGAAGCCGTTCGCACGCCTCCACCCGTGGCATGCGGCGCCCGCTTCGACGGCGACGCCGTTGCCGCGGCCATGGCGGCGCTGCCCGCCGCCCAGCAGTTGAACCGTCACACCCGGGCGGTGCACGCCGCTGCTTTCTGGCATCCCTCGGACGGCATGCTGGCGGTGCGCGAGGATGTCGGCCGCCATAACGCGCTCGACAAGCTCGCCGGGGCGCTGGCGCGCGCGGGCAGGGCGGCCGGCGACGGCCTGCTGCTGCTCAGCAGCCGTGTGTCGGTGGAGATGGTGCAGAAGGCGGCGATGATCGGTGCGCCGGTGATCGTCGCTGTCTCGGCGCCGACCGCCCTGGCGATCCGTGTTGCCGACGCCGCCGGCATCACCCTGCTCGCCATCGCGCGCGACGACGGGTTCGAGGTCTTTACCCATCCGGACCGCATCACACACCGCATCACACTGGGACACGCGCGGCATGTCGCCTGACAAGCTGGCCTACATGGCAAACCAGATCGGCCGCTTTTTCTCCCACAAGCCTCACGACCAGGCCGTGGCCGGCATCCGGGACCATCTGACGCAGTTCTGGGAGCCGCGGATGCGCAACGAGATCATTGCGAATCTGGATAACGCTGCGCTTAATCTCGATCCGCTGGTGCGCGAGGCGGTCGAGGGCCTCCGGGCACCGCGTCCCTCTTCAAGCGGCTGACCCGCGCCAAACACGGAGCCAAAAAAACATGAGCGCGACTACGTTTCCTGACAGCAACGTAGTCCGGCCGGGGCTGCTGGACCGCGATCGGATCGTCGCGCATGCCGGGTTTCATCGCTGGCTGGTGCCGCCCGCGGCGCTCGCGATCCATTTGTGCATCGGCATGGCCTACGGGTTCAGCGTGTTCTGGCTGCCGCTGTCCCGCGCCATCGGCGTCGGCAAGCCAATAGCCTGCCCGTCCGGCACGCTGCTGTTCGACCTGCTGTTCACGACCTCCTGTGACTGGTCGGTGAGTTCGCTGACCTGGATTTTTACCCTGTTCATCTTCTTCCTGGGCGTGTCGGCGGCGCTGTGGGGCGGCTGGGTGGACCGGGTCGGGCCGCGCAAGGCCGGCGTCGTTGCGGCGCTGTGCTGGTGCGGCGGCCTGCTGATCGGGGCGCTGGGCATCTGGCTGCACCAGCTTTGGATCATGTGGCTGGGTACTGGCGTGCTGGGCGGCATCGGGCTGGGGCTGGGGTATATCTCGCCGGTCTCGACGCTGATTCGCTGGTTTCCGGACCGGCGCGGCATGGCGACCGGCATGGCGATCATGGGCTTCGGCGGCGGAGCGATGATCGGAGCGCCGCTCGCGCAGTTGCTGATGAACCATTTTCGGTCTGCGACCGATGTCGGCGCCTGGCAGACGTTCGCCATTCTTGGCGCGATCTACTTCGTGTTCATGCTGGGCGGCGCGTTCGGCTATCGCGTGCCGCCCGCCGGCTGGCGCCCGAACGGCTGGGAGCCGCCGGCGCCCAACGTCAAGGCAATGATCACCCACGGCCAGGTGCGCCTGAGCGACGTGATCAAGACGCCGCAGTTCTGGTTCGTCTGGGTCGTGCTGTGCATGAACGTCTCGGCGGGCATCGGGGTGCTGAGCATGGCCTCGCCGATGCTGCAGGAGATTTTTGGCGGTGCGCTGATCAGCCAGCCGGATGTTTCGTTCACCGCGCTGACGGATTCGCAGCGCGCGGCGGTGGCGATCGTGGCGGCGGGGTTCACCGGGCTGTTGTCGCTGTTCAATATCGGCGGGCGGTTCTTCTGGGCGTCGCTGTCCGACCATATCGGCCGCAAGCCCACCTACTTCGTGTTCTTCCTGCTCGGCATTGCGCTTTACGCCGGTGCTCCGTGGGCCGCGCATTCCGGGGAGCGTGCGCTGTTCGTGCTGTTCTTCTGCGTGATCCTGTCGATGTACGGCGGCGGCTTTGCGACCGTGCCGGCCTATCTCGCCGACCTGTTCGGCACGCAATACGTGGGGGCGATTCATGGCCGGCTGCTGACGGCTTGGTCCACGGCCGGGATCATCGGGCCGGTGCTGGTCAGCTATATGCGCGACGGTGCCATCGCGGCGGGCGTGGACCGGGCACACGTGTACGACGTGACGTTGTACCTGCTGGCGGGGCTGCTGGTGATCGGGCTGATCGCTAACCTATTGGTGCGGCCGGTGGCGCATCGCTGGTTCATGCCGGACTCGGAGGTGGCGGCGCTGCAAGCCGCCGGCCGGGCGGTCCCGGTGCCGGTGGCGGCCCGCGGGATTGGCGGTGGGGTCGGGCTGAGCACCGTGCTTGCCTGGACAGCGATCGGCCTGCCGCTGGCCTGGGGGGTGTGGATCACGCTGGCGAAGGTGGCGGTGCTGTTCGGCTGAGCCCCGCCGCGGGGTATCGCAACAAAGGCGGTCGTTAATCCTGCGGTATGGTTCGCGCCCGGCGCGCTGCGCAGCATCGAGCGGCAGGCGGGCGTCAAGCTGAGGAAATAGACCATGGCGCGCTATTATCCGACCATCGTAGAGGCCGACACCGAAGGCTACAGCGTGTTTTTCCCGGACGTGCCCGGCTGCGCGAGCGGCGGCGCGACCTTGCAGGAAGCCGCGCAGAACGCCGAGGAGGCGCTTCAGGCCCACCTCGATCTGTCGGCAGAACACGGCGACACGCTACCCGAGCCGTCCGATCTGGATGCCGCCCCGGTGGACCCGGACATCCATGTCGCGGCGCGACTGCTGGTGCGCGTCGAGACCACGAAGGCGAAGCCGGTGCGGGTGAACATCATGATGCCCGGCGATTTGCTGGCGGCGGTGGACCGGCACGCTGCGCGCCTTGGCTATACGCGGTCTGGCTCAAGTTGAACACCTTGTTTTGCGAACCGCCTGATATAAAATGCAAATCCGGAAAAATCAGAGCAGCGTGGCACCACGCCGCGGGCGTCCGCGGCGACGGGGCGGTGTCGCTGCCGCGG
>Ga0182012_10008628_pt1 | contig 10065 bp, 5 predicted proteins | sample 612S2SmetaG_FD_120486 | JGI IMG/M metagenome (GOLD analysis project Ga0182012, IMG submission 120486) | Permafrost microbial communities from Stordalen Mire, Sweden - 612S2S metaG | ecosystem: Environmental > Terrestrial > Soil > Wetlands > Permafrost | place: Sweden: Stordalen | collected... | reverse complement strand
GCTCGCCGCGGCCGTGATCAGTTGCCGCTGGCCGGTGCGGATGCGCGGCAGCGTGAGCAAGCCGCGCAGGTCGGTCTTCTGCACCACGTCGGCGACCGAGCGGAACATCATCATCAGGTCGGCGACATTGATGAACGCGGCGAACCGGGTCACCGGCTTGTAGGCGCCGCTGGGCTGCAATTCGAGTTCGGTGCTGGTGTCGCCGAAGGCGGAGGCCCAGGCGTCGAACTCATGCACGCCGCGCTCGCGCAGCGCGTCGGACGCCTGGAACCGCAGCAGAGTGTACATCTCGCCGAGCGTGTTGGTGATCGGCGTTCCCGAGGCCTGGATCAGTGCGCGGCCGGGCCGCTTGCGGTCGAGGTAGCGCGATTTCACGAACAGGTCCCAGGCCCGCTGCGAGCCATCCGGATCGACGCCTTTCAGGTTCACCTGGTTGGTGGCGAAGCTCAATTTCCGGAATTCCTGCGCCTCATCGACGATGATCTGGTCGATGCCAATTTCTTCCAGCGTCACCATATCGTCGCGTTTTGTCTTCAGCGCTGCCAGCTTCTCGCCCAGCTTCTCCTTCATCGCTTCCAGCCGCTTGCGGGTGATGCGGTCGCCGTCATCGCCGGGCGCCATCAGGTCTTCGCAGGCTTCGATTTGCTCCGCGATCATGCCGCGCTCGAAGGCGGCCGGCACCGGGATGAAGCGGAACGCCGCATGGGTGATGATCACCGCATCCCAGTTCGCCGTCGCCGCGCGGGCCAGGAAGCGCGAGCGCTTCTCCTTCACGAAATTGGTTTCGTCGGCGACCAGGATGCGCGCGGTCGGATAGAGCTGCAGGAACTCGCGCGAGACCTGGGCGAGGCAGTGGCCGGGCACCACCAGCATGGCCTTGGCGATCAGGCCGAGCCGCTTCTGCTCCATGATCGCGGCGGCGATGGCGTAGGATTTCCCGGCGCCGACGGCGTGGGCGATGTAGGTTGAGCCTGAGGCGACGATGCGCCAGATCACCCGCTTCTGGTGCCCGTAGAGGCGGATGATGCTGCTGGCGCCCGGCAGGGTCAGGTGCCGCCCGTCGAACCGGCGCGGCACCAGATTGTTGAAACGGTCGTTGTAGACACGGGCGAGCCGGTCGGTGCGGTCGGGATCGGTCCAGATCCAGCCGCTGAACGCCGTCTTGATCTTGGCGAGCTTCTCCTTGGCGGCCTCGGTCGCCTCGCCATTCAGCACGCGCTTCTCGACGTCGTCCTCGATGACGGTATCGAAAATCTGCGGCGTGGCGCTGTTCAGCGCATCGCTCAGCAGCCAGCCTGCGTTGCGGCGGGAGGTGCCCCATTCCGACGTGCCGGCGGCGGAATACGCGAAGGGTGCGATTTCCACCGACCATGACGCGATCTCGACGGTGTGCCGCACGCAGGTCGTGGTGCCCATCACCTCGGCGGCGAAGGCCTCGATGTCGGCGGCCGGTATCCACGGCGCACCGAGACGCGCGGTGATGTCCGATGGAGGCAGGTCCTCGGGTTGCACCTGGTGCAACGCGGCGACGTTGCGCGCATAGTGCGGGTCATGCGCGGCGGCGGCTTCGGCCTGCGCCAGCTTGGTGCGCACGCTCCCCGAGAGATAGGCGTCGTCGGTCTCCCAGGCTTCCGTCACCGGATTGCGGAACACCGCGTCGCCGAGCTGGGCGAGGGCGGTCTCGGGATCGCGGTCGAGCAGTTCGGCCAGGTGATCGACGTCGACGCGACCGGTCTCATTCAGGGTGACGGCGAGCGCGTCGGAAGCGGTCGCGATCAGCGGCGCCGATGGCGGGGCGATCACCCGTTCGCGGAAGACCGGTCCCATGCGGGCGAGGCCGCTTTCGAGGTCGTAATCCTCGATGCTGGCGACCAGCCAGCAATCGGGATCGTCGGCGAAGGGCGCCAGGTTCAGGCGGCGATGCGTTTCCCGTTCCTCGCCGGTCTCGGCATCGGCCGTCACCGAGACGACCGTGGCGTTGATCGGACCGAAGCCGCGCACGAAAGTGCTGTAGGCGATGCGGAGGCGAATTTGCGCCTCCGTCCATGGCTGGTCGGCCGCCTGCGCGCGCAGCAACTCGCGCACGGCGTCGCGGATCGGCAGCAGGGCGCGGATGATCTTCGCATCGCGCGCCAGGATTCCGCCGCTGCCCTTGCCCGACTTGATCGCGATCGGCCGCGCTTCGCCGTCCACGATCTGCATCAGCCGGTCCGGCGTGCCGATCAGGTAGGAACCTTCCTTGATGGTGGCGCCGTCGGCCGCGGTGCCGGCGCGGATGGCTTCGCCGGCTGCATCGTCGGCCCCGGTGCCGGCGTCACCCGTGGACTCTGGTGACGTGGTGACGATGCCGGCGGGCAAACGGTCGAGCGCTTCGGCAAGCAGGGTCTCAAGCGTCCTGCCGTCGTCCTTGCGCGGGCGGCAGGTGTAGGCGAGGCCGGGACCGTAGATGCCGCGACACAACGCGTGTTCACCCAGCACCATCTCGGGATGTTCGGCGAAATAGCGGTTCACCGGGATGACGGACGATGAAACGCTGTCGGCGTCGTCCGCTTCGTCATCCGTTGCCGTATTTGAAACTGGAGCAAGGTCGATCCATGCCGCGCCGTCCGGAGCCGCGCCGTCCGAGCGGCGCCGGAACGCCAGCACGTCGATCACCACCTCGGTGCCCGCGCTCGCGCGCATGCTGCCTTCGGGCAGGCGCACCGCGCCCACCAGGTCGGCCATGCCGGCGATGTGTTCGCGCGCCGTCAAGCCGGCCTTGTCCATTGTGCCGGTGCTGGTGACGAACAGCGCGATGCCGCCGGGACGCAGCCGGGCGATCGAGCGGGCGATGAAGTAATCATGCAGCAGCAGCCCGAGGGACCGGGTGGCGGGATCGGCCCGCACCACGCGGCCGGAGAACGGCGGATTCCCGATCGCAAGATCGAAGTATCCGGAGAGACGGCTCCTTGTGTAGTCCTCGCACCGGACCCGCGCTTCGGGATGCACCAGGCGCGCGATGCGCGCTGTGACCGGATCATATTCGATGCCGGTGAGCTGGCAGGTCGCGCGCAACGCTTCGGGCAGGAGGGCAAAGAACAGGCCGCTGCCCATGCCGGGTTCAAGCACATGGCCACCGCTGAAGCCGAGCCGTTCGGCAGCGCGCCAAAGGGCGGAGATGACTGTCTCGGGCGTGTAATGAGCATATTGAGTCGCACGTTGAAGTGCCGCGTATTCTTCCGTGGTGACGGCGGCTTCGAGCGCCGCGCCGATCTCCTGCCAGCCGGCGCGGAATTCATCCTCGCCGGGGCGGCGGAAGCAGTTCTGTGCCAGCTCGGTCGCGCCGAAGCCGGTGAAGCGCAGCAGTTGTGCCTGCTCGTCTTCGGTCGGGGCGCGGCCGGACTGTTCGAGGTCCTTCGACAGGATGATCGCGGGGATGTTGTCGCGCGCACGCGCCGGCCAGCCACGGGCAAGGTTGCGGTCGCTTTTGAGCCGGAAATTGCTGCCGCGCGCGGCCGGATCAGCTAGGGGCGGTAGAGTGTCGCCGTCCTGGTCCGCATCGTCGGCATCGTCCGCATCGGTTTGATCCGGCTCCGCGGCGGCTTGCAGGGCGTGAGAATTCCAGCCCGACAAAGCGGTGTTGTCGAACAGGCCTAAAGTACAGGTCGCACCGTCAATTGAGAGAGAGAACGACGTCTGCGTCTCGTTTTTTTGGAAGTCAGATGGCCGGTTGTGTAAACAGGGCTGGTTCGCGGCGCCCGTCCGGTGCTCGCTATTTACACTTTCCGGGGCTTTCGACCGCGGTAGTGCACGGGGTCTCTGCCCCCGCGCCGCCGCGCTGCGGAGATTGGCCATTGTGTGCTCCTATTCGGTGTTTTTGCCCTCCCTCACCTCGGGGAAGACCCGATCCGCCGGCCGCATCCCGGAACGCCGGGGCAAGGGCGCGGCCTCGCCGTGGGCGCGCTCGCGCGCCGAACCCTTGCGGCGGCGGACGGCGATGCGGCAGCGGCCGTCAATCATCTTCTGATGGGCCTTGGGATTGCGTGGCTTGTTATGTCGGGTCAGGCGCGGCCCGACATTCACGTGCCTTCTTGGCCGTGGCGATCAGCAGCCCGGCGGGGGGCTCTGCCCCCGCGCCACCGTAAAGGGACGGCGGCTCCCCCGGGATACAAAGCACAGAAACCCCGAGTAGGCGGCGTCATGCACCTGCTCTTTGGAGCACGCTTCCCTGCGCTTTCGTTACTTCCATCTTGACCCGCCTCGCCGGCATCGCGCACGGTCGTTTCGCGGACCCCGGGGACGGATAGGCCGCGCACGGAAACCTTGAGCGCCGCCGGTTCCTCCGGCGGCGTTTCTAATTTAGGCGTGAGCGTTCGATGTTCCGTTCAGGGTCATATCGACAATGCGACATCACGGGCGACCGACGCAGGCGGGCGTGTCACAGTCTGTTTCAAGAAACTGCGATCCCCGATGAGAATGACACACTGCTGAGCACGCATCAGAGCCTTGTACAGCAAGGCACCAAGAAGCTTTTTTGCTTCGGCTGCTGGACCATCAGCGGCCCTCCGAGCGGTCGATCCTCTGCAGTGGCTGGTCCAGGAAGCTCTCCGTGAGTCCACGCATCGAAGCATTGACGGCCCAACGGCCGAATTTTTCCAGCAATGCGTCGCGCACTTTCTCCAACTCCCTGACCCGGGCCTGCAACGTCAGGAGCCGCCGCTCCGTGCCGCTCAACGCCATCTCGCGCTCCGCGGGCGCCGGCTTTTCGCCATACGCGTCGTATGCTGCCTTTATGGGCACGTGATTGTGCAGCGCCTGCCTGGTGTAACGGGCGCCGGTCTGACGCTCGATAGCGCCACAGAGCGCCTCCCAGGTCAGACGCCCCGTCCAGGTCCTGACGATGCCAACAATGACGGCGATACGTTCCGGCGTAAGCGTCGGGGATCGCCGCCGCTGAGCGCCTCGATGGCGCCGTGCCACCTTACGCATTGGACGCTCCCGCGACCGACGTCTTTGGGGCGCTCGGTATAACGACCCTGTTCAGGGCCGGCAGCAGGTGAACGCTGGTCGCCTCCCCGTGATCGAAAAGTGCCTGCTGGATCAATGTGTAGCGCCCGCCTTTGGCCAGCGCGACCCTGCTGCCGCCGGGAATGTCCGGGTCGGTCAGAATCGCCAGAAGCTGCTCAAGGCGATACACCGTCTGGGTATGGGCCTGCACCCAGTCCTCGGCACCATCGTACTCCATCGACAGCGCCGTCAGCGCTTTGCTCAGACTCTGACGCGCCAGTTCCAGAGCTCCGGTTACCTTCTCGATCTGATTCGGGTCATCGCCTTTGATACAGATGTGCTTTCTACAATGCAGGCACTCCATGAACATCGGACAGGGCGCGGAGGCGAAATCATGCTCGCAGAAACCGAGAGCGGTTGCGTGACCATGTAGGCGACGCTGCCTGATGTCGTCTCGAGACACGGGTGGATTGAGCGTGGCTTTTGTGGGAAGTGCTGCCACGCCGCGTGCAGCTCTGATCTCCCCGGCCAGCTTTTCCATACGGCGCCGCCGCTCTAATATCTCTTCGCCGGTTTCGTGGTCATAAGCTCCGTTCTGACCAATGTCGCTGCGGCCGCTCCAGGCTGCGATGTCGACCGGGGACAAATTAGATTTGTTCGCGATGGTATTCAGGTAGTGGCGTATCTGGTGTGACGTCAGCCCGACGCGCCTGTCCTCGGTCGATAAGCCGAGACGTTCGAATACGCTGGCCTCACCGTGAGCGGAGCGACAGAATCCGAGCCAGACCTGATAATAGGTCACGGGGCTGATCATGCAGCGCCACACTGACTTTCTACCGATGGCGAATTCGTGGCGCCGAACGACCATCATCGCCTGGCTGTGCCGGAGCCCGGTCCGAGAATCGAGTATCGGGAATCCCCGCGGCAGCAAAGCGACGATGGCGCACTCAACATCAGTGAACCGGCAGATGGCGGTGCGCCTTCCCGATCGAACGCGCTCGATTCCAGCCTCTCGCACCCAGCCCCCCGCGGCTGCGATGCTTGCCATTCCAGTGATCTCCATGATGTCGGAGAACGTGAGGTCTCGACCCCGCAGGTGCGTGCAATGGCTGGGGAGGTAAAGTTTGCCGGGGTTGGCCTCGTACCATGCCGCAATGCGGCGTGCTTCTTCAGTGTGCTTTCGTAGGCGCTTGATCGCATCCTTGGCCAGATCGACCATGACGCTCGGAATCAGTTTGAGATGGTCGGGGTAGATTTTCGAACCTGCCCAGCGCAGCGCGTATGCGGCCTTTCCCTCGACCACTTCCTCTACCTCACAGTCCTCAGACAGGGCGAACACCTCGTTGATGCGGTCCGGCGCGCAGCAGAGCAGCGCCATCACCGAGGTCAGGATGGCGTCACGCGGCTCTATGGCTGCAGAATAAGCGCGCGCCATCGTATCCAGCGTCTCCTCGGTCGGCAGCTTCGCCTCCCTGCGGGCATCCGCCTCTTTGCCGATTCTGTCGCTTTTGACGTATATTATCGCGTGCTTCCAGGCGACTGGGATGCAGTCCGATAGATGATTGGTCCTCAGAAAATTGGCTATTTCAGCGAGCACCGACCCGATCCCCGCGCCGGTAGCACTGCTATACCGTGCCGCTATCAGGTGGACGGCATGATTAAGCACGTGCGCATCGATCAGTCCGACATCAGGACCCAGGCCTTTCTCGCTCAGCGCAAGCGCCAGCATCCTGAACGCCGTGATTGGGTATCCAGGAGCACCGACCGCGCGCTTTCGACTGGCGCAGTAGCGGGTGTAGGCTTTGGCAAACGCACCCAGCGGGTCAGGGAATGGGATCCCGATGCTCCGACCGGCCCCAGTACTGCAGAGCGTGAATTGGATACGGATTCGACCCGGCCGGCCACGCTTGATATAATAGTCCGAGACATCCCAAACATGCGCGTTGAAGTCGAGGTCAGCGCCGAACGTCGTCAGGTCCTCACGGCAGAACCGAATGAACTCCATACGGTTCTGCTTTGCTGTCCGATCGGCCTTTGGGATGAACGGGATGAACCGAGCCGTGTCAGTCATCACTGGCTTCCTGTGTGACCGCCTTCTGTATGCGACACCGCTGAACTACCCAGGCGACGGCCAGAATGGTGTCGTCGAGCGACTCGGCGACCCTGAGGGATCCCGTCTCCGCCTGCTTCTCACGTCTGGCGAGTAGGCATTCGAGGACAGATTCGTGTGGGCCGTCCTGCCAAGGCTGGAAGTGGACGCAGGTGTAGCAGGCCAGCGGCTTGGGAAGCCTGCAGATCGAGTGCTTACCGCAGCCGCCGATGTCCTCGGGGGTGTCGCCGCACTGTACGATGCCGAAGACATGTCGTGTCATGCCATTCTCATCGCGATCGGCAATTCTCCCGCGGAAACGCTGCGCCAATGGTGCAAGGTGGAGGGCCATCTTTTCGTCAACCCGACGCAGTAGCTGCAGGCTGGCCTCGACGTAGATCATAACATTGGCAGTGTTCGAGTGGTCGAGGAGATCGGCGATCACGGCTGGAGATGCCCCCTCCTGACCGGCTCGAGTGCCAAGGGTACGGCGTTGTCGGCTCGGTGTCGCGTTGATTCGTTCGCCTGTCCGTTCCGACTTCACGTCCAGCTTCTCAAGGGTCTCCGAAATGCAGGTACTGATGGCACTGGGCGTGTTGTGCTGCATCGGTTCCGTGACACGTTCATAGTAAAGGGCTTTGGGGAACAGCGGCGCGAGGGCGGGATCAAGACCCGCCCTCGCTGCCTCGGCGCGCACCTGCTCGGCATGCACTTCCAGGACCATGCCGATCTCCCCCACCAGTTCCCGGTCCTTGAATTCGCTGCGCCATTTTTGGTGTCTCTGCTTTATGCGAGGCATCGATAAGACGTACTTCTTGGAGCCGTCGTCCCGGCACGAAATCGCCAGATCACAGACTTTGAGCAGTGCGAGCTGTCCAGGCCGCGGACCGAGAGCGCCACTGAGGAGGCAGAGGACATAATTGTAAAGTTCAACGCTGCCACAAGCGAACGCCGCATGCAGGGCTTTATACAACCCATCGTACTCGAGGCTGGTGTAGGGTCCATGGATTGGGCATCTGGCCCTGACCGCGCGTCCCACGACGTTATAGAATTTCTCTGCCTCTACAGCGTACTTGAACGCGTCCTCCGTGACACCCGGCAGACCCAGTGCCACCCAGAATTCGATCTCACGGTTGGCAAACGTCGACCTGTGGAGCCACCTCCTGCTCAGCGACGCCGAGTAAGATGCCAAATGTGGCGATGAAATCGCGTTGACACCGGGATAGTGGTCCGCGATGTGCCGAAGGAGATGAAGAAGCCCATAGTAGAACGCGAAGGCCGAATGCCCGGTGTGCGATCTCAGCCTGATTATGGCGCAACCCTTGAAGGAATTGATGAGGGTTCGGGCCATCCCCCGCCCGAGGAGATCACTGAAGTCAAAGTGATAGGTTCGTGTCAAAGTGCGGATAGCCCAGTGGTCTTCTCTTGGATCGTACGTGGTGCCGTCGAGCGTCTGTGCCTCAGATGGGGGCGCATAGTCTTTCCCTGACCCTGACGACGAGGCAACGTTCGCTCTAGCCATCGTCTGGCATCCGCTGCAGCGCCGCTTCGGAATCCCGCATTACGCGGCGCTGCATAGCCTCGCTGGTCTCCGCGGCCTTTGCGATTGTTTTTCTGCGCAGGTAATAGTCCGGCATCGCCGAGGTCGGTGACCAACCCATCAACTCGATCCGTACTCGCCTTTCTTCATCGGGGTCCATGCCGATCTCATCCGCGTCGTCCGAGAATTGCTCGTTCCAGGTGTGCCGAAGGACGTGGGCAGTCACAGGGCCGAGAGTGGGAAACGCCCCACGCAAATCGTCGAAGATCAGCGTCAATGCGCTGAGCGACAACGGTCGACCGGTCTCGGAAACCATCAGGAAGCCGTGCTTCCTGGCGCTGCCGATTCTCGCGCGCTCCCTGATATAGCAATGCGTCAGGGCGATGAGGTCGTGCCCCAATGGCACCATGCGTCCATAGGTCTTCACAGCAGGCTGCCGCCTGCGGGGATCGGCCTTGTCATCCTGATTCCGGACGATCGACACCCGCTTCAGCGGCATCTCTATCTGCCTCACCTTGAGGCTTAGCAGCTCGCCGCGACGCATACCGGTGCAGAGGAACGTGAGGATTATCAGATGGTTTCTCAAACGGACGAAGGGATCCCGCCATGGATTGTCAGTAAAGTCGGGATCGGTAACCCGCAGCAATTCTTTCCGCTGCTGAGGAGAGAGAGCCAGCCGCTTCGATTTGCCGCTGACGCCGCCGGATCGCGTCGTTAGGGCGACGCAGATTTTCTCAAGCGCGGCCGAGTAGCTCTTCCGGCACCGGTCCACCTCTATATTGCCTTCGGCATCCCTGCCGATCATGAAGCTCTGCCGGTCCCCAAGCCATTTTATGTACTCGCGCAGATAGTAAAGACGCACCCCCGTCGTGCGCCGATCGACAGAAGTGAGCTGGGCGACGGACGGCAGTCGCCGCAGAAATCCCGTGTGGTTCCTTTTGAGCGGTGATGTGGCCCTTGTTTGGCTGGCCTTATCGCCGTCGGCTGTCATCATCAATGCGCTGCTTTCCGCAAGCACACGAACCGGCCGAGCGGCCTCTCTTTCAAGATCATCCAGTTCGCAAGAATCGAAAAACGTGCCGGTCTGGACGCGTTCAGCGAGATCGATCCCGCGGCGTGCGCAGAAGAGGTGGATCAGCATCGCGCCTCGTAGCGCTTGCTCCATGGTCGAGGCGCTGCGCCGGCGATAGGTGGTCAGTGTCCATACAGTCGGATCGAAGAGAGGTATCCCGGTGGCGCAGTCGATGAGCATCGGGCACCGCTCGCCATTCGAAAAGACGACCAGTTGGACCCGTAGATCAAGCCGACTTGATGATGAATTCCCGACTTGCTCCATAGCCACACTCATTAGCTTCTTGCAACGGGATGTGTCAACAGACGAGTTTCAAGTTCCTTAAAAGGCTTATTGAGTTTTGTTTACATTTTTCGAGAGGCTGGCCTTAACAGGCTG